>Ga0070686_100000332_pt1 | contig 30581 bp, 28 predicted proteins | sample KBSS23LmetaG_FD_65654 | JGI IMG/M metagenome (GOLD analysis project Ga0070686, IMG submission 65654) | Switchgrass rhizosphere microbial communities from Kellogg Biological Station, Michigan, USA - KBS S2-3L metaG | ecosystem: Host-associated > Plants > Roots > Rhizosphere ... | reverse complement strand
CCGGTCCGCGACATCCGCTTCCGCGGCAATTACAGCCGCGCGGTGCGCGCGCCGAACGTGTCGGAATCTGGCTTCCCGCTGGTGCCGAACTTCTTCAACGGCTTCGTCGATCCCTGCAATCCGGCCGTCAGGAACTCGGGCGCCAACCGCGCGGCCAATTGCGCGGCGGATCTCGGGGCGTTGCTGCCCAACCTTGGCGATGGCGCCCAATCGCTGGCCATCGTCAGCGGCAGCAATCCCAACCTCCAGGAGGAGACCTCGGATTCCTGGACGTTCGGCGCCGTCATCCAGCCGCGCTGGATTCCGGGCCTCTCGCTGTCGGTGGACTATTACAACATAAAGGTGGACGGCGTCATCGCGAACATCACCGCCCAGCAGATCGTCAACCAATGCTACGATTCGGCGACGCTTAACAACATCTTCTGCCAGCAATTCACCCGCTGGCGCGGTCCCGGCACCGGGCCCAATGGCGAAGTCCCGGGCCGCATTCTCGGCAACTCGCTGATCGTGGCGCCGCTCAACTATGCGAGCAGAGAGAGGCAGGGCATCGACGTCAACTTCAACTATCGCGCCCGGATCGCGTCCGATCTGCGGATCGACACGAACGTGATCTACACCCACAATCTGAAGATCAGCAATTACCAGGATCCGACCAACCCGACCTTCGAGAACCGGATCCTGGGCGAGCTGGGCGATCCCGAGGACGAATTCCGTTGGGACACCGACATCACCTACGGTGCGTTCACGCTCGGCTACCGGCTGCGCTACATCGGGCCGATGTGGGTCAACACCTATGAGAACTTCAACGGGTTGAATGCAGGCCAGGTCGGCTTCACGCCTCCGGGCGGCGACGATGCCGACTGGGCGGAACCGCACAAATATCCGGCGGTCACCTATTCCGACCTGCGCTTCGAATGGAACGTCCTTGGCGGCAATGCGAGCAACATCGGCCGCGAAGTCCGGTTCTACTTCGGCGTGGACAATGTCTTCAACCAGATGCCGCCGCTCGGGGCAACTTCCACGGGCGTCGGCAGCGCGATCTACGAATATCGCGGCCGCACCTTCTTCGGCGGATTCCGCGCACGCTTTTAGGAGACGCGTGGAGTGCGGGTCTTAACTCCGCGGGGCGGATCGGAAGATGCGACTCGAGGCATGATTCCGCGCTCGAAAGGCGTGGAACAACGAGGAGACTACAGCGGCACAGGATTCCTCATTTCGTAGTTTGCAAGAGTAGCCCAACTGGAAGTATCCCTTGGTGACAAGATTCATCCTGCTGTCCGTCGCGACCGCGCTTTGTCAGGCTTCCCTGGCGTCGGCAGAACCCGCGCAATCCGGTGCGGGATCGGCGGCGCCATCGGAGCGGCGGATCTGTCGCCCGGTTCCCGTGATCGGATCCAGGCTGGGGCGGGAGCGCGCTTGTCACACCGCGGCCGAATGGGCCGAGCTTCGCAGGCAGACACGCGCGAATGTCGAGCATATCCAGACCAACCGGCCCTGGAATGCGCAGTGCCCGAGCGAATCCTGTTAGACGAGGTCCAACGATGATTTCACTGATCTACGCTCTCGCCCTCGGCGCAAGCCTCGATGCCCCCCGTGCCCCGCACCCCCAGGCCGCGATCGGCCGGCGGGCTACGCCGCAGGCGGCGCTGGACCAATTGCTCGCGGCCGACCGGGCCTTTGCCGCGGCGAGCGCCCGCGCGGGCGGGGTGGCGAGCTTCGAGGAGATGTTCGCTCCCGATGTGATCATGTTCGCGGTGCCGGTCCCCGGCCTTGCCCATGGCCGGAGCGAGGCCCTGGCCACTTTGACCCGGGCGCTGGGCGGAACCGCCGGCCATAGCGAATGGACGCCGATCCGCGGCGGGCTTTCCGCGGACGGGCAGCAGGGCTTCACCTTCGGCTACATGACGACGACGGAGGAAGGCCGGCCCACGCGCTACGCGAAATACGTGTCCTATTGGGTACGCCGGCCGGAAGGGTGGCGCGTCGCCTTCTTCAAGCGCGTGCCGCGAGAGGAGGGCGAGGTCTCCACCGCGCTCATGGCCCCCGCGCTGCCGCGCCGACTGGTGCCGGTCAGCCGCAATCGGCGCGCGCTCGCGCAGGCAGAGGCCGTCCTTGCGCGGCGCGAGAGGTCTTTCTCGGACGAGGCCCAGCGGATCGGCCTCGGCCCGGCCTTCGTCGCCTTCGGAAGCAGCGACGCCGTCAATGTCGGCGGAGGGCGGAGCTTCACGCCCGGCAATCGCGCGATCGGCGAGTCGCAGGGCACCGGACCGAGCCCGCTGACCTGGTCGCCCGATGGCACGACGGTGTCGTCGAGCGGCGACCTCGGCGTGACCTGGGGCTACCTCCACCGCACCGGGCCGATCCCGCCGGGGCGGCTGGCCCGCATTCCCTGGTTCACCATCTGGCGCCGCGCGAGCCCGAACGCGCCCTGGCTCTACGTCGCGGAATAGAGGGCTCGGCGGCGGACCGGGAATCGGCGGACCGGAAATGGGAACGCGCAGCCTCTCTTTGCCGCGCGTGATGGGGCGGCGGGATCGCGGAATGGAGACATTCGAGGAGATGAAGGGCGCCGGGGTCGACCGGGTGCTGTTTCTCGCCGACTCGGACAGCGGGCTTCGGGCGATGCTGGTCATCGACAGCCTGGCGCTCGGGCCCGCGACGGGAGGGATTCGATGCCGGGCCTACCCCTCCTTCCATCACGCGCTCTCCGATGCGCGGAGACTGGCGTCCGCGATGACCCTGAAATGCGCGATCGCCGGTCTTGACGCAGGGGGCGCCAAGACGGTCATTCTCGATCATCGCGGCCTGTCGCGGGCCGATGCCTTCCGCCGCCTCGGCGGGTTCATCGAGGATCTGCGCGGCCTCTATTGGACAGCCGGCGATCTCGGGACGACGCAGGCCGATCTGGAGGCGGCCGCGGAGGCGACCCGCTATGTCAACATGGGCGGCGCGCGCCTCGGCGAGGCGACCGGGCGCACCGTCGTCAACGGGATTCGCGCCTGCGTGCGCGCACGCGGCGGCCGCGATCTGACCGGCATCAGCGTCGCGGTTCAGGGATGCGGCCTGATCGGGGGCGGAGTCGCAAGGGCGCTCGCCGCGGAAGGCGCGGCGCTTTTCGTCTCGGATGTGTCGAGAGCGCGCGCCGAGGCGGTCGCGGCGGAGACGGGCGCCGCGATCCTCGAGCCCGACCGGCTCCTCGGCGCGCCGGTCGATATCGTGTCTCCCTGCGCATTGGGCGGCGTCGTCACCCGCGAGGCGGTCGAGACGATGCGCGCTTGGGCGATCTGCGGAGGCGCCAACAATCAATTGTCGGAAGCCGGCGATATCGGGAGGGCCTTGGCCCAGGCCGGCATCCTCTACGTCCCCGACTTTCTCGCCTCCTCGGGTGCGGTGATCACGGGGATCGCGGGTCCCGTGATGAACCGGGAGCCGGAGCCTTTTCTGGACGCCACGTTCGAGACGGCGGAGGCGGTGCTGTGCGAATCGGCGCGCTTCAGGATCCCGACCGCCCAGGTCGCGGAGAAGATGGCCCGCGCCCGGATCGCGGGGCCCCGTTCGAGCCATTAACAGAAAATTCCGTCCTAATGTCGGATTTTTCTTGACAGCCCGAATCGCCTGGGCTATTGTGGGTGTAATGAATGACTTGAATTGCGCCCGGGGCGGATCGCCCTCCGGGCGCTTTTCCGCTTCCGCATCCTTCCCGCCCTTACCAGGAGCCATACCCCGCATGGTCCCTTGGATCCGGCCTGACGGGCTCGAGTTGTGGGTGCGCCGTTTCGCGGCGCCCGAACTTCGAGCGGTGCATGTCTCGCCATCATCCCCCGAAGGGGTAGTCGTCGCGCCTCTTCCGGCAGAAAGTGCGAACTCGCTACTATGGACTGACTGGAAAAGCTCGCTCACGGGGCCATAACTCAATGGCCCCCCAGATAATCAGACCGAGCACGATCGCGCCGACTATATATTTGCCGGGACCACGTGATCGGAGTTCGTTCGCGCTCTCGGGCGACGCTCCCTCCCGCGCGACCGCGGGGACGCGCAGGCTCAGAGATTGAGCAGCTTGGGCGGCCAGCGGCTCGCTTCCGATCATCAGTGTGACTGCCGCCAGGGCCGAGAGCTTTCCGGAATGCATAGGCAAGTCTCCTTCGAGTGACCCAGACGGTTGGGCGCACCACCCACGATAACAGACGGGCACCTAAATAAATGGTACTCCGGGTACTGTAAAGCTTGGATACTTGGCTCACCAATATTTGCCTCGATTGTCGGAAACGGGTCTTGCGCGATTCGGTCTAGGGTCCTCCGATCGAAAGGGTAACGAGCCGGGTGGGGCCGACCGCCCGCCCCGTAGCCATCCTCCCCCCGAGGAGTAAATCTTCACATCCGGGTCGGAAGGAATAGAAAAAAGTAGAAGCCCTTGGCTGTCTGCACCCGTTCTATTCCGTCCTATCTTTCGTCCGGTTCCGCTCGCGACGTATCTCATCAAGCAGCTGAAAAAACAGCGAAATGCTGCACCACAAGCCGGCCCATTTTCTATTTTGCGAAAAAAAGACAATTTTCAGTCCTCCGCGGCCTATCGATTGCCGAGGGGAGTGTCCATCCCCGTACGCGGGCTGGGCCGGACAACTTCCTTCACAGGCAAGGGCAGGACAATTCATTTGAGGCGTCGTGCGCTTCGGGATTGATGGGCGGGTGCGACGAAGCCCATGCCCTTCCAACATTGCCCGGGCGGCCGTCGCCTGCATGCTCGGCTGCGGCCTGATCGCGCCCGAAGCCGCCAGAGCCCAGCGCGCCGGCGAGAATGTCGTGCGCGAGGCATCCGACGCATTCGGGACGAGCATCGGCCAGGAATCGATCGGCCTCTACAGCGAATCCTCGGTTCGAGGGTTCAGCCCGGTGGCCGCCGGGAACCAGAGGCTTGAAGGGCTCTACATCGAGCAATACCAGATCGTGAATCCCAGGCTGTTCGGGCGATCTGTCGTCCGGGTCGGGCTTTCGGCGCAGGGCTATCCCTTCCCGGCGCCGAGCGGGATCATCGATTATTCCCTACGTACGCCCGGGCCGCGGAGCCTGGTCTCCCTTGTCGCGAGCGCGGACAGCGATGGAGGCTTCGATCTCGAGACCGATTCCCAGTTCCGCCTGGGAGGCGATGTGAGCGTCGCCGCCGGCTTTCATCGAAGGCGGGACGTCGATTATCGCGGCGGGGACTATCTGGACGCCCGGGCCGTCGGCGTGGTGCCGCAATGGAGGCCAGCCGAGAATCTCACCCTGCGCGCCTATTGGGGCTATGGCCGGTTCTGGAACGACCTGGCGACGCCCATCGTCTTCGCATCCTCCTCGAAGGGCCTTCCCAGGGCGCCGCGGCGAGCCGTCGGACAGGACTGGGCCAGGTGGGACGGGACCATCGAGAATGGAGGGGTGCTGGCGGAATTCGCGCCCCGCGGCTGGGCGCTGCGAGCCGGGCTCTTCGCCTATGAGGGCGCGATGGGGAGCAATTACAACGACCTCTATCTCGAGGCGGGCGCGGATGGCGCCGCGCGCCACGTCGTCTCCTCCGATCCGCCTTATGGATCGCGCGGCCTCTCGGGCGAGCTGCGGCTGACCCGTACGATCGAAGGCGGGCAGGCCCGGCATCTTCTCCACCTTTCGCTGAAGGGACGGAGCCGCCGTCGGACCTATGGCGGGACGGACGTCGTGGATCTCGGTCCGGCGATGCTCGACGATCCGGTCCCGGTGCCGCGCCCCGATTTTTCGTACGGGCCGCCCAATCGGGAAGACGTACACCAGCTGATCGGAGGCCTCGCCTATCATGGCCTCTGGAGAAATCATGGCGAGCTGAGCGCGGGCGTGCAGAAGGTCGCTTATTCCCGCGCGACGGAAAGCGGCACCGGCGGTCGGATCGAGGGGAGGGAGCGGCCCTGGCTGTGGAACGCCACGATCGCCGCCTTCCTTTCGCGGACCGTCGCCGTCTATGCGGGCTATACGCGCGGCCTGGAGCAGATCGGCGTCGCGCCGGCAAACGCCACCAACAAGAATGAGGCGCCCCCTGCCGTGATCACCACGCAGCGCGATGCGGGTCTGAGGCTGGCGCTGCGGCCAAATCTCTCGCTCGTCGCCGGCCTCTTCGATATTCGCAAGCCCTACTATAATCTCGATCACAACTCCTCTTATGGGCCGCTCGGCACGGTGCGGCATGCCGGGGCGGAATTCTCCCTCAGCGGACGCATGGGTCCCGGGCTGAACATCGTGGCCGGCTTTCTGCTGATGAGACCCCGCGTGTCCGGGGAAGCGGTCGCTCTCGGAATCGTGGGAAGAAGACCGTTGGGCCAGGCTGCCGTGCAGTATCGCCTCAATCTGGATTATGCATTGACCAGCCGCTGGTCCGTCGATCTGGCGGTCAATGGGCTTGGCTCGAGACCGGTCACGCGCGACAATCTTCTATCGGCAAGGGGCCGGGCGCTCGTCGACCTCGGTGCGCGGATGCGCTTGAGGCTTGGCGGTTCTCCCGCAACCTTGCGGCTCCAGGTGCAGAACCTGCTCAACTATCGTGGCTGGAACGTCAGCCTCAACGGCGGATTGCAGCCGGTGCCGGAACGTCGCGGCGTGCTGCGGCTGTCGTTAGATCTGTGACCGCCTCGAACGACCGAAATGAGGAACGCAAAGCTCAAATTTATTACTCCGCATACTGATCTATCGCGAGAACCGGTGCGACACGACGGGCAGCGAGCTTCGCGCGAGCAAGAATCTCAGCCTTTCGACCATTGCGGCGGACGTCGACCGGATCACTCGTGGAGCGTTTTCAAGCAGGTGTTGCAGCAGCAGGGTGGATCACAGTTCATTGCGAATATTAGATTATTGGCAGAGTCATACCGTGGGGTAAGAGATTGGTTGGCGTGATGAACAAGAGCCGAGATGAGGCAACCGGGCGACGCTTTCAGCCATCGGGCTGCAAGTGCGGAGAAGCGCGCGTCGCCGGATATTAGTACGCAGAGTACTGAAATGGATTGACATCAGCCAAGTGCCGGATAAGCTGGCTTTCGTCGACCCACGTGCGTTGCAGGAGAGAAACAATGACCCAACGGATGCGCCTTCTGGGAACTGCAATGATTGCCGTAGCGATGAGTATGGTGCCGAGCCCCGCTCAGGCGGGGTATTGGCAACGGTACGTATGGGATAACGGATGGGCCGCTATTTGGTACAATTCCGATGGAACGATAGGTAGAGAAGTCGGCTGGACCGATGGTACCGGCCACTTTGAATATTGGTTTAGCTGCTGTTGGTGAGTGCCTGGAATTAGCGCCCCGGGTCGGCATCGGATCCAAGCGCTAAAGGTCTGACTGTGAAAACCCCGGGTTTGCGGAAAGAATACGGACCGGATGGGGCCAACCACCCGGCCCGGCGACCGGAGAAGAGGATCTCGGTTGCACGCCGCACTTGGGCGCTCAATGGTTTAGCGGGCGCTAAATGCTTCTACCGTGATTCGTGCGACGCGCGGAGCGGGCCGCGCGATCCTCGGATCGCCCGGTCCGCTCGAGGCTCTCGATGGTTCGGCATTGGCCTAGCTGAGCACGGTCACCCGGACGCGCTGGCCGCGGTCGCTGGTGATCACGGTCGGCCCGTCGCGCGCGGCGACGCGCTCGTACGGCCAGCATTCGCGGCCGCGCGGCCGCCAATCGAGGCACACCATGTCGTTGCGGGCGAACCAGTGGCCGCGGGTCGTCCCGCCATCCTCCTCGGAGATGATGCGGAGCGATCCGTCACCGTCGAGATAGATGGTGTTGACGATCAGCCCGTCCAGCGATTCGGCGCGGATGGTGCGATTGGCGGCGGTAGCGGCGGCCGGAACGTCGGCCGGGGTCGCGGCCGGCACCGGCGGCATCGGCTTGTCGACCGGCTGCGCCGCAGCCAATGGCGCTGAAATCAGGAAAGCGCTCCCCAAGAGCGTAAACAAGGTCCTCGACACTGTCCTTCTCCTTTGGATTTGGACGATGCGGTAAAAACGGATGGGGCGTACCCGCGGCGGCTCGATTCCCCCCGCGCGACCGTCCGTTCGTCGCGCCGGGGCGGTTAATGACGACGACCCGAGCCCGGTGGGCGCTCAGGCGGCGAGCTTGACCAGGTTCCGGCCCTCGGCCTTGGCTTCGTAGAGGGCGGCGTCGGCGCGCGAGATCAGATGATTGCAGCCCTCGCTGCCGGCGAGCAGGGCGACGCCAACGCTGATCGTGACCCGGCCGCTGGTGCCGTCGGGAAAGTCGATATCGCGCCTGGCGACGGCGGCGCGCAGCCGCTCGCCGGCCAGCCGCGCCTTGGCGAGCCCGGTCTCGGGCATCAGCACCGCGAACTCCTCGCCGCCGAAGCGGCCGAGCACGTCGCCGCCGCGGGTAACCCGGCGCAGCTCGTCGGCGATCGTCTGGAGCACGGCGTCGCCGGCCGGGTGGCCATGGGCGTCGTTGATCGCCTTGAAGCGGTCGACGTCGAGCAGGGCGAGCGAGAGCGGCCGCCCGCTGCGGTCGGCGCGGCGCACCTCGGTCTCGATGTGGGTCATGAGCTGGCGGCGGTTGGGAAGCCCGGTCAGCGCATCGGTCGTGGCCAGCGCGTGCAGGTCCTCGGTCAGGGCGAGCGCCTGGCGATGCGCCCTGGCGGCGCTGGCCACGGCGGCGACGAGCAGCAAGATCATCATCGCGCCCGCGCCGGCGAGGACGAAATTGTAGGCTTCGGCCACGTCGTCGGCACGCGCGCTGGCGCGTCCGCGCTGCTCGAGCAGGCGCCGTTCCTCGGTCTCGATCCGGCCGAGCGCGTCGAGGAAATCGATGATCTCGCCGCGGCCGATCCGCGCCCTCATCGCCGCGACCGCCCGCGCGCCGCGCCCGCTCTCCTGAAGCGCGATCAGCCGGTCGAGCGCATGGAGATAGGTGTCGAGCCGGCGGGTCAGCAAAGCGAGATTGCGCCGCTGCACCGGGTTGTCGCGGGTCAGCGTGCCCAGCAGCTCGATCAGCCGGCGGCTGTTGGCGCTGCCCTCCTCATAGGGCCGGAGGAACTCGCGGTCGCCGGTGATGAGATAGCCGCGCTGGCCGCGCAAGGCGGCGTTGACCGCGGTCTCGAGCCGCCCCGCGACGAGCAGCGCGCTCAAGCTGTGAATCTGCCAGATCCTGGCCTGCCGGCGCGCCTCGGAGGCCCGGAAGCTGTTGTGGAGGATCGCGGCGAACATCAGCCCGATCGCGGCCACCGCGGCAAAGCCGATATAACGGCGACGCCGGGCCAGACGCTGAAGCTTGTTGGCGCGGGCGATCAAAAGCGTCTCCCTCTTCCCGCCCCGGCTGCGGACTAAGCCCGGGACGGTAAACAAGAGGTTAGGGGAGGCGTGGGTGAGAAAATCTCGTCATTCCAGCGAAAGCTGGAATCTCTCTGGTCCTTCTCGGACCTGGTCAAGGCAGTTAGATTCCAGCTTTCGCTGGAATGGCGTGGAGATCGGCGGGGCAGTGCGTCCCTGGGGGCGGCTAATTCCCCGGCTGGGGGGTCGGCGGGGGCGCTTCGGCCTTGGGCGCGGCCGGAGGCGGGGCGGCGACTTCGGGGACGGGCGGGGGCGCGGGCGGCTCGGGCTCGGGCGCGGGTTGGGCCGCGTTCGCATCGACGACCGCATTCGCCTCCTGACGGTCCGCCTGGTTGAGCGGGACGGTCGGGACGGGCCGCGCCGGGGTGGTGCCGAGCGCCTCGGCCATGAAGGCGCGCCAGATCCGCGCGGGCGTGCCGCCGCCGGTCGTGCCGGGAAGCGGCGTGTTGTCGTCATTCCCGACCCAGACGCCGACCACGAGGTCGCCGGCGAAGCCGACGAACCAGGCGTCGCGATAGTCGGAGGTGGTGCCGGTCTTGCCGAAGGTCGGGACCGACAGGGCGGCCGAGCGGCCGGTGCCGCGCTGGACGACCGCGTAGAGCACGTCGCGGAGCATCGGGAAGGCGCGGTCGCGGCGCACCGGGCGGTCGGGCTGGCCCCAGCCGAACCAGCCGCCGGGCTCGGGCGGCAGGCCGTGCGGGCGGATCGGGTAGCGGCCCGCCGCGACCGCGGCATAAGCGGAGGTCAGCTCCAGCAGGGTGACGTTGTTGACCCCGAGCGGCAGGCTCGGATCGGGGCGGAGCGGGGTGGTGATGCCGAGATCGCGCGCCGCCCGGATCACGTTGTCGCGGCCGATCCGCTCGGAAATCTGCACCGCCACCGAATTGCTCGAATAAGCGACCGCGTCGCGCAGCAGCTCGGGTCCGCGATAGGAGCCGCCGTAATTCTGGGGAGACCAGTCGCCGAGCCGGATCGGGACGTCGTTGACCGGGGTGCTCGGGGTGAGGCCGCGGCGGAAGGCGGCGAGATAGACGAAGAGCTTGAACGCGGAGCCCGGCTGGCGGCGCGCCTGGACCGCGCGGTTGAACGGGCTCTGCGCATAATCGCGGCCGCCGACCATGGCGACGACCCGCCCGTCGAGCCGCATCGCGACCAGGGCGGCCTGGGCGCGGCCGAGCCCGGCGCGGCGGACGCTGCGCACGGCGAGTCGCTGGAGGTCGCCTTCGAGCGTGGTCTGGACCTGGCGCTGGCCATAGCCTTCGTCGGCGAGGTCGGCCGCCTGGGGCAGGACCCAGTCGGCGAAATAGGTGCCGGTGGGCACGTCGTCGCGCGGGCCGAGGCGCAGGCGCGCGGGCCGGACCGCGGCGAGCTGGGCGTCGGTGAGAAAGCCGAGCTCGTGCATTGCGCCGAGCACGAGCTGCGCACGCTCGCGCGCCGCCTCGAGGTGCGAGCTCGGCGCGAGCCGCGAGGGCGCGTTGACCACGCCGGCGAGCATCGCCGCCTGGGCGAGGGTGAGATGCTCGGGATCGACGCTGAAATAATGGCGGGCGGCGGCGCGCAGGCCATAGACGTTGTCGCCGAAGCCGACGTTGGAGAGATAGCGGCTGAGGATCTCCTCCTTGCTGAGCCGCGCCTCGAGCCAGAGCGCGATCAGGGCCTCCTGGACCTTGCGCGTCGGCGTGCGCGCCGGCGAGAGGAAGCTGGTCTTGGCGAGCTGCTGGGTGATCGTGCTGCCGCCCTCGCGGAAGCGCCAGGACCTGACGTCGCGCCAGAGCGCGCGGCCCATGCCCCAGGGATCGAGGCCGACATGGTGGAAGAAGCGCCTGTCCTCGATCGCGATGAAGGCCTGGCCGACATAGGGGGGCAGCGCCATCACGTCGACCGGCGCGCCGATCACCGCGCCCTTGCGCGCGATCGGCTCGCCCTCGGCCGAGAGGATGGTAAGGCTCGGCGCGTCGATCGGGCCGAGCGAGCGCGACAAGGGTGCGGTGACCACCAGCCAGAGAATTACGAGCGCGAACAGGGCGGCGGCGATCTTGATCGCGCGCTTGACCAGGCGGACGCGCGAGATGGGCGGCTGGGCTTCGCCGGCCGGGGCCGTGGTCGCGGCCGGCTTTTCGCTCGCCATGCTCAATGGTCCCCGAACAGGTTGCGGACCCGGCCGACCAGGCCGGAGATGACGCCGCCAATCGAATCGTCCTCCTGGTCCGGCGCCTCTTCCGGCGCCTTCTTCGCGACCGTCGGCACCGGGTGGAGGTTCAGCGCCTGCATCATGAAGTTGTGCCAGATCCGCGCCGGCAGGCCGCCGCCGCTGATCCCGTCCATCGGGCGATTGTCGTCATTGCCGACCCAGATACCCACGACCAGATCTCCCGCGAAGCCGATGAACAAGGCGTCGCGCGAATCCTGACTAGTCCCGGTTTTGCCGAACGTCATCACCGGCAGCTCGGCGCCGTGCCCGGTCCCCTTGGCGACCGCATAATGGAGCATGTCGCGCATCGCGCCGAAGGCGGGATCGGGGCGGGGGGCGGGGCTGCCGACGCGGTGGAGGAAGGTGCTGAAGATATTCTCCTCGCCCGGAGTCTCGACGAGGCCGCGGGGCGCGACCGGAAAGCGCCCCGAGGCGACCGCGGCATAGGCCGAGGTCATTTCGAGCAGGTTGACGTCCGAAGTGCCGAGCGCGATGCTGGGATCGTTGACGGGAATGGGCGCGGTGATGCCGAGGTCGCGCGCCGCCTGGATGACGCGGTTGAGCCCCACACGCTGGGCGAGCCGTACCGCGGCGACGTTGCTCGAAAGGGCGAAGGCGTCGCGCAGCGGGATGTCGCCATTGTAGACCCCGCTGGCATTGCGCGGGGTCCAGTGGCCGATCGTGATCGGGCGGTCCGCGATCATCGAATCCGGATTGAGCCCGGCGCGCAAGGCGGCGAGATAGACGAACAGTTTGAAGGTCGATCCGGCCTGGCGCCGGCTCATCGTCGCCCGGTTGAACGGGCTGCGCGCATAATCGCGCCCGCCGAGCATGGCGACGATCCGCCCGTCCATGTGCATCGCCACTAAGGCGGCCTGATGGGTGCCGATGCCGGACTGGCGGAAGGCCTGGATCGCGGCGCGCTGCATGTTGCGCTCGAGCGTGGTCGAGATCTCGCGCTCGCCATATTCCTCCTGGTCGGCCTGCTCGACGCCCGAGAGGATCCAGTCGGCGAAATAGGTGCCGGTCGGGACGTTGTCGCTGGGCGCGAGGTTCAGCCGGGCCGGCTGGATGGCGGCGAGCCTCTCCTCGCTGATGAAGCCGAGATCGGTCATCGCGCGCAGGACGAGCCGGCCCCGCGCCTGCGCGCCGGCGAGGTTGCGGTTGGGCGCCAGCCGGTTGGGCGCGTTGACCAGGCCCGCGAGCATCGCCGCCTGGGGCAAGGTGAGCTGCTCGGGCACGGTGTTGAAATAGAAGCGGGCCGCGGCGCGCAGGCCGTAGATGTTGTTGCCGAAATAGACGTTGGAGATGTAGCGGCTGAGGATCTCCTCCTTGCTGAGCCGCGCCTCCAGCCACAGGGTGATCAAGGCCTCCTGCGCCTTGCGGCCCATCGTCCGCTCGCCGCCGGTGAAGCTGGTCTTGGCGAGCTGCTGGCTGATCGTGCTGCCGCCCTCGCGCAGCCGTCCCGCGCTCCAGTTGCGGAACAGGGCGCGGCCGATCCCCCAGGGATCGATCCCGACATGGTGGAAGAAGCGCCTGTCCTCGATCGCGATGAAGGCCTGGCCGACATAGGGCGGCAGCGCCATCACGTCGACCGGATCGGCGCGGACCGCGCCGCGCCGCGCGATCGGCTGGCCATCGGCGGCGCGGACCAGGAAGCTCGGCGCGGCGATCGGCTGCAGCGACTGGGAGAGCGGGGCGGTGACCGTGAGCCAGCCGACCAGGAGGATGAAGGCGGCGGCGGCGAAGCGGAGGAAATATTTGGTGCCCTTGCGGACGAAATAGGTGATCCGCGCCTGCCGTCGGCGGTGGACGTCGACCAGATTCTCGACGACGCCCGGCCGCTCGCCGCCCAGATCCTCGAGCGCGATCGACACCGGCCGCACCTTTTCGAAGGCACGGCCCAGATAATGTTCGCGGACGGGCTGCTCGACATGATCCCAGGCGGGGGCGGCGTCGCCATGCGCCGCCCGCATCTCCCTGGCGAACTCGGTCATGGCGAGGCTGCGCACCTTGCCGGCCTCATGCAGCGCCTGCTCGATGCGGGCGCGGTCCTTCTCGGAGAGGGCGCTCCAGGTTTCGGTCGAGACGCCGGAAAATGGAGGAGGGCTGCTCGTCAAGATCCTGTTCCGGCCCAGAGCGATTTCAAGTCAGATCTCGTCATCTGACGACTCGGAAATCGCGGTAGATCAACGATCTAGAGCGGCCGATCCGGTGCAATCGGATCGCGGACCGCTCTAGGGATCGGAGCGTCATGCGCTCCGCCCCGGCGCGACTTGTTCCACCCCGACCCCCAGTTCGGCAAGCCCTTTCGGCCAGGGCCCGCCGGTGATCAAGGCTTCGGCGATCGCGGCCATGGCGGGGGCGGTCTGGAAGCCGTAGCCGCCCTGGCCGGCGAGCCAGAAGAAGCCCGGCGCGCCGGCGGCGAAGCCAGCCTTGGGCACGCGGTCCTCGGTGAAGGTCCGCAGGCCCGCCCAGCGGTGGGCGATGCGGGCAATGCGGAGCGTGGTGTAATGTTCGAGCCGGTCGGCGGCGAGGGCGACGTCATACTCCTCGGGCTGGGCGTCGCAGGGATCGTCCACGACCTCGTCGACCGGCGAGACGAGCAGGCGGCCGGCCTCGGGCTGGATGTAGAAATCGCGCGCCGCGCTGAGCGCGAACGGCCAGGCTTCGATCTTCGTGCCCTCGGGCGGATCGACGACGATGATGGTGCGGCGCATCGGGGTGAGGCCGAGCGGCGCGACGCCCGCCAGCGCAGCGATCCGGTCGGCCCAGGCGCCGGCCGCGTTGACCAGGATCGGGGCGGCGAAGCTCTCGCCCGCCTCGGTGCGCACCGTCCAGCCCGGCTCGGCGGCGGTGACTCGGCGGCCGGTCAGCACCGCGCCGCCCGCCGCGCGGACCTCCCGGGCGAGGCCCTGGAGGATGAGGTCGGCGTCGAGCTTGAGCCCGGTCGGGTCGAAGAGGCCGCTGACCGCGCCGCCCGGGCCGGTGCGCAGCACGGGGAGGAGCGCCTGCATCTCCGCCGCGCCCACCCGTTTTATGTCGTCGGTGAGCGCGGCCATGTCGCTGCCGAGCGCGTCCAGGAGGGGCAGCGACTCCTCGTCGGCGAAATAGAGGGTCGGGAAGAGCCGGCCGAGCGGCGCTTCGAAAAAGGGACGGCTCCAGGCGGTGAGCGCGCGCACGGGGGCGGTGCCGATGCCGTAATGGCTGAACGAGACGCTGCGCCCCGAGCTGTGATAGCCGAGCGCATCCTCGGCCTCGAGCAGGATCACGCGCCCGTGGCGCGCGAGCCGCGCCGCCGCCGAAAGCCCCGCCACGCCACCGCCAAGGATCAGGAAATCCGCGCGCTCCATGGCGCGAGGGGCTAGCCGATCCGGCCGGCTCCGTCATCCCGACGGATGTGGGGGTGGGTGCCTCTTTCGTCATTCCAGCGGAAGCTGGAATCTCCCTTCTTCATGAAGGCAATGAGATCCCAGCTTTCGCTGGGATGACGTCACCGCAACCAGATCAGCCCAACTGGACCCCTAATAGGCCCGGCGCGCGTCGGCCCGGCCGGCCAGATAGGCGGCGCAGCTGGAGCGGAGCGAGGTGCGGTCGTCGGCGCTCAGCGCATAGGCGTTGCTGAGCCGGCCGATGAAGGCCGCGGGATCGTCCTGCTCGCCGGCCGCGCGACAGATCGTGGTGATCTGGGCGAGGTCGAGCGGGTTGCCGGCCGAGGCGCGGCGCACCGTAGGCTGGCGCAAGGGCTGGGCCGCGACCTGGCGGACCAGCGGCGGCGCCTGGCGCACCGGCTGCGGCGCCGGCTGGCGCGCGGCGGCGGTCGGGGCGGGCCGGCGGACCGGCTGCGAAACGTGGGTGCGCGGCTGCAGGGCCTCCGCGCGGGCCTGAAGGTCGAGCGCCTCCCTGTCGATCTGGAGCTTGGAGCTGACCAGAAGCGCCGTCAGAAAGATCACCATTGTCCATCCCCCCGGGAAAAAGCTCCCGCGGGACGGAGTGTTATACGGGAGATGGTAAAGAAGCCGTTAACCCTGTTTAACAGGGCGCCAAGGAAAGGAGCGGGTTTTGACCGACGAGGACCTTGCCGCGCATCTCGCCCAGGAAGCGGGACGCCTGCTGCTCGCGCAGCGCGAGGCCAGCCTGCTCGAAGGCGCGGCGCTCGGCCAGGCGGCGGACCAGGTCGCCAATGCCTTCATCCTGGCCGGCCTCGCGGAGCGGCGCTCCGGCGATGCGATCCTCTCCGAGGAGAGCCCGGACGATCCGGCACGGCTGGCGGCGATGCGGGTGTGGATCATCGACCCGCTCGACGGCACGCGCGAATATTCGGAAGGGCGGGACGATTGGGCGGTCCATGTCGCGCTTTCGATCGGGGGAGCGCCGAGCGTCGGGGCGGTGGCCCTGCCCGCCTTGGGCCGGCTGTTCCGGTCCGACCGGGTGGCGGCGCCCGTTTCTCGCGGCGGGCGCCCCCGGATGCTGGTCAGCCGCACCCGGGCGCCGGCCGAGGTGGAGGAGATCGCGGCCCTGCTCGGCGCCGAGCTGGTGCCGATGGGCTCGGCCGGCGCCAAGGCGATGGCGATCGTGGCCGGCGAGGCGGACCTCTATTATCATGCGGGCGGCCAGCACGAATGGGACAATTGCGCGCCCGCCGCGGTGGCGTTGGGAGCGGGACTCCATGCCAGCCGGCTGGACGGCAGCGCGTTCGTCTACAACCAGCCGGATACGCGCATTCCGGACCTGGTCATCGGGCGGGCGGATCTGGCGACGCGGGTGCTGGATTATTGCAGTCGTTGAAAGCCCTCTCTCCGCCGGGGAGCGGGAGACTGAGATAGGCACGGAGGGCGAGCCAGGCCTCCTTCTTCTTCTCGAACGACAAGCTCGCATAAGCCGGGCTGCTCGACGGGAGGTCGACGAGGGCGAGGCGGGTCACGCCGGCCAGCTGCCTGCGGCCGATGCGCGCCGAGGTGCCACCGTTGAAGGCGATCGCCCGGAGGTCGGGCAGTTCGGCGGCCAGCGCGGCGAGGTCGCTTGCCTCGTGAAGGCGGATGTCGGCGTCGAGGCTGCCCTTGCGGGTCGCGGCCGCGACTGTGTCCCAGAGGCCGACATGGGCGTCGAGCAGGGCTTCGAGGCGCGCCTCGTAGCGCAAAGGCACGAGGTCGCGGCCGATCACCGCGCTCATCAGCCGCCAGAACAGGTTCTGCGGATGCGCGTAATAACGCTGCCGGGCGAGCGAGACCGCGCCCGGCAGGCTGCCGAGGACGAGCAGCCTGGTGTCGGGCCGGGTGACGGGCGGAAAGCAATGGTGCATGTAAGGCGCCATGAAAGTCCAAGGCGGATGTCATTGCAAGGCGGTGCGGTTCGAGGCCGAGGTCCCAGAGGCGGTGGAGATCCTCGACTGCAATTGTTCGATCTGCTCGGCGACCGGCTTTCGCCACCTGATCGTTCCGCATGGCGATTTCCGCCTGCTTTCGGGCGAGGGGGCCTTGACCAGCTACCGGTTCGGCACCGGGGCGGCCAATCATCTGTTCTGCGCGGTCTGCGGGATCAAGAGCTTCTACCAGCCGCGCTCGCATCCCGAGGCGTGGAGCGTGAACCTGAACGCGCTCGACGACATTTCCGGCCTTAACGTCACCGCGACATTGTTCGACGGCCGCAATTGGGAAAAGGCGTACGCCGCGCTCGACTGACCGCTTGCGGCCGCTGCCGCTCGCGGCCTAGATTGGATCGAAACCGGGGAGGGGACGATGGCCGGAGTCGTAGCGGACGATTATGTGGTGGACGCCCGGCGCGACCGGCTGGTGATCTTCGCCTCGACGCTCGGCACAGTCTTCGAATGGTATGATTTCTTCATCTACGGAACGCTCGCCGCGGTCATCGGCAAGGAGTTTTTTTCCCCGCTGGGCAGCGAGACCGCGCAATTCCTCGCCTCGCTCGCCTCCTTCGCCGTCGGCTTCGGCTTCCGGCCGGTCGGCGCCCTCCTGTTCGGCGTGCTTGGCGACAAGCTCGGCCGCAAATATACCTTCCTGGTCACCATCACCCTGATGGGCTTCGCCACGGCGGCGATCGGCCTCGTGCCCGGCTATGCGTCGATCGGGGTCGCGGCGCCGCTCATCCTGGTCTTCCTGCGCATCCTGCAGGGGCTCGCGCTGGGCGGCGAATATGGCGGAGCGGCGATCTACGTCGCCGAGCATGCGCCGCGCAACAAGCGCGGCCTCTACACCAGCTTCATCCAGGCCGGCGTGATCGGCGGCTTCCTGCTCTCGGTCGCGGTGGTGATCGCCTCGGGGCAGCTGGTCGACCAGGCGAGCTGGGAGGCCTGGGGCTGGCGCATCCCGTTCCTCTTCTCGGTGGTCCTGCTCGCGGTCTCGCTCTGGGTCCGGCTGAAGCTCAGGGAGAGCCCGGTCTTCCAGGCGATGAAGGATGCGGGCAAGACCGCCGGCAACCCGCTCGCGGAGAGCTTCCGCGGCTGGCAGCGGACCAAGATGATCCTCGTCGCCCTGTTCGGCGTCGCCGCCGGGCTTACCGTGATCTGGTACACCGCCCAGTTCCAGGCGCTCTATTTCCTGCAGAATTCGCTTCGGGTCGACGACAATAGCGCGCGGCTCATGATCGGCGCGGCGGCCGCGTGCAGCCTGTTCTGGTTCGTCCTGTTCGGCTGGCTCTCGGACCGGATCGGGCGCAAGCCGCCGATCATCGCCGGCTATGCGCTGACCATCATCCTTCTCTTCCCCCTGTTCCACTGGATGGCCAGCGCGGCCAATCCCGAGCTGGCGGTGGCGATGGACCGCAACCCGGTGACCGTGCAGGGGGTGAACTGCGCCTACAATCCGTTCCTCACCCGCCAGCCCACGCCCTGCGGCCGCGCGCTCGACGTGCTGACCCGGCGCGGCATCGCCTACACCTTCCTGCCGGCGCCGGGGTGGAGCGGAGACAGCTACCAGGTTCGGGTCGGGCCCAATGTGGTCAATGCCGAGGATCCCGCGCAGCTCGAGCCGGCCCTGGCCTCGGCCGGCTACAGGCTGGAGAAGACCGCGCCGTCCTTCGGCAGCGCGCTGCGCGTGGTGATCGCGATCATCGTGATCGGCTTCCTCTCGGGCATGACCTACGGCCCGGTCGCGGCCCTACTCGTCGAACTGTTTCCGGCGCGGGTGCGTTACACCTCGCTCTCCGTGCCCTATCATATCGGCACCGGCTATTTCGGCGGATTCCTGCCCTTCATCAGCCAATATATCGTGGCGCGGACCGGCGATCCCTTCTCGGGCCTCTGGTACACGATCGCGGTGGTGGCGATGGCGCTGGTGGTCTCGATGTTCTGGCTGCCGGAGACGTCGGGCAAAGAGCTGGAGTGACCAGTTCAGTCGCCGAGGTGACTCCTTTGGGTTGCCGCGCTAGGCGGCCCGCATGGCGCATCATCCCCTGCGGCTGACCCTGGACGGCGCGGCGCTCGCCGCGAACTGGCGCTGGCTCGCAAGGCAAAGCGGCGGTGCCGCCTGCGGGGCTGCGGTCAAGGCGGACGGCTACGGGCTCGGCGCGCGCGAGGCGGTGGCGCGGCTCCGGGCGGCGGGCTGCCGCGATTTCTTCGTCACGACCTGGGCCGAGGCCGAGGCGCTGATGCCCTGGCCGGCGGAGCTCGGCCTCTCGGTCCTGCACGGCGTCGGCGCGCAGGACATGCCGGCGGCCCTCGCCTCGCCGGCGCGGCCGGTGCTGAACAGCCCCGAGCAGGTCGCGCGCTGGCGCGAGACCGGCCGCCCCTGCGACGTGATGATCGATACCGGGATCAACCGGCTCGGCATCGCGCCCGCGGACGTCGCGCCCTCCCTGCTCGGCGGGCTCGCGATCGAGACGCTGATGAGCCATCTCGCCTGCGCCGACGAGGATGTCGACGCCAACGAGCGCCAGCGCCGCGACTTCGCCGCGCTTTCGGCCGGGGTGGCGGCGAAGCGGCTGAGCCTCGCCAACAGCGCCGGCATCTGCCTCGGGCGCGATTATGCCCTCGACCTCACCCGACCCGGCCTCGCCCTCTACGGCGGGGTGCCCCGGCGCGAGGCGCAAGGCCATGTCGCCCAGGTCGCGCGGGTCGAGGCGCAGATCGTCCAGCGCCGCCGGATCGCGGCCGGCGACCGGGTCGGCTATGGCGGCACCTTCACCGCCGAGCGGAGCTGCGAGTTGGCCATCCTCAACATCGGCTATGCCGACGGCTATCTGCGCGGCTTCTCCAACCGGGGCCGCGCCCGGATCGAGGGGGGCTTCGCGCCCGTGGTCGGCCGGGTCTCGATGGACCTGATCGCGGTCCGCGTCGACGAGGCGCCAAGCCTCGAGGAAGGCGATTGGATGGAGCTGGATTACGCTTTGCCTGAGGCGGCGGCGCAGTCGGGGCTCAGCCAGTATGAGGTGCTGACGACGCTCGGATCGCGGTACGCGCGCACCTGGCGCTGAACCTCGCGCGCCGCCGCTCGTTGGGGCGGGATGGCGCGGATCGCTCACCTCTCCGACATTCATTTCGGCGCGCACGATCCGGCGGTCGTCGCCGGCGCCGAGGCGTGGCTTGCCGAGGCGCGGCCCGATCTGGTCGTGATCAGCGGCGACTTCACCCAGCGCGCGCGGGTCGACCAGTATCGCGAGGCCGGCGCCTTCCTCGACCGGATCGAGGCGCAGGGCCTGCCGACGCTCGGCGTGCCCGGCAATCACGACGTGCCGCTCTACGACGTGGTCCAGCGCTTCACCCGGCCGCTCCACCGCTACCGGCGCTATATCGACGACGACCTCTGCCCCTGGTTCGAGAATGACGCGCTGGCCGTGCTCGGCATCAACACCGCGCGCTCGCTGACCTTCAAGGACGGGCGGATCAGCCATGAGCAGATGGCGATCATCCGCGAGCGGTTCGCGGAGGTGCCGGAGGGGCGGACGCGGATCCTGGTCACCCACCATCCTCTGTTCGCGATGCCGATCGGCGAGGCGGGCGAGCCGTCGGAAGCGGTCGGCCGCCACGGCGAGGCGCTGCAGGCGATCGCCGATGCGGGCGTCCACATCCTCCTCGCCGGCCATTTCCACCGCAGCTTCACCGAGAGCGCGCGGCGGATGGTCAAGAATGCCGGGCCGGCCCTGGTCATCCAGGCCGGGACCGCGACCTCGACCCGGCTGCGCCATGGCGAGATGCAGAGCTTCAACCTGATCCATGCCGACCGCAACGACCGCGTGGATGTGCAGGTCATCGCCTGGGACGGCGCGGCCTTCCAGGCGGGGAGCCGCGCGGGCTTCGCCTTCGACGGCGAGAATTGGCAGGCGGTGGCCGCCGAGCCGGTCGCCTAATCGAGCACCTCGTAGGAGCCGATGCGGTGCTCGCTGCGGGTCCAGCCTTCGGTGCTGCGGTCGAGCGACTGATAGTCGTCGCCATAAGCGGCCATGAAGGCGTCGAAGTCCGCCCGGCTCGCCCAGACGTCGAGGCTGAGATAGGAGCCGTCCTCGGCGCGGAACAATTCGGTGCCGCGGAAGCCCTCGCCGCGGGCGAAGAGCTGGGCCCAGGCGCCGGTCGGGCCGTAGGTCGCCTCGAACGCGGCCCGCGCCTCTTCCTTCACCTCGTAACGCCAGATCAACGCGATCATGAAGCTGCCCCTGTTCGAGCTCGCAATAACCCGCCGGTCCCGGCCCGCGCAAAGGCGATCGGCGCGCTGTTTCTAATTGGGACGGAGGGTCCTAGTGCCCGAGGCGCTTGGCCCAGTCGACCTGGGTGAAGGCGACGAGCAAAGCGATCATCCCGATCTGCACGCCGAGGCCGAGCGGGCTGGTCAGCGCGCCGCGGAAGCTGTCGCCGAGGCTCGATTCGCTTATCCCTTTCGCGGTCGCGGCGTAGATCGAATAGGAGATGGTGCGGCCAACGAAGAAGGCGGCAGTGAAGCCGAGCAGGGACACGCGCGCCAGCCCCGCCGCCTCGAACAATTGCGCCGAGGGCAAAGGCGAGAGGGCGAACAGGCCGAGCCCGATCAGCCCGGAGCGCCGGTTGCGCTCCAGCGCCTTGCGCGCCGCGTCGAGGTTGCTGCGCGTCTTGCCCTTGATCCAGCCCCCCAGATGCCGGCAGGCGAGGGCGAGCAGGAAGCGGCCGAGCGCGGCGGCGAGCGCCGCGGTCAGCACGATCGCGGCAAGCGGCAGGTCCGAGTTCAGCCCGTAGAGCACGATCACCGACCAGGTCGGCGGGCCGAAGGCGGGCATGAGGTTCACGCCCAGCACGATGGCGAACAGGATCAGATAGGCGGTAATCACTTAGCGGGGGGCGGCTGGCCTTGGGACCGGCCGGAATGGCACGATCCGAAATCGCGTCTGATCGGCGTCGAATGCCGCGAGCGAATGGCCTTCGGTGTCGAAGAATCGCGCCCGATACTGCCCCTGACCAACCTCTTCGACAACCTGGCACAGGCTCCTCCGCTCCAGCACCGAGAGAAATCGCATTGTGAAAACGGTCGCGATCATGTCGGCCTGACTCGCGGGAACGGACGGGTCGGCATAGAGTCGGGACTCCGCCTGTGTGCGGCATCCGGCATTCCCCAGATGCCTAAAGGCGATCCGTTCGACAAGGATCAGCTTGGGCGAAAGGTGGCTGACTCCAATCTCGACGGACTCGCCCGAGACGGGCGCCCCGCGTCGGCCGATCAGCACCCATTCCGGCGGGATCAGGGTTTCGATCGATCGATCCATATAATAACCGTAGGCTGGACCATATTGGGTAGCGCCCTCGGTCATATTCGCGGCTAGGCCGCCCTCGTGCGCCTCGATTGCCGCGCGTTCGTCAATGCCGAGCTGTTGCCAGTCGGGGACTGCCGGGCCCGGGGCGAGCACGCGCTCGATCACGTCATCCATTGGCCTCGCGGAGCCGCCAGGCATTGCCTGGATAATCCGTTCCATCGTCTCGTCGCTCAGCGGCCGAGATTGCAGCACCTCAAAGAAGATGCGCGCCTCTTCGCTCGGCACAAGGAGTTCGGGCGGAACGGCGGATTGTCCGGAGGAGGGCGGCTGCGCCGCAGCTTGAGCCGCTGCGAGCAGGATAAAAGCCGCGACGAACCAGCGCACGCTCAATCCCGCTCGACGCAGACCGCGATGCCCATGCCGCCGCCGATGCAGAGGGTGGCGAGGCCCTTCTTGGCGTCGCGCTTCTGCATCTCGTAGATCAGGGTGGTGAGGACGCGGGCGCCCGAGGCGCCGATCGGGTGGCCGATGGCGATGGCGCCGCCATTGACGTTGACCCGGTCGGATTCCCAGCCGAGCTCCTTGCCGACCGCGAGCGCTTGGGCGGCGAAGGCCTCGTTGGCTTCGATCAGGTCGAGATCGGCGATCGTCCAGCCGGCCTTCTCCAGCGCCTTCTTCGAGGCGGGGACCGGGCCGATGCCCATGATCGAGGGATCGACGCCGGCCGAGGCCCAGCTCGCCACGCGGGCGAGGATCGGCGCGCCGCGGCGCTCGGCCTCCTCCCGGCTCATCAGCACGAGCGCGGCGGCGCCGTCGTTGAGGCCCGAGGCGTTGGCGGCGGTGACGCTGCCGTCCTTCTTGAAGGCCGGGCGCAGGCCCGCGAGGCCCGCCTGCTCGACGCCGTCGCGGATATATTCGTCATTCTCGACGATCGTCTCGCCCTTGCGGGTCTTGACCGTGACCGGCGCGATCTCGTCCTTGAAGCGGCCGGAGGCGCGCGCCGCAGAGGCCTTGTTCTGCGAGGCGGTCGCGAATGCGTCCTGGTCATCGCGGGTGATCTGATATTGCTCGGCCAGATTCTCGGCGGTGATCCCCATATGATAATTGTTGAAGACGTCGGTGAGGCCGTCCTTGATCATCGTGTCGACCAGTTCGACCGACCCCATCTTCGTGCCGCCGCGCAATTGCTGGGCGTGCGTGGAAAGGCTCATGCTCTCCTGGCCGCCCGCGACGACGACGGTCGCGTCGCCGGTCTGGATCGCCTGGCTGGCGAGGGCGACGGCGCGCAGGCCCGAGCCGCAGACCTGGTTGACGCCCCAGGCCGGCACCTCCTTGGGGATGCCGGCGGCCATCGAGGCCTGGCGGGCCGGGTTCTGGCCCTGGCCGGCGGTGAGGACCTGGCCGAGGATCACCTCGGACACGTCCTCGGGGGCGACGCCGGCCTGCTCCAGCGCGGCCGCGATGGCGACGCGGCCGAGCTCGTGCGCGGGGGTGGCGGCGAAGGCGCCGAGGAACGAGCCGACCGGAGTGCGCTTGGCGGCGGTGATGACGACGTCGGTCATGAGGGCGAGTCTCCAATCTTGCTCCCTCTCCCATTTGGGAGGAGGGCCGGGTGAGGGTCTGATCCAGGGTGCGGGCCACGCACTTCGAGCCCATACCCTGCGGCCGCTTCGCGTCCGCTGTCCCTCTCCCCAAAAGGGGAAAGGGATTCGAAGCCGCCCCTAGCAGCTTGCTGCAGTGCGGGAAAGCCAGGCGGCGAGCGGCGTCCAGAGCTGCGCCTCCGCTTTCGAGCCGACCACCATGCCGACATGGCCGAGGGAGAGATCGAGCCGCTCGCCGGCGCGGATCGCGGTGGCCGCCGGGACGATCCGGTCGGTGGTCGAGACGATGTTGAGCAGAGGAATGCGGAGCGCGGCAGGATCGATCGCGGCGCCGCCCACCATCCATTCGCCGGCGCCGCTGAAATCGTCGCGGAACAGCGTCTCGAACATCTCGCGCGCCGCGGCTTCGGAGATGGGCGGCCCGTCATTGGCCCAATCCTCGAGCATCACGAAGGTGCGCGCCTCGGCCCCTTCGAGGCCGGCGAAGGCGATGAACTTGGCGATCGTGCGCGCCGGGTCGAGATTCCAGAAGGCGCATTGCAGCACCTCCATCGGCAGCAGGCCGAGCGAAGCGACCGTCGGCTTCGCGCCCTCCCAGAGCCTGAAGAGCTCCGCGCGCGAATCCTCGGGAAAGCCGTCGAAATGCCAGGGCGCGGCGATGGTGGCGACGCCGCCGACCCGGCCGATCTGGGCGGCCGCGAGCGCCATGGTGCCGCCGAGGCAATAGCCGACGAGCTGGGGAGGTTCGTCGAGCTCCTCGAGCAGCGGCAGCAAGATCCGCTCGACATGGCCGGCGACCGAGAGGGTCCGGCGGTCCGGGCCGGGCCAGCCCCAGTCGAGCAGCAGCACCCGCCGGCCCCGGCCGGCGAGCCAGCGCAGCAGCGAGCGCCCGCCCATGTCGAGCACGTTGGGCGGGTTGATCAGGGAGGGGACGAAGAGGATCGGCGGGCCTTCCGCCCCAGCGCCGCCATAGTCGCGCAGCGCAGCGCCGTGCGCCCCGGCGATCGCGGGCATCGGGGCGGGCGGGGCGGGGCGCTCGGCCTCCTGATACTTTCTGAGGCCCTCCAGCGCGGCCTTCAGCCGCGCCGGATTTGCTGCGCACTCGGCGCGCAGCATCTCCAGGAACAGAGGGAGCGGCCGGGGCCGATGTTGCGGTGCGGCAAACTTTGGTGCTAGAGCCGTCGCTTCAGCGGAGGAAGGTTTCATGGCGGGGTCCCGGTCCGACGACGACGTGGTCATCATCAAGAAATATGCGAACCGGCGCCTCTACGATACCGAAAGCTCATCCTACATCACGCTCGAGCGCCTGGCCGAGATGGTCCGGCAGAAGCGCCAGTTCAAGGTGGTCGACGCCAAGACGGGCGAGGACCTCACGAGAGGCGTGCTGACCCAGATCATCATGGACGAGGAAGCGCGGGGCGCGACCATGCTGCCGGTCAATTTCCTGCGGCAGCTCATCTCGATGTACGGCGACCAGATGCAGTCGGTGGTGCCGCAATATCTGGAAGCATCGCTCGAGGCGCTGCAGCGCAACCAGAGCCAGTTCCGCGACGCCATGGCGGGCGCGCTCGCCGCCAATCCCTTCGCCGAGATTGCGCGCCGCAACATGGAGATGTTCACCGCCGCCGCCCAAAGCGGCAAGGCCGCGCCCGCCGCGGCGCCGCCGGGCGACGACACGCGGGCCGAGCTGGACGACCTCAAGGCGCAGCTCGCCGAGCTCCAGCAGAAGCTGAACAAGCTGGCGGGCTGAGCGGGTGGGGGCGACGCTGGGCGCGGGCGGCGGACTCCGCTTGCCGGGGAGAATATGACCACGCGCTATTGGCTTTGGGCGGCCGCTGGCGCGGCCTTCGCATTGGCCATCGTGGCCGGCTTCGCCGAATCGCGCCGGCTTCGGCGGTCCAGCCTCGACCAGCATGGCTGGGTGCCGTGGCGGGGGCTGCAGGTCGCCGCGCTCTTCGCCCTGCTGGTGCTGATCATCCTCGCCGTGAAGGCGGGGTAGGCGCGTCGATCGCCCCACATCCTCCCCTCGAAAATCGAGGGGAGGACTTAATCTCGGTCAGTCCTTGCAGACGTGGAAGGCGAAGCAGGCGTCGTTGTCGCCGTGGACGCGGGCTTCGAAGCAGATGCCGCGCAGCAGGATGCGGTGCTTGCCGCCAAGCGCGCCGCGCAGGCGCAGCAGGAATTGCCGGCTGACGCAGGCCCCCGGCGGGATGTCGTCGAAATAATAGGGCCCGAGCGGCACCAGCTGGATACAGGGATTGCCGTTGGGAAGCTTGGGCACCGCCTTGCCGTTGTCGTCGACGACGATGAGCTGCTGCACGGACACGTTGGAGAGGGTCAGGTTCGAATAGGGATTGCAGAGCGTGAGATACATGATCTCGGTATCGTCGCTCTCGATGCAATCGCACTTGCTGTCGCCCCAGGCGATCGACACCCAGGGCTCGATCCGCGGAATGTCGAGCGGCTCGACCTTATATTCGCGCGCCGGGCCCTCGCACGGCACCATCACGTTCTGGCGGCGGGCGAGGCCGTGAAGCTCCTTGTTCACCTCGGCCGCGATGCGCTTGCAGCGACCGTCGGTGCGCGGCTCCTTCTCATGGTGGGGCGGCGGGTTCGGCCGGTCGTCGGTCGGCGGATCGTAGGAAGGCGGGCCGTCCGGCTTGTCTTCGTCTTCGCAGTTCATGTCCAACCCCTGTTTATCTGCTCGCATCGAGCAAATGGAGAGACGCGCATCATTTTGAAAAAGGCGATATTTTCTTCACGATGCATACGGAAACGGAAGCATCGAAGATGCCTGCGGCCGGTGATTAGTCAAGCTGCAAATCGACCCGAGTCCCGGTTCGGCACAACAGGGCGCGCGGCAGCGCCGGAGGGGCCGGCGCAGGTCGATCGGCTTCAGGATTTGGGCAGGGTTAGAGGCAGGCTTCCAGATAGGGCGCGTCGAAGCCGTACATCTTGGCCTTTTCGAGCGTATAGGGGCGAAGGCCCATGCTCCGATACTCGCCGATGATCTTGCCGTCGGGAGTCTCGTCCAGATACTCGAACTTGAACAATTCCTGGGTGACGATGACGTCGCCTTCCATGCCGATCACCTCGGTGATGTTGGTGCAGCGGCGGCTGCCGTCGCGCAGGCGCTTCACCTGGACGATGAGATCGACCGAATCCGCGATCTGGCGGGAGATCGCCTCCTTCGGGATCTTGATGTCCGACATCATCACCATGTTCTCCATACGCGCGAGGCATTCGCGCGGGGAGTTGGAGTGCAAGGTCGCCATCGAGCCGTCATGGCCGGTGTTCATCGCGGCGAGCAGGTCGAAGCATTCGCTCCCACGAATCTCGCCGAGGATGATCCGGTCAGGGCGCATGCGCAGCGCGTTGATGACGAGGTCGCGGATCGAGATCGCGCCCTGGCCCTCGAGATTGGGCGGGCGGGTCTCGAGCGGCAGCCAGTGCGGCTGCTGCAGGCGGAGCTCGGCCGCGTCCTCGATGGTAAGCACGCGCTCGCCCGGGTCGATCAGCTTGGACAAGGCGTTGAGCATCGTCGTCTTGCCCGAGCCGGTGCCGCCCGAGATGATGATGTTCATCCGGCTCGCCCCGGCGATCTTGAGCACCGTCGCCATCTTCTCGGAGAGCGAGCCCCAGCCGCGCATCATGTCGACGGTGATCGGCTTCTCGGAGAATTTACGAATCGAGATGGCGGTGCCGCGCAGCGAGAGCGGCGGGATGATGACGTTGACGCGGCTGCCGTCCTGGAGGCGGGCGTCGGCGAGCGGCGTGGTCTGGTCGACGCGGCGGCCGACCTTGTTGACGATACGCTGGGCGATCTGAAGCAGATGCTCCTCGTCGCGGAACTGGATCTGGGCGAGCTCGAGCCGGCCCTTGCGCTCGATGAAGGTCTGGTTCGGGCCGTTGACCATGATGTCGCTGATGTCGGGATCGTTGAGCAGCTCCTCGAGCGGCCCGAGCCCGAGCAATTCATCGACCAGCACCTTCTCCAGCGCGAACTGCTCGCGACGGTTGAGGTTGATCTTGAGCTCGGCGAGCACCTCGCCGATGATCGGGCGGAACTCCTCGGCCAGCTCCTCCTTGGAGAGCGTGGCAGCCGCCTCGGGATCGACGCGCTCGAGCAGACGGGGGAGGACCTGCTCCTTGATGCGGTGGATCGAGGCCTCGAAGCCTTCGCTGCGCGACGAGCTCTGCTCGCCCGATTGGGCCTGGCGGTCGGCGAGTCGCGCCATGGCGTCGCCGCGGTCGATCGGCGCGAAGCTCTCTTCCTCCGCGCCGATCGCTTCGGGCTCGATCGGCGGAAACTGGCTGCCGCCCTCGCCGGGCTTGACCAGCGAGGGCCCCTTCATGGGCTGGGCCGTGCCGAATTGCGGGCGCCCGCCCGTCGCGCCTCCGCCCCCGCTCCGTCGTCCAAAAGCGCTCATCGTTCCAGCGATCCTCGCCTCAAAGCTCGTAAATTCTCGGTGGCGGTGGTGAATAGGGAGGAAACTTTGACAATTGACTAACCGCGGGGGAGGGGAGTCGCGTGATCGGCAGCAGCACCCGCACCGCCTTGCTCCTCGCCCTTTCGGGCTTTGCCATACTCTCGATCGGCGACGCTTTGGTGAAGACGATGGCCGGGCAATGGCCAGGGACGGCGGTCGCGGCCTTGCGCTACGTCGCCGGCGCGGCGGGCCTCGCGGCGGTCGTGGCCGTGAGGGAAGGGCGCAGGGGCTTCCGCGTTCCGCTCCCCTGGATCCAGCTCGGGCGGGGCGTCGGGGTGAGCATCGCCACGATCTGCTTCTTCCTCGGGGTGATGGCGATGCCGCTCGCCGACGCGACCGCGATCCAGTTCACCAGCCCGATGATCACCGGCCTGCTCTCGGCGCTGCTGCTCGGCGAGAAGGCGCCGAAAGCGGTATGGGGCGCGACGGCGCTCGCCTTCGCCGGCGTGCTGGTCGTGCTCAGGCCCAATCTGCTCGCGCTCGGCGCCCCCGCTTTCTATCCGCTCGGCGCGGCGGCCGGCATGGCCTGCCTGATGATCTGCAACCGCAAGGCCGCGGGGGCGGCCTCGCCGGTCGCGATGCAATTCCTGGTGGCGATCATGGCCGCGCCGCTCCTCGTCGCCGCGGCCAGCCTGTTCGCGGCGAGCGGAGCGTCCCAGTTCCAGGTGCCGGCGCCGCCGGCGAGCGTCGTCGTCAAATGCCTAGTCGTCGCCTGCACCGCGACCATCGCGCACCTGCTCATCTACATGGCGGCGGTGCGCGCCTCGGCCGCCCTGGTGGCGCCGATGACCTATGTGCAATTGCTGGCCGCCGCGGCGCTGGGCTGGATCCTGTTCGGCACCGCGCCCGATCTCTCGACCTTCGCGGGCGCGGCCCTGATCATCGGCGGGGGGCTGCTGCTCTGGCGTTCGCAGAAGCCGCAGGTGGTGCCGGAGCCTGAATAGCGCCGTGGCGGTCTTCGCCGGCATCGCGCCGGCTCAACCCGAAGCCCAACCCTGATCCCCTCCCTGGCCAGGGAGGGGAAGGAAGGAGACTCAGCCCTCGGCGTGCTCGGCGAGGATGGTGAGGCCCTTGTCGCTGACCTCGGCGAAGCCGCCCTGGACGGCGATCCGCTCGGGCTCGCCGCCGGGCCAGGCGCGGTAGATGGCGATCTCGCCGTCGCGCAGGGTCGACATGTAAGGCGCGTGGCCCGCCATGACCCCGAAATCGCCCTCCGTGCCGGGGACGACCACCATCTGGACCTCCTCGGAGCGGAGCAATTTCTCGGGCGTGACCAGTTCGAAGTGCAGATCCGCCATGGTCAGGCTTCCTGGGCCAGCTTCTCGGCCTTGGCGACCGCTTCGTCGATGCCGCCGACCATGTAGAAGGCGGCCTCTGGGAGGTCGTCATATTTGCCGTCGACCACCGCCTTGAACGAGGCGACCGTGTCCTCGATCTGGACGAACTTGCCGGGGATGCCGGTGAACACCTCGGCGACGTGGAAGGGCTGGGAGAGGAAGCGCTGCAGCTTGCGGGCGCGGCTGACGGTCAATTTGTCCTCCTCGGAGAGCTCGTCCATGCCGAGGATGGCGATGATGTCCTGGAGCGACTTGTAGCGCTGCAGCGTCTCCTGGACGCGGCGGGCGGTGTCGTAATGCTCCTGGCCGACGGTGCGCGCGGTGAGCACGCGCGAGGTCGAATCGAGCGGGTCGACGGCGGGATAGATGCCGAGCTCCGAGATGGCGCGCGAGAGCACGGTGGTGGCGTCGAGGTGGGCGAAGCTGGTCGCCGGTGCCGGATCGGTGAGATCGTCAGCCGGGACATAGATCGCTTGAACGGACGTGATCGAGCCCTTGTTGGTCGAGGTGATCCGCTCCTGCAGCGCGCCCATGTCGGTGGCGAGGGTCGGCTGGTAGCCCACCGCAGAGGGAATGCGGCCGAGCAGGGCCGACACTTCCGAGCCCGCCTGGGTGAAGCGGAAGATGTTGTCGACGAAGAAGAGCACGTCCTGGCCCTCTTGGTCGCGGAAATATTCGGCGATGGTGAGGCCCGAGAGGGCGACGCGGGCGCGCGCCCCCGGCGGTTCGTTCATCTGCCCGAAGACCAGGGCGACCTTCGAGCCTTCCGGGGTCGGGTTGCCGTCCGCGTCCTTGGCGATGACGCCCGCGTCGAGGAATTCGTGATAGAGATCGTTGCCTTCGCGGGTGCGCTCGCCGACGCCGGCGAACACCGAGGTGCCGCCATGGCCCTTGGCGATATTGTTGATCAGCTCCTGGATGAGCACGGTCTTGCCGACGCCGGCGCCGCCGAACAGGCCGATCTTG
>Ga0070686_100000327_pt1 | contig 31211 bp, 21 predicted proteins | sample KBSS23LmetaG_FD_65654 | JGI IMG/M metagenome (GOLD analysis project Ga0070686, IMG submission 65654) | Switchgrass rhizosphere microbial communities from Kellogg Biological Station, Michigan, USA - KBS S2-3L metaG | ecosystem: Host-associated > Plants > Roots > Rhizosphere ... | reverse complement strand
AGCCGAACTGCATCCAGCTTGTACTCGCGCGTGTACTGCCTTCGCTTCTCCCCCATGGGTCCACCTCCTCACCCGAACCTACGGGCTTATCTCGGTGTCCACCATCGCGGGGCAATCCCAGAGACGCAGAGAACTGCACGGTTTTCTCTGTGCCTCTGTGCCTCTGTGTGACACTTCGGCAGGCCCTGCCGCGGCGATGATTCATGCGCATCTGGTAGAACTTCTTCGTCTGCCGTCGGCGGAGACCCGGCTCAGCCTGCCTCCCCGTCCTCCGCCAGCTCCACCTCGAGCCCAAAGGTCGAGGTGAACAGGTCGGACTTGCGGTGAAGGGCCCAGCGCTCCAGCAGCAGGTCGCCGTCGGCCTCCACCTCCAGCTTCAGCTTCTTCCCGCGCGTGACGCGCGCCGTCACCGCGCGCACGGCCTGCAGGTGCTCGCGGTCGAGCGCGTCGGCGATGCGCAGCAGCGAGGCCAGCTTCACCACGCGCTGCCGGTCTTCGTCGAGGAGCGCGGTGAAGGTTACGTGGTGCTCGGCGGGCACGCCCTTGCGGTGGTAGCGCGCCACGTTGGCGATGATGTCGATCTCGCGCGGGGTGAACTCGGGCACCTCGCTGTTGGCGATCAGGTAGAGCGAGTGCTTGTGGTGCTTCTTGTAGCCCACGAAGGTGCCGATGTCGTGCAGCACGCCCGCCGCCAGCAGCATCCGCCGCTCGTCGGGCCCCATCGCATGCACCCCGGCGAGCTGGTCGAAGAGCGAGCCGGCCAGCCGCGTCACGTGCAGCGCGTGCGCCTCGTCGAACATGTAGCGCCGGCCGATGGCCATCGCCCCCGCCACGGCCTGGCGGTCCTTGCGGTCTTCGTGCGCCTGGTGGCTGGCCACGTCCTCGGCCAGGTCGATCAGCACGCCGTCCTTGAGCCCCACCGCCGGCACCAGCAGCTCGGTGGCCCCCGAGAGCGTGGCCACGCGCTCGTAGATCATCCCCGCCGGCAGGATCACGTCGGCGCGGTCCTCGCGCAGCCCCAACTGGTCCACCCGCTGGCGGTAGCTGAGCCTGGAGAGCATCTCCATCAGCCCGCGCAGCGTTTGTATGGGCACGGCGGCCACACGGCCGCGGCCGGGGTTGGCGCCCGCCAGCTTGGCCAGCGACTCGGCGTTGCCGCCGGTGGCGATGGTGCCGCGCGGGTTCCAGTGCTGCGCGATGGTGGGGATCTGCAGCGTGGCCGCGTACTCGCGCAGCAGCCGCTGGAAGCGCCCCGGCTCGTCGCCCGCCCCCGAAAGCTCCTCCAGCAGGCGCACCGAGCCCATCACGTGGCTCTCGCTCCACAGGATGCCGCCGGCGTCCACCAGCGACACCTCCACGCTGCCGCCGCCCACGTCCACCGTGATCCACTTGTCGTCGCCCATCGGCACGCGGTTGGCGATGGCGATGTTGACCAGCCGCGCCTCCTCGTGCCCGGTGATGGTCTCCAGCTCGATCCCCGCCTCGCGCCGCACGCGCGCCACCATCTCGGCGCCGTTGCGGCTTTCGCGCGTGGCGCTGGTGGCCACCGCGCGGTAGTGCTCGATCCCCAGCGCGTCCATCCGCCCGCGGAAGCGCTTGATGGCCTCCACCGCTGCGTTCATCGCCTCGGGGGTGAGCTTGCCCGAAAGGAAGACGTCGTGCCCCAGGCGCACGGCCACGCGCTCTTCCTCCAGCACGTCGTACTCGCCCAGCGCGCGGAACTCGGCGGCCAGGAAGCGGATGGCGTTGGAGCCCACGTCCACCGCCGCCACCCGCAGCGGAAACTGCGGGGGGGCGGCGGCGTCCTTCTTGGACCGGCGGGCACGGAGCAGGGGCATCAGGCTGTGCTCGGGTTTTGGCGGCGGCGCGCGGGGATGTGTCCGCGCGACGGGCGCATCATCCACCCCCGGCCGCCCCGCGTCAAGCGGCAGGCAGGAGCGTCGTGTGTGGATGGAAGGCACGTGTGGGAGAACCGTGCCGCCGTCTCATACACCGCATCGTCGGGTGGAGGCTCGGATCATCCGGGGGACCGAGTCAGCCAACCGCGTGAACACGGAGCAGCGGAGAAAAACGGAGGAAGCGGAGAACTGCCGTGCTGTCCTCCGTTCCCTCCGCTCTCTCCGCTGCTCCGTGTTCATGCCGTACGGGGATCGGAGGGTTCCGGGGAGTCATGCCGCCAACGGACCCAAGCGAACGGATCTGTCCCCTTCTCGCGGCAACCGGCGGAGGGCGGAGGAAGATTCGAACGAGCGTTCGAGGTGTGGTTGACACCCGGGGGTGGGCCCGGTAGTGTTCGGGCTCAGTCAAATCCGCGCGCAACGGGCACTTGGACGCCGCCGCGCACCCTTGATCAGCTTACCGACCGGCACCCGGATGAAGGATCTCGTCACCCTGCACGTCAACGGCGATACCCACACGGCGGCGGTGCCCACGCACTGGACGCTGCTGGAGGCGCTGCGCTACTCCGTGGGGCTCACCGGCAGCAAGCAGGGGTGCGACAAGGGCGACTGCGGCGCGTGCACGCTGTGGATCGACGGCGTGCCCACGCTGGGCTGCATAACGCCGGTGTACGAGGCGGTGGGCAGGGAGGTGCGCACGGTGGAGGGATTGGCGGGCCTGCGCACCCCCCGCGGCGTGCCGCACCCGCTGCAGGACGCGTTCGACGTGTGCGGCGCGGCGCAGTGCGGCTTCTGCACGCCGGGGATTTTGATGAGCGCCGCCGCGCTGCTGGAAGAGAACGTGCGGCCCACCCGCGACGAGGTGCGCGAGGCGCTCTCGGGGAACCTGTGCCGCTGCACCGGCTACACCAAGATCCTGGACGCCGTGGAGCTCGCCGCCGCCACCCTGCGCGGCGAGGTGGACGTGACCCCACGCCAGGCCGACGTGCTCCTGCCGCCCGACTCGGTGCTTGCCAGCGTGGCCGAGGAGGTGGCGCGATGACCCGGCTCCCCATCTTCAGACGTCTGGACCCCGCTCCGACGCACACGCCTTCGCCCGCGAGGGTCGCATGACCGACTGGAAACGTTCGTCCGACCCGCCGGCCGAGGGCGGCGGTACCGGCACGCCGCTGGTGAACGAGGTGGAGCACCCCCATGCGGGCGGGCCCGTCCCCCTCCACCCGCGCGAGGACGACGGCTACGAGCGCGACGGCTACAACGCCGAGCTGAGCGTGATCGGCCGGCGCATGCGCAAGACCGACGGGCTGTCGAAGAGCACCGGCCGCGCGCGCTACACCGACGACATCACCCTCCCGGGGATGCTGCACGGCAAGATCCTGCGCTCGCCCCACCCGCACGCGAAGATCCTGTCCATCGACACGTCGGCGGCCGAGGCGCTTCCGGGCGTCTTCGCCGTGGTGACGGGGCACGAGATGCCCACGGAGTACGGCATCATCGTGTGGACGCCCGACGAGCAGGCGCTGGCGACCGAGAAGGTGCGCTACATCGGCGACGGCGTGGCCGCGGTGGCGGCCGTGGACGAGGACACGGCCAACCGTGCGCTGGAGCTGATCCGAGTGGAGTACGAGCTCCTCCCCGCCATTCTCGACCCCGAGCACGCGCTGACGCCGGAAGGGGCATCGACGCCCGTTCACGCGGCGAAGAAGGAAGGCCACAACGGCAACATCTCCAAGATCGTCAAGCTCGAGTTCGGCGACCTGGACGAGGGGATGAAGAAGGCCGACGTGGTGATCGAGGGCGACTACTTCTTCGAGGGCACCACGCACACGCCCATCGAGCCGCACTGCGCCATCGGCCAGTGGGAGGAGGGCGGTGCCTCGGTGGGCCGGCTCACCGTGTGGTCGAGCACGCAGGTGCCGCACTACCTGCACCGCGAACTGGCCAAGGTGCTGGAGCTGGACCCCGCGCGCATCCGCGTGATCCAGCCGGCGGTGGGCGGCGGCTTCGGCGGCAAGAGCGAGCCGTTCGACCTGGAGTTCTGCGTGGCGCTGCTGGCCATGAAGACCGGCCGGCCGGTGAAGATCCTGTACACGCGCGAAGAGGTGTTCCTGGCCCACCGCGGCCGGCACCCCTTCAAGATGAAGTACCGGGTGGGGGCGACGAGGGACGGAAAGCTGACGGCGGTGGAGGCGAAGACGCTGCTGGACGGCGGCGCCTACTCGTCGTTCGGCCTCGTCACGACGTACTACTCGGGGCAGCTGCTCACCGCGCCCTACGAGATGCCGGCGTACCGCTTCCACTCCACCCGCGTCTTCACCAACAAGCCGGCGTGCGGCCCCAAGCGCGGCCACGGCAGCGTGCAGCCCCGCTTCGCCTTCGAGGTGCAGCTCGACAAGCTGGCCGAGCGGCTGGGGGTCGACCCCATCGAGCTGCGCCGCCGCAACTTCATGGGCGGGTACCGCCGCACCGTCAACGAGCTGCGGGTGACGTCCAACGGCTTCCTGCAGTGCCTCGACTCGGTGGAGCGGGCCAGCGGGTGGAAGGACAAGTACCGGAAGATGGGGTACGGGCGCGGCATCGGCGTGGCCGGGTCGTGCTACATCTCGGGGACCAACTACCCGATCTACCCCAACAACATGCCGCAGTCGGCCGTGCAGATCCTGGTGGACCGCAGCGGCCGGGTGACGGTGTTCAGCGGCGCCAGCGACATCGGCCAGGGCTCCGACTCGGTGCCGGCCTACATCGTGTGCGAGGAGCTGGGCGTGCCGCTCGACTACGTGCGCGTGGTCGCGTCGGACACCGACCTCACGCCGGTGGACCTGGGCGCCTACTCGTCGCGCGTGACCTTCATGATGGGCAACGCCTGCATCGACGCCGCGCGCAAGATCCGCAAGCAGGTGCAGGAGGCGGTGGCGGAAGAGTGGGGGATCAAGCCCGGCCGGGTGCTGCTGGCCGGCGGCCGCGCGATGGACGGGCAGGACACGGGGCGCGGGATGCCGATCCGCGAGGCGTTCAACCTGGCCGAGGCGAAGTTCGGGACCCTGGGCGCCGTGGGGTCGTACAACACCCCCAAGGACGTGCACGGCGACTACCGCGGCGGCACCATCGGCGCCAGCCCCGCCTACTCGTTCACCGCGCACGCGGCCGAGGTGGAGGTGGACGCCGAGACGGGGTTCGTGGAGGTGAAGACGATCTGGGTGGCGCACGACTGCGGCCGCGCGCTCAACCCCACCATCGTGGAGGGGCAGATGGAAGGCTCGGCGTACATGGGCTTCGGCGAGGCGCTGATGGAGCAGCACATCCTCAAGGACGCCGACCACGGCCGCGCCGGCCTGCACAACGCGCCGTCGCTGCTCGACTACCGCATCCCCACCTCGCTCGACACCCCCGAGCTGCGCTCGCTGATCGTGGAGAGCATCGACCCCGAGGGGCCGTACGGGGCCAAGGAAGCCGGCGAGGGCCCGCTGCACCCGTCGATTCCCGCGATCGCCAACGCCATCTACGACGCCGTGGGCGTGCGCATGGACTCGCTCCCCTTCTCGCCGCCGCGCGTGTGGCGCGCGCTGCAGGAGAAAGCCGCCGCCCGGCAGGAGCCCGAGCGCTATGCCGCAGACTGAAGAGGACCGGCTGAAAGAGGCCACCGTAAACTATCACACCTTACGGCTCGATTGATTACATTCCAGGGCATGTGACGCTCTGGACGGCAGACGTTTCCGCCGAGCCGCGGGCGAGAAAGGAGGACTCATGACAATCCCGCAACTCGAGTCCGAGGCCACTGTCGCCGACCTGGAACGCGTCAGCGGCAAGGCCGAGCTCGTCAATGGAAAGCTTGTTCTGATGAGCCCCACGGGGGATGATCACAACACGGCTGCCCTCAACATAGGCACCAGCCTCAAGCTCCATCAGCGGAGCCACGGGGACGGCCGGCCGTACACCGACAACGGCGGGTTCATCATCTCACCCCGACGTACGGTCAGCCCGGACGTCGCGTGGTACGTGGGTCCCCGAGCCGGGAAAAAGATGCTTTCCGGCGCGCCGGTCTTCGCCGTCGAGATCCGCAGCGAGAGCAACTACGGCCCGGCGGCGGAGCGCGAGATGGCGTGGAAGCGCGCCGACTACTTCGCGGCCGGCACGCAGGTGGTGTGGGACGTGGACGTGCTGCGCGAGGAGCTGATCCGCGTTTACCGAGCGAGCGATCCCGAGAACCCGACGGTCTACCGGCGCGGCGAGGTGGCCGAGGCGGAGCCGGCGGTGCCCGGCTGGCGCTTTCCCGTGGACGAGCTCTGGGACTGAGGACGGACGCGATTTCTCACCATCCGATCCCTTCGGATGGGTAGTCCGCCATCCCTGGCTCGAGACGACGTAACCATCTCGCTCCGTCATCGACCCTGCCCCCACCGACCCAACCCTCCCGCACACCCATGCGCCTGATCCTCCTCGCCCTGGCCGCGACGCTGGTCGCGTCGAATGCGGCGGCGCAGCACTGCTGGCCGTCCACGATCGCGCTGCTGGTGCGCGACGCGCGAGGCGCCGTGCTGAACCCGGAACGGCTCGAAAGCATTGCCCAATCGCCCGGCGCGGGTGACGATGCGGATTTCGCGGTGGGGACCCAGCGCATCGACATCGACGACGCGGGCAGCTTCGATGGGACGACGCCGGCGTACGTGTGGCGGGGACGCGGCGACTGCCGGGTGGACGTGCGCGAGGTGGTGCTGCGGCGCGGGCGCGAGGTGATGCGCTTGTGGATGGATCTGCACGTGAACACCAAGGAGCGGCCCGGCGACTCGTCCTTCCTCGTGGAGGCGCCGCCGTTCGCCACCGGCACCTGGCGGCTGGACGTATGCGCGTTGCCGGACGGGAGCACGGGTGCCTTCACCCGCGTCCCGCCTGCGTGGGTTCGCGTCTCGGCCTCGGGCGAGCCGGGCACGCCGTGGCAGGCGCCGCAGGGGTGCGGGGCGGCCGCCGCACGGTGATCCGCCTTCCGCTGTTTCCGCTGCCGGTGGTGCTGTTTCCCGGCGCGCCCATGCCGCTGCACATCTTCGAGCCGCGCTACCGGCAGATGGTGGCGCGCTGCGTGGAGGGCGACGGGCGCTTCGGCCTCATCTACCACGACCCCGACCGCCACGGACCGTTCGGCAACGAGCCCGGGCAGGTGGGCACCGTCGCCGAGATCCAGAAGTTCCAGCCGCTGCCGGACGGCCGTTCGCTGATCTTCTGCCGCGGCATCGAGCGCTTCGTGATCGAGGACGGGATCGAGTCGGACGCGGCGTACTACGAGGCCGTGGTGGCGCCGTACGAGGACCGGCCGGGCGAGGCCGACGACATCGGCGCGCGGCGGCGCGAGTCGGTGGCGCTGTTCTTTCGCGTGCTGCGCGAGGCGGTGGGGCACGACGAGGAACTGCCGGTGGTGGACCCCGGGCGCGAGGTGGCCTTCCGCATCGCGCAGGCGATCCGCATCGACCCCGCGTGGCAGCAGCGGCTGCTGGAGACCGACACCGAGGACGGGCGGCTCGACGTGCTGGACGGGTTGCTGCGCTCGGTGCTCGACGCCCACGCGCGCGGCGAGTGGACGCCGGAGGGGAATTGACTCCGACCCGTGGGTCGGCGGCTCGGACGCATCGTGCAGATGTGGCTCAGGCGGCGGCTTTCACACTGACTTCCACCTGCATTCCGGCGTGGGTGAGCATTTTCACCAGCGCGTCGATGGTGAACTCGCCGATGCTGCCGCGGAGCAGCCTGCGAATGCGCGCCTGCGGCACACCGAATCGCTTCGCCGCCTCCGGGACGGTGAGCCCCCGCTCTTCGATCACGTCCTGAATCGTCGTCATCAGGGACGAGCTGATCTTGAGCGCCTCGGCCTCATCCTTCGAAAAACCAAGGTCGGCGAAGACGTTTCCGCCCGCGGGCGTGACGTGGGTGACCGGCATCGTCATCTCTCCTTCTGGGTCGTTCTCACCCGCAGTAGCTCGGAATACCGGGCCTTGGCGACGTCGAGGTCGTGCTCCGACGTTTTCCTCGACTTCTTCTCGAAGGCGTGTAGCACGTAGACCGCTTCGGGAAATCGGGCTACGTAGACCACGCGGTGCTCGCGGCTGCCGCCCTCGTTCGTGGTGATCCGAATCTCTTGAACGCCCGGAGCAACCGTGTCGAGTGGTTTCCAGTCACGCGGCATGCGCCCACTCTGCACGCGGTCCAGGTTGAACCCGGCGTTCCTGCGAGCTTCCGCGGGGAAGTTTCGCACATCGCGCCGGGACGATCCTACCCAGTACAGCGGCTTTTCGGTCCGAGAAACCATCTTACCCGAAGCAGGTGCGGGGCGCCATTCGCGGAGTGGGTGAAGAATACGAAGCGAACGAAGCGCACACCAGCCTGTCCCGGATCTCCGCTTGCGAAGCAGCCCCTCGCCGGATCTTCCGGCGAGGGGCTGCTTGCTGGGCGTCGGTGGCCGTCGCCGCTCAGTCGGCCGTGGAGACGGCGGCGATCTGGGCGGCGGAGGGCTCGGCGGCGTGCGCGTCGCGGAAGCCCTCCAGCACCTCCATCAGCCGGTCGAGGTCGGCGCGGTTGCTGGCGATGCCGAGCGACGCGCGGATGGCGCCCACCGCCTGGTCGCCCATGCAGTCGGAGAACTGCTGCAGGGTGAAGGTCTCGGCGGTGAGCGTCTGGATGCAGCGGAACGCGTCCTGGTCGTGGTAGTCGAAGGCGAACTCGGCCGCGCCGGGGTTGCAGAAGAAGCCGGTGCGGATGGAGATGCCGGCCTCGTTGGTGCTCTGCTCCACCACGCGGAAGTCCACCAGCTCGCCGTCGGGGTCCAGAAGGTTGAAGGCGATGGTGCCGCCGCGCCGCTCCAGGCACTGCGGCCCGTACACGCGCACCAAGGGGGCCCCGTTGCTGTGCGTGGCACCCTGCAGGCGCTCGATCAGCTCGGCGGTGAGCCCCATCACGTGCCGGTTGATGTTCTCCACCCCGATCCCCTCGATGAACTCGATCCCCGCCGCGGCGGCCGCGATCCCCAGGTAGTTGGGCGTCCCATCCTCGAACGCGCGTCCGGTGACGTGCGGCAGGAACACCGGGTTCTGCGCCGACACGAACCGCACGGTGCCGCCCGAGAACCAGGGCCGGTGCAGCTCGCCCAGCACGTTGCGGCGCACCAGCAGCACCCCCACGCCGGTGGGGAAGCCGAACATCTTGTAGAACGACAGGCAGACGAAGTCGGGGGTGTGGCGGCTCAGGTCGAGCGGGTTGGTGGGCACGAAGGCCGCGGCGTCCAGCAGCACGTGGTAGCCGTGCTCGCGCGCCACGTCGATCCACTCCAGCGGGTGCTTGACCCCCGAGAAGTTGGACTGCGCGGGGAAGGCGAACAGGTTGGGCTTCGTACAGTCCTGGCAGGTGAGGTGGGGGCGCAGGTCGCTCACGCGCAGGTCTTCGCCCAGCGGCACGTAGCGCACCTCGGCGCCGTGGTGCGAGGCGTACTCGCGCATCCCATTCACCGAGTTGTGGTTGTCGGCGGTGAGCAGGAACTGCACGCCGGCCTCCCACGGATACGCCTCGGCCACCAGCTTGAGCGCGCCGCTGGCGTTGAGGGTGAAGACGACGTCGTAGTGCTCGGGGTCGGCGTTGAAGAACTGGAGCACCTTGGCCCGCGCCTCTTCCACCTTCTGCGTGGCGGCCTGCGAGGTGGGGTTGCGCGAGTGCGGGTTGCCCAGCACGCTGTGGCACAGGTACTCGGAGTGCGCGCGCACCTGGCTCTCGGCATAGAGCCCGGCGCCGGTGTAGTCGAGGTACACGTGCCCCAGCTCGTCCAGCCGGCTGAACTCGCGGCGGCGCAGCTCGGCGAAGGTGTCGTTCATCGGCCTGATCCCCATCCACTCGAAACGTAAGGCGCTGCCTCGCAACTGCTTGGAAAAGCTAGCGGCACGCGCCCCGGCGCGAAAGCTCCGGCGGAACGGCGAACGGCCTTTTCACACGGAGTCAGCGGAGTCAGAGGACGCGCATTCGGCGGAGTGCGCGGCGTAATCCCCGACTCCGCATGAATCGTTGATCCCACTGCGGAAGAAGAACAGCGATTCCTCACGCAGAGTCAGCAGAGTCAGCAGTCAACCAACAGCGGTTTTACTGATCACCCTGTTGGCCCTGTGTGAGGTAAGTCTTTTCCCGGTTTCGATATAGCAGAGAACAAGGTTTCGCCGTTGACTCCGCTGACTCCGCTGACTCCGTGTGAGACTCCTCTGGTTTCTCTGGGGTGCAGGGCTGCACGCGAACGCCCCCGTGCGTCGTGAGGCACGGGGGCGGTGATCGCATCGATGGATGCAGGACGGCGCCGGCTCGGGGCTAGGCCGCGCCGGCGGGCACGTCGTGGCCCACGGTGATGAAGCCGGCGCGGTAGGCCTGGCGAAGCTGCTCGGTCACGCGGTCTTCCAGCCACTCGCGGCTGGGGCCCTGCCCGTCGGAGCTCACGGCCTCCTCCACGCGATCCACCACCTCGTCCACCGAGGCGGGGCTTTCCACCGCCTGCAGCACCAGCGCGGCGAAGGGGCTCAGCTTGCGCACGCCCACGCGGCGGCCGCTGGCGGTGAGCAGGTGGAAGGTGTCGGCGGGCTCGGGCTGGCCGCGGTCGTCGCCCTCCTCCTCGAGCCACGCGTCCCAGTCGTAGGCCGCGTGCACCACCCGCGCCCGCGGGCTCAGGCCGATGCGCGCCTCGCTCCAGCGCACCTCGTCGTCGGCGATCCGCGCCAGGCCGGCCAGGAACTCCTGCGTGAAGTCGTTCACCGACACCGCCAGCGAATAGCGCTCGCGGTCCAGCCGGGTGGCGTCGTCCAGCAGCTCGCGCCGGGCGGCGTCGGGCTCGTCGCGGACGGCGGCGGCCAGCGCCTCGGCGGCGGCGGCCACGTCGCTGCGGGCGGGAGCGCCGGGGGCGCGCACGGCCAGCGGCGCCTGCGCGCCCAGCGCCTCCATCAGCGCCAGCGAACGGCCGAAGTACTCGTCCACCGCCTGCCGCTGCGCCGCGGCGTGCCCGGTGCCGCCGTCGTCGGAGGCGGGGGCGGCGGGGGCGCCGTCGGGGGTCACGAGCAGCACCGACGGCGTCTCGGGGCGCGCCAGGCGCAGCAGGAACAGGCCGATGCCCGCCTCGCCCAGCAGCAGGCCGGGGTCGGGCACGCCCTGCATGGTGCCGCAGGGCCAGCGCTGCCCCTGCGACTCGTACTCCTCCCACCCCTGCATGGCCACCACCTTGGGCTGGTCGAGCAGCTCGGGCTCGCCCAGCACCCGCGCCGCCACCATCAGCGTCTCGGCGTTGCCGCCGCGGCCGTGGCAGAGCGAGTAGTTCATCCGCGGGTCCTGCAGCGAGGCCAGCGTGGCCTGGATGGCGGCGCGCGCATCGGCCAGGTAGGCCGGGTCGCCCAGCGCCTCCCAGGCGCGCAGCCGGCTCAGCCCGATGCCGGGGCCGCCGTGGCACCACGCGCTCATGTAGCGCATGTCGGGCTGCGACAGGTCTTCGCCCGCCATCACCCGCTCGCGCAGCTGCTCCTGGCGGCCGGAGTAGAGGAACTCGCCCAGCTCGCCGTGGCGCAGGTCGGGCCAGTTGGAGCTCTTGGGGTCGAAGAAGGTGGACTCGTAGAGGAAGGCCTGCTCCATCCCGTAGCGGTAGCGCGTGTCGCCGGTGGCCAGGTACAGCTCCAGCAGCGCGTGACCGACCCCGGCCGAGCCGTGCGCGTAGCCGCACAGGTGGCGGATGGCCGAGCCGCGCATGGTGCCCCAGCACCACCCCTCGGGCTCGTGGTCGGCGGCCTCCAGCAGGTTGTCGCCCAGCGCTCGGGCGATCCGCACGGCCACCCCGGGCTCGGGGAGCCAGGGCGCCATGGCCAGCAGTGCCTGGATGGCGCCGCCCCCGCCGCCGATCACGTCCAGCCCGCGGTCTTCGCTCTCGTGCCCCACCATGGGCGCCAGCACCGCCTGCGCCTCGGCGATCAGCTCGGGGCGCCCCGTCAGCCGGCCCACGCGCGCGGCGGCGTAGGCCACGCCCACCCGCCCGCCGTGGAAGCCGTACGAAGAGACGGGAAGCTCCGACGCCTCGTCCAGCGAAAAGCGGATGCCGCCCAGCGCGGCGCGCAGCAGCGCCTGGTCGGTGCCGCCGGTGGCGTGCCACAGCTCGGCCAGGAACAGGCCGATGCCGCTGGTGCCCTCGTACAGCGTGCCCGAGGCGGTGGCGGGCACGGCCACGCGTGCCTCGGGGTGCTCGCGGTCGGGCGACATCACCGTCCAGGTGGCGGCCTCGCCGCGCCACTCGGCCGCTTCGGCGATGCGCGCGCCGATGCGCGCCGCGGCCTCCAGGAAGAACTCGGGCGTCCCCGGCTCGGCGGCCGGAACGTGCAGGGTGATCGGCGTGTCGGTGCTCATCAGGCTCTTCGGGCGCTCGGCGGCGGTGGAGGCGGTCATCCCTCGGCGGGCTCGGCGACCGGCGCCGGAGCCTGCAGGGTGCGCGTGATCAGGTACGCCAGGTAGCTTTCCTCCTGGATGGTGATCCCCAGGCGGTTGTTCATCATGTGCAGGTAGCTGCTGCAGATGGCCATCACCGCGGTGGCCCAGTCGGTGAAGGGCTCGGGGGTGCGCCCCAGCCGCCCCGCCTCGAACACGTCCTGGAAGTGGCCGCGCACCTCCAGCAGCCCGTCGCGGTACAGGTCCAGCGCGTCGGAGAGCGACTCGCCCTCGGCCATGCGGCTCCACACCTCTTCCACGTAGGCGCCCAGCGTTTCCGACTGGCTGCTGTAGCCGCTGTCGAAGGCGCCCAGCCACGCCTCGCGCTGCTCCTCCTCGCGCGCCACGCCGCGCAGGTAGCCCAGGTTGTACTGCGTGGCCCAGCGCACGGCGGCCTCGCGGTCTTCCGTGAACACGTGCACCAGCTGCACCATGGTGAGCAGCCCCTTGCCCAGGCGCGACGAGCGCTCGGTGCGGCTGGTGCGCTGCAGCAGCGCGTAGGTGGCCTCGCTGCTGATCTCGAAGAAGCGCTCGGCCACGCGCACGCCGTCCTCGCCGCCGTAGCGGTCGGTCTCGGGCTCGTAGGGGATGCGCGCGGCGTGCGTCACCAGCAGCGGCGTCCCCTCCGGCACCTCGGGCCAGGGCGCGTACTGCGGCACGTCGGGCGTCTCGAACGACACCTCGGGGTACATCCCGCGCACGTGCTGCTGCAGCGCCGGCCACACGGTGCCTTCCAGCAGCTCGGTGTTGCCGTGCAGGCGCAGGCGCACGTGCGGGCCGTGCTCGCTGTAGCGGATGAAGAAGTGGCCGTCGATCCACCCCTCCTGCTGGCAGCGGCGCACGAAGGGCTCGGCCACCTCCATCGCCACCGCGTCGCACTCGCCGGTGTAGATGCCGGGGTGGTTGAAGAAGAGGTGGACGGCCAGCCAGCTGGTTCCCTCAGGCCACGGCTGCAGCATGCTCCTCCTCGCCCGCATGGGCCGCGGCGCCGGCGGTGCCCGCCGGGAAGTAGAGCTGGACCACCACCTCCGAGGCGTAGGCGTCGCCGCCGTGCCTGGGCAGCGCCTCGCGGCCGGGGAGCCGCTCCTCGAACACCGCGTGGTAGCCCTTGAGGTTGGCGCCCATCTTCCCCAGCAGCCCCACCAGCAGCGGGTTGCCGAAGTCGATGAACTGCGGCTTGTGCAGGTCGCGCGAGCCGGCGGTGCGCGGCTTGGCCGTCTTCTTGGCGTCGCCCTCGGCGCCTTCCGCCTGGCCCTCGGCCGGCGCCTCGCCCTCGGCGGCGGGACCCTCGGCCTCGTCGCCCTCGTGGCCGTCGGCCTCGTGCTCGGCGGCGGGGGCGTCGTAGCCGGGCACGTCGCCCGCGGCGGCCGCTGCCGCGGCCTGCTGCGCCTCGGCCTCGGCCTGCGCGGCGGGGTCGGCGGGCTGGCCAGGCTTGGCCGGCGGAGCCTCGGGGAGCGGGTTGATGCGCACGTACGCCGTTTCGGGGATCCCCGCCTCGGCGCGCCAGCGGTTGGCGCGCAGGAAGAAGTCGGCCGCGCTCTCGTGCGGCTCGCGCTGCGGGAAGAGCGCCGACGGCACCATCCACCGCCGCCGCGACAGCACCAGCGACCCCTCGTAGCTCACCCGCGGCCGCACCTGGATCCGCGGCGCGGGCGGCGGCGGCGCGGCGGGCGCGTCGGCCGCGGGCTGCCCGTCGGCCGGTGCCGCGGCTTCGGGAGACGCGCCGGCGGCGGGTGACGCATCGGCCGCGGGCTTGGCGTCTCCATCCGCGACCGGAGCCGCGGCGGGCTGGGCATCCGCCGGCTTGCCGTCTGCCGCAGCGCCCGCATCCTCCGCCACCTTGCCCTCCACCGTATCGCTTCCCTCCACGGTGTCGCTCCCTTCACCCGCACCGTCCTGCGCGTCGGCCGGGGGCGCGGGCTGCGGGCGCGGGCGGCGCTCGTGGCTCTCGGGCACGGGCGGGCCGAACATGGCCGGCGGCGTGAAGCGCGACACCAGCTGGTAGAGCGGGGGCCGCATGCGCGGGTTGAGGAAGCCCAGGTCCACCGGCACCACGCGGCTGCCGGTGGGTCCGTGCACCAGGCGCAGCGAGTTGGCGTCCTCGGGGTCGCGCTCCACGAAGATCTCGCTGCTCTTGAGCTGCTCCTCGGCGTTGCCGCTCTCGCCGGTGGGGTAGCTGATCTCCCAGCGCAGGAGCGGCGGGTGCAGGTTGGCGTTGAACTGCGCGTCGCCGCAGATCTCGGCCAGCAGCTCGCCGGTCACCGAGGCGTTCTCGCGCCGCACCTGCTCCTGCACGTCGTCGGGGAGCATGTACAGGAAGCGCGAAAAGTACTTGCCGAAGCCCGTGGTGTAGCTGCCGCCCTGCAGCACCAGCAGCGGGTCGCCCCCCGGCTCGGCGCCGGGCGACAGGCAGGCGAAGCTCCCCATCGAGCGGCACACGCCCGACGTGGTCTCCACCCCCTCCAGCGCCTCCTCCACCTCGGCGGCGGTCAGCGAGATCTCCTCGGCATCGGGGTCGGCCGCCCAGCGCTCGCGCAGCACCTCGCTGAGCCGGTCGCGCGTCTGGCTCAGCCGCTTGATGAAGTCGAGGCCGAAGGGGTTGCCCACGTCGTAGCCCTTCAGCTCCTCGTCCTGCACCCCGCCGCGGATCTTTCCTTCCTTCTCCACGTGCGCCTTGAAGTGCTCGCGGTAGAAGTCTTCGTAGAAAACCAGCAGGGGGATGCGGGTCTGCTCGCCGTAGAAGTCGTCGAAGAAGTGCCGCATGGTGGCCTGCTCGCCGCGCGGCCACGCCACGCGCGAGGTGATGCGCACCCACTCGGCCCAGCGGTCGAAGGTGCGCCGCACGCCGGGGGTGAGCGCCACCTCGGCGCGCGCGGCGCTGGTGGCGTCTTCGTAGAAGGGCATGTCGCGGCGCAGGCGCTGCTCCACCTCCATCGCCTCGATGGCGTCCTTGAGCAGCGCGTGCATCTCCTCGATCATCTTCGCGCGCTCGCCCACCTCGGCGTCGGTGTACGCCTCCACCACCTCGCGCAGCCGCGCCAGCAGGCGCGAGGCCTGGGCCGCGTGGTCGTCGTCGATGGCGTCGAGGAGGGCGCGGAAGGGGAGGTCCCAGTCGCTGTCCTGCTCGCGGATCCCGGTGTGGAAGCGCAGGAAGCCGATCTCGATCAGCTTGTCGAGGTAGGCCTCGGCCTCCTCGGGGGTGGCCTCGATGGCGGGGTCGGCCGAGAGCGCGGCGATCAGCTCGCCCAGCGTGGGCCGCTCGCCGCCGGCGAAGGTGCCGGTGATCAGCTCCAGCACCTCGTTGTTGGCCAGCCGCTGGAACACCTCGCGCGAGTCGATGGCGGTGAGGTACACCAGCCGCCCGTCCTGGTCGCGCAGCGTGGGGTTGAGCTCCACGCGGAGCGCGCGGCGCACGGCGGGGCGCGTGCGCAGGTGGTCGTACAGCAGGCCGTAGATGAACTTGTTGATGCGAACGTAGCTGCGCTTCTGCCGCGGGTCGCCCACGAAGCGGATCAGCTCGCCGTCCGCGTCGCCCGGCTCCGAGTCCGCCGACTCTTCCACAAACTCGCCGGGGATGATGGCGCAGAAGGTGGAGAAGGGGGTGGCCTTCATGGCCATGCGCGTGTAGTAGCGCAGCAGCCCGCGCTCGGTCTTCTCGTCCTTGCCGCCCAGCTCGGCGCCGCCGCCCGCGGCCGCCTGCCCCCACCGCTCCACCGACCCGTACAGCGAGCGGCTGCTGATCATCAGCCCCTTGCGGAAGTCGGCGTCGTCGAGGAGCTGGCGGAAGCGCGCGCGCAACGCCGGCGTCTCGGCGGCGTAGGCCTCGCGCACCGCCGCCTCCAGCCCCACGCGCTCGTCGAGCAGCGCCGCGAACGCGCGGATCGCGTCCGCTTCGTCGGGCGGGAGCGTGGCCACCGCGTCGGGCACGCGGGCCGAGGCGCCGGGGCGCAGGTTGTACAGCTCGCGCTTGAGCGTCATCAGCCGGTTGCGCAGCGGCTTGTCGCCGCCGGCCCGGCCGATGGCGCCGAAGAGCACGGCGGAGAGCCCTTCGCGGCGCTCGGCCAGCTCGGCGTCCACCTGGTGCAGGCGCGCCAGGCGGTCGAGGGTGGCCTGGGCGCGCAGGTCGTCTACGGTGTCGGCCGGCGCGCCCGAAACGCGGCACACGAAGCGGGTGCCCAGCCACTCGGCGGGCTCGGGCCGGCCTTCCTGCCAGGGTTCCATCATGGATGCGGCGGATCCGTTGGAGCGGGTGGTGGTGGAGCGGGAAGCGGCGGCAAGGGACAGCGAAAACACCCGCGCGCGATCCGGGCTCTCGGCCCGCCGCAGGGGCACGCCGGGCGGCCCGGCGAGACGCGGCCGGAGGCGTGGGGCGTGTCGGCAAAAATGCGGCGGACCGCGATGATAACCCCGGCGCGCGGAGACAGGCAAGTGCCCCACCCGCCACCCGGCGAACGCCGCGGCGCGCCCGTGGCGGTGACACCGTGCCGGGTTGCAGTGCGCGGCAGAGCGCCTGTGCGATGGAGCATAAGGAGCGGGAGCGGGGATGGCACACGTTTCCGGCGGCAGGCCCTCTCCCTGGCGCCCGAAGGCGCCTGTCCTTCCCTCGAACTGCAGGGAGGGACCTGGGGCGTTCGCGCCGGCTGACCGGGGCACGCCAGGGCCTGGGCTCGGGACTCACGACCTTCCAGGCTTGATCTCTCCGTCTCGCTCCGCCGTCCCTAATCTCGCTCCGACACAACGCTTCCGACCACGACCGTGTGACGAATCCCTCGATCGAGGTCGTGAACGGCTGTTTTGCGGGTGCCGCTCGCACCGTTGTGTGCACGGACCGCTCGGCCAACCGCGTACGCGCCGGCGGCTGTGCGCTACCGCAGCCCGGCCAGGCTCACGGCCAGCAGCAGGAGCATCTTGGTGGCGGGGAGCGCGCTGTCGCGGTCGGCCCACTCGCTCAGCGTGTGCTGGTCGCCACCGCGGGCGCGGCCCACGGCGATCGCCGGGATGCCGCGGGTGACCGCCATGTTCGCGTCGGTGCTTCCCGTGGCCTCGGCCTGCGCGGGGATGCCCAGGAAGGCGTGGATGTCCATCGCCGTCTGCACGATGGGGTGGGCGCGGCGGTCGCGCAGCATGTCGGCGGTGCCGGCGGCGCGCTGGTGCTGCACCTGCTCGGCCGACGTGCCGACGTGGTGGGCCTCGGCCGCGGCGCGCACGCGGGCACCGATCTCGGCGTCCAACGAGTCGTGCAGCGCAGGGTTGATGGAGCGCAGGTCTACCGTGAACCACACGTCCTGCGGGATGGCGTTGAACACCTTGCCGCCGCCTACCATTCCCACGTTGTAGACGGCGCCGCCGCGGCCTTCGGGGATGCGCAGCTCGTAGATGGAGCGGATGGCGTCGGCCATGGCGCGCGCGGGGTTGGGCTTGCCGGCCGAGGTGTTGGTGTGGCTCCCCTCGCCGGTGAAGTGGTACCGCGTCCAGTAGATGCCCAGCGCGCCGTAGTTCACCGGCCCCAGCCCGCCGTCCACCGCCACCAGCATGCCGGGCCGCGGGTTGTGCGCCAGCCACCACTCCATCCCCGCCAGCCCCAATTCTTCCTGCGTGGTCGCGACGAGAACGACGTCGCCGCGGGTGCGCACGCCGGCGTGGTTCATCGCGCGGATCACCGCCAGCATGTCGGCGACCGAGGCCGAGTTGTCGAACACGCCGGGGGCGCGGAGGGTGCCGCCGTCCACGCGCACCGCCACGTCGGTGTCCAGCGGGTGCACCGTGTCCATGTGCGTGGCGAAGACGATCACGGGCCCGCCGCCCGCTCCCTTCCGTCGCCCGGTGACGTTGCCGATGGAATCGGTGCTCACCTCCAGCCCCTCGGCGCGCATCTGCTCGGCCACGTAGGCGGCTCGCCGCTGCTCGTGCGTGCTCTGCGCCGGGATCTGCGTGATGCGCACCCACTCCTGCACCTGCGCCGGGAAGTTGGCCTCGATCCATCGCAGCGCGTCGCTCACCGCCGGTGCGCTGGCCGTGCGCGGCGACCACTGCGTGGGATAGCGCTCCTGCGCCGCGTCCCGCTGGGCAGCCGCGGCACCGGTCGTGAGAAGGAGCGCGCCCGCGGCGGCGGCGATGGGGATCGGGAATCGACGGGAAGTCATCGGCAGGGGGCGGCGGGGCGTGGGGTGGAAGACGTGGATGCAGATGATGCTTGGACCCACCCGGTGTCCGCGCAAGGCCCGGGCAGCTGCCAGACGCGGGTCGCGCGCCTGGAGACGGATCTCCCAGGCGCGCGATGGCGGCCGCACCGCGCCCGGCGATGCCCCGCCGAATGGGCTACGGCCGGCTCAGTAGCACTGCAGCGGCTTGCACGCCGAGCACATGGCGGTCTGCCCCGGGCACGTTCCGTTCGCCGTGATCATCTCGTTCGCCTTCACGGTTCCGCCTCCATCACCCATCTGGCCAACCTCGAACGACTCGACCTCCACCTCTTCCAGCTTCAGTTTCGCTCTCGGCATGATGGTTCCTCCGCGTGGGGTGCGATGAGTGAACGTGAGCGGGTGCAGGCTCGCGCAAGATTCAGACCTGCGTAGAATCGCCACGGCCCAATCCGAGCGATGTTCAGGCAGGATCGGGCGTCGGGAAACCCCCACTCCGAGAACGGCGTACCCCTTTCGCGCGAGCCGGGCGGCGACGCATGATGGGGCCGCCAACCGCGCATCATCCACATCTCGCCCGCCGACCGCCGTGCACCCCCGCGCCGAAGAGCTGATCCGCCGCCTGAACCTGCAGCCGCACCCCGAGGGCGGCTGGTACCGCGAGGTGTTCCGCAGCGCCCGCCGCGTGCAGCCGTTCGACGGGCGCAGCAGCCGCAGCGCGTTGACCGTCATCTACTTCCTGCTGGCCGGCGGCGCGCACAGCCGCTGGCACCGCGTGACCGGCGACGAGGTGTGGACGTGGGTGGAAGGCGACGCGCTGGAACTCCTCCGCATCGACGCCGCGCTCACGTCATTCGAAACGCAGACGCTCGCCGCGCCCGGCGACGGGGTGGACGCCGTCGGCGTGATCGCCGCGGGCGACTGGCAGGCGGCGCGCACCACCGGCGCCTACACGCTGGTGACGTGCACCGTGGGCCCCGGCTTCGACTTCGCGGACTTCGGGATGATGCGGGACGAGCCCGGGACGGCGGACGAGGTGCGGCGGAAGCTGCCCGCTGCGGCGGGGATGATCTGATCTGGAGCGGCGGGACGATCTGATGTGGAGCGGCGCGGACGATTCGATGTTGAGCGGCGCGGACGACTCGATGTGAATCTGACGTGAAGCGGTGAAGGAGTTGTGTGGGCGGCACGCTCTCAGGCCCTCACCCTGCCGCTTCGCGGCTGTCCCTCTCCCGAACTGCAGGAGAGGGACCGGGGGCGCTTCGCGCCGGCTCGCTCGGCGCGGCGAGGAGTCGCAGTCGCAGTTCTCCCCTTATCTCCCGCGACAGCGGGGGAGGGGGTGTCGGCGCTCGGCGGATCTCAGCTCCTCGTGCTGCCCTCGCCCGCGCCCTCGCCCGCTCCGCCCGCGCTCGCCGCCAGCAGCTCGCTCACCCGCACGAGGGTGTGCACCGGGTAGCCGGCGCGCTCGATGGCTTCGCGGCCGCCCTCCTCGCGGTCGACCAGCGCCAGCACGGCCAGCACCTTGCCGCCCTCGGCCTCCACCGCGTGGATGGCCTTGATGGCGCTGCCGCCGGTGGTCACCGTGTCCTCGATCACCACCACCTCGTCGCCTGCGGCGAAGCAGCCTTCCACGCGCTTGCCGGTGCCGTGCGCCTTGGGCTCCTTGCGCACGGTGAAGGCGTTCACCGGGTCGCCCGCGTTCCAGCTGGCGTGGGCGATGGCATAGGCCACGGGGTCAGCCCCCAGCGTGAGGCCGCCCACGGCCGCGGGGCTCAGCCCCGCGCCGCGGATGGCGGCCAGCCCCAGCCGGCCCACCACCGCCTGCCCCTCGGCATGGGTGGTGGTGGTGCGCGCGTCCACGTAGTAGGCGCTGCGCGCGCCCGAGGAGAGAACGAAGTCGCCCACGCGGAACGAGCGTTCCAGCAGCAGGGCGATCAGGCGCTCACGGTCGCTGGCGCTCACGTCGTTGGCGCTCACTGGGTGTCCCGTCGGTTGGTGGCGACCTCCACCCACTCCTCCAGCGTGCTGGGAGTGGGGTAGGGAAGGCCGAACTCGGTGTGCAGCTCGCGGATGGCCTCCAGCACCTGCGGGTCGTCGCGGATGTCGCTCTCGGGGCCGAACTCCAGGAACTCGAGGAACACGCCCGGCGTGTCGGAGCTCACGAAGTGCCAGGCGTGCGCCCCGCGCGCGGTGGCGGCGGCGTGCAGCGACGACCACACGTCGGCATACTCGCCGCGGCGGTGCTGGGGGACGAAGCGCCGGATGCTCACCAGCCGCCGCTCGCCCGTGTTGATCTCCATCGGTGATGCCTTTGTTCTCGGCTTCGTATGCGTGCCGTGTGCGAACCGGACGCCTGCGCGACTGCGCCGCGGAGAGTCGGGCCCGTTAGGGAAGACGCGGACCCTTCGGGCGGCGGGTCAGGAGCTGGCCCACCACGTAGGCGCCCACCCGGCCCAGGTTGCTGGGCCGCGCGCGCCGGGCGATGCGCTGCGGCGCGCGGATCAGCGCGTCCACCTCGCCGGCCGTCAGGGCGCGGTGCTCCACGGCGAAGTACAGCCGGTCGAGGTCGTCGCGCAGCATGGGGCCGGCATCGGTGCGCTTCGCGGCCACCATCCGCTCGCCGGCCTCGCGCGCCACGCGAGCCAGGGCGCGGGCCCGCATGCAGGCGCGCGGGTCGCCCTCAGGCCCCAAGCCGGCGCATGCCGGGTACTCGGCGCCCAGCTCCTCCAGCACCTCGTCGAGCACGACGGCCCAGGTTGACGCGTCGTCCAGGTCGGGGCGCGCGCGGTCGGTGATCCGGTCCACCGCGCGCTTGAAGCGCAGCGCCGCCTCCACCATGCCCGCGTCGTCGTCGGGAAGGTCGCTCAGGAAATCGACCAGCGCATCGTAGACGCGGCCCGACGCCGCCTCGTCCAGCCGGTCGATCTCGTCCATCAGGTCGCTCACGCGCGCCACCATCGCCTCGCGGAAGCGGTCGGGCGAGGCGGGGTGATGCTGCAGCCAGAACCCCACCTCGGCGTCGATCAGCGTCTCGAGGGTAACCAGCCTGGCGAAGGTGTCGGCCTTCATGGGTTTGACGCGCGCTTTCGCTGCGGGTGACGGGTGGGACAAGCTCTCGGCGGCCGGGGCGTGCGTCAAGGCACGGGGGGCAGGAGGGAGCGGAGCCGTGCCTGGAGCAGACATCATCCGTGCGCCGGCCGGCCCCCTCTCCACCGGCCCCTCTCCCCCGCTTCGCGGGAGAAAGGGGGGAACTGCAACAGCCACATCATGCGTGCGGAGCAAGCCGGCGCGAAGCGCCCCGGGTCCCTCTCCCGCGGTTCGGGAGAGGGACAGCCGCGAAGCGGCAGGGTGAGAGCCCGGACCTTTCCCCCCGCGCCGGGCGTACAGGGCGGGTCCCGCGTCGAGTGTTTGCATCGGGAGATGTCTCCGCCTCCCGCCCACCGGATCGGCCGTCGCCCATGCGCCTGACCCTCTTCCCGCCGCGCGCGGTGCTCGTGCTGGCCGCCGCCGCCATGCTGGCGCTCGCCGCGCACCCGGCCGCCGCGCAGGCGAGCGGGTCGCTGGCGGGGCGGGTGACGTCCGCGAGTGGCGCGCCCGTGGCCGACGCGACCGTAATCGCCACGGCGGCGGGCGGGCGGGCGCGGCGCGCGCAGTCGGGGGCAGACGGGGCGTGGCGGATCACGCGGCTGGCGCCGGGCGCCTACACGGTGCGCGTGGCGCGCGTGGGCTTCTCCGGTGCCGAGCGCGCGGTGGAGGTCGCGGCAGGGGCCGAGGCGCGGATGGACGTGGCGCTGGACGAGAGCGACGTGGCGCTGGCGCCGGTAGAGGCCGTGGGCCGGCGCGACGCCGCGCGCGAGCGCACGCGCTTCGAGAGCGAGGCCGGCGTCACCACGCGCGTGATCACCGGCGACGAGATCAAGATCCTCCCCGGGCTGGGCGAGGCCGACGTGATGCGGGCGATCGAAGTGCTCCCCGGCGTGGTCACCACGTCGGACTTCTCCACCGCCTTCAACGTGCGCGGCGGCTCGAGCGACCAGAACCTGGTGCTGCTGGACGGCTTCCCCATCTTCAACCCCTTCCACCTGGGCGGCCTCTTCTCCGTCTTCAACTCCGACGCGATCGCGCGCGCCGAGCTCCTGTCGGGCGGCTTCGGCGCGGAGTATGGCGGGCGCGTGTCGAGCGTGCTGAACATCGAGAGCAAGCCGGGCGGCGGGCCCGAGGGCTTCGGCGGCGAGGCGGGGGTGTCGCTCCTTTCGTCGCGCGTGAGCCTGCACGGCAACCTGCCCGGCGGCGTGCGGCGCGTGCTGGGCGGCGACGGCGGCGGGTGGCTGGTGTCGGCACGGCGCTCGTACTTCGACGTGCTGCTGAAGCCCGTGGTCGACTTTCCCTATCACCTCACCGACCTGCAGGGCACGGCCACGCTGGGCACCCGCGGCGGGGGACGTCTTCGCCTGGTGGCCTACGGCGGCAACGACGTGCTGGACCTGAGCGACTTCACCCTCCCCGCCACCGGCGAGGACACCGCCGCCACCAACGTCCTCCGCATCAAGTGGGACTGGGGGAACCGCGTGGCCGGCGTGCGGCTGGAGCAGCCGCTGGGGGCGTGGGTGACCACCAGCAGCCTGGGCTACTCGCACTATGGCGAGGCGCTGGGCTTCACCGACTTCGCCGACACGCGCTTCGCCTCGCGCATCACCCAGCTCACCGCGCGCGCCGAGGCGGGGCGGCCGCTGGGCGCGAGCCTCACGATGAAGGCGGGGGGCGAGCTGACGCGGCTGGCCTACCACAACGTGGGCGAGGCGGGCGGCACCACCTTCTTCTCGGGCGACCGCAGCGGAGTGATGGCGGGCGGCTTCGGGCAGCTGCGCTGGAGCCCGAACGCCGAGTGGATCCTGGAGCCCGGTGTGCGCGTGGACACGTGGAGCGCGGGCGGCACGCGGGCCTACGTGGCGCCGCGCTTCGCGGTGAAGCGCTTCTTCGGCGCGCGGCGCGACGGGGCGGTGAAGGTGGCGGCGGGGCGCTACGTGCAGTTCGTGCACTCGCTTCGCGACGAGCAGCTGCCCGTGAGCAACGACTACTGGGTGACGGCCGACGAGAACGTGCCCGCCGTGGTGAGCGACCAGGTGCAGCTGGGCATCGAGAAGTACTGGGGAGAGAGCTGGTACGCGTCGGCCGAGACGTACTACCGGCGCTACCTGGGCGTGACCGACCTCAACAGCGCCGACGACCCCAACGACGAGGCCGACGACCTGCTGGAGGGGCGGGGATACTCGTACGGCGCGGATTTCATGGTGCGGCGAACGCAGGGGCGACTGCGCGGATGGATGACGCTGTCGCTGCTCAGGGCCCGGCGCACCTTCCCCGACCCGCTGCGCCTGGGGCTGGAGGGGGTGCCCGAAACCATCACCTTCCCCCCCATCTTCGACCGGCGGGTGGACCTGGACGTGGTGGGCGAGTACCTGCTGCCGGGGAAGGTTGAGGCGGGGCTGCGGCTCAACTTCGGCAGCGGGGTGCCGTATTCGCGGCCGGTGGCGGCCTACGTGGGCTTCGAGACCGACCTGGTCAACGGCGGCTACCGCATCCCCCGTCCCATCGGCAAGGAGCCGGAGGTGCCCATCTACGTGGTCCCCGGCGACCGCAACCGGCAGCGCTACCCGTCGTATTCGCGCCTGGACCTAACCTTCCGGCGCTCGTACGAGAAGCGGTGGGGCAAGCTCACGCCGTACTTCCAGGTGCTGAACGCCACCAACCGCAAGAACGTCCTCTTCTACTACTACAACTTCGACAACGACCCGCCCACGCGATCGGGTGTCAGCATGTTCCCCGTGCTTCCGACCATCGGGCTGGAGATGTCGTTCTGACCGCAGGCGCTGCGACCGGAGATCAAACGGGAGGGGATGGGGCGGAGGTTTCGGCTACGGCTGTAGGGGTGCGGGCCATCCGGCTGGAACGACGTGCTTTCTTCCCCGGGTGGGGGATGGAAGCGAGGCCGAGCTCCGGGCGCCTGAAGGAAGCGCTCGTGGCCGGGAGCGTCAGCACCGTGGTCGAATTGGCGAGCATGACGGGATCCGCAAATCCTTGTCTCCCGCGCTCAGCCCTGGCCGGAATGGCTCGAACACGATCACCCCCGATGGAACGCCACGCCAAATCCGAACTTCCCGTTCTCGAGCCGTGATGGAGCCGTTGGAAGGGTGAAGCGGCGCCCGCCCGGGAAGGTCCACCCGCGGCTTCCGCTCGTGGATCGTGCGGCCTGCCCGTGCCGGGCCGCGACGGCCGCGGCGTAGCGGTCGAGCACGCGCTGGACGCTGGCGGAATCACCCTCGACCACTACAAGCGCGTGCTGGAATCGGTGCGCGCGGAACTGGGCGGTGAGCTGCGCAGTGGCGCCAGAAAGGGATGCGACGAAAACGCGGGTCGAATCCCGTGCACCGGAACCGGTCGCGGGCACTTCCTGCAGCCCCAAGCGCGCAAGCCGGGCGCGGACCGCGGCGGGCGGAGCGTTCCACGGCAGCTCGGCGGGTACCGGGATCTGCGCGGCGGCGGGCAGGGCGGAGGCGCCTAGCAGGACGGCGAAAGTGAGCGAGAGATAGCGGAAGGTCACGATAGGACTCTCTGGCGGCGGGATGATGGGGCGCCGGCGCAGGGAAACGCTGGCTCGAGTCGAAGGGCGAGCTGGCCGGACACACTTGTCGGCAGGTACATCACACGTTATTGATCTAATCCGCTCTACGCCAGACGCCCAGCTGTTTCTCTTCGGGCATCCCGGGCGAACTCCTTCCTGCCCCCGGCCCTCCCCCAGTCAATGTCACCGTCGCACCGGCGTGCGCTCAGCGCGCGTGCACTCCTCGCATGCGCCTGCGTGTCCTCGGCCCTCCTCCCAAGTCAGATCGCCGCATCCGGCCAACTCGCCGCACCCTTCTCAACAACCTCGACGGCCTTGACCGCCTCAGCCACGACGTCGGCTGTATCCGCCGAATTCGCCGGATCGGCGGCGTCGTTCGGCGATCCGCGCATGGTGTGCACGATGCCCGATGGTTCGGCGTGCCCAGCGCCTGTGGTGCAGATCGACCCGGCCAGCGGGGCAGTCGGCTCCGAGGAGTTCGTGGCGAGCGTCTATTGGGAAGACGAGGTGACCGGGCTGCGCGAGACCACGCGGACCATCACCGTCACCCCGGCGGGGGCCGCGGCGGCCTTCACGTTCGATACTCTGATCGCCGTGGGCGGAAAGATCCTGGAGGCGCAGTCGCAGGGCAATATCACGCTTCCGGCTGACGGGTCGCCGGTGACGGTGGCGGCGCACATCTGCAACCGCGACCTGCCGTCGAAGTGCACCGACGTGTCGGCGACGTACCGCTACCAGCCCCCTCCTCAGGTGTTCGCGACGCAAAGCGAGGTGACGCGGGCGCGCGGCGATGCGCAACTAGAGCGGTTCGGCGTGGTGAACCCCGGTTCGACGGTGGCGACCTACGCGCTGTCGGTGGAGTGCGACTCGCCCGTGACCACCTGCCAGGCCAGCGTGGCGCAGGTCACGGTCGCCCCCGGCGACACGGCGATGGTCGGGGTGAACTACAGGATCGGCACCGGGCAGATGATCACCTCGGTAGGGCTTTCAGCCACTGACGTCGGCGCAGGCGGAGAGGGGTTCGACAACACCATCGTGATCGCGACGACTGGCACGGCCGCCCCGGGCGCGGTGGGCACGCGAAGCGATCTCACCCTGCTGGATCGCGGGATGTGCGTCACTGTTTCGGCCGGCCCCGGCTCAGCCTACGAGTGCGGCGACCTGCGGCTGGTCCACGCGCTTCCCACCACGCGGGTGCTGAACAAGCCGCGCACTCCGGTGCTGATCTACAACAGCCAGCACGCCTCGCCCTATCCCGTGGTGGCCGCCCGCGTGGTGCGCAACTTCGGCCAGCCACGGCCCGACTCTCTCTCCGCCCAGCTCAGCATCGCCGGCGTGCAGGTCGCGACGAAGCGGTACACGGGGTTCATCGCCGACACGGTGCGCGTCGCGCTCGGCTTCGACGCGGCCGCGGGCGGTGCCGGCGCGAGGCCGACCGGCGTATACGCGTATCAGCTCGAGGTTTTCGCCCACTATCCGGGCCAGGCGCCGGTGTCGCTGTACACCCGCAGCGGGCGGCTGGCCATCGTGAACCGCATGGCCAGCCAGTTCGGCCGCGGCTGGTGGCTGGCGGGGCTGGAGCAGCTGTTCCCGGTCTCCTCGACCGAGCAGCTGTGGGTGGGCGGCGACGGGAGCACGCGGATCTACACGCGGACCTCCGACCCGGCGCGCTGGGCTGGGCCGGCGTTCGACCGGCCTGACACCCTTGTCTCCGACCCATCGAATGCCGGGTTCAAGCGGCCCCTGGCCGGCGGCGACACGGTGTTCTTCGACCTATACGGTAATCACACCCGCACGAAGAACCGCCTGGGGCACGTTACCTCGTTCATCCGGACGGGCGGGCTGCTGACCCGGATCCAGCTTCCCGCCGGGAGCCTGTCGTACACCTTCACCTACACCGGCGGGTCACCGCTAGCCGGTCCCGGGATGCTGGCCGAGATCGTCGCCCCTAGCACCGACGGCACCGCCGGGCAGGCGCGGGTGGTGCGCCTGGAGACTGTCGGCACCGACGTGCGACGCATCTTCGATCCCGAGTACCGCGTGAACCTGCCGGCGGGGAGCGCCTACGACTACGCCAAGCCGCACGTGCAGCTGGCCGTGACCGGCGGCCGCGTGACCACGCGCTTCGACCGGTTGAACGTGCCCACGCTGTTCACCTATGCGACGGGCGGGTCGTTGAGCCGCAGCGCTCTGCCGCTCGCCCCCGGTGACACCATCCGGGTGGCCTACCGGGCGGCGGAGGTGCAGGGGCTCAGCGCCGCCGAGCGCGACACGGCGGTCTACACCCTGCTCGACGGGCCACGGCCCGACACCGATGTGAACGACCGCACGCGCCTGTACCTGGACCAGTGGGGCGCACCGGTGAAGGTGGTGAACGCGGACAACGCGGCCACCGAGCTGCGGCGCACGGATACGCGCCTTCCGGCGCGGGTGACGTCCGTCAGGTACCCGAACGGGCGCGAGGTGAGTGCGACCTACGACGACCGCGGCAACCTGCTGAGCACGACCGACTGGGGAACGCAGGCCGCAGACGGGCGATACGCGACGACTACCTACGCCTACGACCCGCGCTGGGACCGCGTCACGCGGAGCACCGGCCCCGAGGGGCAAACCAGCGTGTCAGCCTACGACACGCGCGGCCGCATCGCCAGCATGCAGGTAGGAGCCGACAGCGCGCGGCGTGGCACATTCCAGTACAATTTGCAGTCGGGCTCCTCGCCAGGGTTGCCCTCTGGGGTAACGTTGCCCCCGGTGGGAAGCCAAGCCGCAGCAATCGAGCAATACGAGTACGATGCGCTGGGCAACATGAGCGCAACGGTGAGCCCCCGGGGATACCGCAGCCTTATGATCTCGGACGCAATCGGGCGGATGCGAGAGGCAAGGACGCCGATCGACACGACCGCGGCACCCGCCTACCAGGTGGACTCGTCGTACTACGACATTAACGACCGCAACCCACGGAGCGTGAACTACGGTCCGGCGATGAATGGCCGCGCGGCGCAGCGGGTGGTGGTGGAGAACCAGTTCGATCGGGAGGGCCGTATCCTCCAGGTCACGCGATCGGCGCCCAACGACGGGTCCATGTCGATCACGACCACTTGGACGTATGACCCGGCGGGACGGCGAACGTCCGAGGTCGCCCCCGATTCAACTGCGAGCACCCTCCTCGACAACCCTCGCGACATCACCACCTTCGACGCGGCCGGCAACCCCACTGTCACGATAACGCGCCGGGGCGACACGCTGCGCACGCGCTTCGACGCTTTGAACCGGCCGCTCGTGAGCTACCACTCGGCCACGCACTACAATGCCGAGTACCGGGGAATCCCCACCTACGGTGGCGTAAGCACCTGCAGGGATGCTGAAGAAGTCCAGCAGTATCACTCGTATCCGTACTACGCGACGGATAGCAACTGTGGCTTCACCGTACCGGCCGACAGCGCGATCTTCGCCTACGACGGCCTGACCGGGGCGCTGCTGCATGCCGACAATGCAGACGCGAAGGTCACGCGCACCTACTACCCAAACGGCCTTTTGCAGAGCGAAACGCAGCAAATCCGCGCTTCCACTACGAACGACTGGACAGCGCACCAATACACGCTCACCTATCAGTACGACTTGTCCGGTCGGCGTCGCCAACTGCTGCACCCGGCTCAGTTGGCTCCCTCAACCGGTCAGACCACTCTGTATTCTTGGAACTCAGAGAACGGCGCTCTAGCAAGCGTGACGGATCCCATGGCAAACACGTTTCAGTACTCCTACGACATGCGTGGACAACTCGCCTCGCTCACACTTCCCGGAGTGGCACTGCATGGCTACGCCTTTGATCAAGACGGACGCCTGAGTCAGTACACCCTCGACCTCACTCACTTGGGTGGCCGCGTGGACCAGACCAGCTACCGCTACGACGCACGTGGCAAGACTCTGGGCAGCACCAACACGAGCGGTGCGCAGGACGTGTTCAACGCTAGCTATTCGGGGCTAGGACATCTCCTCTTCGACAGCAATGGCTCGACGGGTACGCAAGCGGGGTACGTAGTGGTTGAGAGCCGTACTACGAACTACATGACCGATGCACTGGCCAACGTCAGCCAGACCACATCGAGCAACTCTGGCACGGCCACGAATGGTGATTGGATGGGCGGCACGAACCGGAGCTTGAGCGTGAAGAGCAGCGTCAGCACCTTCCGTCCGGGCACAGGGAGACTGCTCACTAGCAATCAAGTCGGTGCAGTCGAATCGTACGTGTACGACTCCGCCGGCAACACCGTCTTCCAGACCAGCGTGAACGCTACGAACAGCCAGCGCTCGGATCTCGCCTCATATTATGGAAGCGACGGGAAGCTGCGCAGTGTGGATCGCCGAAATGTTTCAGGAGTGGACGACTACAAGAGTATTTGGGAAGAATACCGCTACGATGCGCTTGGCCGCCGTGTCTGGGTGAGAACGCGCTACATGTGTAGCCCGGTTTCGGGCGAAACCGATCCCCAATGTGCCCTTAACACCGTGCAGCGCACCGTGTGGGACGGAAGCCAGGTACTGTACGAGATCCGAATGCCCTTGGAAGATGCCGAAAACGATGGTACGCCTCTTATTTTTGTTATCACAGGCAACCACAACTCGGCTCAACACACCGGGCGGGTACTAAACACATACGGTCCCGACATCGACCAACCCTTGAGCGTCATCCGCTTGGGTTATGCCGACCTCGCTTCCTTCGTCACATTCCCGCTCTGGGGTCCCTCAGGACGCGCCCCCATCGTCCTCTTTGGTTCAGGAAACCGGTCAGCCTGCGTCAGCGGCGTCTGTTTGGATACATTTTGGCAGTTCGGCACACGTTCCTACGGCATCACGGCCAACGCGTTTGTGGTTCACCGTGGCAATGGAGACGGCGTTTGGCTCGGCTCGGTTGTGCAAGACATGCGCGACGCGAGTGGCCTCCTTTACCGCAGAAACCGCTACTATAATCCGCAAACGGGCCGGTTCACCCAGGAAGATCCGATCGGCTTGGCTGGAGGTACGAATCTTTACGGGTTTGCTGGGGGCGATCCGGCGAGCTATTCCGACCCGTTAGGGCTCCGGCTCTGCGCGAGAAGTCGTCAACTCCAGATCGGAGTCGAGCGCGCATCGAATGCCCGCATCACCTGGGACAGCGAAGGCTGCGTGCAATCATACACTTTGCTGGGCGGGAGTGAGTGGCACGAATCGCAGCATGTCTTTAGACTCATGGTCGAGAGCGAATCCACGTACTGGGTTGAATGGGGAACGGCCACGAGATCGAACCCGCTTGGTTGTGGTTTTCAAAACCATTGCTCGTGGTTTGACAGGGAAAGCAGGACTGCGTGGATCTTCCGAAATGACGTGGACCTATTCCATAACGGCAAGCGTTGGCATAAAGGCGCGCCTTATACCGGCTGCGGGTTGGCAGGGACTGTCGGTTTCGGTGGTAGCTACGATCTCGGGCAACTCATTTCCCATGAGCTCTTCGGGCACGGACACGGCATGGAGGAATCAACGCCAGATTTGATGACAGGCCACAGATGGCTCGGCTTCTGGCGTTTCGAGAACGAATACAACCGCGCGCACGATCGGCGTCCAGCCTGTAGTTCGGGCGCTTGATGACTCCAACAGAGGAATCCCGGTGACGATTGTTCCTGAAGCCAGAGTTCATGGCAAGCCATGGCGACGGGTGAGTGCCACGGCTTTGCGAGTGGCGGCTTCTCTGGCCGTTCTCGTGAGTGCATGTGGGTGGCCTCGCGATCAGGGCGTGCCGGAGAGACTGGAAGGTCGATGGAGCGCATCGTTCCTCCGCGCCGATCGCCGCGGCAGCGCGGAAGGCCTGATCATCCTGGCCGCGACACCGCTCTCACCGACTGCGTGCAACGGAGATACCCTCGCGTGCTCGACGTTGGCTCGCGGGCGTCACCAGATCTCGTTCGGTTCGCTGGTGGGGCGCGCCGTCCCCGAGAAGGTCGAGGGCGCGCACGCGTCGAAGCGCGACGTGGTGATCGTTCTCGGAGATTGCTGTCAGCGCGGTGAGATCTCCCTCAGCGGGACGCTGGATGACGGCACCCTACGCGG
>Ga0070686_100000326_pt1 | contig 31291 bp, 27 predicted proteins | sample KBSS23LmetaG_FD_65654 | JGI IMG/M metagenome (GOLD analysis project Ga0070686, IMG submission 65654) | Switchgrass rhizosphere microbial communities from Kellogg Biological Station, Michigan, USA - KBS S2-3L metaG | ecosystem: Host-associated > Plants > Roots > Rhizosphere ... | reverse complement strand
AAGGAGCGAAGCGATGCGTAAGGCATTGATTGGATTGATCCTGGCAGCGACGGCGATGGTGCCGGCGGCTGCGCAGGCACAGCATTGGCGCGATCGGGGCCAGAATCAGGACGCGGGCGAGGAGCGCTCCTCGCGCGTCGAGCAGAGCCACCACGAGCGCCGCAGCCAGGAAGCGCCCCAGCAGGTCCCGCAGCAGGTCCAGCAGCAGGCCCCGCAGGCCCAGGTCGTCGATCGCCAGCGCGGCGACGGCAATCGTGGCAATTGGCAGGGCCGCAGCGGCGGCGACAATAACGGCGGCAATTGGCAGGGCCGGAGCGGCGGCGACAGCAACCGCGGCAACTGGCAGGGCCGGAGCGGCGGCGACAGCAACCGCGGCAACTGGCAGGGCCGCAGCGGCGGCGACAATAATGGCGCCAATTTCCAGGGCACCAACGACAGCAGCCGCGGGAACTGGCGCGGCCGGGACCGCGGCAGCAACCAGGGCAGCAACCAGGGCAGCATCTATCCGCAGGCCTGGCAGGGCGATCCCAACGATCCGCGGCTGCAGCGCTATCGGGAGACCGAGCGGCGCAACCAGCAGCGCTACGGCAATGACGGCCGCGATTGGCGGGGCGACAACAATCGCCGCGGCGATTGGCGGAACGACAATAATCGCGGCGACTGGCGGGGCGACAATCGCAGCCGGCGCGGCAGCTGGAACCGCAGCTGGCGCAACGACAATCGCTACGATTGGCAGCGCTGGCGCTACAGCAACCGCAACCTGTTCCACATCGGGCCCTATTATTCGCCCTATCGCGGCTACGGCTACAACCGCTTCTCGATCGGCATCTTCCTCGATCCGTTCTTCTACGACCAGCGCTACTGGATCGGCGATCCCTGGCAGTATCGCCTGCCGCCGGCCGAGCCGGGCACCGAGTGGGTCCGCTATTATAACGACGTCCTGCTCGTCGACGTCTACACGGGCGAAGTCATCGACGTGATCTACGACTTCTTCTGGTAAGAAAGAGAAAAGCCTCCGGCTTCCCAAGCGAGGGGAACGAGGGCCCGGGGCGCGAAAGCGCTCCGGGCTTTTCGCTTGCGGGGGTGAGAACCACCGATCGTCTCCCGCCGCATCGTCACGACGGGCTTGTCAGGGGCCGCGCGGCTGGCGCATTGAAGCCCGCCTCTCACATGCGGGATTCGACCATGACGACGCGCCTCCTCGCCTTCCTCCTGTTGCTCGTCGCCGGCATGCCCGCCGCCGCCGACACCATCGTGGTCCATGCCGGCAGGCTGATCGCCGAGGCCGGACGGCCCGCTTCGGGGCCCTCCACGATCGTCATCGTCGACGGCCGCATCCAGAGCGTGAGCCCGGGGACGGCGCCGGGGCCGCAGGGCGCGCGCGTGATCGACCTTCCCGACCGCACCATCCTGCCCGGGCTGATCGACGCGCATGTCCATTTCATGAGCATCCCCGGCGCGCCCTATTGGCGGGACGCGGTCGACACCGACGATTATATGGCCTTGGTCGGCGCCCATAACGCGCTCACCACGCTGCGCGCGGGCTTCACCACGGTGCGCGACCTCGGTTCGCCCGGCACCACCGGCTTCGCCCTCAAGCGCGCGATCGACGAGGGGCTGCTGCCCGGTCCGCGCATGCTGGTCTCGGGCACCCCGCTCTCGACGATCGGCGGCCATGGCGACGTCGCCGGCTTCCGCCCGGAGGTGATTGAGGCGCTCGACGGCCACAATACCTGCACCGGACCCGACCAGTGCGCGGCGCACGTGCGCATGCTGGCGCGGGCCGGCGCCGACGTGATCAAGTTCATGGCGACCGGCGGCGTGCTCAGCCAGGGCGACCGCGGCCTCGGCCAGTCCTTCACCGACGCCGAGATGCGCGCGATCGTCGAGACCGCCCATGCGCTCGGCCTCAAGGTCGCCGCCCACGCCCATGCCGACGAGGGGATCGCCGCCGCGGTCCGCGCCGGGGTCGATTCGATTGAGCACGGCACCTTCGTCAGCCCCGCCACCATCCAGCTGATGCGCCAGCACGGCACCACGCTGGTGCCGACCCTGATGGCGTTCGTCGGCATCCGCGAGCGGCTCGGCCACAACGTCTACACGCCGCTGGTCGAGAGCAAGGTCAGGATGACGCTCGAAGTGGTCGGCCGCGCCACCCGGCTCGCCCACGAGGCAGGCGTGCCGGTCGTGTTCGGCACCGATGCCGGCGTCTACGAGCATGGCCGCAATGCCGGCGAGTTCGTCGAGCTGGTCGAGCGCGCCGGGCTGACCCCGGCCCAGGCGCTCGCCGCCGCCACCACGGGCGCCGCGCACCTGCTCGGCCTCGACAACGAAATCGGCAGGATCGCGCCCGGCTATTCCGCCGACCTGATCGCGGTCGAGGGCGACCCGCTCGCCGATCCGCGCGCGCTCCAGCATGTCGGCTTCGTCATGGTCCGGGGGCATGTCGCGCAATGAGCGGCGCCGATTATCGGGTCTGCATCGGGGCCGAGGTCAAGGCCAGGCTGGAGCGCCGCGAGGGCGCGTTCAAGATCCCGTCGCACGACCTCGACATCTTCATCGTCCGCGAGTTCCTCGGCCGCGACGACTGCGAGACCCTGACCGCGATGATCGACGCCCAGCGCGTCCCCTCGAAACTGCTCTCGCCGAGCGCCGACCCGGACTTCCGGACCAGCGACAGCTGCAACCTCGATCCGAAGCACCCCTTCGTCCGCAAGATCGAGGCGAAGATCGCCGGCCTGCTCGGCATCGATCCGAAGCGCGGCGAGACCATCCAGGGGCAGCGCTACGCCCCCGGCCAGCGGTTCAAGCTTCACCACGATTTCTTCGACCGCAGCCAGCCATATTGGGACGAGATGGACCACACCGGCGGCCAGCGCACCTGGACCGCGATGATCTTCCTGAACGAGCCCGAGGGCGGCGGCGAGACCGCCTTCCCCAAGGCCAATATCAAGGTCGCGCCGCGCACCGGCAACATGCTGGTCTGGAACAACCTCAACATCATCGGCGAGCCCAATTATTTCTCGCTGCACGAGGGCATGCCGGTCACCGCCGGGACCAAGTACATCATCACCAAATGGCACCGCGAGCGCCCCTGGGCCTATAGCGACGTGCCGATCTATTAGGGCGCGTTGGAATCTTGAGCCCGGCGCTCTGAGGGCCGCCATGCGCGGCATCCCCAGACCCAGCCGCGCTGGAGGCGATCGCCGCGGCAGCCTGGAGCGAACCGCGTCCCGTCACCAAGGGCTGCTGAAGGCGCGCGGGCGCCCCACGTTTTATTCAGACTCATCCGGTGCCCAACAGGATGATAGCGCCAAGCGTAACTCCAGCGATGATGCAGCTCTGCAGGGAGAGGGCGAGCACAGGGACCATTCCGATCGCGCGCAGCTGCGGGAGCGACAGCTTGGCGCCGAGCGCGGCAATTCCTACAAGCAAGCACCAACGTGAAGCCTCAGACACGAGCGCCGCAAGCCACGGCGGAATGAAATGAAATGAGGAGAGTAAAGCTATCAGAATGAAGGCTACTAGGAATGGGGGCAGCACACGAGCACTGGTGTTCGAACCTGGAGAGGCTCTGGAGTGCGCAATGCACGCGATCAGGATGACCACGGGTGCCAGCAGGGCGACGCGGATGAGTTTCACAGCTGTTGCTATCTCACCGATCTGGTCGGAAAGGCTGAACCCGGCGCCAACCGCCTGAACGACCTCGTGCAGGCTCGCACCGAGAAAGATGCCGCTGGCCTGCGGGCTAAGACCCAAAGCAAGAGCGGCAATAGGATAGGCGAGCATTCCGATGGAGCCGAGGATCGTGACTCCGGCCACCGTTGCTGCGACTTGCTCATCGCCCGCGCTGTGCTTGGGCAGGACCGCCGAGATAGCGAGAACCGCTGAAGCGCCACAGATGGCAACGCCACCGGCCGCGAGAATCGCCTGGCGCGGCTGGAGGCCAATTATCCGCCCAAGCGGATAACCAAGACCCAGCGTCACTACGACCGAGACGGTGGCGAAGAAGAATGGAGGCAGGCCCATTGCCGCGATGTCTGCAAGCGTGACTTGCACACCAAGCAACGCAACGCCCGCCCGCAACACGCCGCGACCGCCGACCGCGAGGCCTGCCTCAAGCGTAGGGGTCGCGACGCGACTGGCAACAGCAATACCGAGTACTAACGCAGCAAACACGGCTGGAATCGGCGAGATAGCACTGAGCATGCGGGCGGCTACTGCGATAGCAAGCGCGACGGCAAGACCTGGTCCGAGCGTGACCGCCTGTCGCGCCGTGACAAGCAGCGCTCCCCAGTCGCGCGACCAGCTAGTGGTCCGCGCCATGCGACTGACGAAGAGTAGCCATGGTCTTGCGCCGCGAACCAATCTCGTCGCTGAGCGACTTTATCACGTCTCCGCCCGTGCCGACGAAGGCGAAGGGCAAAAGTCCATGGACAAGGCAGGTGATCCCCCCGCCGATCATCCGCAAGCCGAGCCCAGTCGCCGCGCAAAGATGTCTGAAATAGCTTTCTCCGACGGACGCCGGATGTTCACAAAACGGGTTGCGCATCGACCGGCTCCCTTGTTAGTGATGTGGCAAATAGTACCACTGCAAATGGAGCGTTTTCTCCCAAAATTATAGCTATATATCCTTATTTAGGAGAATTTCTTCGCCATGATCCCCGATCGTTCGAAAATTGATCGTCTCGACAAAAAGATCCTGGACTCGTTGCAGGAGGATGCGACTCGCTCGCTGAGCGAATTATCGGAATCGATCGGGCTATCTGCGAATGCCTGCTGGAAGCGTATCAAGCGACTGGAGGAGAGCGGTGTAATCGAGCGACGAGTAGCGCTGCTCAATCGACAGAGGCTTGGCCTCGGTACGACGGCGATTGTTTCGGTGCGGACCTCACAGCATGACGAAGCTTGGCTTGACGAGTTCGCGAATGGGGTGAAGCGGATTCCGGAGATTGTGGAATTTTACAGGATGAGCGGAGAAGTCGACTACATGCTTAAGATCGTCTGCACTGACATAACCGATTACGACCGCATCTATCGCAAGCTGATTAAGGCGGCTCGCCTAAGTGACGTCAGCGCCGCCTTCGCTATGGAGCAGATCAAATACACGACAAAAGTGCCTCTCGAATGCGTCTAGTCCGGATGCCTGCCTCCAATGGGGGAATGTGCATGCCGTGCGGCATTCCATTATCAAAACGTTGTCGTCGGCCGAACCCCTGAGAGGCGTGGCGCCCAAGATGGAGAGGTGCACCGATGTCCTAGTTCTGGTCCTTTTTGTATCCCTATCATACAATCGCTATTTTCTAGCACGGACTCTTTTGCGTCATCGGCGTAACCTCACCAACAAACGACACATGCGCCGCGACAATGCGCCACCCCATGGCCGTCCTCAGCCAAGTGTGACTTTGTCGGCCCACTCGGCTTTCGCCTTCGCGACGAAACTCACAATTGGCCGTCGCGAGGTTACTGCCATAGGTGACAATCCAGACTTTCAGAAGTTGGCGGTCGGGCACAAAGGCAGGATCGCGCCCAGAACGGAAGGCAGCGATCTGATCGTAGCCGTAGAGTTGTTCGCCGATTCCGAGTCGGACCGCGTGGGGGCTCTTCCAGAACAGTTCGTCGAGGGTCGCCACATCGTTGCTATTGAGCGCTTTCTCATAGCGTTCGAACATGGCGGTCACCTCGGCGACAACCGTTGGTATGTTGATCTTCATGCATCCTCCTCGGAAGCTGGCGTCGAGACGCATATCCCGAGCGCCTCCAGATAAGCGGCGACGCGCAAGATCGATTGCTCGTCAAACGACCGGCCGATGAGCTGAATGCCAACTGGCATTCCCGTTGGTCTTGCCACCGGTGCAGAAACCACCGGCAGGCCGACCAAGGAAATGGGCTGGGTGAATCGACCAAGCGTGGCGCGGACAGACCCTTCGACCCCATTAATCGAAATTGTCTCCTGACCGAGCCGCGGGGCGATGCAGGGCGCTGCGGGAGCGAGCACCACGTCGACTTCATCGAATAAGCTCGCAATACGCGAGCGGAACAATCTTCGAAACCGTTGGGCCTGGAGGTACCAGGCGGCAGGGATCAGCGCACCGGCCATGAATCGCTGACGCGTCGCGGGATCAAAATCCTGCGGGCGAGTGCGCAACCGCTGCAGGTGAAGCTCGGACCCCTCAGCGGCCGTGATTACATGAGCGGCAGCGCGCGCTGCGGGAACGTCTGGAATAATGACCGTTCGATCGACGTTAAGCGCTTCCGCGACCCGCGCGAGGGCGCTGAACACAGCCGACTCGGCGCCTTCTGCAAAATAGCCCCCAGCCAAAGCAATCCTCAGCCCGCCAATACCCTCCAGCAGTCTTGGGAAGGTAGGGTCAGCGGCGAGGCCGCTGCAGGCGGGATCAGCGGCGTCGGGTCCCTGCATTGCGTCAAACGCGAGCGCGAGATCCGCAACCGAACGTGACATTGGCCCGAGATGATCGAGTGAATCGACAAAGGGGAATGTGCCGGTCCGGCTCAATCGGCCGTAGGTCGGCTTAAGTCCGAAAACGCCGCACAGAGCAGAAGGCACTCGGATCGAACCGTTGGTGTCTGAGCCAAGGGCGAGCGGAACCTCCCCAGCAGCCAAGGCTGCGCCACAGCCTCCTGACGATCCACCGGTCATCCGCGTCGTATCGTGCGGATTTTTAGAAGGTCCGTAATGCGCATTCTGGCCAGTAAAGTCGTACGCGTATTCCCCCATGTTCAGGGCGCCAATCAGCACCGCACCCGCCGACTCGAGGCGCCTAATGAGTGTCGCATCGCGTTTAGCTCCGGGACCTTCGGCGCCAATCTTCGAGCCCGCTCGCGTGGACAGGCCCTCAATATCGAACAGATTCTTCACGGCGAATGGCACCCCAGCGAGCGGCTTTAGACTCCGGCAGCCATCGAATTCAGCAGCGCGCCTGCGCGCACGTGCAGCCACGATATCAGTAAATCCGTTTATCTTGGGCTCCGCGGTGGAGAGGCGGTTTAGCGTGGCATCGACAACCGCGGCTGCTTTCACCTCGCCAGCGCCAACCGCCTCAGCGATTTCGGTCGCGGTAGCAGCACAGGAAAGGGGTCTAATCATGCCTTGAAAACCGGCATGAGAGTGACCTCGTCCCCTAGCTCGAACGCGAGTAACGGTTCAACGATGATGCAGGTCTGCTGATAATGGGCAATGACGCCGTGCCGGTATTCGGGCGCGATGGGTAAGCCAACTTCCCCAGACGCGGCGTCGATCAGTGCATGCCAATCGGATTCGCCAGGCATCTCCTTCCTCCGCCGTTCACTAATCAGACGCATCCAATGGTGCCGGGGATCAGCGTCGATGACGAGAGCAAATCTCGCGGTCGACGCGTTCGTCTTTATGCAACAAAGAGAGCGCCACCGCCTTGCACCTGCAATGAGCTTCGGACCGAGGTGTTGCTAGAGCTGCAACACGGTCAAACCGATTCCGATTCTTACATGTTTCCCCCTGGCCGCTACACTACATCGGCTCGGAGAAGGGAGCGCAAGATGGAACGACTAAGGCTAGCTGGGGTGGCCCTGGCTTTCGCCATCGTTTTCCTGTGGCATTGGGAGGCGCTAGCCCATGACATCACCATCGACACCAGCGCCGCTGAGGCAGTGGTCGAGGCACTGGGTAACCCTCAGCTAACTGAGGCCGAGGCCCGTCGCCTCACGCAGCTGCCTGCAAACCGGGCGCTAATCCAGCGAATGACAAATTATGCCCCAAACCTTGGAGAAGACAGGTTCGTGATAGAGTTGGTGGCTTCCGCACACCATCAGGCCGTGAATGATCGAGGTTATTATCGATTCGACCAGGTTCGCGACAATCGGGATGCAGTCATTCGAACCATTGCGGCATTCAAGCGAGATCCTGCGGGTAATGCCACTTGGATCGACCAACGCCTTGCACCGTTCAGCCCGGGACGCCCGCTACGATTGCAGGGGTTCCTGATCGCCGGCGGGCGTCCAACCGGCTTCACTCTTGGCGGACCCAGCTTCTACTTAAACATTGGCCGGTTCGGCGATGAGCCGCTTGCCGCGCGCGTGACCCTCGCCCACGAGCTGTTCCACGCGGTTCAGTCCGAGGCGCTGAGGAGCATGGGCCGATCGGAAGACGAATTCCAGCTCACGCGATACCAGAGCTTTGATTCGCGAATGGAGAGGAATCGCTATGCGGTCCGAGCCTATCTCACAAACCTGCTGCAAGAGGGCCTTGCCCATTATGTCGGCGATCCGATGCTGATGGCCAATGAAGGCCCTTATTCCCGCAGCACGCGCGACCAGCTGCAAGGACTTCTGGCGCGACCAGAACTTCTGGCCGGACTCCTCGAAGTCTCACTGGTGGCCATTACGGCGGATCGGCCTGCCGCCTTTCAGGACGCCTATGGTGTCGGTTTTTATGGCTGGGCGTCGCCGATGTATGCGCTCGGTTACCAGATAGCGAAGGCAATCGATGAGAGGCGTGGGCGTCAGCGCCTGCGCGAACTGGTCGTGGGTTCGGGATGCGATTTCGTCAACGAATATCTAATGCTCACGCGCGAAGACACGGGGCTCCCACCGCTCGGCCCAGAGACCCGGCGGCTGGTCGGTGAGGCCTGCCGTGAGCCTGGGACCTAAGATATGCGTCCTTTCGGGAGATCGATTACCGCGCGCATTATAGCCGGCTTTGTCACAGGCTTGATTGCCGGGGCTTGGCTGGCTGCCGTCGATCCGGCCACGTCTGCGTCCCTTCTGCCCTGGATGAAGCTGGTCGGACAGGTGTGGCTCCACGCACTCCAGATGCCTCTCATCCCGCTTATGTTTGCACTAATCGTGGTTGGCGTATGCTCTACACTGGGCGCTGCCGACGCGGGCTCCATGGCCGGACGACTCCTCCTGTTTTTTGCCGCGCTGCTATCAGCCGCCACCATATTTGCGGCAGCAGCCACCATCGGCATTTTGACATGGATTCCTATACCAGAGGCCGCGAGTACCGCGATACGCGCGGCAATGGCGGGAGTGGTTGTGCCTGCGCCACCCAATTCGAATCTGTTCGAATGGCTAAGCGACATTGTTCCTCCCAATCCAATTGCGTCGGCAGCGTCGAGCGCGATGATCCAGTTTGTGTTTTTCGCGATCGTCTTCGCACTTGCCCTCACAAGGATCGAACCGTCCGCGCGCGAGACGTTGCATGCCGTATTCGATGCGCTCGCCAAAACGATGCTGGTCGTAATCCACTGGGCGCTACTCGCGGCTCCACTAGGAGTTTTCGGGCTCGCGTTCGAACTCGGCACTCGCAGCGGCGTCAGCATTGCCGGCGGGCTCGTCCATTACATCGCCGCCATGGTGACGGTGAACGTGCTGCTCGGGTTATTCGCCTATCCGCTCGCGCGGTTCATCGGCAATGTTCCCGTGGGCCGCTTCACGCGTGCCGCCCTCCCCCCCCAGACAGTGGCGGCCAGCACCCAGTCCTCCCTCGCCACGTTGCCCGCGATGATCGAGGCCGCCCAAAGGCCCCTTGGCATATCGGCCCGGACCACGGGAATTGTCCTGCCGCTGGCGGTAGCGACCTTCCGGATCACCAGCCCGTCAGTAAACCTCGCCGTGGCGATCTATTGCGCTTATCTATTCGGAGTTCCGATCACATGGGGGTCGCTCGCGGCTGGGGCCGCCACCGCTATGATCATGACATTGGCGAGCGCCGGTCTCCCGGGCGCTGGAAATTTTCTCGTCACAACCACGCCCATCTGCGTAGCGATGGGTGTTCCGATCAACGCGCTGCCGCTGCTGCTTGCTGTCGAGACAATCCCGGACATCTTTCGAACGATCTCCACGGTAACGATGGACTTGGCGGTGACGACGGTGGTTGCCCACAAAACGAACGATCCCGGAGCGCTCGAGGCGGCCTGCACGGGACGGGAAGTCTCGGAGGAAAAGCGATGACCGCCAATAGGTCGAGAGTCGGGCCGCGTCATTATCCCAAGATTGACTTGGACACCCGGCTGGCCACGCGGATCGACCAGCTTCCTAGGATTCGCCTCGCACATTTGCCAACGCCGTTCGAGGAGTTGGGAAGGCTGGGCCGCCTGGTTGGAGCGAACCTCTGGATCAAGCGCGACGATTGTACCGGCCTGGCTTTCGGAGGAAACAAGACCCGAAAGCTCGAATTCGCAATCGGGGAGGCGCTCGCCGCGGGTGCCGATACGCTGATCGCAAGCTCGACCTATCAGTCCAACTTCGTCCGCCAGACGGCGGCCGCGTCAGCCAAGCTCGGGCTCGAGTTCCACGGCGTCATTGCCGATCCGCCGCCGGGGCGTCGGGACTCCTATTTCAGCTCCGGCAACCTGCTGCTTGATGATCTGCTCGGTGCGCAACTGCACCTGGTAGCGGACGAAGGGCCCGCCACGGACGCAAAGGTCGCTGAATTAATGGCGAATCTACGCGCGGGCGGGCGAACACCGTTTCATATCCTGCGCGGTTCATCGAATGCGGTGGGGGCCATCGGCTACGTGGAATGCGCCCGCGAGCTGCTCGCGCAGGCCGCTGTCGCCGGTTTTCAGCCAAGCGCGGTGTTCGTTGTAACCGGTGGCGGTGGGGGACAGGCGGGACTGCTGGTCGGTCTACGCCTGCTCGGCGCAGACACCCGGGTAATCGGCATTTCATGCAGCGAACCGTCCGAGGCAAAGCGCGAGAAAGTGAAATCGGCAATTGCGGGTATATTCGAGCGGCTCGAAATCTCGGTCGATATCGCGGACGACGAGATCATCGTAGACGACGCCTATACAGGGGGCGCCTATGCCGTTCCCACCAAGGCCGCCAATGAAGCGATCAAGCTGACTGCAAGTATGGAGGGCCTCATTCTCGATCCGATCTACACAGGAAAAGGGATGGCCGGCATTTTGGATCACCTCGCGAAGGACAAGCTTCCCCGATCGGAACCGATCGTGTTTGTACACACAGGCGGCGGCCCGGCCCTGTTCGTGTACGACGACCTGTTCTGGTCCGGGGTGCCACGGCCCTGAGGACTGCATACGATTTCGGCATAGAGGATCAGGTCGCGCTGAAGAAATCCCGGATGTCCAGCTTGTCCGCGGCATTGGACAAGAGGAGCTGCAAGGCCATCCTGGTTTTGCGGACATCCAGGCGTCCCGCGCCGATCAGGCCGCGACGCAGCAAATCGGTCTCGCTGCCTGGATAGCCGTAGCTCGATCTCAAGGTCTCGCCGGCGCCCGTGCGCGTGGCAAAGACGACGGGAATTCGCGAGGCCAGATCACAGAGCGGTTCGACCACTCCATCTGCTACATGTCCGCCGCCCGGCAGTCCGAGTACGAGGCCATCGATTGCGGCGCTGGACAGCCCCGCAATGACCTCGGGCTCCAGGTCCGAGCCAGCCTCGATTATCGGAACGACTGCACGGGAGCCACCAAAGCGCAGCAATGGCATGGAATGGATTGGCCGGAGACAGATTCGGACCCGGCCCTCGGCGACCCAACCGATTGGCCCGAACGGAGCCGACGAAAATGCATGGATACGGAAGCTGTGTGCCTTGCGCAGGAAAAGCGCGGAATGAATCTCATCATTGGCGACCAGCACGACTCCAGTTCCATGGGAATCGATGCTCGCGGCGACGCGAATCGCAGTCAGCAGGTTTGCCGGACCATCCGCGCCGGGACTGTCCGCCGCCCGCATTGCGGCCGTCAGCACAATGGGCAGCCCAGCTGGGACGGTGAGCGCAAGCGCAAATGCCGTCTCCTCAATCGTATCGCTGCCATGGCTGATGACGACGGCACGTTCTTCCGCTTGGGCGGCTTCTACGGCGCATGCGATGCACGCAAGGTCAGCGAGGTCCATCGAGGCGCTTGGCTTGCCAAGAAGGTCCCGCGTATCGATGTCGGCCGCGCTACCGAGTGGCGAAAGGGTTCTAAGCAGATCCTCGGCGCCCATGGTCACCGTTGCACCCTCGCCACCCGCCCCCCGGGTCATTGCTATTGTTCCACCGGTCGCAATCAGGCGTATTTTTGCGATGCCCGCCCGGTCACCGCACTCAGGGTTCGAGATCGACATTGTACCCAAGCACAAAATTGAGAAACCGAACCGCCGAGACTATGTCGGGCGATTGATATCGTATTGACCTAGCACCAGTACGCTGCACGTTCGGCAGCCACGCCAGCAATTCCGCAGGCTGGTAAAAGTGGAAGGTAAGCTCGATGCTTGTGGCCGTGACTGTGCGGTTCGGGGTTGTGGCTCCTATCTGCCGCATTGCGCGCGTTGCGCCGTCTCGAATGCGGCGTTGCGCCTCAGCCGGCGCGAGGTTGTCCGCTGCGTGGAAGCTGATCGATCGCTTGACTTCCACCATCTCCGCCTGCGGCACTGCGGACCGCAACTCCTCAATTGTTGCGTCATCCCCGCTTGCTAGAAGCACGGGTACACCGAAGTGCGCAGCAATGGCGGCGTTCACTTGGCCTTCGGACACTGGGATTCCATTCAATCGGACCTCCGAGAGCCGCGCGCTGGAAAAGGTGTGCGCGCGAACGCCGCGCAGGCTTGATGCGCCCGCATGGTAGCCCAGAAAGAATACGCCGTCGAAATGGCCTTCCTCGATGCCCTCCATCATTCCCAGGGGCCGCGCCGTCCCTCGGATGAGGTGCACGTCATTCGGTAAGCGGTCGATCAGAATGTTCTGCCCCTGACCGTGTGCGTCCGCGACCACGAAATCGGTCGCGCCAGCGGCGCGCGCGCCGGCGATAGCCGCGAGAAGCTCGTCGGTCATGAGCTGCCGTGTCTGCTGGTAATCGTTGCCGCTCATCGAGAGCTGGTTAGACGTCACCGCGCCATCGACCCCCTCCATGTCCACGGAGATAAAGATTCGGCGCCCTTGTGTAGCCGCAATCGAAACGTTGTCTGCCCATGGCACTAGGGCAAAGGCCGAGAGGCTCAGGATGCCTGACGCGATCCGCCGCGCAAAAAGCAAGAGGGACATGCCCCGCCTACTGGTTGGCATCGAAATGCACCTCCTCTCCCTCTTGCCGGCCCGTGGCCCCGCAGGCCCCGGAGTGGATCCACCGGACAGGCCTAACCGTCAAGCCGCACACGTTCGGATCGAAGCATTAACCTGTCCGGGAAGAAAGCAGCAATTTCCAGTTTAGCGCGTTGCGCGACGGGCAACGCCCACGTCCGTGATGCTGCTCTTGTATCGCCTCCGTACGCGTCGCTTGTTGCAGTTTGAACAACGGGTCCGACGCAGAATCGCAGATATCATCTGCGCACTGCCTCTGCTCAACTCACTCCAGAGCACCCGGCGGCGAGACGCGATGAAGAGGATCGGAATAATGGGTTACGGGCCGATAGGCTCGTGGGTGGCGGAGGCGATCAGCGCTAACGCCTCCTGTTTTAGCCTCGCCGCCCTTTGCGTCCGGGACCGACAGATCGAAGAGGTTCGGAGCAAGCATTCCCGAGAAACGCTGATCGCCACGGATGTCGAGGAATTTCTCAGTGCGGATCTCGACGTTGTTGTAGAGGCGGCTGGTCAACGAGCCGTCATTGAAACCGCCCATCGGATATTGGCTCACGGATGCGACCTGCAGATACTGTCGACAGGAGCACTGGCCCGCGTGGGGCTAAGGGAGGAGCTTCGCGAAGCAGCCCTCCGGAGCAACGTCCAAATCCATATCCCCGCCGGCGCGCTTGCCGGCTTTCGGGGACTGATGACGTTGCGTCAATGTGGGCTGACCTCCGTACACTACACTTCCACAAAGCCCTCCCATGCTTGGGCAAATACGCCAGCCGCAACGCGCTTCGATCTCGAACACATTGATCACGCCGAGGTCATATTTGAGGGCAACGCAGCCGACGCTGCATCTCAATTCCCCGCCAATGCCAACCTGGCCGCCGCGGTGGCACTTGCCGGCCTCGGGTTCGAAGACACGCGAGTCACGCTCATTGCCGACCCGTCGACCGAATTGAACACCGGCCAAGTAGAAGCGATCAGCCCAATCGCGACGATGGTCGTTACAATGGCTGGCAGACCCTTCGCTGCGAATCCCAAGACTTCGCGCATAACGGGAATGTCTGTGCTAGCTGCGCTGGAGAACAGCCACAGCGCGATCTGCTTCATCTGAGCTGATCGTCGTCGCAGCTGGAGGTTTCTATGAGATCAGCCCTGGTCGGTTTCCTAGGCCTGCTGGCCGCGCTTGCGACCCCCGCCCGGGCGCAATCCCAAGATGAGCGACTCACCACCATCTCTGCGATTAGGAGCGAAGGCCTCAATGCGTCGCAGGTCATGGACCATCTGAGTTGGCTGGGAGACGTCTTTGGCCCCCGCGTATCCGGCACACCGGGCATGGCGGCCGCAAGCGATTGGGCCATGCGCCGGATGCGGGAATGGGGTCTCACCAACGTGCACCGCGAGCATTTCCAATTCGGTCCCGGCTGGTCGCTCGAGCGCTCGGCGATTCGGATGACATCTCCGCAGACGATGCAGATCATCGGCTATCCGATCGCATGGACCCCAGGTACTGAAGGTATGGTCTCCGGAGAAGTTGTCCACGCCAACCTACTGACGGAGACAGATCTTGAACGATGGCGCGGACGCCTGCGCGGCAAGATCATTTTCATACAGCCTGCGCGAATCGTCCGGCCGGTCGAGCTTCCCATGGTTCATCGCTACACCGATGAAGAGTTGCGCCAGCTGCGCGACGCAACACCGGTCGGTCCGCAGTGGCGGGCAGACATTTCGCGCCGAAATGTGGCACCATCGTTAAACCAGTCACGGGGTCTATTCGGAGCTGGGGACTCAGAAGCTCGCAACGCTTGGCTCGACCGGCTGATCGCTTTCCTCAAAGCCGAAGGCGTCGTCGCGGTGATCGAGCGCGGATCGGATTCGACGGAGCGGCCTGCGGTCGCGTTTCAGCAGCTGATGGCGAGTCAGCGAACTCAACGTATCGACGGCGGCACGATCCAGCTTTCGATGGCTACACCTGACATCGACAATCGCGACCGCTTGTTACCGTGGGTCGTTATCGCGGTTGAACAATATAACCGGATAATTCGCATCCTCGAGCGCGGGGTGCCCGTGACAATCGAACTCGATATTGCAACGCACTGGTATCCCGAGCAACCGGAAGGCAGCGGCCTCAACACGTTCGCTGAGATCAGAGGAAATGACCTTGCCGACCAAATCGTGCTTCTTGGCGCGCATATGGACGGCCTCCACCCAGCAAGCGCCGCGGTCGACAATGGTGCGGGGGTAGCGGCAGTGATGGAGGCGGTCCGAATTCTGCGGGCAATTGGTGTACGGCCGCGGCGGACCATCCGGGTCGCGCTTTGGGACGGGGAGGAGAGCGGACTCCTCGGATCACGAAACTACGTCGAGCGTCATTTTGGAGATCCGTTCAGGGGCCCGCCTTACACAGCAGAAACACGACGGATCTCGGCCTACTTCAATATGGACAGCGGGAGCGGGAGAATTCGCGGCTTTTACGCCCGCAACAATCTGGCCGCCATTCCTTTGCTGTCACGCTGGATTGCGCCACTCGCGGATCTAGGCGTCACCGCGATATCGCCGCTGGCGCCCACGTCGCAAATCAACGCAGGCAGGTTCACCACCGGTAGCGATCACATCTATTTCGATGCGGTCGGAATTCCTGCCTTCGAGGCGATCCAGGATCGCCTCGAATATTTCTCCCGCACCTACCATTCGAACATGGATTTCCTCGATCGCGCCTCGGCGCCTGATCTCACCCAGGCAGCGGTGGTTTTGGCATCTGTCGCCTATCAGGCGGCGATGGAGGACGGCATGGTGCCGCGTGCCCCCCCGACCAGGCAGAACGAGTAGTCCACCGATTTCGCGCTCGCTCAGGGGGTCGGCATGGAAAGATCGAGCTGCTGGATGGTTGGCGGATCGGTTGGTGCCAGCTGTATGAACCCGCTGAGCCGGCCGTGCTCGCAACGCCAGGTGAAGCGTCCCGCAAGCGCCGTCGATGCCGCGATCGGAACTTCGGTGTTGCAGCTGCCTACTTGTGTTCGCAGACGGCCAAGGTCCGTCAGCCACCATTGTTCCGAATGATCGCGGAAGAAGTTCATGCTCAACATGGAGCGCTCAGCAGCAAGATTGCCCAAGCCGTAGATTCTTCCTACCGCGGCATAGGCGTGGAGGAGGGCCGGGGTGACCGGAATGGGGCGGGCGGTGAGCACATTCCTTTCTCGCAACAGGAGCGCGACGTCCCATACGGGGCTGGACACACCAGCATATGTTCCATTGGCAAAGGCGAAGATCCCAATACCATTGTCCGGCAGAAGAAGGATGTGCGAGCCGTAACCGGGATAGCCTCCACCATGGTAGAGCGTGAAACCCAGATCACAGTCAGTCGCAGCGAACATTCCCATCCCGTAGGTTGCCGCCAGCCGGCAAGCAGTGGATGCCGTCCTACCGAAGCGCGGCCGCAAATAGGCGAAGTTCGCCCCCTGCCGCAGCTCCCTGACGCTCGACCGGCTAATCGGCCCCGTCTCGGGGTCGCTCCGCGCGGGCCAAGCCGAGAGGAGCCAAGCGACGTATCGCCCATAATCATTTACGCTGGTCTGCAGCCCGCCCATCGCTCCAAAGGCACCATGGCGCATCGTCGGCTCCTCTACCCACCTCCCTTCGTCCCACCGGTAACCGATGGCGCGCCGTTCGATCGGCCATTCGGTCACTTCGAACCCGCTCGAGCGCATGCCTAGCGGTCGGAGGATCTCGGATTCGACATATTCGCGATAGCTGCGGCCAGATACATTTGCGACAATCCGGCCGAGCAGCGCAAAGTCGAAGTTGGAATATTCGAAGGCGGATCCCGGCACCCGGCTGAACGGTACGCCATGCTGCAGCATCCGTGTGAACTCGGCCTCGGACAGCGGCTGCTGGCGATCACCCCAGGGATTGTCCGTCACCAGGCCGCCACTATGCGTGAGAAGATGGCGGATTGTTATACGCGGCGAATCGGCAGTCGGATACTGCCAGCCTCGCATTTCAGGAATATAGGTCTCCGCGAGGTCATCGAGCCGCAGCCTGCCTTGGTCACGCAGCTTGAGGATTGCCAGGGCAGTGAAGGCTTTGGTCATAGAAGCAATCCGGAACAGGCTGTCCGCCGTGACCGGGCGCCGGGAGCGAACATCGAGAACGCCCAGGCCTCTGGCGACCACCAGGCGGCCCTCGACCACTATGCCGTAAGCTATGCCTGGCAAATGATTGTCGAGCATGAAATCGGCGAAGATTCGGTCGATCTCGGGAGCGGTTGCGGCGATGGTGGGTGGGGCCGGCTTCGGCGCTTGCACCTGGCTGATGGCAGATGCCGGCATCGCGAGAGCTATCAGAAATAGTAAGAAGCGCATTAGCGTCCTCCCGCACCACCCGATGAGCCCGGCGGCACTCTCTTTCCCACGATGTCATGAGCGGGACCGGCAACCCACGGCAGCCGCGATTTCGCGACGTGTCCGGTGCGAAAAGTGCAACGCACCTCCTTTCGGGATCAGCGAACGCGCTCAATCACGCCCACTCGACCGAGCATGGCGAGGTACTCGGCAACCAGCCCGGGAGAAACCGGGCGATTGATGGCCGAAAGGTCGTCCCGGATGTCGCAGACGGTCCGGTGGCCGTCGACTAGATCGAGAGCTTCATAGGCATAGGAAATCTGGCCGTAGCCATCGTCAAGATCGAGCAGGGCAGGCCGGGGGAGATGCTGCGCTACAAGCTGTTCATCGAGATAGTTGTAGCCCATGCCGATCAGCGGGCCCAGAAGGTTGGGCTTTCGCTGGTAGACGAAGGCGCTGCTTGCTTCGCCGAGCGCCGCCACGCAACCAGTCCTTGAGCCCTCGCCCCCAATTCCCACCAGTGCTCGCAACCGGCCGTTCCAGGTGCGCGCCTCTTCGGCGGTGTTGTCCGGGACCCGGCCGAAGCCACTGACCGAAGCAATCATGCCTTCCTCGTACGCGAAGTGGAATCGCCATAGGTTAGCGATGTCGGCGTCTGAGCCGCCGCTGGCGCGCAAAGCATCAGTCCGAATGGAAGTTTCCCATGCGCGATGTAGCGCACTCTCACGAAGCAGATTCCAGAGCGGTCGGGCGTCCGACACATCGACGGTTGCCAAGTAGTAGGCGGTCGCCGCCGTGATGAACATTGCGCGATCGAGCTTGGTAGCATCAATGTTCGCGAGACTGTCGCGGTTGGTGTGTATATAACGATCCGGCCAATCCGCCAGGTAAACTACCGGGATCCGCCAGGAGCCCTCAGCCCAGACCTGATGATCGCTTCCCGTGTCGAATCGCCCCATGATCGCCTGAAGCCCTCTCCGGTCGCCTTGGGGGTCGACGAGTGGCAGTTCGGCCCGGCCGGTATCGGCGAATTGCTGTGACTGGCTGTTGACCAGGCGAGCGAAGGAATCGGCGACATCGTTGACAAAGCTGGGGAGGCTCGGCGATCGATAGATGCGCAGCACCGACTTCGTAATCTCGGTGTTGCCACCAACCATGTCGAGATGGAATGCGGCGAGCGTGCGCTGCGCGAATTCCGGCCGCGCATTCAGCAATGCAATCGAACCCTCGATCTCCGGCGGCCAGACGAACCGCAGCGTACGCTCCGGGCGCGGGATGCGGCCCGCCTCGATAAGAACTGACAAGGCTCGCGCGATTTCCAATATGGCAGCGCATCCGCTGGCATTGTCGTTGGCGCTTGGCCTGGGATGGTCGAGATGGCAGGTGAATACGATCTCGTGTAAGCGGTCTCGGCCGGGAATGATTGCGGTCGGAATCAGGTAGGCACCGGGAGTTTGGCCAGCCTCGACACGCGCCCGCAGGTGGACCGTTTCTCCCCGAGCCAAGCGCGTCTGCCAGGCTGCGGCCTGACCGGGCGAGACCATGAAGGCGAAGCCGCGCACGGGATTGAACGCGTATAAATGCCCCCAGCGGATCAGGGTGGGATCATCGCCCCACCAGGCCGTGCGGTTGTTGCGGACATAGGAGACGATGCCTGCGGCGCCGTACCGACCGATCGCAAGCTGTGAAACCTCACCAGGCTGGGACGAGGTCAGGACGAGCCTGCCGCGCACCTCCTTGCCGCGATAATCGGTTTCGGACGTGCCAACGCCGACATCGACGAGATCGGCAGACGCCTGGCCGGAAACGCTGTCTTGCGCCAGCGAGATCGGCTGTTCGTCATAGGAGGCAATTCGCTGCCGATCATGCCAGGTGCCCCCTTCGAGTTGCTGCTCCCACAATTCGGCGAATGAGGCGTTCCAAGCGGGGCGCGAGCGCTGCGTACCGTAAAACCTTTGGCCATCGGCCGGCAGGGAAATGAGTTCGACCTCACTCAGCCCGTAGGCGCGAAGGCTGTCTTCGACGAAGCGGGCCGCCGCCTCATAGCCTACCGAACCACGCATGCGGTGATGGAGTGTGATCGCCTGAACAGCCTGTTTAGCTCTAGTTCCCGAGAGTTCTTGCCCAATGGCGTCGACCGTCCCGGACGGGATTAGAGAATGCGAGCCGTATTGCGCCGATGCCGTAGACGAGACAATGGCGCAGATAACGACCGCCACACCGCCCAACGCATGCAGCAATCGCCTAGGTGACTGGATTTCCACCATCCCCTCCTCGCCTCCAAACGCCAAGTGCGCGCGGGGGCTTGCCGATCGACCTACGTGAGACGCTTTCCCAGCAGGTACGGCATTTGCGTCAATATCGCAGAGTAGCTCCCACGAAAAAACTCCGCCCGACGACATCTACATTTGAACCGTTTGTGCCAAACAGGTCGAGCGATGATGCCCCAAGCGAGGGCAACCGATCGAAGATATTATAAAGGCCCGCGCGCAGCCGGAGGTTTGGTTCGAGTCTATATTGCACTGAGATATCGTGCCGAAACGAGTCACCAGTACCCAGAATGTCGCGATTTTCGCGAGTGAAGAGAACGTCCGCTACCGCAGGACCGACATAGCGCGTGAACCAGGACAAGGTCAGTGGCCCATTCGTGTATGTCGCAGTGAACTGACCCTTCCAATGAGGAGCAGCGTACTCCCCCGCGGAGACATTGAGGTCATAGCCTAGGCCGGACACGGAGGTTTCCAGGCGGCGCGTATTCAAGACGCTGGCGGTGAGGCTTAGCCTTCCAGGTAGCGAGGCAGCGATCCGCTGGAGTGGAAGCACGTATGAGACACTAAAATTGATGCCTGCAAAACGCGTGAAACCGGCATTGACGAAGCCCGTAGTCACGTCCTGCACCTGCAGCTGAGCGTTTCGGGTGATGAGATTGCAAATATTCGGATCAGGGTTTTCGGCATCGAAGCATGTATTTGCGATCGACGTAGAATTGAAGTTTACGATAGCTCCCGAGATATTGATTTTCACATAGTCCACCGTCAGAGACAGGCCGGGGATGAAGCGCGGCTCGAGCACGGCGCCCGCTGTCCATGAATCTGCCACTTCGTTTTCAAGATTCGGATTGCCACCGAAGGTCACCGGAAACGTACCGGCACCAGTTCGGATTGAGACGAAATTCTGGTTCGCCGGAAACCCAGCTGAGACAAACAAGGCTTGGCAATTTCTGAGACGCGCCGTTGGATTGTTTCCCGTGTTGATGAAACGGAAGTCGCACGGATCGTTCAAAGATTGGCTGATGATCTGCCGAGGAAGGAATAACTCGAAAACGGAGGGTGCGCGGAACGTCCGACTACGCGATGCGCGGATCGTGATATCGTCGATTGGCTTCCAGCGCACCCCGACGTTCCATGCCCAATCGACACCGGCGCGCGAATGATCAACGATTCGGGCGGCGCCTCTAATGTCCAGGCTCCGGATCAGTGGAAGCGTGAAGCCGCCTCCCACGAGCGGGATCAGCAACTCACCAAAGGCTTCACGCGTGTCGATATCGCCGGAGATGGGAAGAATTCGCCCGGAACGACCTTGGCCGATCAGCCTCGCTTGGTTCGCAGTGAAGCTCGAGGTTTCTTTGCGATAATCAGCACCGATCGAGAAACTCAGATCGCCAGCCGGTAAGTGTAGTAGCTCGCCACCTAAGCTCGCTTCGACATTGGTCTGTGTAAGGCGGTGAAACTGCTCAAGCAACACCGAAACATAGTTCCGCGCAGCTGCGCTAGGCGCACCAAACCCCAACAAGTTAATCGGCTGGCATTGAGAGATGTTCTGGTCAAGTGAGCCTGGGTTTTGGAGTGTTACCCGACACACAATGTTGCCGTTCGGTGCGCGGACTGCATCGGCCGCATAGATGAATCGCTGCGTGTCGATGTCCGTATATTGGGAATGACCCTCAGAGACACCTCGATTGGCGAATGCACTCCAATAGAAGTCGTGATTGCCTAACTGGAAGTCACCCTCCAATCCGACTACTCCGCGTGAAGTTTCGACATCAAGTCGTCGTGAGCTATACTCGGGTAGCACATCAGCATTGAACCGGCTGAGGAAGAATTGAGTAAGGCCGGCCGCCTGAATAATTGACCGCGCCTGTGCCGTAAGAAATGGGTTGTCAACTTGAATGGTAACAGGTCCATTGATGCCGTTAAAAAGGATGCTGTTGCCCCCAGCTCCTTGGCGCGCGACCTCCTGTGCGGTGACCCAGGAATTTGATGCTTCGAAGAAAATCCGAACATCGTTGGTCAGATCGTAATGGCCCGTCGCGTACAAAACCGTGCGGCGAACCGGCGTTATGAGTGTGGCGAACGGGTTTGTGTTCCAGCCATCACCACCGATCGTACATGCCGAGCCGCAGAGTCGCCCGGGATCGTAGGGCACGAGAGTCCCGTCGGATGAGAATTGCACAGGTATCCTATTAGCGGGATTGCTTGGATTGGGAATGGTGACAATGTTGCTCACGCTCGACGATGTACTGCGGTAGGGCAGCCCTCCTAACGTCACTTCTGGAACGCGCCGGCAACAGGCAAAAACCGTTGACGGGATGCCATCATTTGGGCCGGTATCGGCGGAATTCGGGATGAAGGAGTATCCGGCGCCGGCAGGACGTTCAGATTGGGCAAGGCCGCCGCTTTCGGAGTGTTCAAGGCTGAAGGTGATGTTTCCGCGACCGCCTCCGAAATTCATACCCCCTGTAGCTCGAACCCGAAAAGAGCGAAGGTCGGCTCGCGTGGTATTTCCGTACTGTCCATCCAATTCGAGACCTTGGAAGTTGTCCTTGAGGATAATGTTCACGACCCCGGCAATCGCGTCCGATCCATAGATGGCGGATCCCGTAGCTTGGACGATCTCGACGCGATCGATCAGACCGGAGGGGATGTTATTCAGATCGACTTGGTTACCCCCAATGATGGAGGCGCTGCTTGCTGGATTGCTAGCTACGAAGCGGCGGCCATTGACGAGGGTCAACGTGCGGTTCGAGCCGAGCTGGAACAGGTTGACGTAACTGCGACCAACATTGTCACCCTGCTGTCCGCGCGTTGATTCGAGCGCGCCAGAAATCGGCAGAATGCCCAGCGCGTCAGCGATGGTTGTGTAGCCACGTTCGTTGAGTTCCTGGCCCGAGACCACTTGCAAAGGCTGTTCGCTAACCAGATCGGGCCGCCGAATGCGCGAACCGGTGACAACGATTTCGTTATTGTGTCTCGCTTCGCCTGATTGTGGCGTCTGCGGCGGGGGTGTTGTCTGGGTTTCCGCATTCCCCGCCGTGGGCGACACCAAGATGATCGCACATGCAGAAGATGCACCCATCAGGAATAGCTGCTTGCGATCCATACCTTCGGTCCCCCTTTCAAAGTGCGCCATTCTTGAGCGGGGCGCACGACATCGCTCCCCAAACTCACCGCGCGGGTCAGACCCCCGTGGTAAGAATAGTGAACCATCGCTTCGGCGCAGAAAACAGCGCTAAAAAGCCGTCGCACCCGTTGCAGAATCGGCAACGTGCCAGAGCGCGGAGATATCTATGCCGATCTGTTCACTGCTCTCCAAACGGGGCCGAAGCCGCAGGTCGGGCGTTGCAATCCGCGCAACACGGCCCACGCAAATCCGCTCATTCCCCCAGGTCGATGTTTCGGCGACAAACGTAGCATCTGGTAGGGTGCAGGATTGTCGTTTCGGACAGCACGGAGCGCCGGCGGTCACCTCAGTTATGGTGCGCGCCACCCGCGCGCCTTTGGGGTCGGGGTATGCCGAACTAACGTGCGAAACGCTGTCTTCGCATTGCGATGGAAGCATGTCAGTCCCGAAGGGACCGGCATTGATTGCGATTGTGGCCTGACGGAAAATCCACCGGGCCCACGTCATGGAACGGGAAGTAGGCAGATGAGGAAGCTCGGACTGTTAGGGATGGTAGGCTTGGTGTTCTCAGCCGCGGGCGGGACAGTGTCCGCACAGACGGACGAGACAAGATCACCTTGGGTGACGATCACGGTGGGTGATCTCGAACAAATGCACCAGACGATCCTCGATACTCATCCTGGCGTCGCCGACCAGGATAATCCGGAATTCCGCCAGTGGACCGAAGAAGGCTTGCGCCAAGCGCGCACGCGCGCTGCGAATGTAAGAAACTTCTACGATTACAAGCGAACGCTGATGTTCTACGCCAACGGGTTTAAGGATAACCATGTAGAGGTTCGGTTCAACGTGGACTCTATCCGGCGCCAATGGCCCGGCTTCCTACCTGTCGCGGCCAATAATCAGCTTCGCGTCAGCCTGTCCCGCGTCGCTGAGGTTCCGGTCGGAGCCGTGATTCGCAGTTGCGACGGCACGCCCGCCTGGCAACTGCTCGAACAGCGCGTCCTGCAATACCGCTTCAATCCTCGTGTCACGCCTCTGCTTGAGCGAATGGGCGCGTTTCTGTTTTTGAATGATCCAGCCGATGCAGCAGCGCAAATTCGGCAATGCGAACTAGACGTCAATGGACAGCCTCGCCAAGTGAACCTCTCCTGGCGTCCGGTGTCGGGGGACGAGGCAGTACGACTGCAGAGAGAGGCGCTGGGGCTGGTTGCTCCGCCGCTCGGACTGCACAAACTCAATGGTCTCTGGTTCGTGACGATGTCCTCCTTTCAAGTCAACACGCCTGACCAGGCAAACGAGTACAGGCGATTCATCGCAGACATTACCGCCCATCAGGACGCACTGCGGCGTGAGCCGCTTGTTCTCGATCTGCGAGGAGTCCCCGGAGGCGTCAGCCTCTGGGGACGCGAGGTGATCAGGGCGATTTGGGGTCAGCCGTGGATCGACTATATCGGGCCCCAGGTTCGCAACGCTACCGATTGGCGCGCCACTCCGATCAACGTGAGACTTCATGAGGAAACGGCTGCCCAGCTTGAAAGCCAGGGAGTAGCCAGCGAGGCTCGATTCTATCGCGACCTTGCTGTGCGGATGCGGGTCGCGATCGCGCAGGGCCGACCTTTTGTCCGGACCACCGAGTCCGATTCAAGCGAGCGCGGACAGCCACCGGCTAATCCGGTCGCGGGCCCAGTCTATATCCTGACAGACGGAATTTGCGCCAGCGCTTGCCTCGACTTTGTCGACATCGCGATACGTCTTCCGGGCGCTAGGCAGGTTGGCCTGCCGACGGCGGCAGACACTAACTATATCGAGAATCGCTTCTTCGACTTGCCGAGTGGCCTTGCCAGGCTGACCTCCTCGACCAAGGTTCTGCGCGACCGGGCGCGGCGCTCAAACCAATGGTTCGAGCCCTCGACCCGTTGGCCTGGGGGTCCGATGACCGACGAGGCGGTGGCACAATGGATCGCCGGCCTCCCGAGGTAAGCATCGACCCGCGTGACCGAAAGCGCACGATGCTGTGGACCGAATGGAGATGACAGCATGAGACAATCCTTCTTCGCCATCGTGGTTGCCGCCTCGGCCGCGGCCGCGCCAGCGGCCACGCCGGTCACAATTTCGGGGTTTCAATCGATCGCCCTGAACGGCGGTGGCCAAGTTGTCGTCCGACATGGACCGCAGCAGCGCGTAACCCTCATCGCTGGCACTCTAAAGACGAGCCGGCTTGACGTTGACCACGGCGGCAGGCTCGAGATTCTTACATGCGTCACCAGCTGCAGCGACTATCGCTTGGAAGTCGAAATCGTCACGCCCGGATTGGACGGCGTTGATATCCGTGGCGGTGGATCGATCCGCACCGAGGGCGACTTCCGAGACCGGGAAGATCTTGCGCTTCGCGTCAGCGGCGGCGGGCAGATCGATGCAACCGCGATCCCGGCGTACAGCGTCGCCGCCGCCATACGTGGTGGTGGGCAGATCCTTACCCGGGCGCGCGAGCGACTCGTCGCTCGGATCGATGGCGGCGGCGTCATCGGCTATCGCGGTGAGCCAAGAGTGACGTCGGGAATTCGCGGCGGCGGGTCGGTACGCACGATTGCAAATTGAGGGAGGTCGCTGCGCGGAGGCGCCGGGGAGAGGGACGGTCGCTCCTACGCGCGTAGCCGCTCTAGTCCGGTGTATGCCCGGCATCGGATCGGGCTGGAACTCCAACCCCTCCTGACCAGTAGGTTTACGCCTCTGCCCACGGATTGACCGCAACTGGCACATCCTGGCGGCGCCTTTGGAGCGTGGCTTACCGTCGCTGTACAAATAGTTGCAATGGGTGCAGATTCCTGGGCGTCGGGAGGAGGCGCGGTATTTTCCCCAAAGATCTCTCAATCCTTCACCACGTGGTGATGGCGGGCTCGATCCGCAAAGCGAGCGAGAAGCTAGGCACTGCGCCATCGTCGCTCAGCCGCAAGATATTGGTCCTCGAGCGCCAGTTCGGCACTGCGTTGTTCGATCGCACCTCGAACGGCCTCGTCCTTACGCATGCCGGCCGCCTCGTCGCGGACTATGCCAAGGCGGCAGTGCTGGACTTTGAGTGCCTGCGCGCCGACCTCGACGACCTGCGCGGCCTGCGTCGCCGCCTCATTCATGTTGTTGCGGTGGAGAGCTTCGCGGTCGACCATCCGGTGGCAGCGGTCGAGCGGTTTCGCCGAAAATATGAAGGCGTCAGCTTCAAGTTCACGGTGGTTCCCGCGCCGCAGGTGCCGCCGATAGTCAGCAGCGGCGAATGCGACATCGGTGTTGCCTTCTGCGCTGCGCCCGACCCCGCGATTTCGGTCCTCGAGCGGGTCAGCGAGCCGATCGTTGTGGCCGTGCCGTTGGACCATCCGTTGAGCGGCCAGCGCTGCGCATCCCTACACGAGCTCGCTCGCTACCCGATCGCACTTCCAGAAAGCACATTCCTGATGCGCGAGATGTTCGACCAGGCCTGCAATGCCGCCGACGTGCAGATCGTGCCGACGCTGACCGCAAACAGCTTTGGCAGCCTTAAAGGGTTCGTCAGCAGCGGCGCCGGGATTGCCGTGCTGCCGAAGGGCGCTGCGCTGCATGAGGAGCGACATCGCGAGTTCGTAACACTCCCTATCGATGTGGAAAGCCTCAGTCGAACGACCATCGACATCATTGTCCGGAGGAGGCGGTTGCCTAGAGTTGTCCGTCTGTTCGCGGAAGAACTTCATCAGACGCTAAGCGCCCGCATCGCGGACGATATGATGCAGCCAACGATGCCAGCGCATTGAGGCATCGGTCAATGTCCTCATCGTTATTGTACCAGCTGATGGAGATACGGAGGTAGCCGCCGCGCGGTGCGGCGATGATATTCTGGTCGGCGAGCTGCGCTGCAACCCTGTCGGCGTCCGTGACCAAGACCGAGACGATCGGAGTTAGTTTCGCGCCGAGTTCGTCAGTGGCGGTCTCCAGGCTGATGGCTCGCAAGCCGTTTCGAAATCTCTCCGTTAGCGCCCTGACTCGCTCCCGGATCCGATCTGGACCAAGGCGCTTCAACAGTTGCAGCGAGGCGCCGAGGGCCATCACGCTTCCAACAGCGACCGAGCCGAGCTCGAACGCTCGGGCCTGATTCAGCGCATCGAGACCGTCAATCTCGACAAGCGCATCGGTCGCGCGACTGCGCCGACCGGCCATGGGTAGTCCGTAGCGATCAATCAGGCCGTCCCGCACAAAGATCGCGCCTGATCCGTGGCCGGCATTGAGCCATTTGAAGCCGCCGAAGCCGAGAACATCGATCCCCACTCCTACGTCGAGGGGAATCATTCCCGCGCAATGGATCGCATCCACGACTAGATGCAGACCGCGCGAGCGCGCTAGGGCTCCTATGGCGGCCAGGTCGTTAACTTGGCCATCGTTGTAGCGGACGTGGCTTATAGCAATGATCTGCGTATCGGGCCGAAGTGCGCGTTCATAGCAGTCCGGCGTGAATTTCCCGTTCCGATCCGGCTCGGCCTTATCGACACGAAGTCCGCGCGCGTGCCAGGGAACCACAACGGAGGGGTGCTCTCCCCTCGCGGTGAGCACTGCACCTGGACCCTCGAACAGAAGCGCTGCGCAGTTCAGGGCCATCGAGGTGTTGGGAACGAAGCCGATTTCGAATGGCCGGGCGTTGACCAATTCTGCTACGGCAATTCGGCAGCGCTCCACTTCCGGGCGCCATCTGTCGGCAGCGGGTTCGCCGGCCTCGCCGCACCATTGATAATAAAGCGCAGAGGCTGCAGCGGCTTCGGCGGACACGGGCCCAACCGCACCCGTATTAAGATAGCATCTGTGCGACAGGACCGGGAACTGATCGCGTATTGCTGACCAGTCAGGCGAAGCGATCTGTGCGTGCAACCCTATGCCCTCGAGCGATGCTATTTCGATACCTTTGGCGTTGCGAGCCTAGTCGTTGAGGCCGCAATTGTTCAGAAGGCATTTGCGCAACGCCCAGTTGCAAATCCAGCGATATTGGGCGGTTTGATGGAGCGTCTCGGGCAGGCCGCTTCGATTTGGAGACCGAGCATCGTCGGCTTCGGCAGCATCACTTCAAAAGGAAACCCGGCGCGGAGGCGAGATGGCCCGGATCGGCTATTCGCGGTGCACGAGGGCATGCCGGTCGCCGCCGGAACCAAGTACATCATCACCATATGGCACCGCGGGCGCCCTTGGCCTATAGCGACGTGCCGATCTATTGGGGCCGCGGCCCCACCTTCATCCGAGCTTCCGCGAACCGTCATCCTGACGAAAGTCAGGATCCATGAACACGGAGCCTGCCAGCTCTCGAACTCCGTGTTCATGGATCCCGGATCAAGTCCGGGATGACGGGGTAAAGAGAGGCAGGCCTGATCCGTTTCGAGGGGTCGGGCCTATTCCTCGCTCAGCTCCCCGGTCGGCTCGCGGTCGCGGCTGAGCTCGTCGACCTCGCTCATGATCGTCTGCAGCGCGGTCTGGTTCTCGACGGTCTGATGAGAGCGGCGGGAGGGCAGCTTGCCGTCGTTGAGCAGGCTTTCCAGCGCGACCCGCCCGCGCGCGACTCGGCTCTTGATCGTGCCGACCGCGCAGCCGCAAATCTCGGCCGCCTCCTCATAGGCGAAGCCGCCGGCGCCGACCAGGATCAGCGCCTCGCGCTGCGGCTGGGGCAGATGAAGCAGGGCGCGCTGCATGTCGCCGAGCTCGATATGCCGGTCCTGGCTCGCGGGCGCCGCGAGCAGCTTCGAGGCGGTGAGCTCGTCCCATTCGCCCTTGAAGCGGGCGCGGCGCATCTGGCTGAGGAAGAGATTGCGCAGGATGATGAAGGTCCAGGCGCGCATGTTGGTGCCGGCCTGGAAGCGCTTGCGCGCCGCCCAGGCCTTGAGCAACGTCTCTTGGACGAGGTCGTCGGCAAGGTCGCGGCTGCCCGAGAGCGAGCGGCCGAAGGCACGCAGATGGGGGATGACGAGGGTCAGCTGCTGCTTGAACTCCTCGTCGGGCAGCGGCGCCCATTCGCCCCCGCCCGCCATTTCCTTCACGTCCCGCGCCGGCTCTTCGCCCGCCATCAAATGCCCCTAAGATACGAGGGTTGAGGGCCGAAGCGCCGGACGGCGCATCCATGCCCCGAATGGAGATAAGGATTACCGCCGGACAAACAACAACATAAGTATGACGAACGCCACTATGACCAGGGCAAGGCCCCAGCCGAGGATGTAGCGGGTCATGTGCGGCGTCGAACCGGCGCGCGCGTCGGTCGTGCTGATATGCTCGGGATCGCTCATCACTGGTCCTGACCGAAGTTCCATTCGTTACGCGGGCAACGCGCGCTCGCAGCGCCGGTTCCCGGCTTCGGGCCCTATGCGTCGGCCGGAACCGTGGTCGCGTCGAAGAACAGCGCCTGGGCGATCGCCGCCTTCACGGTCGAGCGCTGGAACGGCTTGGTGATCAGGAAGGTCGGCTCGGGCCGCTCGCCGGTGAGCAGCCGCTCGGGGAAGGCGGTGATGAAGATGACCGGGACGGAGAATTCGGCGAGGATGTCCTTGACCGCATCGATTCCGGAGCTGTCGTCGGCGAGCTGGATGTCGGCGAGGACCAGGCCGGGCCGCCGTGCCATCGCCTGGGTCACCGCCTCGTCGCGGGTCACGGCGACGCCGGTGACGTTGTGGCCGAGATCGCGCACGATCGTTTCGATATCCATCGCGATGATCGGCTCGTCCTCGATGATCAGCACGTCGGCGCGGGTCTGGCGCTCGATCTCGGCGAGCGCCTCGGCGACCAGGCTTTCCACCTCGGCGCCCGACGCGCCGATCAGATAGCCCGCGTCCTCGGGCGTGAAGCCCTCCATCGCGGTGAGCAGAAGCGCCTGGCGCGACAGCGGCGTGATCCGCGACAGGCGCGCGCGGGCGATCCCCTCGGCATCGCCCGCCTCGCCATGGCCGGGCTGCTCCTCGATGTTCGCCGACGACCAGATGGCGTGGAAGGTGCGGTAGAGGCCGAGCCTGGGATCGACGTCGCGCGGGAAATCGTCCGGCGAGGCGACGATCGCCTCCAGGGTCGCGCGGACGAAATTGTCGCCATGGGCCTGCGAGCCGGTGAGGGCGCGGGCATAGCGGCGAAGGAAGGGAAGGTGCGGCGCGAGTTCCTGGCCTAGCGACATGTCGGTTGCGACTCCTCAAAACATCACGGGCCTATTGGGTGGACGCTTGCGCGAAAGCAACCCCGTGAAGGCCGCGCGGACGACGCACGGGAAGGGGAATATGTGGGTGCGGCCCCGCCCTCGCGCCAAGCTGGAACAATCGTCGGAGTTTTTTGTTTCCAACCTTGCGCGGCGAGCTTATTCCGAGCCGCCGATTCTGTGCGTCTGTTGAGCGGGACGGCCGGTAGCGGGACTTCTCCGACAGGCTTGGGAATTTGGGCGGCGTATGCCGTGAGGGGTGACTGATTTGACCTTGCCGACCGATAACAAAGGCAAGCGCACGACCGGAAGCGACACATCCGCCAAAGCGTCCCACCTCGCGCCGGAGCGCCGCGGGCGCAAGCGCACCGCCTCGGGCGAGATCGGCAACGCGCTGCGCAGCGTCTATGACGGCGCGCTCGCCGAGGACATTCCGCCGGAAATGCTCGATTTGCTGGGGAAGCTCGGATAATCGCGCCAGCGTGCTGAATTTGAAGATCGCCAGCCTGTCGGATCGGGCTCGGAGCGAACTTCGAATTCGAAAGCACAGTGGAGTCATAGGTTGCTCGTGTGGCTGGAGATTGGGAAATTCGCTTCGAGCCCCCATCCGATCTGACGAATTTCCGAATCGCCACACGAGCGCGATGACGGGACGCCTTCCTTGAGCGCCGCGCGGCAAGGGTCCGGATCCATTACAGCCCGCTGGGCGCGGCTCTCGACCGGGCTCAAGATGCTGCTGATCCTGAGCCTCGGCCTCCTGCCGCTCGGCATCATCGCCATCCTCGCCTCCATCGACAATGCCCGCGCCAATCGCACCAAGGCCGATTTCGAGGCGCAGGCGATGGTCTCGGTCCACGCCCAGCGCCTGTCGATCGCGCTGACCCGCAACAGCTTCGCGATCCGTGCGGCACGCGACGCGATCATCGAGGCGAACGACCCTTCCGGGATCTGCAAGCGCACGCTCGACCGGCTCGGCCGGGCGCCCAATACCCGCGGCCGCTTCGCCCTGTTCGGCCAGGCGCCACCGCCGCGCTGCGTGAGCGACGGCTTCACCCCGCCGCCGGTGCCGCGCGCGGCCCCCGGCGAGATCGGCCGCCCGGTGATCATGCCGGACGGCAACAGCCTCGAAATCTTCATGTACGATCCGGCCGGCGGCGTCGAAGGCGTGGCCGAATATCGCCGCGAGACGCTCGCCGCGGCGGTCAACACCCCGCCGACCGCGGGCAATTTCTCGCTCGAGCTGGTCCAGGGCAACCGGGCGATGCCGCTGCGCGCGGCGGACACCGGCGGCGCGCTGACGCGCGAGGTCGTCGCCGACTATCCGTTCGGCGCCAACGGCTTCACGATGCGGCTGCGCACCTACGC
>Ga0070686_100000325_pt1 | contig 31341 bp, 30 predicted proteins | sample KBSS23LmetaG_FD_65654 | JGI IMG/M metagenome (GOLD analysis project Ga0070686, IMG submission 65654) | Switchgrass rhizosphere microbial communities from Kellogg Biological Station, Michigan, USA - KBS S2-3L metaG | ecosystem: Host-associated > Plants > Roots > Rhizosphere ... | reverse complement strand
GGCATCGCCATCGAAGGGACCGACGACCGGGACGAGATGGGCATCTTCGTCGAGCCGGTAGATCACATCATCGGCATCCGTCCGGCGATCGAGACGGTGGTCTTCCGGACGCAGCCGGAGGGTGTTCGGTCCGGTCCCGGGGATCTGGACCTCGTCTACTACGGGCTCCAGAAGTACCTGCGGCTCGCTGCGAAGGGCAATCCGACGGCCCTGCTGCCCCTATGGTGCGCCGATGCGGACGTCCTGGACGCGACGACCGAGGGATGGGAACTGCGCGGCATCCGCGCGGCGTTTATGAGCCGCCAGGCGGTGCGACGGTTCCTGGGCTACCTGACGGCGCAGCACACCAGGATGATGGCCAGCGTCCAGCGGAACGTCCCGAACCGCCCGGAGCTGGTCGAGCGCTTTGGGTATGACGTGAAGTATGCGGCGCACGCCCTGCGGCTGGCCTACGAGGGCCTGGAGATCGCCTACAACGGGACGCTCACCCTACCGCTGGTTCCAAGACTTCGAGACACGGTGCTTTCCGTCAAGCGCGGGGAATGGGCAAAGGAGATCGTCTCGCATGAGATCCTCGCGCGCGTGCGCGACATCGAGACCGAACTTCCGAAGTCGCCGCTGCCGGAGGATCCGGACTGGGACCGGATCAACTCGTTCTGCGTCGACACATACAAGAGGCGCCTATGAACACTCGCCATGTCCACACCTACGCCTGGACCGATATCTCGCGCGCGATGAAAGCGGAAATGCGCATCGCCTGTAAGTGCGGCCACGCGGGAGGATGGCGCGCGGCGAAGCGTCAGTACTACGTGCTCGCCAAGGCGCTGGCCGAAAGGCTGGCGGCGCATTGCTACGGTGGCGACAGGAGCACGCACGACGATCTGCTCCTGGATGAAGCTCGGACGGCGGGGCTACTCGATGGATGACTTCAAGCGAGAAGGGTATCGGCACGACGCCAGCTGGCTCGGCCGGAAGTGGCGCAAGGGCGACAAGGCTCGCGCGCGTGCGGCCGTGAAGCGTGCTGTCTCGGATGAGCCCACGGATCCGGAGGTCCACGAAGCGGAGATTCCGGACCCAAGCTGCCCGTGCGAGGACTGCCGTGGGAAGTGAGCCGCCGTGCATTCCCGCTGGCGCGTGGGGCCCGGCGTCGCACCGAATCGGCTGCGACGGGTCGTGCGAGTTCGCGATCCAGACGACCATCACCATCACCGCCGAAAGCATGGAGACGGTTGTCCAGGCACTGAAGGCCGAGCCGACACAGGCGCTCCGCGACCTGATGCAGCCGGTAGATCTCTGCGTCCACGGCTGCGGCAATCCGAGGCACGTCCCGTTCTGGTCCTGCTGGTCAAAGACGAAGATCCGCCGGTGGCACGACGATGCCAGGCGGAAGTGGCCGGACTGGTACCGAACGAAACCGCTGCGCTACCGCGACGGGCCGGCGCCAGTGCCGGACGAAGATGTCGTCACCCGCGACGAGATGGGACGGGGCGAATGACCGAGGCGCTTGGCGACAGGATGAAGCGCTACGAGGACGTCAATCGGATGTACCTGACGCCGCGCATGCCGCTGATGCTTCGCATCGACGGACGGGCGTTTCACACGTTCACCAGAGGGATGGAGAAGCCCTTCGACCCGACGCTGATGCACTGGATGAATGCCACCGCGCGGGCGGTATGCGAGGAGGCGCAGAATGCCGTCTGTGCGTTCACCCAGTCGGATGAAATCAACGTGCTGCTCGTCGACTTCCGACGGCTCGAATCCCAGGCGTGGTTCGACGGGAACCTCCAGAAGATTGTCAGCATCTCCGCGGCCATCGCATCCGCCACCATGACGATGATGGCGGACAAGCCCGCGCACTTCGACGCCCGGGCGTTCGTCCTGCCGGAGGCGGAAGTGTCGAACTACTTTCTCTGGCGACAGCGGGACTGGGAACGAAACAGCATCTCGATGCTCGCGCAGAGCCTGTACTCGCACAAAGAACTTCAGGGCAAGACGAAGTCGGACATGCACGAACTCTGCTTCGCCAAGGGACACAACTGGGCGGCGCTGCATTCGCACCTGCGGGCCGGGCGGTTCATCTGCCGCGATGAGAACGGCGCCTGGTCGGTCGCCGCCGAGACGCCACGTTTTGCCCTGGACCGCGCGGCGGTCGAGCGGTTCCTGGTGCCCGACGCCGACTAGGGCTTGCGTTCCGCCCCACGCCGTGCATATTGTCCCCGTATGGATTGCCGCTAGCCCCAACGCCCCCGCCGTCCACTACATCCTGGTGAGGGAAGACCTCCCGGATGGGATGGCAATCGTCGCCGCCGTTCATGCCGCCGGTGAGTCCTCCCCGGGGTTCCTGCCCCTAGACACATTCGCCGTGGTGCTGTCCGTGCCGGACGAGGCCGCGCTCATGCGCTGGCACGAACGGCCGGAGCCCCACGTGCTGATCCGCGAACCGGACGCCCCCTGGGACAACCAGGCGATGGCCATCGGATTCGTCCCGGGGCCCCGTGCACGGTTCCGGTTCCTGTCGCAGCTTCCTCTCTACGCCCGGGTCGTCCAATCGATAGGACAGCGTCGCGTCGTTGGCGACGAAGATGTTGGTTCAAATCCAGCCCCGGGCTCCACGTGCGCAGCTAGCTCAAAGGCAGAGCGTTCGCCCTAATCAAGCGGAAGATCCGGGTTCGACCCCCGGGCAGCGCGTTCGCGGCAGCTAGAAGTTCAGGGCGCCCAGCAATGGGACTAGGTGCGAGACCTAGGCCGCGAGAACAGGACGACGCCCGATCGGCGGAGGGAGTCCCCGATCGGGCGTCGCCGGCATTGCGCGCTGGCTCGCCTCCTTTCTCCTGCGCGCTAACCCTGACCGTAGCGTCCGGTGCCCATGAGCCACTGGAGATCATCCAGCGACATCGGTTTGGGCTTCACGCAATCATCCGCATCGAACCAGGCGGGAGGTGTGCTGCTTCCTAGTTCCTGCGCGCGCGGGACGTGCTGTCGTCCACAGACGTCACACCGAAACAGCGGCCACGTCCCTCGCGGATACGTGGCCTGCCACGTGTGCCTCATCGATTGCGGCGCTGCTCGTCTTCCTTCGACGACGTCGATGCGGTGTGCGTCCCGCCCCTCTCGATGTTCCAAGCCGTCTGGAGCATCTGGACGCACTGACTTACGATCTCCCGTGCGTACGGCGAGGAGAATTGCTGCGTCTGGTTCCGGATTTCACCGAGGGACCTCTCGAAGGTGTTGCCGCGATCAACTTCCGCCATGACGCGTGCTCCTGGACGCCGGCCCGGGGAAATCCCAAGCGGGCCCGTGCCGTCTACGCCCGCGCGGGTTCGGGTTCAAGCGCCGCGTTGTGCGGCAGCCCGACAACCGTCAGTCAGACAGCGAAGGCCTAGCTCACCGGTTCGACCCAACCCTCGATGACGCGCACGCGGCCGCAGGGGCCGAAGTCGAGGACGTCGTTGCCGCCGCTGGTGACGAAGGTGAACGTGGCGGGGGCGCCACCGTACTGCCAGACGCCCAGGGCGCCGGAGGGGCGGATGGCGTCGCCGCCGTCGGTGGGGTTCAGGAAGTAGACGGTAACCTTGTGGGCTGATCCGTTGTCATGGGTGGTGCAGCGCCAGAGCAGGCCGATGCCGTAACGTCCGTGGGGTGGGGCGAGCCACTCGTAGCCAAGAGCGCGGAGAGGGGCGCCCCTCAAAACCGGCCGCCGTAGAGCAGCGAGACGTTCCAGTTGTCCCAACGCAGCGGCGCGACACCCCCCGCCAGCTTCACGCCGTTCTCTCCCCAGGCGATTCCCAGCGCGCCGTTGACGGTAGGGTGCAGCTGCTGATCATCGTTGTGCTGGATGCCACCACCGATGTCCCAGGTGACTTGCAGCCCGGGCTTCGGTAGCTGTACCTGGGCCTGCGCGCCCGCGTTCGCACGCGCGAGGACGCCCGTGTCGGCGTCCGCCCGCGTAGTGCCAGACAGGCTCATGGTGGGGAGCATCACGAACGAATCCGGGCAGACGGCGCCGCCGGAGAGAACCTCCACCGTCGCCGGGCCCGCGTCCGGCGCCGCGCGTGGCCGCGCTGGTGGTGGCGCTGTCGGGATGCGCACCACCGTCCAGTCCCCGAGGTGCAGCTGGAGGGTGTCGCTGACGTGCACTCCTGCATCGACCTGGACGAACGTCCCTGCGTCAGCGGCGGCGGACACTTCGGGAATGCCCTGGGCCTTCTTCCATCCCGAGAGAAAACTCCCACCCACGCCGCCAACCAGAAGAGCGGCGCCCAAGGTGATCCAGACCTGCTTGCCGGAGAGGATCATTACGTCAGGACTCCCAGAGGACGGCGGGGTGAGAACCTCATGCGGTGGACGAGCCTCCCGTCACATCGCTGAAATCCGGAACCTCATCCCCGACGGGCTGGTACTTCCGCCAGTCCGGGAGCTGCACGTGAGGCTTGTCAGGGAAGGTGGCCCAGCGGCCGCCCCACACCAGCCCCATCCGTTCAGCAATCACGCCCATCCTCTCGAAGGCAGGAGCGTCATTGTAGTTCGGTTGGCCGACTGGGCCCGTGCACGGCACCGCATCGAACGCGCAGCCGAAAATGTCGCCGCCGGGAAACAGACGCCGTCCGTGCGCGGTGAGAGCCGCCGTCTCGGCCATCGTGACAATCTGTCCCGGAGTGCTACGCCCCTGGGCGTACAGCGCGCGCTGCCGCACGTCCATGCGGACACCCTCGGTAATCAGCACGTCGAAGGGCAGCTGGACGCCCCACGCCTTGGGCACCAGCACCAGCTGCGGATGGACGCCGCGCAGGCGTTTCTCGTGGACGATGCGACCCATCTACGGCCCTCCACCAGCGCCCTGCGAGCCATCCCAGATGTCCGGGCTCCACCCGCGACCGACGACTTCGGACCCGGCGACACGCGCCGCCGACACCGGATGGCCGCGCCCGAGAACTTGGTAGGGCCAGCTGGGCAGGTAGAAGACCGTCGGCGTGCGGACCACCGCCGTGCAGACGGTGGCCGGGGCCGCCCTAAAGTCGCTCCAGGGGGTGGTTCCCGCAGTGGCGGTGCATACCGCCGATGCCTCCAGCTGGCTCATTTGAACCCTCCGAACTTCGGATCAGACGGATCTTCCGGATTGCCGCCCGGGGGCTGCCGGTACGGAGCCGGCTCCCGCTTCCAGCGCTGCGGCTGTCCGCGCGAGTAGTACCCATCCGGCGGCAGCATCCGGGTGGCCCGCGCGGTGGACGTGCACGAGGCGGAGGCCGCGACGGCGATGGGATCAAACCAAGGGATGAATCGGCAGTCCGTCGTCCCCGTCGCCGCCAGGGGAATCTCCGTCGTCAGCGACGCGGTGATGTTCGGCGTCGTGAGGCAGGTGACGGCCAGCTGAATGGCGGTGCTGATGTCGCCGCTGGCAGACGAGGAACAAACGACATCGGCATCACAGTCCGCCGATGTGGTGATGGCACCGTGTGCGACGGTGGTGCAGGCGGCAGATGCGGCGAGAACAATCTGCGTCGACAGGGCGGCCGTGCAGGCCACCGCATCCGAGGCATGGCAGCTGTAGACGTAGGGGACGGTGGTGAGATCTGCCGTCGCCACCGCCGCGCAGGACGGCGTCGCCGCCAGACGAATCTGCGCCGTCAGCGGCGCGGTGACAGTGGCATCTGCCGTCGCGGCGGCCGCCAGAACAATCTGCGTCGACAGGGCCGCCGTCGAGGACGCAGTGTCTGTGACGGCGGAGGCCAGCTGAATGGCGGTGGTTACTGCGGCCGTGCTGGCGCTGGCGCAGGTGGCGGCAGCCACGAGGACGATCTGCGTCGTGATGGCGGCGGTAACGGTGGACGACGCGGTGGCGTCCGCCGTCATGCCGCTGCCAACCGTCATCGTCGCGGAGACGGTGGACGCGCAGGCGGCCGTCGCCGCCAGGACGATGCTCGTCGACAGTGCCGCCGTGGACGTGGCTGCGGCCGCCGCCGTGGCCGCCGCCTGGATGGCGGTCGAGAGGTCCGCCGTGCAGACGGGCGCGCAGCTGGCCGCCGTAGAGCAGCGGATGGCCGTCGTGAGATCTGCGGTGCACGCTGACGTCCCTGCGCTGGCCGAGGCCGCCAGGATGCTCGTCGTGACATCCGCCGTCGCGACAGTCGTGCACGCCGGAGCCGCCACCAGGAGGATGGCGGTGGTGATGTCGGCGGTGACGGTGGATGCCGCGACCGCGTTCGCCGTTATCCCCGTCGGCGTCGTCGACAGGTCTGCCGAGCAGGCAGCCGAGCACGTGGCCGCCGAGGCGCACTGAATCGCCGTCGTCAGCGCTGCCGTGGAGACCGAGTCGCCAGCCGCCACAGTCGCGGCCAGGATGGACGTCGTCAGCGCTGCCGTGGTAGACGCCGCTGACAGAGCGTCAGCGGCGAGACGAATGGCAGTAGATAGATCCGCCGAGACGACCGACGATGCAGCGGCGGCAGAGTAGAGGCCCGCCCCAATCGTCAGATCCGCAGTGACGACGGACGTCCCCACCGCCACAGTCGCGGCGAGGATGCTCGTGGTAATCGCCGCCGTGCTGACGCTGGTGGCCGAGGCAGAGGCAGCCAGCTGAATGGCAGTCGTGACATCGGCGCTGCACGTCGCCGTGCAGCTGGCAGATGCCGCGCACTGAATCGCCGTCGAAAGGACGGCGGTGACGGTCGACGCAGCGAATGCGTCGGACGCAAACCCGCTGGGGGTGATGCTGAGGTCTGCCGTCGCCGTCGCGTCCGACACCGCCGACGCTGCCAGCCGGATGGCGGTGGTGATGTCCGCCGTGCATGTCGATGTGGCCGACGCCGACGACGCACACTGAATCGCCGTCGTCAGTGACGCTGTGACGCTCGACGTTCCCGCCGCTGCGGACGCGGCGAGGATGGTGGTGTTCAGTCCGGCAGTGACGAACGACGTGCACGCCGCAGCCGTCGACAGCTGGATGGCCGTCGTCAGCGCTGCGGTGGATGTCGCACTCGCCGTCGGGGCAGCCCGGAAGTCTGTCCACGGCGTAGCGCTGACGGCGCAGCTGTCCGTCGGCGTGGCCAGGAAGTCGCTCCACGGAGCGGCCGTGCAGCTGGCAGATCCCGTCGCCGCCGCAGCGCACTGAATCGCCGTGGTAAGGCTGGCCGACACCACGCTGCTGGCCGCCGCCGTGGATGCCAGGAGAATGGACGTCGACAGGGCCGCCGTGCAGACAGACGTCGCGGCGGCCGACGACGCGCACTGGATGGCGGTGGTGAGGCTGGCCGTTACGCTAGACGTGCCGGCGGCAGCGGAGGCCGCGAGAATGGTGGTGTTGAGCCCCGCCGTTACGGTGCTGGTCGCGGTGGCGGCGCTGGCCAGCTGAATCGCCGTGGACAGCGCAGCGGTGCTGGTCGACGTCGCGGCGGCCGCCGTGCGGAAATCCGTCCATGGCGTCGGGCTGCAGGTGGAGGTGGCTGCCGCCGCACACCGGAAGTCCGACCAAGGCGATGCCGTGGCGGACGCGGCGCATGTGGCGGCAGCCGCAAGGGGGATCTGCGTGGTGAGAGCGGCGGTGACGACGCTGGTCGCCGTGGGAGCCGCCACAAGAACAATGGACGTGCTGAGCGCCGCCGTGACGACGCTGGTGGCGGTGGGTGTGGCCGCCAGGCGGATGTCGGTGCTCAGGGACGCAGAGCAGGTGGCCGCGCAGGAAGCGGCCGAGGTCAGGGCAGTCTGGGTCGTCAGCGCGGCGGTGACGACGCTCGCGGCCGTCGGCGCCGCCGCCATCTGAATGGCGGTCGTCAGCGCGGCGGTGACGGTGCTGGTGCAGGTCGGTGCCGCTGCACACTGGATGGCCGTCGTCAGCGACGCACTGACGGTGCTCGTCCCAGCGGCAGCCGATGCCGCCAGGATGGTGGTGTTCAGCGCGGCAGTGACGGTCGATGATGCCTGGGCCGCCGAGGCCATCTGAATGGCGGTGGTAAGCGCCGCCGTGCACGTGGACGACGCCGCAGCGGCCGTCCGGAAGTCGCTCCAGGGCGTGGGCGTACAGACAACCGCGTCCGCAGCCGCACACCGAAAGTCGCTCCAGGGGGCGGCGGTGGCGACAGCGGCGTCCGTCGGTGTGGCCGCCAGGCGGATCTGCGTCGTCAGCGCAGCCGTGCAGACGGACGTTGCCTGCACGGGAGCCAAGAGCGAAATGACGAGCGCGCTCTTGAACTCAGCCGCTGTTGCAAAGACTAGCTCATTGGTGGTCCCTGGCCTCGACCAAGTCCAGTTCTGAGCCGAAAGATTGGCCCCGTAATAGTAGAGGCCATAGCCGTCAGCGTTGTTGAATGTATCTAGATCTGTCTCTCCGCTGTACGTGACGCACATGAAGTGCGCACCAGTCGGAGATGAAATGCTGGTCCACGGCCCGATGCCGATAGAGCATGTGGCGACGATGACTCCGCCGGGATTGGTGGGCGTTATGTCCGGCGAGTGCGCCGTGGATGTAGAGGAACCGCTGAGGACAGAAGACGTCGTCGCCTGGACGTATGGCGTCGCGTGGGCGTCGATGATGTCGTAGACGCAGATCGTCGTGTTCGGAACCGTCGCGCGATCTGTCATCGCAAAGCCGATCGTCATCGCGGTCGACGGCGCTGCGTTCGTTGCGTACGAGAGCGAGACGACTCCGCCCGTTACGCCCGTCACCGGCATGTGCCAGGTATTGGCGCCGCTGGAATCGGTAGGGATCGCCTGGCAGATGCCTGCGCAGTCGGTGACGACGATCAGATTGCCGCTCGTCGGACAGGGCTGCGTCCACGTCGCGTCAGTGATATTCGTGTTTGTAAAGAACGTCTGGCGCACCACCCGCGCCCCGGAGTCGCGCGAGGTGCCGGCGTTTGCGGAGACGAGTTCGACGGCCAGCGTGTTGTAGGTGTTCGTGCCGCTCGTCGTCAGCGTCGGGGTGATGCTTCCTGACGCTTGGACCTGCCGAACCTGGAGCGCGTAGGCGCTCTGGTTCATCGTGGTGGTGCCGCGTCCGCTGGCGTAGTCGGCAGCCTCTAGGTCCCACCCGCTTGCCGCCGTCCAGCTGGAGACAACCGTGGTTCCGAGGTTGCCAATCGTGTTGGCGTTCTGGAAAGCGTAGTGAAGAAGAAAGTTGCCGGCGGTCGGAGAGATGCTCGACGTCGAGATGCTCGGCGCGGTGCCGCTCGAACTCGTCGCCGTTACGCCGATGTTCGAGGATGTGGCTACGCCCTTGTATTCAAGAACCAGGAAGTGGCAGCAGCTCTCCGCCGAGGAGAACGTGATGGTGATGTTCTGGATGCCGCCGACCTCGTTCGGCAGCGTGAAGCAGGAGGTGCGGATGGAGCCATTAGCGACGGCAGCCGCAGCCGTGGTGCTCCACGTGCTGCCCTGGTTGTCGGTGATGGAAGAGATCGTCCGCGCCTGGTTGTTGTCGACAAACAGGACGAGGCAGTTTCCGCCCCGCGTAGGTTGCGGCAGACGGATGGTGAACGCGGTCGAGGAGAGTCCCTGTCCCGGAGACAGCGCGCCGAACGCCACGCGCTGAACGAGTTCCACGCTGATGAGCGACGCCGCTACCGTCGCAACGCAGGCAGCGGCAGCGGTGAAGCGCACTGCGACAGTCAGCGCGGCGGTGCAGGTGCTGACACAGGTGGCGCTCGCAGACAGGGCGGTGCCGGAAGATACGGGCTGCGTGGCGTTGACTGCGGTGACGTTGACCGCGTCGTTATTGACGTAGGCGCCCTTGCGAGTGCCGTCGGTGAGCCCGAGGTCTTTGCCCGTCGACACCACCGCCGGACTACAGACGGCGTTCGCGTAGAGCTGCTGGTCTCGAAGTGCGACGAGACAGCCGGAAATCGCTGTCGGGTTTCCGGTGGAGGTGCCGCTGATTGTGAAGTTCTTGGTTCCGGTGGTGCCGGCCGACGCCTGGAGAACGTCAGCAATCGCCGCTCCGTTGATGCCGCTCCCAATCGTCTGGGCGCGGATCGTCATCCCGGAGGATGTGGAAACCGCATTGCCGGTGCCGGCAGCAGTGGCAGTGGCAATACAGGCGATCACCATGGAGCCGGTGTAGCTGGTGGTTTTCGCCGTGAGGTTGACGGACTGAGGGCTGCCGTTGCCGGACGTTCCCGGGATGTCCGCCGAGGCCGCGACGCCGATGACGTCGAACGGGTTCTGTCCGACGTTGTCTACGCCCCGGTAGGTCGCGATGACGGCCCGCGACTCGACTCCGCCCGTGCCGCTAACGGTGTAGGACGCAGGTTCGCTGTTGGCGAATCGGTAATAGAGCGCGCAGCCAACGAACGAGTTTGCGTCGACGTACTGGTAGATGGCCTGCGACCATCCGACGGGAGAGACCTGCGTCTGGGCACCGTCGACGGTGTGCCAGAGCAGCATGAGGTCACCGTTGGACGTCCCCGACGGGACGTTAACGGTGGCGCTTCCGGTGCCGTTTCCGGTGGTGCTATTGACGTAGCTGATCGCCACGACAGGCCTCCTACCGGAGTGTCTCTAGGTAGACTTTCTTCGTTGCGATGTTGCGCGCGGTGGTGGTGAGCGTCGAGAGCTGGAAGCCAGCGCGGAGGAGCGTTGTGGACCCAGGAAGGTTCGACGTGGTGTTGCCGGTCTGCGTCGTCGGCGGATCGGCGTTCGTCAAATCCTCACACCGCCAGTAGATCGTCGACCCGGTCGGCGGGCAGTAGATGAAGAAGTCGTACATGTGCTGCGCGGTGAACGTGAGCGACGTCGTGTTCGAGTTCCTCGTCGTGTTGTCCTTCGTCGAGAACTGCCACGCGGTGTTTCCAGCGTTGGTCGAGTAGCTGAAGCCCGCGTGGTGTCCGCCCGGATCGTCGGCGCCGACGGTGCTGGCCATCGTTCCGGAGCAGACGCCGACGAAGATGCGCGTCCCCGTCGCGCCGGAACCGTAGCTCGCATCCGGTAGCCAGATGCGCGCCGCGAAGAAAAACCCGCAGGGGGTCTTGGCGTCCGATCCACGAAACACGCTCGTGACCGCGCCACCAGTTCCGGCGGTGGAGTTCGCCGTCGTCGTCGATGCGAAGTTGCAGATGATGCCAGTGGAGGTGGTGGGCGTCGTGTGACTGACGGTGCCGACGCTCGTAACGGAGCTGCCCCACACGCCCACCGTCGTCGATGTGTTCGGGAGGATGATAAAGTGCGAGTTCCCGAAGAGTGCCGGCTGCATGATGTTCGACCAAGCATCGGTCGGCTTCATGGTGATCAGCGGGCGATTCGCGACGCTCTTGATGTACGGGAAAGCGTTCGGATTCGTCGCCGGGTTCGCCGTCGCATCGGACGTGAACGCCGTCCACTCGTTATTCTGGAAGTCCGCCTGGTGCGCGATGTTCAGGTAGCTCTTCGGGACGCGCAGCTCCACCTTGGTCGGCGTCGCGGCCGCGAACGCAGTGCCGCTAGTCCCGTCGAACCCCCGGACGATGGTGAACGTGTCGGCGGATCTCGCCGTCACCTTGACGATCTCCACATTCGTTCCGTCGTCGAGCGTCGCCAGGAAGTAGTCGGGGCTGGACGGGCTCGGGAAGAGCGCGCCCTTGCCGCTTGCCACCGTCAGCGACGTGGCGCTGTTGGTGATGTCGCTCGCCAGGGTGGTGGCAGCGTTGTTGGTGAAAAGCCGAGGCATTCAGTCACCTTCCATAGAGGTTCCACGCCATCGGCAGCCGCCCGACATCCGATGAGCAGGCAGGACTGCTGGGGCCCATGCAGGCGCCCCAGGTCGCTCACGCCTGCCCGAAAGTTAGCTGTCGATCTGGAACGTGAGCGCGCCGATCGCGAACGACGGTGCGGCGTCGCCGTTGTTCACGGTCTTGCTCGTGGTGAGCGCAGCCCAGAAGTACATGTTCCCGGCGCTGGATGCATCGAACGCGGCGACATGGGTAACGGTTCCCCAGTTCGCCGTGGGCGCCGGGAAGGTGATGGCAACGCTGTTGGACGTGGTGCCACCGGTGCCGGTGCTGGCGCCGGAGCCAGACGCCTGGGTGTTTGCCCAGTTCGTGGTGGACTGCGCCAGCGCGGTGCGCGCGTACGAGCCACCGCTCACCTCGGTGCCGCCGCCGGAGTCGCTCGGTGCGGCCGTGAAGAGGGCCACGTAGAGAGCGGTCGGTGCGGTGTAGCTGGTGTTCCGGAAAAGGTGGTCGATGACCTTGTTTTCCCAGTAGTCTGACATCGCGCCCATCGGTAACGCTCCTTCAATTCTCGACGGCGCTCGCCAACCGTCTCGGGTTGGTTGTGCTCAGGCTTCGGGCATGAGCAGGACGAAGACTATGCTAGTCCTGGGGTGCTCGCACTAAGCGGACTCCTCGGAAACAACCAGACGAATCGTGTTGCATTCCGTGGTGTTCTTGTGAGGGAGGTTGTCCCGCCCGACGGGCGGACATGCGCAGACGCTCTTCCAGAAGCGAATCGTTCTGGAATCCCGCCGGTGTTTGGGTTGCTCCTCCATTCCACCCGGGGATTTCGATTCAGACCTCTGACAGTCTCACCATTCCTTACAGGCTGATCCGCTGCACGTTCGTCGCGCCCGCGCCGCCCGTCGCGCCGGTGTGCGCGGTACCGGTGACGCCGTTGACCCAGCCCGTGCGGGTGATCGTCATGTTGGTTGTGTCGAATACATAGAACAGCCCGGACTGACCGGAGTCGCCGCCGTTCCCGCCCGTTCCGGTTCCCGTGCCGTTCCCACCGTTCCCGCCGCCACCACCGCTGAGATCTATCGCATTACTTATAGAACTGCCTGTCAATGTTTTATATGTAAGAAAGCCCCATCCAGCTCCGCCACCGGCTCCTCCGCCGCCACCACCGCAGTTTGTTCCTACTGCGTTTGAACCATTCCCGCCCTTGCCGCCCTTCAGCGAGATGATTCCTGCCGTGGTGTTCGTGCCCCGAGCGATGGTCTTGAAGGCCAGCCACATCGTCTGCCCGCCACCGCCGCCACCACCGCCCGCGCCCGACGCGCGCGTGTTTGCGCTGCTGCCGCCGCCAGAGCCGCCCATGCCACCGGCGCCCGCGTAGAATCCGACGGTGTTATTCGCGCCGTTGGAAATCTGAAATGCGATCGAGATGTCGACGGTCCATCGATCAACGATGTTGCGCGTCGGCGTGCCAGACGGAGCGATGACCGTTCCTCCGGCCTGGGCGCCGCCCGTGCCGCCCTGGCCGCCACTGTAGGTGACACCGCCGTTGAAGTTACCGGACATCGAGCCGCCGACCGCCGTGCCGCCAGCGAGCCCCGCGCTGTTGCCGGACGCACCTGCCTGTGCACCCTGCGCACTCGCGGCGCAGCCGAGGCTGCGCACGGCCCCGCCGAAGGTGTTGTCGGTGGCCGCTGCACCACCAGTCGTCCCGGTTCCGTTACTCCCGTCGGCGCCTTTCTGGGCAATCGCGTCGGCGCCAGCGGCAGCCATGTCCACCGTGCCGGAGGCGAAGCAGCGCCAGCCGTCGCAGATGATTTTGTCCGTCGCGCTGAAGGTGATGTTGTTGTAGTAGGTGTCGCGCGTCAGGGTTATCGTTCCAAAACCTGAACTTAGATTCCCATCTTCACCGCCGCCATACAGAATGATGTCTGGGGATCCGCCGCTGCCGCCACCGAAGTTCGCGGCAGAGATGTTGCCGACGACCGTGAGATCTCCGGCGACGCTGACGTCGCCGCCGAAGCTCTTTGTTCCCGTCCCGAAGTTCTGGGCTCCGGGAATGACGACGCCCGGGTTGCTCGAATCCGCAGGCTGAAGGGTGATGCTCTTGTTGTCGACGGCGATGGTAGCAGCGTTCGCGTTCGGTGAGCTGCCGACCGCGTTGACGGTGTTGATGCCTGGGACAACAACGGTGCCGGTCGTCTGGGTGTCCGGCGTGCCGCTGGTTACCCAGGGGCCCCGGCCGAACGTGAACACCATCCGCACGCTGGCGTTGACGGTGGCGGTGCCGCTCTTTTTGCTGGGCAGCTTGATGGCCGAATCAACGGCCGATGGGTCCGAAACCCTGGTGATGGCCGCGACGCGGTTCGCCGCAGTCTCCGGATTTGAACCGGTGTGCAGGGCAATCTCGTAGCCGATGTGCCCCGCCTCTGTGACGAGCGTGGGCGGAGTCCAGGCCACTCCGGCGTAGACGACCGGACGGCCGCCGTCCGTGCCGTCGTAGGTACTGTCGTCGCCATCCGGATCGTACGCTTTCCTCACGGGAACTCAGTTGTCTGGATGGTGATGGTGACGCCGGAGACCTTGGGGAGAATGTCTGGCGCGGCGGGAATGGCAAACGTGTAGTAGCTCAGGGTGGAGATGTCCTGGACGCCCGCGCCCTTGGTGTTGAAGCTCACCAGCTTGGCGTAGACGTTTGTCCCGAGGCGATTATAGGCGAGCGGATGCTTGAACACTCCTTCGTCGAGGCGCACGGCGTAAGCCCCGGCGGTGTGCGCCGCAGGCGTGGTGCTCATGCGCCCGCGCAGGCAGTTCGTCAGCGAGTAGGTGAAGGCCCCGGTCAGCGTCGCGGTCTCGTAGGAGATGACCTCCCCGTCCAGCCAGATGGCCGTCAGGTCGTCGGAGGCCCCCTGCGCGGATGTGCTTTCCAGCGAGCCGCCGCTCAGGGACAAGTCGACGCTGATGGTGGTGGAGCTGTTCGTGATGGTGCTGACCAGCGTGCCCCACCGCCCGCGCTGCGCCGACCCAGCCCGTTCAAAGGTGGTGGTGTCGTCGCTCAGGTAGACGAACGCCCCGCCCCAGTCGGAGCCACCGGCCGTCACCATCCAGAACTCCAGCGTGCCGCCGGTCATCTGGAGCGTCGGGACGAACCCTACCGGGGCTGTCGAATCGCCCGGGTCCGCGTTGAGGTTGAGCGTCGTGCCGTCGCCGGTCTGCGGCGAATAGAGGGTGTGCGTGCCGGTGCCGAATGGCCACTCTTCCGCTTCGATCTGGAAGTTCCCGTCGGCATCCTCTTCGATGTCCGTGATGCGGACGACCTTGTGATCTAGCCCCATCTTCGGCTCGGTAAGTGTTACCAAGTCCATGGGCTCTAAAAGAACGTAGCGCTGTGGCAGGAAGAATTTGTATTTGTTTCTGATCCAGACGTTCCGCTGCGCCGCCAGCCGCGAGAGCGCGAGCGCAATCTCCTGGCGGCACACCATGTGGGCGCTGACGGAGTCGGCCCGTCGCAGCCCATAGGCCTCGACATCCGCCTGGTCCGGGTCCTCCGCGATGGTCGTCTTGTATTCGTTCGCTCGGTCCAGCCATTCCACTGGGACGCTGTTGTAGGAGTCCTGGAGGTTCAGGCGCTCGACCTGGATTGGATCCATGTCGCTGACCGGCAGGAAGTCGTCGACACTGAGATCGTAGATGGCCGTGGTGTCGGGCGTGTAGGTGAATCCATTCGCCGTCGCGGTGGTGTCGCCGTAGGGGATGATTTTCAGTTTCCCCTGGCTCCACACCCCGGCCGAATTCGTCGCGGCGAGAATCTGCTGGAGCCACTGGAGCCCGGCCTGCTGATCCGTCATCGCCACCGACAGGTAGAACCCCATCGCGTGGCAGTAGTTCGTGTAGCTGGAGTCTGCTGTCCCGTCGGCACCAAGCGACACTTCGATGCGGGACGCGTCCCAGCCCAGCCCGTACTCCTGATTGGTGAAGAGGTCTACGATGATGTCCGCCGGGTGGGCGTCGTAGGGAGTCTCCAGTCCGGCGAGCGAACCCAGGAACGGCGTCCCGGCCTGCGTCGCGCAGAACCCCTTCACCTCTACCGAATAGTTCTTCAGCGAACCCTGGTCTCCCAGGTTCATGCTGGCCGCAGCCATCCACGCCGTACCGCCGTAGCCCAGGGCCTGCGCGGAGTGGACGCTGGTTAGATGAGACCATGGCGTGGGGTTCGAGCGTGGCCCCACGCTGGTTGCCTCGAAGGGGACAATCAGGAACACGGTGGACGAGCCGAACAGCAGCACGCCCTTGTCCTCATACAGGCGCACGAAGGAGTCGATCGGCCCCTCGCACACCGCCATCTGAATGCAGGCAGTGTACGTGTACGACGTCTGCTCTTGGGAGAACCCCTTGCCGATCTCCTCCTTCTTCTGGTGCGGAGTAAATTCGTTGTACCAAATGAGAACCGGCGCGACCCGCTGCATCCCGTAGACGATGGGGATGACTTGCCCGTAGGCGCTCGACGACAGCTGGATGTGATCCAGCTTTTGCGTCTGGTTCGCGTTTGTGTCCGGGCCACCGCCGACGAGGAACCCCATCTAGGTCCACTCCTTCAGGGTCCAGACGCCGCGCAGCGTCTTCGTCAGCTTCGCCTCCTGCTCGAACGTGGAGAGCACGACCTTCTTCATCCGGGCCACCGCGTGGATCACCATGGGATAATCGATGACGATGGCCCCATGGGAGATGGTGCGCCCGACCTGAAAGAGCAGGATGTCTCCCGGGCGCGCGGGGCGCTCTACCTTCCGGGTGTAGCGCTCCATGGTGGCGAGAAAGCGCTCCTCGGAGCGGTGACACATCCAGTCCCGTGGGTAGAGATCTAGCGGGACCGGCGGAATCAACCCCGCCTCCTCGAAAACCCCGGCCACCAGCTGGCCGCAGTCCACGCCCACGCCCTTGATGCGAGCGCGGTGGTGGTACGGAGTTCCCGCCCACTCCTGCGCGATGCGAACCACCAGCGCGCGCTCATCCTCCTCGATGCCTGCGATGTTGACAGCTGTCATGCAGACACCACCGATTGACAACGTGTATGGCTTGTGCTAGTATGCGTTCCGCAGTCGCACAGAGGAGGAGCACAATGGACAAGCCGAACATGATGGACCGAGAGGATCTGACGAATCTCGTCACGGTGTTGCGCGATCTCTACCGGGCGATCGACACCGTGAACCAGAAGAACCTGAGCGACGCGGTGGACTGCCTGGCTCACGTCCAGGCCAACATCGGCGTCCTGCTCACGGCGATCCGCATGCGGATGGACGACTAGCCCCGTCATCGGATGTCCTCCGGCCGAGGGATGTACGGGAAGCCTCTGAACCTGGCGGAGTTTCCATAGGCCGCACAGGCGGCGGCGGTGCGTGGGCAGCCGCGGGTGATGGAGTAGGAGTCGCCGGCCGCAGGGGCGTACAGGAACGGCGTGGCCAGCGTTAGCTGGTGCCCACCCCCGCCGTTCGTGTCGCTGCGCACGCCCCGGCGCTGGCCCGCGCACACGCCGCTGGTCATATGGATGACGCCCAGCTGGTAGAAGTTCGTCGCGGCCGTGCCGGTAATTGCGACGATGGAGTCGGTCGGCGTGCCGACCAGGACGCCGGTCGCGGTGACGCTGGCCCGCAGCGTTCCGGGTGGGTTTGGATCGCAGCCCTCCGACAGGAATGCATGCGCGCATCCGGGCTGGAACAGGTTCTGCGGCAGCTGGATGCTCAGTGTATCCAACTCGCTCTTGACGGAAATCTGGATCTGCGTGGACGTGGGATTGACGTCAGCGGCCAGCCCCTCAAAGTGCAGGAGCACGTCGACCAGAGCGCCCATGTTGAAGAAGGCCCGGTAGACGCGGAACCGCGCTTGATCGAACAGCCCCTCCACCGCGCGCTGCGCAATGGGCGCGCCGTTGTAGAGATCCGTCTCCCCCACCATGAGCGTAATGCCGAGGCTCTGGACCTCCGGGGCCGCCGTCCACTTGATGGGATCTCTCTTCACGCCGACGAATGGATCAAAGACCCCCGGCGACGGATTGCCGTCCAGGTCCAGGATGACGGTCCCCGTCGCCGGGTACTCGATGGCCCGGCTGGCGTCCGTCAGTCGCAGGTTCGTTCCGTCGGCCAGGAAGATGTCGTAGAGGTCCGCAATCTCGAACACGTTCCGCGCGTTGATGAACGCTGCCAGCGTCGGCGTAACGGTCTTCATGGCTTCACCGTGATGAGCGGCACGCTGCCGACGGTCCAGATTCGATCGAAGATTCGTTCTGCGGTGATCTCCTCCGAATCAAATCTCGCCTGCTTGTGGTAGCCACCAGTCCACGTGTAGAAAACGCCAAGCTTTGGAGGGTCCGCTGCGGGGATCCAGTCCAAGTCGCCGGGGAAAAGAACCAGCCCGGGCTTCGCCGTGAGGTGGTTCGCGCTGGGTCCAGTGAGGATGGTGTAGTCCCCTTCCCACGTCGGGCCGAGGAACGGACTGCCGGGGAACCGACCCAGCTCCACCATGTGGAAGTACGTCTTGATGCTGGAACCGCTGATGTTCACGTAGGGCGTCAGCGTCGAGTCGGCGGTCTTGAACTGCGTCACCGCCACCAGCCGCCACCATCCACCCCAGACAAATTCACAGTAGGCGCTCATCACGCGCGTGCCCGCGCGAGAAATGAGGCCGGTGGATGGATCGAAGTCTATCGTCCCGTTGGCGGTGTTGCCGGACCCGTCCAGCTTCAGGCCAAACGTCACGGTCGATGCCGGGCCCTGCTTGATGTACATCGACGAGCAGAGCAGCGCCCCGTCGGAGAACGTGTAGTTGTTGCCGCCGGTGCCCACCGTGATGGCGGATGCGGTGTGCGAGCCGCTGCTGAGCGAGCCGCCGCCGGACGGGAGAACCGCCGTGCCGGTGGGGTTGTCTGGCGAGTCACCGCCGCCGGTGCTCCAGGTCGCATTGGACAGGTTCTGCCGTGGGGCCGGGGACAGGCGCACGCCGTTGCTGTGCATGCCGGAGTCCCACTTGTAGATGTTGGGCTGGAAGTCGACGACCTCCGGCTCCGCCATGACGGCCGCCGCCTGCGTCGGCAGGAAGTGCCACGGATAGTCCCGCCCCGCGACGACCTCCTCTACCTGGGCGCCCCAGCACAGAACCTTCAGCTGCGTCTGTGACAGCGCCGCGCGCCGGATGTCTCCCCGGAACGCGATGGTGACGCTGGCCGAGGCCCCCATGGTGAACACCAGCGCATGGCGGCTCGCTGGGACGCCGCGCGTCTTGTCCAGGGATGCCGTCACGGTCGCGCCGCTGGTGTTCTCCGTCAGCTGAAGGAAGCTCGGCGGGACGTCGTTCACCGGCGAGTTCCAGGGGAATCCCCAGAAAGAGAAGCAGTAGGTCTTGCCCTGGGCCAGCAGCGGGTGGGCCAGGGAGATGGTGATGGCGCTGTAGTCGCCGCTGGTAGTGCCGCTGCCGGCATTGAACAGAACGGCCGTCCCGACGTCCTTGCTGCCGTCCGGCCCGCGCGCGTCCCCGTAGTCGCTGGCCGATGTCGCGGCAAGCGTGGCGGTCGTCGGATTGGAGCCCGTGCCGCCGCTGCTCTTCGTCCACTGACTGAAATCCAGGCTCCAGGGGCAGAAATTAACGAAGCCCGAATGCGGCAGCCGCTTGCCCTGCCAGTCGAGGGACGTGGGATCTGGCGGGGCGTTGCCGCCGTCCAGGCACAGCATGTACTTGCCGGATCCCCACGCCGACGGATAGTGCTCCCCGACTTCCTCCAGGGAGAAGTCCCGGGGGTGGTAGACCGGCATTGCGCCGTCGCCCTTCTCGGGCCACGGAGTGACGGGGGGATTGGCGGTGCCGTATTCGGCGCCCGCGCCGCCGTAGAGCGTGACGGTGGAGTCCATCGCGGGCACATACTTCGACACCCGTGGGCCCAGTTCGGTCTGCCCGCCCCACACCAGGCACTCGCTCCAGGGGTTGGGCAGGAAGACGCCCCAGCCGATGCCGCCGCCCTGAATCTGCGAAGGGTTGTCGTAGTTGTTCAGGGTGATGGCGATGCGCGTCCACCGCGTGTCGTTCAGGGTGAAAATCCACGCGGCACGGCCGTCCGTCGGGTGAGGCGCGGCGGTGGCGTTCCCCATGACGACGAACCCGTCCGAGAGGAATTCGTCCGCCGAGCCGGTGCTGAACTGGAGCCCGACGGTGGGACTACCCTCCATCGACAGCCGGCGGACCCACACCGAGAACGTCACGGTGCCGGCGGTGCGGATCTGCGTCGGCGTGACTTGCGCGATGTTGCCGTGAAAGAGGTAGGTGCTGCGCCCGGCCGCGTCGCTGACGGTGTAGCGGGCGGCTGTCTGCGTCCCGTCGGGCGCGGTGGCGTAGTAGTCCTGGATGGAGCCGCCGCCCTGGAGGGACCAAGGGACGCTGGCCTGCCAGGGCGCGGTGGTGTTGTCGCTGAACCTGTGGCTGGCGGTGCAGTAGTTGATGATGACGCGGCCGCTGTTCTCGCCGCCGTCGCGGCGACCCTCCACGCTGGCCCGCAGCACACGCTGAAGCTGGAAGAACGTTGGCGGGACTAGCGCCGTGTCATCTCCGCTGCCCAGGTAGGCGTCGATGGTGAACCGGTCTTCTGGATCCTCCACCAGGAACGAATCCCACTGCCCGGCATGTTTGGAAATGAAATCATAAAGACGATGGAGTTCCCGGTAGTTTTCCGCGTTGCGCAGAAATTCATACTGAAACTCCAGCTTGTAGACCGGATCATCCCACCAAGTAGTCCGCCACTCCTTGCCGGAGACGGAGCGCTGGATTTTCGTCTCCCACATCTCCGTTCGGTTGCAGGTGATGGACACGCCGGGGATGCTCACCGACGGAAAGACGAGCAGACTCATCGGCGCCTCCCCTTGCCGTCCCGGGCAAGTTCACGGAACACCTTCGCCACCTGGCGCTCGTTGCCCCGCAGCACACGCCCGACGCCGGGGCCATCCAGGGCCTGGATGTTGACGACGGTTGGACCCCCGCCACCGCCGCCGCCCTTGGCCATGTCGCGCACGGCGTTCGCCAGGTGGGCCGGCAACACCATTTCCTGGGCGTGCAGCTGGGTGACAGGGTTCAGGCCGGAGGGAATGTCGAAGCCCCCCGCCGCAGAGGCCAGGCCGATGAATGTCGAGAGCGCGCCGAACGTGGCGGCGGCGACGCCCGGGGCCATGGCCCAGCCGATGACGGGGATGGCCGCCGCGGAGGCCGCAGCGTTGATGGCCGCCACGGCAGCCCCGCCAATGCCCTCCTGGGTGCGCATGGCGATGCCGGTGGCGATGCGGGTGGCGTCAGAACCCTTCTCGGTGGTCTCTTTGATGACGAGACTCGCGATCCAGTTCGCGATCATCTCCGCGAGCATTTTGATCCAGCTCGTCAGAATCATCGAGATGATGTCCCCGAATGCGGAGAGGATCATCTTCCCCAGGCCCTTCATGGCGTCGCCAAAGGACAGGGTGCCGTCGAGAATCTTCTTGATGCCGTTGGAGAACCCGGAGACCAGCGGCTCCATGTAGCCCTGGATCTCCTTGGACAGCTCCGCCCGGTCCTTGGCGATCTTCTTCTTGGTCTCTAGCTCAAGCTTCTCCTCGCGCTTGAGCTTGTTCTGCGTATCCTTGATTTCCGCCTCGTCCTCTTTGCGGCGCTCCGAGGCCTCAAGCTTGTCGAATGCGTCCTGGAGTTTGCGCTCCTGGTTCTTGAATTCGGCGCTCTTTTCTGCGTTCCCGGCGACGGCGCTGCGCTGCGCCTCCAGAACCAGGATGGCCGCGTTCAGCTTGGCGCGCTCCCCCTCGATGAAGTCCTTGACGTCCTTCTTGCGAATGGCGGCAATCTTGTCAGCCGCCTCCTGCTCCGCGGCCAGCTTGGCCTTCACCGCCGCGAGAGCGAGTTCGTTCTTCTGCCCCTCGTTGGCGCCGATGCTGGCCACTTCAAACTTGCCGGCGGTCTTCTCCTCGTCCAGCTCGGATGTGTTCTTGACCGCCGCCATCCGGTCCTGGTTGTGCTGGCGGCGCGCGGCGATGTCCTTCTCGAATGCCTTGTCGCGATCCGCCCCCTCATCCTTCAGCGCCTGGAGTTCGGCCTTCTGCTCTTCCTTCTTGGCGTCGAGGAGGAGCTTGTCGATCTCCTTCTGGATCTGCGTGACGGCGTTCTTGTAGGCCGGGCCGCGCGACTTGGCGATGGCCAGCTTGTTGTCCCAGAACGCTAGCTCGGCAGAAATCTCCCCAAATCGGAACGTGTCGTCATTGACCTTGGCATCGGCAAGCGCGGCCTTCTGCGCGTCCATCCAGTCTTTGGCTTCGTTCTTGGTCGGCGGCGCCTTGTTCTTCGTCTCGTAGACCGACTTGGGGAACGCGATGTCCGGCTCGCGAACTGCGTCGTTCGGGCCGGGCTTGTTGAGAATCTCGTTTCGCTTGCGCGCGAACTCCTCCCAGCGCGCCTTGGATCGCGCCTGGTAATCCAGCTCCTTCTGGACGGCGTCTTTGTCCCAGTCGCCGGTGAAGACGCCCTTCAGCTGCGCGCCGACGGACTGGAACGCATGCGAGGCCTTGTCCGCGAGATCCTCGATCGCGGTCTTGGCCGACAGCAGTTTGATCAGCCACTCGTCGAACTTGTCGAGGACCCACTCCTTGATCGTCGACCCAATCTTCTGCCAGATGCTCGCGGTCTCGGCGTGCTCCGACATCGCCTGCTTGAATGCCGCCGAGTCGGTCGTGATGATCTCGAACGTCCGGACCATCTCGTCCAGAACGACCTTGACCCCATCCAGCGCCCCACGGAACGAGACGACGCCGTGGGTTCCCTCCTCCGCGAACCAGTGGGCCAGCACCGTCAGCGCGGGGATGAACGTGTTGCCGAGGTTGATGCCGAACGCGTTGATGACGTCGTGCACTTCGGCCACCGCGAGCGAGTACTTCCTCGCAGCCGCCTCGCTCGACGGAGTGACGACGGTGCCCAGCGTCGCCATCTGATCTGCGTTCTCGCGCAGCGTCTCGCTGTTGATCCGGAGGAGTTCCTGCGACTCCTTCCACGCCCGGCCCAGCAACTGCTGTCCCAGGACGGCGCGCGAGGCCTCGTCCGGCATCGCCCGCAGCTTGTCGATGACGTCGGTGAACGTCTGGTTAATCGGCCGTAGTGAACCGTCGGCGTTCTTCGTCGCGACGCCCAGCTGCGCGAATGCCGGAGACCCGTTGGCCAGCGCCCGGGTCATGAAGTTCACGGCCGCGACGTAGGTCTGGGTGGAGATCCCGTTGTCCTCTAGGACGTTGCCGAGGACGCTGGCCTCCTGGGTGGTGATGCCCAGCTGGCGCGCAAGCTTGCCCGCCTCCAGGTTCCACTTCACCGCTTCGTTGACGCTTTCGCCTATGAGGTGAATCGACTCATAGACGGCCATGCCCGCAGCGGCCACCGCGAGCAGCGGGGCCGCCGCCGCGCCGATGCCCATCAGCCCGTTCAGCAGGCCGGACAGGCTGCCGCCGCCCTGGAGGGACGACATGAACCCATCGACGGCGTGCTCTGCCTCCTCCAGACCACCGACGACGCCAGCGACGTGCTTCTTCGTCTGCTCTGGGGACGGCAGCCCCGGGACACCACCACCGCCCGCCGACGGGGGCTTTCGGGTGTTGACCTTGTCGAAGAACGCCTGGATGGCGTCGCCCGCGGCCTTGGAGCCATTGACGACGCCGGAGGCATCCAGCTCCAGCAGGTACTTCAGGACGTTGTCGATGCCAGCCACTAGCCGCGCACCCCGTTCAGGAGGTTGGCCATGGCCATGAGTTCGGCCTGCGACGGGATCCGCGCCGGAGCGTCACGCTCGGGCCCCATCTTCTTCGGGTCTCCGCCGGCAAAGACGAACATCGTCTCGTTCACCGGCGGCACGCGGCGCCAGTACGCGTAGAGGTAGTCGATATCTTCGAGCGTCATGCCGTCGACCTCCTCTCCGCTCTTGCCCAGGTTCTGCATCACGCGCCCATAGAGGTACTTCCAATCGAAACCCTCTATGAGCCTGTCGCTTCCCCCGGTGATTTCTCCTGCATCCCCGAACCCCGGAGGACCGTGATGAAGACAGGCATCAGGTTGCCCGTGTCGAGCCAGTCGTCCAGCTCCTCCATCGTGATGTCCGGATAGTTTCTGTTCAGCGATGCGAGAACCATCTCCGAAATGAGACTGAGGTTCTCGGTGGTGGGAATCGCATCGCTGTCCAGGGTCTTCAGAACCGCCAGACGCGGGGAAATCTTCTTCAGGGTCTTCAGGGTGAGCGGCGCAAGGATACGCTCTGCGCCGCCCAGGGTAACGCGGGGTCCATCGATCATCGGCTCGCCTCCATTCGGTTACTCGTAGGTGTAGAACTCCGCGACCTTGAGGGACGCGCTGTCCTGCACCGCAGTGAAGTCCAGATCCTGCTCGGTATAGGCCTCGGCCTTCAGACCGAAGCCAATCTTCGGGACGTGCACCGAGTACAGCTTGAGGCCGAAGGCCTTGCTGACTCCGTTGTTCGAGTAGACGTTGTAGCAATGCATCTGGAATGGGGTGCTGGTTCCCATCAGCGCATTGCTCAGCGTCCTGGTCGCTCCGGTCGTCGCAGTATAGGCGTAAGAAACCGCGAGATTGTTGGTCGTATCAGCAGCCGCGAAAGTGTAAACACCTGCCGCGACTGAATACTGACCTGTTGCCGGTGACGACGCCACCCGGGTCATAATCTTTCCGCTGGTCAGGTTCGCCACACCCAGGTCCACGGAGAACGTGGCGCTGTTCGTGACGGTCACCTGAAACGGCGTGGCCGGAATCGTCCATGCCTCGCCTGCGGCCCCGAGGATCTGCCCGGTGGCGGACGTCGAACTCGACATCACGGCGCCAAGGAGGGAGCCGAGAATGCCTGCATTCTTTGCCTTTCCGGTAAGCTTGGCGTTGGCCTTGGCCACGTCGATCGGGAACTGGTACGACCCACGCAGCTCCTTCAGATCGTAACTGATATCAACCGAGATATCCGTCAACACCGCGAATGGAACCGGCGTGGGGTTCGATCCAGTTGGGATGAGAGCGAGCTGGCCGACGCCGAAATTGTACTGAGGCATTTATGTTTCCTTTCCTGCCAGCACGAAGGCTAGCTCGTTCACTTTGTTTGTACAGCGTTCCGCAGTCGCTCGCGCTCTTCGTCACTCATGCCGCACCACGCACAGGGCTGGCGCTCCGGAGTCCACGGAGGACAGGTGCAGCCCACGGTGCTGGCCGCTGGCTTCGCCGTGGCCTTGGCCTCGGTCTCGGCCTTCGCCTCCGCCCAGAAATCCACGCCCTTCTTGTCGGTCATCCACGTCCCGCCTGAATGAGAATTTCGATTGGAATGATGATGGTTGCCTGGAGCGAACCAGTTCCAGAAACGACCATGATCGGATCTCTTCCGTCGAAGCTACATCGCTCGACCAATCCACCGAGGTTCGTGTGTTCCACGCCCCTCTGGTCGAACGCATCCACGCCGGGCTTGAATGCGATGGCATCCTCCACCGCATCGATGATGGGATTGAGGAGATTCCCTTCCGGGTTCGTGTCCTCGGTGACCTGCGTGGCGTAGATGTAGATGCTGCACTTGATTTGATGGATGTGCGGATGCGCCAGCTGGAACGGGGCCATCCCGGTCGACGGGTTGTGCATCACGTACTCCGTCGCCACCAGGAACAGCGCCGGCTGCTGCTCGGGCGGAACCTCCGTCGGCAGCTTGTAGGCCCGCGAGAAGGTGATCATCTGCGCCGTCAGGGCCGGGAAGTTGCTCAGGCGGTCGAAGAGCGCGGCCACCGCCTGCTCGCGCTTAAGCGCCACTCCACACCCCCCGGTAGGCGTCCTCTACCGCGCGCACAATCTCGTCCTTCATCTCGTCGATGGACGGGCCGATGAACGGCCGCGACCTCAGGAACAGGATGCGCTGGTAGCGACGCTTGCCCTTCTTGATGTCGATCAGCCGGATGGGGATGCCCTTCTCCTGAAAGGCCGCGTAGAAAGCGCGACGCGCCACCCCGGCAGTCAGCACGTAGGCGGACCCGGCCTTCTGTACCTTCACGCTGTAGTAGATGCTGCGCTGGAGCTTCCCCGACTGCTCTTGCAGCTGGGCGCTCGCGCGCGTGCGCATGCGCGACTGGAGTTCCCCGCCGATGTAGTGCAACGCGGTGAGGAGCCGGTCCTGGAGCGTCTCGGACGACGTCCGAATGTGCTCGATGAACTCGAACATCGCCGCCGGATTCTCGGCGCGGATGTTGGCCACCATCGTCACTCTTCGACTCCCCCGAAGATAGCGATGCCGAGGGAGGTCTTGTACGCGTCGACCGTCATCTGGACGAGGAACGGCCACTCGTCCTTTCGGAACGTCACGGCGTCGGCGTCATGGACGCTGCGCTGCTGGATGCCAACGTGGTTGCGGTTCTGGTACACCCACACCGACAGCTCGACGCACGCCCGTTCGATGTCCTGCGGCACGGTGGCGAAGCCCGATGTGTAGGTCACCATGACGTTGCCGGTGCCGGCGGTGAACACGTAGCCCCGCAGCTCCAGCCTGTCGTTCAGCAGAATCCACCCCGGCTCCGTGACGCTGGTGGACTGGGGGATGGAGTTTTCGTCGATGGAGACAGCGGATACGGCCGTCACCGGCCCGTTCGGCAGCGCCATTCCGTAGGTGGCATCGCCATGAAACGTCTTGGTGATGGTGGAGGATTTGATGCGCCGGCCGATCTGCGTCATCAGCACGCGAGAGCAGGCGGTGATGATTCCCTGGAGGAGATCTTCCACCTGCGCCAAGGCCGCGCCGGTCAGGTTCGTCACTGACGGACCCAGCTCGGTCTTGACCTTCGCGAGCGTCGTCAGGTCGATAGCATCGGCAGTTGCCACGCTCCGCAGTTCCTCCTATGGGAAAATCGGGACGCGGCGAGACCATTTCGGGCTAGGGGCGAGCGTGCCCAGCCCTAGTGAGGCCTCGCCGCGTCCCTAGCCGTCAGGCCTGCCGGGGCGCCGGCCCCAGCTCCAGGCCGGCCGCGACGATCGTCCCGGAGCCGCCGGACACGGTCGCGTGCAGTCGGACGTAGGCAAAGCTGTTGTCGACATCGATGTTCGCATCGATGTTGCAGTCTGCCTGGCCGATCTTCGCGGTGCCATCGAGCGCCGAGATGCCGAGGTTGGCGGCGGTGATGAGATCCTTTACGCCGGTCCCGGACGAATCCGAGGCCTGCTGAATCTTCACCGCCAGGGTTCCGCCACCCGCGCCACAGAACGCGGTGACCTTCGCCCACTTGACCTCCTTGACGGAGACCCAGCCCGAACCGGTCGCCGTGCCGGCCGCAGCAACCGACTGCGGCACGACCGAGGCGGCCGCCTGGGAGACAAAGGCGTTCGACGGCTTCTCATTGTAGTTTGCCATGACTTCTTTCCTTTCCTTTTCGGATTAGCGAGCGGCCAGGGTGACAAGGGACGAGACGCTGTTGCCCTTGTTCCGGGTGATGGCGCTCGACCACCAGTGCATTCCGCCGAACCGGAGGGTGAACCGGAAGGCGGTGAGCCCGTAGTCGAACCACAGATGAATGGACGAGTCGCTCTGGAGCCCGCTGCCCTGGGTCAGGGTGATGTACTGGGTGAGGTCCGCGAGGATGATGTCTCCCTCGTCACCCAGGGCCGCTGCGGCCTCGGTGAAGACGATGGGACGACCCATCAGGGTGCCTGAGAAGTTGTTGCCCAGGAGGCCCTGCGACGCCGGGAAATACGCCGGGAAGGAGACGGACGACCCGGACGAAATCACCATCTGAGCCAGCTGCGGCTCGATGTCCTGGTTGGCGATCCAGATGGCATTCCGGCGATTCGGGGCCGCCATCCGGCTCCACATCTTCACGATGTTCTGGAAGTTGATGGTGTCCGCCGTCTGGCTGCCTTCCGCCGCCTGCGTCACCTTGCAGGGGCAGTTGAGCAAGCCCAGGGGCTTCATGACGCCATCGCCGTTCACCAGGGCGTCGTTGATCTTCCAGTCGATCTTCTGCGCCGTCCGCCGCGACATGTACGCGGTGAGCGACGGGGCATCCGCGAGCAGCTCGTCCGTCACCGGCAGGAGCGCTGCCAGCTTGTTGGCCCGGAGCGAGACGCTGCGCAGCTGGAGCTTCGACTGGCTGAACTGGGTTCCTTCACCCTCCCAGTACGCCTGCACGCCGTTGGTCGCATCCCACTGCGAGACTTCGTCCACCGGAATGTTGATGCTGAAGCCCGAGGTCGTCTGGCGATCCGTCCGCCCGACGAGCGAATCCTCGGTGAACACCTTCTGCATGATGGCGGTGCGGAAGTCCGGGGGCACCATGTAGCCACCATCGGCACCCACTGCCTCCTGCGCCTGGGTCGTCGCAGCGGCGAGGGGAGCCAGCCGGGCGTCCTCACGCCGACCGGTGGCCGCGCCACGGACGGCGAGAGCAAAGTCGCCCATGGAGAAGAAGCCACGGGTTCCATGCATCTCAGCGACGGGGCGACCGGTGACCGGCGAGCGGCTCGGCACCGCTGGCGCGGCCGGGGCCGCAGGCTCCATCGGAGGAGGAGTCGACAGCCGAGGGGACAGCGCGCTCATCTTCGCCTCGCGATCCAGAACCGCCTCGCGCCGCTGGATGTCCTTGGCCAGGGAGTCGAAAGTGATCGACCAGTTGTCGAATTCCTTCGACTCGTCCTCGGTCATCTCCCGGCCCTCTCCGTCGGCCTTCGCCTGGAGCGCCTTGGCCGAGGCCAGTGCCACCGCCTGCTTCTCACGCAGCTCGTCGATCGACGGAGCCCGGGCATCGGCGAAGAGTCGCACGCGCCCGAAAGTCATCAGCTTCATGGTTCTACCTTTCAGGTTCATCGGTTTGGGTTTGCGCTACTTCTTCACCGGCTCCTTCGAGGTGCCGTTTCGCGGGCTGGCCCGCGCTTCCATCGAGGCGAGCCGCGCCCGGGTGTCCGGACGAAGCTTCTCGGGAACGTTCTTGAACGTCGCCAGGACGGCGGTCGCGCGCGCTGCGGCGGCGACATCAGGCTCGTCCTGGTTCTCGTCCTCACTGCCGTCGTTGGAGATGGCGTCGGTGAAGCCCTTGGCCAGCGCCTCTTCCGCCGTCATCCAGGTCTCGTTGGCCATGATGGAGCGCATCTCGTTGTCCGAGACGCCCTTGCGGTTGCGCGAGACGTAGGTTCCGAGAAGGGTGCCCCCGACCTTGTCCAGGACATCGGCGGTGGTGCGCATGTCGGCCGCGTTGCCCACCGCGAACCCCCAGGGATCGTGAATCATCCACATGGCGTTAGGGGCGGTGGTGATGGTGTTGCCCACCATCGCGATGTAGCTGGCGGCCGATGCGGCCAGGCCGTCGATGTAGACGTTTTTCTTTCCGGCGAAGCGATCCAGGATGTTGAAGATCGCCGTGGCCTCGAACACGTCGCCGCCCGGGGAGTTGATGTAGATGTCTAGGACCGAGGCCTTGGCGTCCTCGAAGTCCTTCATCGCCGCAGAAATCGTCTTGGCGGTGATGCCGTCCCCGAAGAAATCCGCGCCTATCGCGTCGTAGATTTGAAGTTCGGCCCGGACCGGCTCCGACGACGTGGCTGCCGCCGCAGGGAGGATCGACGGAGCGCCCTTGCCGTCGAGCACCACCGTGAACGTTGTCGCCGTCGCGGTGGTGTTGGTCGTTAGCTGTTCTGGCGCATGAACGCGCGCCCGAAATCCATGCGCCTTATTGACCGCTCGGAACGTCCGGAGGGTGTCCTTGAACGTGTTCGCCATCCAGCGCACGTCGGACTAGCGATGCTGCGACCGAGACCGGGTCCATCCCGTTGTCGACGCTATCCGCTGCGGACACAAAGTCTTGCTCGGAAGGGCTATAGGCGCACTGTTTGAGCAGAGCGGGTGTGAAAACCTCCAACAGTTCCTCTATCAGCTTTGGACGAATCTTTGATCTTTCGTCTGCCAGCATCGTATTGATCTGCGATTGCGACTTCTTCCCCCGATGCAAATCAGCTGCACGGTTTTGTAGGCGCTTTGAATACCGCTCCAGCGAACCGGAGACGAGGGTGAGGACCGCCCCGAATAGCGCCTCGCGCGCGCGCATGGGGGAGTCGGTGTCTGGCGCGCGGGGGAGCGGCGGCGCCACCAGGGACAGCACGGCGCCGCTGCGCAGCCGGCGGCTCACCTGGACGCCACCACCGAGACCGCCGTTGTCGGGCGGATCCTTGAGCGGTGCGGTCGGGTCCGGCAGGCCCTGCCGCAGCGTCTCGTTCTCGGCGTTGGTCTGATCCACCATCGCCTGCACCCCCTCGTAGGTGGTGTAGTTGCTCATTAACACGCGGAGGTTCCCCTCCTCCCCCAGCGTGTTCATGTTCTCCTTTTCGAGAATGTCGTTGGCGGAAAACACCCCGATGTTCCGCATCTTCTCGTAGAAGGACGAGCGCGCCTGGGCGTCGCCATGGGCCAGCCAGTCGATGTCGATGTTTGTGCTGCGCCACGGCGCGCGCTGCGGAAAGAGCTTGAAATCCGCCTCCTGCTCCATGCGCTCACACCAAGGCGTCAGGGCGTCGCGGACGAATTCCAGGCCCAGGTGCTCGATGTTGTTGTAGGTGGCGCGGCTCAGGTCCTGGACACGGTGCGGAGGGACGCCGAAAAAGCGGCAGATTTCCTCCAGCTGGTACTTCCGGGAGGCGAGCAATTCCGAATCCGCTGGCTTGTTCGACAGCGAGTCAACGTCCCATCCTCCGTCGAGAACCGCCACCCGCGAGGCCTTGTCTGGACCGAGGTGCTCGTCGTTCCAGCGGTTCTTCATCTTCTCGTAGGCCTTGTCGTCCAGGGGCCGGGCGTTCTTTAGGACGATGCCGGCGCTCGCGCCGTTGGCGTAGTACGCCGACGAGAAGCGCTCCTGGGCCAGGTGCAGGGCAATCGACTTCGCCGCCCGGGCAACCATGTTGTCACCCAGCCAGCCCGACGGAGATGGCCCGCGCAGGTGGTAGATTTGGTCCGGCCGGTAGGCCACGGTGGGCCCGTTGAAGTTGTAGTACTCGTAGAAGATGTCGCCGGTCTCCTGCGAGCGCCGCATGCACACCCGGTCCGTCATCAGCGGCCACAGCTGCGCCACCCGTCCAGATCCGTCGCGGATGATCTCGGCATACCCATTGCCGATGAGCAGCGCCTGGTAGAGCAGGCACTCCCGAAAGGCGATGGCCGTCATCTCCGGATTGGGCCGGGTGTTCAGCAGGTAGGTCAGCGGATCATCCGGAAGCATGATGCGCTGTCGGCCACGGCGCTCGAACACTCGCCACTGAGACGAGGCGATCGCCTTGGTGATGGTGTCCACGCAGGCCCAGACAACGGACACCTGCTGGCTGACTTCCGTGGTGAGAACGACGCCCGCTGCCTGAACGGGAATCGGATAGTAGTGAACCATGCGCCGTGGGTCTTCCCCCCGGGCAAAGACGTAGCGCATCGCTCCCGCGACTCTACTCCACACGCTGTCGGCCACTGGTGGCCTCCCTACATGAAGCGCACGCCGGCGCTGGCGCCGGGTGGCGTTTCCGTCATGGCCCGACCGAGCGCCATGATGGTTGCTACGACACCGTCAATCTTGTTGTTTGGCTGTTCTTTGCGCGGATAGATGTTGTCCTTTGCGTCGCGGTAGCAGACGACGTTGGACACCATCCAACGAAGAACCGGATCGGC
>Ga0070686_100000324_pt1 | contig 31401 bp, 32 predicted proteins | sample KBSS23LmetaG_FD_65654 | JGI IMG/M metagenome (GOLD analysis project Ga0070686, IMG submission 65654) | Switchgrass rhizosphere microbial communities from Kellogg Biological Station, Michigan, USA - KBS S2-3L metaG | ecosystem: Host-associated > Plants > Roots > Rhizosphere ... | reverse complement strand
CTCCAGTTCACCAGGTCGCGGCTGTGCCAGATGACGAGGCCGGGATAGGCGTCGAAGCTCGAGAAGGTGACATAATAATCCTCGCCATCGCGCAGCAGCGACGGATCGGGATGATCGCCGGCGAAGACCGGATTGAGGAAAGTGCCGTTGCCGAGATCGGCGCGGCGCTGGCCCTCGAAGCCGCGGCCCCAGCGCATCGCCGCATAGGGATCGAGCGAGGAGGAGGCGCGCGCGCCCTGGGCAAGCAGCTTGCCCGGCAACAGCGCCGCGATCCCCGCGTCCGCGATCCTCTTCAGGCCGGTGCGGCGGTCGATCCTCACGTCTCGACCTCGGCGGCCCGCGCCGCGAGCCAGTCCTCGACATTGGTCATGCCGTCGCCGTCGCGGTCCTCATTGCCGTCGGCGCGGGCGGGATCCGTGCCGTGCGCCCGCTCCCAGGCGTCTGGCATGCCGTCGCCGTCGCGGTCGGGCGCGGGGCGGCCCGGCGCCAGAACGGGCCAGCCGCCGACCTCCTCCTGGCTGTCGATATGACGGCCCGTGCGGTCGCGCACGCTGGCGGCGACGCGGGCATCGGCGGCGTCGCGCGGCCAGGCGCCGGCGCCGGCAAGCACGCGCCGCGCCGCCGAGGGCGCGGGATCGGCCGCGACCGGCGCCACCTCGACCGGCCCCGGCAGCCTGTAATCCTCGGGGATCCGCCCGCCGACCAGCGACCAGGGATCGGCGGGAATGACGCCGTTCATCCTGTTGCCGGCGAACCAGGCACGCGCCAGGACGTCGTTCTCGCGGAAGGCGAGCGCACCCCCGCTGTCCGGCCCGGCGACATAGTCGTTGTCGATGAAGCTGTAGCGGATCAGCGCCGCCTCGTCCTCGTTGTAGCCGGCATAGGCCCGGCCCCAATTGTAGAAGAGGTTAGAGCGGAACTCCATCAGGGGCCCGACCGGATCGGCCGCGGGGCCTTCATAATTTCCCGGCCGCGGCATGCGCGCGACATGGTGCGCCCAGAGATTGTGGTGGAAGCTGATCCGTGCCCCATGGCCGCCGCGGATCAGGCTGCCATAGCCGTGATCGCCCTTGCCGTGATGCGAGCGGCGCAGGGATTCGGCGATGATCGACCATTGGACCGTGAGGTCGAAAAAGCCGCCGCCATCGGCGTAGCGCGCCGAGGCCGAGAGCGTCTCGTCGACCGACCAGCTCGCCGAGACATGGTCGAGGATGATCCGCCGCCCGCCCCTGATCCAGATCGCATCGCCTTCGCCGGGCGAGCGGTCGCCGCGCCGCGCGCGGATGTGGCGGATGACGACGTCGTCCGCGTCGATCACCAAAGTCCGGTCGGCAAGCGCGATGCCGCCGCCGGGCGCGCTCTGGCCGGCGATGGTGACGCGCGGCTCGCGGACGACGAGGTCCGAGGCGAGCCGGATCGTACCCGCCACGTCGAAAAGGATCGTGCGCGGGCCATGCGCCTCGACCGCGGCGCGGAGGCTCCCGGGACCGCTGTCGGCGAGATTGGTGACGTGCAGCACCGCGCCGCCGCGCCCGCCCGCCGCGAAGCGGCCGGCGCCTTCCGCGCCCGGAAATGCGAGCGGCGCGGCGACCGCCGGCACTGCGAGGAAAAGTGTCGAAAAAATGGAGGGCGCCCAGTGCAGGCGCCCTCCCCCGCCCCCGGTCCTAGAAACGAACGCGCGCGCCCACATAGAATTGGCGGCCGGTATGATGGACGACCGACGGGCTGTTGCGCTCGCGGTCGACGAACTGGTCGTTGAACTGGTCGGTGAGGTTGATCGCCTCGGCCGTGAGGGTGATGTGGTCGTTGATCTCGAACGAGGCCGAGGCGTCGACGTTCAGCGTCGAATTCTTGCCCTCGACGTCGTTGACGACGTTCTGCGCCGGCACGCGCTGGAGATAGTCGGCGCGATAGGCGACCGAGCCGCGGATGCTGAACCGGCCGTCGTCATAATAGAGCGTGGCGTTCCAGCTCCGCGGCGACAGGTTGACGAGATCGTCGCGGATCGGCGCCGGGTTGGTCGACGAGGTCACATAGGCGATCTTGGAATGGACCAGGGTGAAATTGAGGATCGCGCCGAGATTCCGGAGCGGCCCCGGCAGGAAGTGGAAGGGCTGCTGGTAATTGACCTCGAAGCCGTAGAGCGGACCGCCCTCGGTGTTGATCGGGGCAGTGACCAGGAACAGCTCGTTGCCGGTGAAGTTGGACGGGATCAGGCTGAGCGGAAGGCCGGTCTGGTTGTAGGGGATCTCGGTCCGCAGCGTCTGAATATAGGTTTTGATATCCTTGTAGAAGAGGCCGACCGAGAGCAGGGATTGGGGCGCGAAATACCATTCGAAGCTCGCGTCCACCGTGTTCGCGCGGAACGGATCGAGCAACGGATTGCCGGTGGTGATGCTGAGCTGGCCGGTCGTGTTGATCGTGCCGCCCGGGGAGAGGTTGCCGAGCTGCGGGCGCGCCATCACCCGCGCCGCGGCGAGGCGGACGACGAAATCGTGGGTCACGTCGAGCGAGAAATTGGCGGAGGGCAGCCAGTCGTCGAACGACCGGTTGACCGTGGTCAGGGTCCCGCCGCCGAGCGCCTGGTAACCCTGGGCACGCTCGTCGGTGCGGACGTAGCGCACGCCGACATTGCCGCGCAGCGGCCGGCCGAACAGGGTCGTGTGGAGATCGATCTGCGCATAGGCGCCGATATCCTGCTCGCGGACCGCGCGATTGTTGCCGCGGGCATTGCCGTTGGTGATGCTGGAGAGCGTATAGTCGCCGGGCCCGCCGGCGGCGCCAGACTGCAGGCAGTTGCAATAGATGTTGTAGAGCTGGGCGATGGCGTTGAGGTTCGGGATCAGCCAGCTGGTGGGCGTGCCCGCCCCGAGGTTGAGCCCGCGGCCGAAGCCGGTGAGCACCGTCGTCACCGCCGAAAGCGGGGTTCCCGCCGGCAAAGCGAGGATGGTGTCGTTCTGGTTGACGCGGCGGAACTCGAACGTCTCGAACTCATATTCGCGGTAGAACATGCCCGCCTTGAGGGTGAGCAGGTCGGGGACGAAATCCCAGGCCATGTCGCCGCGGAAGGTGGTGAACTGGTTGTTCGCGCCCTGCGGGCGGATGCGGATCTCCGACGGGGTGATCTGCGCGGGGGTGACCCCTGGCGGCGTGCCGAGGATGGTCAGCGGCCCGCTCGTGCTGACCGGATCGAACGGATAGAGGATGGTTGGCTGGCCGCGGCTCTGGCGGAAGTCGATCGAATAGCCGTTGACGTTGGGCGCATCGAGCGTGGTCGTGGTCTGCACCGGATTGTTGAAGTCCGAGGTGGAGCGGCCGGCGAGCCAGGTGAAGCGCAGCCGGTCGGTGACCTCCTGATTCCACAGGAACTGATATTGGAAGAATTTGGTGTGGAGCCGGTCGAACCGCGATTCGGACCTGATGTCGACGCCGTTGAACACGCCGTAGACGAGGTTGCCGGTCGAATCATATTCGGCCTGGACGACGCTGGTCTGGGGCTTGCCGCCCTGGGCGGCGGTGCGGCTGAACGAGATCGCCTCGAGGAAATCCTCCTGCCGGGTCGCGCTGAGATCGGCGTAGAGGAAGTCGAAGGTCATGTGGCCGCCCGCCCAAGGCTCGGCCTGGACCGAGACGGTGGCGCCGATCCGCTCCTGCTCGTGGGTCAGCCGGCCGTAGCGCGGCAGGCGCGGATGGACGTTGTCCACCACCGAGGCCTCGTCATATTCGGCCTGGTTGGTCGCGGTGTTCGGCAAGCGGGGGGGCGCCGTGAAGCCCGGGAAGTTCGGGTTGGTGCCGCAATTGGCGCCGCCCGTGGTCGGGTTGAGCGGGACGTGGCCGACGGGCGAGCAGAAGCCGCCGACGCTGTTGCCCGCGTCCCAGCGGACCGAGCTGAAGCCCTCTTCGAGCAGGCTGCGCTTGCTGTAGGCGAAGGAGGCGAGGACGCCGAGCCGGCCGTCCATGAAGCGGTCCGAGATCAGCAGGGTGCCGCGCGGCTCCCAGTTCCTGGAGAGGTCGTTCCAGCCCATCTGCCCACTCGCCGCGATGACGGCGCCGCGATAATCGAACGGCCGCGCGGTCTGCAGGTCGACGGTGGCGCCGAGCGAGCCCTCGTCCACCTCGGCCGACGCGCTCTTGCGCACCGTCACCCGGTTGAACAGCTCGGAGGCGAAGACGTTGAAGTCGAAGGCGCGGCTGCGGTTGGCACCGCCGGAGCTGTCGGTGCCGCCCGTCGTCGCCAGCGCCTCGAGCTGGTTCAGACGAACCCGGGTGAAATCGGGGCCGAGGCCGCGCACCGTGATCGTGCGGCCCTCGCCGGCGTCGCGGTCGATCGCGACGCCCGGGATGCGCTGCAGCGATTCGGCGAGATTCTGGTCGGGGAAGGCGGCGATGTCGTCGGCGACGATCGCGTCGACGATGCCCGTGTCCTGGCGCTTCACCCCGAGCGCGGCGGTCAGCGACTGGCGGAAGCCGGTGACGACGATCGCCTGGTCCTCATTGCCGGCGGCCGGCTGTGCTGCGGGCTGGGCCGCGTCGGGCTGGGCCGCGTCGGGCTGGGCCCATGCCGCCTGCGGGACACCGGCGAGGGCGAGCAGGGAAGCCGCGCCAAACAGACGGGAGAGCGTGCCCTTGTGGTCCAGTTTCGAAGTCATGTTTCGTCCTTCCAAACATGAGCGCATGCCCGCGCCCCCTCCGTTGACACCGGTGTCTATGCCGGCCCGAAAAAGGCGCGTGCAGGTCCTGCACGCCGCTTGAAGGAGTGAAATGGCCCGACCGGCCCCCCTTCTCCCTCTCCCAAGTGCCGCGTTTGCCGCGATCGCCTTTTCCAGTTTCCCAGCAGAGTAACCGGTGTCATAAGGTTTGGAGCAATTGCCCCGCTCCTGTCAAGACCGGCTTTGGGAGGTCCGTCATGTCGCTGTACCGATTTGCGATTCTGCTGATTCTCGCGGCGATCCCGGCGATCGCCTCGGCCCAGGCCTTCCCCGGCGCGGCCGGCTGGGCGGCGCAGACTCCGGGTGGGCGGGGCGGCGCGATCATCCGGGTGACCAACTTGCGGGCGAGCGGGCCCGGCTCCTTTCGCGCCGCGGTCGAGGCGCATGGACCGCGGATCATCGTCTTCGAGGTCGCAGGCGTGATCGACCTCGGCCTCACCACGCTCACCATCACCGAGCCCTTCCTCACCATCGCCGGCCAGACCGCGCCCTCGCCGGGCATCACCATTATCCGCGGCGGCATCGACGTGCGCGGCCATGACGTGATCATCCGCCACATCAGGATCCGCACCGGCGTCTCGGGCCAGGGCCGGCGCAGCGGCTGGGAGGCCGACGCGCTCTCGACGGTCGGCGCCTGGAACGTCATCGTCGACCATTGCACAATGACCTGGGCGCTCGACGAGAATCTCTCGGCCTCGGGCCCGCGCTTCGAGGGTCGGACGGTCGCCGACTGGCGGCGCGGCGCCAGCCACGACATCACCTTCTCCTACAATCTGCTCGCCGAGGGGCTGGCCAATGCCAGCCACCCCAAGGGCGAGCACAGCAAGGGCTCGCTGATCCACGACAATGCGACCGGCATCCTCATCTACCGCAACGTCTACGCCCACAATGAAGAGCGCTCGCCCCTGCTCAAGGGGGGCGTCCAGGCGGCGGTGGTCAACAATTTGATCTTCGATCCCGGCGCCCAGGCGATCCACTACAATCTCATGGACCTCGAATGGGGCGATCATCCGCACCAGCTCGGCGAGTTGAGCGCGGTCGGCAATGTGCTGCGCGGCGGCTTCTCGACCCGGGACGATATCGCCTTCCTCACCATCGGCGGGGTCGGCGACCTCAGATATCACGGCCGCGACAATATCGCGGTCGACCGCCAGGGCCGGCTGCTGCCCATGTTCGGCCGCTACACGACCAGTAGGGCGCGGATCATCCAGAGCCCGCGCCCGATCGTCTGGCCGCAAGGCCTCGCCGTCCTCCCCGCCAACCAGGTCGAGACCCATGTGCTGCGCTTCGCCGGCGCACGGCCCTGGGACCGCGACGCCCACGACATCCGCATCCTCTTCGACGTCGCCGAGGGCCGCGGCCATATCATCGACGACGAGGCCGAGGTCGGCGGCTATCCCCAGGTCGAGCCGACCCGCGCGCCCTTCGTCGAGGCCGAGTGGAATCTCGACACGATGGAGCCGCGCTCGGGCCGCTATCCCGGCCAGCGCGACGACTTCATCCAGCAGCCGACGACGGCGCGCGACACGGAGATGCGCCGGTAAGGGCAGCAGGCAGTCGTCATTGCTTTGCTACGCTCGCAATCGCAGGTGCGTCTAGCTCCCCGGCTGGACGTACGGGATGCGCGCGAACAGCTCGCGCTCCGCGCGGCGCGGGTCGCGTTCGAGGTGCGGCGTGCGGCCGAAGATCATCGTGCGCCGCGCGGGCAGGGTGTAGGGCGCCCAGCCCGGATTGCCGGTGCGGGCGAAGCGGAGGAAGGCGCCCATCATCGCCTCGCTGACCGGGCGCGCGGCGGGGTCGGTGAAGGTGCCAAAAACCAGCGGGATGTCGGAGGCGTGCTGCGCCGGCGCGGGAAAATCGAGCTGGTAGACATAAGCGGGCACGCCGGCGCGGGCGCGCTCCTCGGCCTCGATGAGCTGGGCGCGCCAGCTCCGCCCGGCCGTCGTCGCGGCGTAGAAGATCTGCTCGGGGGAATAAGCGGGGAACATCCGCCGATATTCGGCGACGACCCATTCCGGCAGCGCGTCGATGCGCAGCTCCGGCGCGATCCGCTCGGCGAGGTTGTCCCAGGTCAGGCCGAGGATCCTGGGATGGTCGGGCGGATAGAAGGCCCGCGTCTCGTCATGGGTGTTGCCGAGCATCATCGGGATCGCATTGCCCTGCGGGTTCGCGTCCGGCCAGAAGGGGTGGCGGACGAGCCATTTCATGTCGAGCACCGGCCCCATATAGACGCCGCCGCCGAGATAGGGGTCGGTCGCGCTCAGCCCCTCGACCAGCCGTTCAGCCGGCATCGCGAGCAGATCGTCCACCGCGCGCGCGCCAAGGCGGGCCATGAAAGCGCGGGCGCGCTCGGTCGCGTGGAGCGGCCCGGAGGCGGTGACCTGCTGGCCGCTCATCGTCGCGGCGCGGTGGAACAGGCCGCGCGCGGCGGGCGTGCCCATCAGGGTCGCGATCTTGGCGCCGCCGCCCGACTGGCCGAAGACCGTCACCCGGGCCGGGTCGCCGCCGAAGGAAGCGATATTGTCCCGGACCCAGCGCAAGGCGAGGATGAGATCGAGCTGCCCGGCATTGCCGCTGTCCGGGAAGCGCGGATCGAGCCGGGCGAGATAGAGATAGCCGAAGGCGTTGAGCCGGTGGTTCACGGTGACCACGACGACGTCGCCATCCGCCGCCAGCTTCTGCCCGTCGTTGAGCGGATCCGTGGAGCTTCCCGTCGAATAGGCGCCGCCATGGATGTAGACCATCACCGGCCTGCGCGCGCCGGCGCCGGCCGTCGTCCAGACGTTGAGATAGAGGCAATCCTCGGATTGGGGAGCGTAACGCGCGCCCTGCTGCGGCGAGACCGATCCGAAACTCTGCGCCGGCACGAGCCCGCTCGCCTGCGCCGCCGGCACCGGCGCGCGAAAGCGTGTCGCGGTGCCGTAGCGGATGCCGCGATAGCGGCCGACGCCGTCCGGATTGTCCCCCACGAAGATTCCCGCCGGCGCGCGCACCATCTGCGGGGGTGTCGCAAACGCCCGCGCCGGGATCAGCAAGGGCGATGCGGCGAGCCCGGCAAGGATTGCGCGGCGGCCGATCACCGGCCCAGCCATCCCCCGTCCACCGCGAGGACATGGCCGTTCACATAATCGGCGGCCGGCGAGGCGAGGAAGACCGCCGCCCCGCCAATGTCCGAGGGCGCCCCCCAGCGGCCCGCCGGGATGCGCTCCAGGATCTGGCGGTTGCGGGTCTCGTCGGCCTGGAGCGCTTCGGTGTTGCTGGTCGCGATATAGCCGGGCGCGATCGCGTTGACGTTTACGCCCTTGCCCGCCCATTCGTTGGCGAGCGCCTTGGTCAGCCCGGCCACGCCCGATTTGGCGGCGGTGTAGCCCGGCACCCGGATCCCGCCCTGGAAGCTCAGCAGCGAGGCGATGTTGACGATCTTGCCGCGGCCCTGGCCGAGCATGTGCCGGCCGGCCGCCTGGCAGAGGAAGAACAGGCTCTTGAGATTGGTCCCCAGCACCGCGTCCCAGTCCGCCTCGCTATAGTCGACCGCGTCGGCGCGGCGGATGATGCCGGCATTGTTGACGAGGATGTCGAGCCGGCCGAGCGCGGCCAGGGCTTCGTCGACGACGCGCCGGACCGGTTCGACGGAGGAAAGGTCCGCCTCGATCTGCACCGCCCGCCTGCCGAGCGCGCCGACCTGCGCTTCGGTCTCGTCCGCCCGCGACCGCCCGACCAGAGCGACATCCGCTCCCGCCCCGGCCAGCGCCAGCGCGACCGCCTGGCCGATTCCGGTATTGGCGCCGGTGACGATCGCGGCCTGGCCGGTGAGGTCGAAGAGGTTGGTCATTGGCTCCTCTTAATTCCCCTCCCTGGAAAACAGGGAGGGAGTGATCATTGCAATTGGCAGATGTCGAGGACGTTCATGTCGGTATAGTCCTGGTTCTCGCCGGCCATCGCCCAGATGAAGGCATAAGCGCGCGTGCCCGAGCCCATGTGGATCGACCAGGGCGGCGAGACCACCGCCTCGTCGTTCGCCATGACGATGTGCCGCATCGCCTCGCCTTGGCCCATATAATGGAAGACGCGGTCGTTGGGCCCGTCCAGCTCGAAATAGAAATAGATCTCGCTGCGCCGCTCGTGAATGTGCGGCGGCATCGTGTTCCAGACCGATCCGGGCTTGAGCACGGTGAGGCCCATGACCAGCTGCGCCGAATCGCAGACACCCGGGATGACGAGCTGGAAGATGGTGCGCTCGTTCGATTCCTCGAGGCTCCCGCGCTCCAGCGCATTGGCGTCGGCGATCGAGAGCTTGCGCGTGGTGAATGCCTTATGCGCCGGGCAGGAGGCGAGATAGAATTTCGCGCCCGCGCCCGAGAAGCTCACGTCCGCGGCGCCCATGGTGACGTAGAGGCAGTCCTTGTTGCCGAGCGTGTAGGATTCGCCGTCGACCGTGACCTTCCCCTCCACCTTGCCGACATTGACGATCGCGAGCTCCCGCCGCTCGAGGAAGGGATGGCCCGCGGCGGAGGGCGGCTCGGCCTGGGCCGGAAGGCTCACCGGCTCGGCGCCGACCATCACCCCCCCGATCACGAAGCGGTCGGCATGGGTATAGTTGAGGACGCATTCGCCTTCGCGGAACAGGCCCTGGATCAGATAGCGGTCGCGCAATTCCTCGTTCGACACGCACTCCATCATGTCCGGATGGGTCGCGTAATAAGTCCTCTCGAACATCGCTCTCTCCCGCAAAGCGCCTCCATGGTAACCGGTGTCAAGATCGGCTGCAAGCGGCGTGACTCGGTGCCCCGCGTGCCTTTATCCCCGATCGGGGGCGAAGGGGAGGGGTCATGACCGGCGAGACTCGCGCGGCGCGGGGATGGACGGCGCTCGGCCTTGCAATCGCCCTGCTGGGCGTCCCGGCAATCGCGCTCGGCTGGCGCCTGGTGGTGCCCGATCCCAAAGCGCTCGACGCGCTCGTGCTGCGGGAAGTCTCGATCCTTGCCTTGGTCGCCCTCCTGCTCTGGCTCGTGATCGCGCGGGAAAGGCAGCCGCTGAGCTCGATAGGATTGGGGCCGGCGCCGCTGTGGACGTCGCTCGCTTGGGGCCTCGCCTGCACCCTTTTGATGGCGGTCGGGATCGCAGTCGCGTTCGGCCTGCTTCGCCTGCTCGACCTGCACCAGGATCCGAATTTCCGGATTTCCTCCTCCCCATGGATCACGACCCTGATCGTGATCCGGGCGGCGATCGCGGAGGAGCTGTTCTACCGCGGCTATGCGATCACGCGGCTGGAGGCGCTGACCGGCAGAAGGTGGATCGCGGCGCTCGTCCCGCTCGCCCTCTACGCCGCCTTCCACTACCGGCTCGGCGCCGCGGGGATGCTGATCGCTCTGGTGCTCGGCGCGATCTTCACCGGCTTCTTCCTGTGGAAGCGCAATTTGATCGCCAACATGCTCACCCATTTCCTGATCGATTTCGTGCCCAACGTCCTGCTCGTGCCCTCCCCCGGCCACTGAGGGCGCGGCGTCACGGCTTCGGCGGCGGCGCGACCGAGGAACGGTGGATCAGCATCGAGGGCAGCATCGACGGCTGCTCGCCGACGCCGCCGGTCATGTCCCCGACCAGCTTGCGCGCCGCGGCCCGGGCCATCGAGACGATCGGCCAGCGCACCGTGGTCAGTGGCGGCCAGATATGGGCGGCGATCGGAGTATCGTCGAAGCCGATCACCGAAAGCTCCTCGGGAATCGAGATGCCGCGCTCGCGCGCCGCGAAGACGATGCCGGCGGCCATCTCGTCATTGCTCGCGAAGATGGCGGTCGGCCGCGGCGAGAGGTCGAGCAGCCGGTTGGCCGCGGTGACGCCGGTCTCGAACGTGTAATTGCCGCCGGCGATCAGGCTGCGCGGCAGCGTCATCCCCGCCGCGCGCAAGGCATCCTCGAAGCCCAGCCGCCGCTCGCGCGCCGAGCGGAAGCCATCCGGCCCCTCGATCAGGCCGATCAGGCTGTGGCCCTGGGCGATCAGATGTTGCGTCGCCTCGCGCACAAGTTCGCGATCGTTGGACGCGACCATGTGCTCCGGATCGTCGAGCTGCGCCGAGCCCATGCGGACATAGCGGCAGTCGACCTCGACGCAGAGCCGCGCGAGCGCGTCATTCTCGCTGATCGGCGGCAGGATGACGATTCCGAACAGGCGCTGGCGCTCGAGGAAATGGCGCACGTCCTCGAGCATCATCGAGCTGTTGCGGTCGACCGGGCGGACGACCATCTCGAACTCGGTGCCCTGCAGCGCCTCCAATATGCCCTGCTGCATGTTGAGCACCATCTGGGCATTGGGATTGTCGTGGATCAGGCCGACCAGGAAGTTGCGCCGGAGCGCCAGCGCCCGCGCCTGCGGGTTGGGCGTATAATCGAGCTCGCGGATGACCTTGGCGACGCGCTCCCGCGTCTCCTCGTTGAGCAGGGGCGAGCGGTTGATCACGCGGCTGACCGTCTTCTTGGAGACGCCGGCGATCCGCGCGACGTCGTTGATCGTCGGCTTGCGCCCGCCTTTCCTTTGACCTTCGCTCTTGCTCAACGCCGCACGCTCCCTGGAGCCCGCTTGGCCCGTTTCCGGCGCGCACTCTGACACCGGTCTCCCAATGTCTCAAGCCGCAGCTCGTATGGCTGAAAGATCGAGACTTCGCTTCGCGCTTTCCCTTCGATCCGGCGGATTTTCCGAATCGCCGCACCAGCCCGGTTGCTTATGACACCGGTTTCCGTTAGCAACCCGAAAAAGGTTCGTGGAGAGCGGATTGAGCCTGACCAGCGACACAAGCCGGATCGCCGGCCGATTCCTTGCCGCGCGCCGGGCCGCCGCCGGCCTCGAATCCTATCCCGGCGACTTCCCCGCGACGCTCGATCAGGCCTATGCGATCCAGGATGCGGCGATCGCCTCCTGGGGGCGGCCGGTTATCGGCTGGAAGGTCGGCCGCGTGCATCCGCCGCTCTCCGACCGCTACGGCACCGACCGGCTCGGCGGCCCGATCTTCGCGCGCACCGAGGCCCCGGCGAGCGGCGCGCCGGTCGAGATGCCGGTCTTCGCCGAGGGCTTCGCCGCCGGGGAGTCCGAATTCCTGCTGCGCGTCGGCCGCGCGCCGCCCAAGGGCAAGACCGCGTTCACGCTCGACGAGGCGGCCGACCTGATCGGCGCCGTCCATGTCGGCATCGAGATCGCCAGCTCGCCGCTCGGCGCGATCAACGAGCTCGGGCCGATCGCGGTGATCTCGGACTTCGGCAACAATAACGGCCTGCTGATCGGCGCCGAGATCGCCGACTGGCGCGCGAGCGGCTTCGAGCAATGGACGGTCGCCACCCGGATCGACGGCGTCGAGGTGGGCACCGGGCGCGCCGCGGACTTCCCGGACGGCGCGATCGGGGCGGCCCGCTTCCTGTTTGAATCCATGGCCCGGCGGGGCATAAGCCTCGAGCCGGGCCAGTGGATCTCGAGCGGCGCCGTCACCGGCGTGCACCAGGCCCAGCCCGGCCAGCTCGTCGAGGCCCGTTTCGACACCGGCCTCTCGCTCGCCTGCCGCCTGGTCGCGGCGGAGCCGGAATAGGAGGAAGGCATGGCCGAGGACGCGAATGCGGTCATCGAGCGCGCGGCGGCCCGGGTCGGCCGTTATCGCTGGGTGATCGTCGGCCTGCTCTTCGCCGCCACCGCGATCAATTATATCGACCGCCAGATGATCGGCCTCCTGAAACCGATCATGATGGAGGATCCCGCGCTCCACATGGACGAGCGCACCTATGCGGACATCGTCGTCTGGTTCCAGGTCGCCTATGCGATCGGCTATCTCGGCTTCGGCAAGGTGGTCGACGCGATCGGCGCCCGGCTCGGCTATGCCGCGGCGGTGGTGATCTGGACGATTGCCCATGTCGCGCATGGCGGCGCCTACAGCGTCACCCAGTTCGCGCTCGCACGGTTCGGGCTCGGCATCGGCGAATCCGGCAATTTCCCGGCCGGCATCAAATCGGTCGCCATATGGTTCCCGCAGAAGGAGCGCGCCTTCGCCATCGGCCTGTTCAATGCCGGCAGCAATGTCGGCGCGATCGCCGCGCCCCTGCTCTGCTTCCTGTTGGTGCCTCTTGTCGGATGGCGGATGACCTTCATCCTCACCGGCATTTTCGGAATCCTCTGGCTGGTCGCCTGGCTCGCAATGTCCCGCGACAATCCCGCCACGCATCCCCGCGTCGGCGCCGCCGAGCTCGCCCACATCACCCAGGATGCCCCCGATCCCGAGGTGCGGACGCCGGGCCTCTGGCTGCGCCTGCTCGCCCAGCGCGAGACCTGGGCCTTCGCGCTCGGCAAGTTCTTCATCGATCCGATCTGGTGGTTCTACCTGTTCTGGCTGCCCGGCTATCTCGGCAGCCAATATCATCTCGACCTCAGGACCTGGTCGACGCCGACCGCAGCCCTCGCGCTGGGCGCCATCTACCTGATCTCGGACCTGGGCAGCGTCGCCGGCGGCTGGCTGTCGGGCCGGTTCATGAAGGCGGGGATGAGCGTCAACAAGGCGCGCAAGCTCACCATGCTGGTCTGCGCCTTCTTCGTGCTGCCCGTGATGTTCACGACCTCGGTGCCCAATCTCTGGGTGAGCGTGCTGATCATCGGGGTCGCCGCGGCGGCCCACCAGGGCTTCTCGGCCAATCTCTACACCCTGCCTTCCGACACCTTCCCGCGCTTCGCGGTCGGAGCGGTGATCGGCATCGGCGGCACCGTGGGCGCGATCGGCGGCGCCTTGATGTCCAAATATGCGGGCGACGTGCTCGACCGGCTCGGCACCTATGCGCCGCTCTTCATCGTCGCGGGGGCGGCCTATTTCCTGGCCTTGCTCTCGGTGCACCTGCTCTCGCCGCGGCTGGCGCGCGTCGAAAGCTTCCGGCAGGCGACTCCCTGGGCGGTGCTGGTCTCGGTCGCCGCCGGCCTGGCCGGGGTGGTCGTCTTCCTCGCTTCGGGCAAGGCCGCCGCGGGCTGCGTTCCGGTCTGGCTGGTCGCCGCCTCGCCCTGCGTCGGGACGACGGCCTATTACGGCCTGCTCGCCGCCTGCGCCGCAATCGCTTTGTCGGCCGTCGTCTTCAACGCGCTGGCGCGCGACGGGCCTGGAGCGCCCGACACCCAAGGCTGAGGAGCCCGGGCGCCGCGGGGGGCTCCAGGCCCGTCGTCCTCGACCCCGTCATCGGCCGGACCTTCCTCGCCGGGCGGCACGTTGTGCCCGCTGGAGGCGCGGATGAGATTCCTGGGAGTCACGGAAACCTGCGACCTCGCCTCCCTCTATCTCCGGCTGCAGGCGGGCGGGCACGAGGTGAAGGTCTCGGTCAGCTGGGAGAAGGCGCAGGGCACGCTCGCCGGGATGGTGACGCGGAGCCAGGACTGGCGGGCCGAGCTCGACTGGGTCCGCGCGGCCGGCGACGAGGGCATCATCATCTTCGAGGCAGTGTCCGAGGGGTTCGGCGCGCTCCAGGACAGCCTCCGCCGCGACGGCTTCCGGGTGATCGGCGGCAGCGCGTTCGGCGACCGGCTCGAGAATGACCGCTTCTACGCCCAGCGGCTGCTGGCCGAGCTCGGCTTCAGGACGGCCGCCGCCGTGGAGTTCTCCGATGCCGGCGAGGCGGCCGACCATATCGCCGCCAGTCCCGCCCGCTACGTCCTCAAGTTCAGCGGGCACGGCTTCGATTCGAACCATAATTATGTCGGCCGCCTTCCCGACGGAAGCGACGTGCTGGCGATGCTCAAGGCGCGGCTCGGCGCCCGCGAAGGCCGGCCGACGCGCTTCATCCTGATGGAGCATATCGACGGGGTGGAGATGGGGGTCGGCGCCTATTTCGACGGCGAGGCCTTCCTCGCGCCCGCCTGCCTCGACTGGGAGCATAAGAAATTCTTCGCCGGCGATCAGGGCGAGCTGACGGGCGAGATGGGCACGGTTGCGACCTTCGATCGAAGCCGGGTCTTCTTCGAGCGGACGCTGGCGCTCGTCGAGCCGCTGCTGCGCGCGCACGGGCATGTCGGCTATGTGAACCTCAACACGATCGTCAACGAAGCGGGCATCTGGCCGCTCGAATTCACCTGCCGGTTCGGCTGCCCCGGCTATGCGGTGCTCGACCCGCTGCAGGAGACGCCCTGGGCGGAGCTGCTCGCGATCATGGCCCGCCGCTCGGGGGGCACCTTCGCGGCGGCGCCGGGCTTTTCGGTCGGCATCGTGCTGACCACCCCGCCTTTCCCTTATTCGCGGATGGAGATCGACGAGCCGGTCGGACTTCCGGTTCTCCTGCCCGACGATTTCGACGCCGAAGACCTGCTTCACGTCCATCCTGCCGAGGTCGGCCTCGCGGACGGACAGCTCGTCACCAGCGGCATCTATGGTTGGCCGATGGTGGTCACCGGAACCGGGCCGACGATCGTCGAGGCGCAGCGCGCCGCTTATGCGCGCGCGGGGCAGATCCTCATTCCCAACGTCCGCTACCGGCTCGACATCGGCGACCGGCTCGCCGCGCAGGATTATTCACGCGTGGACCGGCTCTCGCTCCTCGCCAGCGTCTGAGCGCAGGAAGGCCATGCCGTTCATCCGCGCGGCGTCGCAGATGGTGGTGTAATCGGAAGTCAGCTCGGTGCCGGCCGAGAGATCGCGCAGCGCGACGTCGTCGCCGAAGCCGATTCCGTCGGACCTTGTGTTGGGCGTGGCCGAATGATTGAAATGCCGGCCATTGTCCCCGCACAGAATCCAGACCTTGAGGCCGTCATGCCAGGTCGAATAGGTTTGGATGAAGCGCTGCATCCGTATTGGAAGGCTCGCGACCTCGGCCTCGGAGTAGATCCGGTCAATCCTGGAATCGAAACGCCAAATGACCTGCCCGGCCCTGACCGGCTCCAGCAGGAAAACGCCGATGCCGTGAATCGCGCTCGGCCTCAATTCCGTCTCGCACAACATCATCCGGGCGAATCTCCCTGTCTTTGCATCTACTTCGCAACTTCCGGACCCGCTTCCAAGTTCCTTGTTTTCCAAACGCTCCTGATCTGGATCAGCATCATTCATGAAGGGGGTGGCCCAAGCCCGCCGCCGGCTTATGATCGGGCGATGATCGCGCCGACCGCGGCGATGCGCTCGACGGTCTCGTAGGCGGGAAGATCGAGCTGCTCCCCGAAAATGTCGGGATCGATCTCGCGGTAGGAGAGCGCGCAGCCGAGCGGGGGGAGCGCGGCTTCGAGGGCCTCGTGCAGCGTATCGCGCCCGGCGACGATCGCGCTTCCCGTATAGAGCAACATATGGCCGCCGGGCTCGAGCCGGCGCGCCGCGGCCAGCGCCCAGTCGTGGGAAAGCTTCGCGCCGAGCATGATGCCGCCGTCGCGATAGGCGGGGCCGCCCGGGTCCATGATGAAAGGGGGATTGGCGACGACGAGGTCGATCGGCCCCGGCACCGCGTCCAGCGAATCGCCGGCGATCGTCTCGACCGCGATCCCTGCCGCCGCGGCATTGGCGCGGGCGAGGCGGAGGGCCGCATGGTTGCAGTCGACCAGGACGACCCTTGCCCCGGGCCGCGCACGCCCCGCGACGATGCCGCCCGCGCCGGTCCCGGCGCCCATGTCGGCGATCCGCCCCACCGCCCCGATCCCGGCCAGCGCGGCGAGGATGAAATCGGCGAAGCGCCAGGTGTCGGGACCGAGGAACACGGAGTCCGGACGGTCGGTGGGGTAGGCGCCGTGCAGGAAGAGGAGGCCGGCGACGCGCGAGACCCGCAACAGGCTGCGATGGAGATCGCCTTCCGCGGCGAGCGCGCCGGCGCGCTCGAGCAGGTCGAGGAGATCGGGCCGCAGCAGCTCGCGGGCAAAGGGCAGGCTCCAGCCGAACACGTCGCGGAGGGTCCGCGCCTCGCGCATTGCGGCGCGCTTCAGGACCCGCTCATGGGTGGCGGGCGTAGGCGTGACGAAATCGTAGCCGAGCGCGCCGAGCCGCCGCAGCAACTCCACCAAGGCCTCGTCGGCGGTGTCGGGCAATATTTCCGCTACCACAGCTCCTGCCGGTATCGCGCGAAGCAGCGCGCGCCGCAATTCAGACGGATCAGCGCGCCTTCGGCCATGGCGGTCGCCCGGCGCGGATCCTCGGCGATGAGCGGCGCGATCGCCTCGCGATTCCAGGCCTCGCTATGCTTGACGTCGAGCACGGCGTGCAGATCGAAATAATGAAGCGCCTTGCCGGGAATGCCGAGCCGGCGCAGCCCGGAAGCGGTCGCGGCCGAGCGGCCCGGGGCGGTCTGCTCGATGATCCCGAGCGCGCCGATCGCATGGAAGGCGTAGCGCCGCGTCGTCGCCATCGCGGTCATGGCGTTGGCGAGCGCCAGGCTCTCCCAGACCGTCGTCTCGATGGCGGGGGCGAGATCGAGCGCGCTAACCAGCCGATCGAGCATCGGGCCGTGCATGCCCTTCGCGTTGCCGCGGCCCATCTCGTCCCAATAATTGCGGGCCAGCTCGAGCTTGGTGCGTGGCGACAGCCTCACCTGGGCGTAAGCGACGAGATCGTCGAATCCGGCCTCGCCCGCCGCCTCCTGGGTCAGAAACCAGCGGAAGTCTGCGAGGCTCGCGCGCTCGGCAAGCCAGGGGAAGAGAGGGTCGCCCTGGCCGGGGCCGGACTGCTCGAGAGATTCGAACCAGGCGAGGAAGCCCGCGGGATCGCGCGGCGCCGCCTCCGCCTCGGCGGCGACCTCGGCGCGGAGCTCCTCGAGGAAGGCGCCTTCCAGCCGCGCCATCTTGGCGTCGCCGTCGAGCACCAGCCGCCAGTCCTCGGTGGGAAGTCCGGGGGCCAGCCGCTGGCGGTTCCAATAAGCGAGACCCTGCTGGAAATCGTCATTGAGGAATTGGGACCGAAACGGGTCACCATGGTCGGGAAGGCTCGCCATGCTGTGTGAAATCCGCGTCGTTACAGATGCTTGATTAGCGAGCGCGCCGCTTCTTTGTTCCGGAACGAACCGACTCACCTAGGTTAGCGCGGGGCCTGCGGAACGGGCGAAACCACGCCGGCGGACGCGCTGCGAAGCATCGCCGGATTGCGGCCCGGGCGCGAAGGGGGCAGGAAAGGCCATGCTCGAAGGCTGGGAAGACTTCTACCTGCTGATCGGCTCGGCCGGCGCGGCCCTGATCGGCTTGCTGTTCGTGGTGGTGACGCTCACCGCCGGGCGCGACCGCCGAACGGTGATGTGGGGGCAGCGGCTCTACCTCAGACCGATCGTCTTCCAGCTCGCATCGATCCTTCTGCTGAGCGGTGCGGCGATGGCGCCCGGGTTCGGCCGGAGGGGCTTCGCCCTGCTCTGCGGGCTGGTCGCGCTTGTCGCCGCGATCGTGGGCGTCCGGATCACGATCGGGCTTTATCGCGCGCCCGCGGGACGGTCCGGCTGGGACGACATCGGCTGGTACGGAGCGGCACCCGTCCTGCTCTTCGTCCTGCTGATCGGCGCGTCCGCCGCGTTCGCCGCGGACGCGGCCTGGGGCCCGCTCGCGGTCGCCGGCCTGCTCATGGCCGTGCTGCTGGTCAGCATCCACAATGCCTGGGATCTGGTGACCTGGCTGGCGCCGGGAGCGAGCGCGGACGCGCCCGCGCCCTCCGGCGGGGAGGCGGGGGCGGGCGCCGCGCCGGCGCCGGACGAGGCCGGCGCCGGCTGACGATCCGGGCCTGGAGGGGCTCTAGATCCTGCCCATCAGCAGCAGGATCAGCACCACGACCACGACCAGGCCGAGGATGCCCGAGGGGCCGTAGCCCCAGTTGCGGCTGTGCCCCCAGGTGGGCAGCGCGCCGATGAGGAAGAGGATCAAGAGGACGATCAGGATTGTGCCGAGCATAGGTCCTACTCCTTTAAGGTCAGGAGCGTAACGACCTTGGCCCGGATCGGTTCAACGCACGATCGGTCAGGCGGCCGTCCCGTCGAGCAAGGCCGCGCGATGCGACAGGATTTCGCGGACCAGCAGATCGAAATCCTCGCGCCTGCTGCGGTGATTGGTGATCGCGGCGCGCAGCACGAAACGCTCGCCGAGGCGCGTCGAGGACAGGATTGCGACGCCCGATTCCTGGAGACGCAGCATGATCTCCCGGTTGAGATCGTCGAGAGAAGCGGGCGAGAGATGGGGTGAAATCGCCCGGAAGCAGACGATGTTCAGGCTGACGGGGGCGACGAGCTCCAGGCCCGCTTCCGCCTCGACGAGGCGGGCCAGATGCCGCGCCTGGGCGATATTCTCCTCGATCAGACTGGCGAAGGTCTCGCGGCCGTGCGCCTTCAGCGCGAGCCAGATTTTCAGCGCCCTGAAATCGCGCCCGAGCTCGATGCCGAGCGCGCCGAAGCCGGTCCGCCCGGAAAGCACGCCGCGGCTGTCCGTCGCCAGATAGGCGGCCTCGACCCGGAACGCCTCCACATGGGCCGTCTCATGCCGGGTCAGCAGGCAGGCCACGCCATAGGGCGCGTACATCCATTTATGATAGTCGAACGCGACCGAGTCCGCGCGGGCCAGCGGCGCCAGCGATGCGCGATATTCCCCGGCGAGCATGGCGAGGGCGCCGAACGCACCGTCGACATGGAGCCACAGGCCGTGCTCGGCGCAGAAATCGGCGATCTCGCCGATCGGGTCGAGGGCCCCGGTATTGACCGTGCCCACATTGGCGACGACGCAGAAGGGCCGCCGGCCGCGATCGACATCCTGCCGGACCGCCTCGGCGAGGGCCGCGACATCGAGCCGATAGTGGACCGCGGGCAGCCGCCTCAGGCTGTTCGCGCCGAGCCCCATGACCCTCGCCGCCTTGTCGATCGAATTGTGGGTCTCCTCGGAGCAATAGAGGATCGGGAGCGCGCCGGCTCCGGCGAGGCCGTCGCCCGCCCAGTCGACCGGGCAGCGGACGTGCCTGGCGATGATCAGCCCGATCAGGTTGGCGACGGCGCAGCCGCTGGTCAGGATGCCCGATCCTCCCGGGGGCAGGCCGATCAGCGCGCGCGACCAATCGAGCACCTGCGCTTCGACCAGGGTCGCCGCATGGTCGCCGGCAAAGACATTGGGATTCATCGTCGAGGCGAGGAAATCGGCGAGGATGCCGACGGGGTCGCCGCTGCCCACGACCCAGCCCCAGAAACGCGGATGCACATTGCCGAGCGGATAGGGAAAAATGTCCCGCCGGAACGCCTCGAGCGCCGCCTCAAGCCCGATCCCGGTTTCGGGGAGTCCGGCCGAAAGCCGTTCGCGCACCTCCGCCGGCGGCCTTTGCCAGACCGCGCGCTCGCGCACTGTCTCCAGCCAGTGCGAAGCCTCGTCGACGAGGGCGTGGCCGATCCGCCTGAATTCGTCCCAATCCGGCGGATCGAGCGTGGGGCCGCCCCTCACCGCTGGCCGCCGCCCGGCCAGGGGCTCGTAGGTGCGGCGCGTCGCCGGGAGATGGCGCTAGGCATGTTCGCGGTTCCTCGGCCGTCCATAAAGAGCCGTGAGGGGCCCGCCTCAAACGAAACTTCCTGCCGGCACGATTGAGCGGAATTGGCGGCGTCTCGCGCGCAAGCGACAAAGCTTCACCCCTCCCGCGAAGGCAATGCGCGCCTCGCCTCCGCCGGCGGCCTCTAGGATGCGGGCGCGGCCACGGGAGGGAAGGATGACGGACGGCGCTTCGGACCCGAACGACCGGATTTTCGTGAACGAAGTCGAGGGCCTGCCGCCGCCGTTCAGCCCGACCAGCTTCGCCGTCCGCCTCCGCGACATGTGCTGGATCTCCGGCCAGATCTCCAGCGGCTCGAACGGGCGATATCTGCCGGGCGAAGCCGCCGAGGAGGGCGCGCGGGCCTTCGACGCAATCTTCAGGATCGCCGAAGCGGCGGGGCTCTCGCGCGCCGACATCGTCTATGTGGACATCGCCTTCCAGGATCTGGACGACCTCACCGAGATCAATGCGCTCTACGCGCGGCTCTTCCCCGAGGGCCGGCGCCCGGCGCGGACCATCTACCAGGCGGCGCGACTGCCGTTCGGCGCGAAGATCAAGGTCCAGGCCGTGGCCGCACGCTGAGTCAGCGCGCGAAAGGCTGGATGGCGCGCGGCCCCGCGGCGCCCCGGTCGAAGCGCATCGCGCGCATCAGCGCGCGGAAGCGCGGATCGGAACGGAGCGGATCCATCACCGGATCGACCTTGAGCTGGTTCATCCAATTGCCGCGCTCGGCATAGTCCCGGCGCAGCCATTCGATGGCGCGGTCGCGGTCACCGAGCGCGAGATGGACCGCGGCGATACGGTAGGGAACGGTGCCGCCGCGCGTCCGGGTGGTGGTGATCTCCTGGACCAGCCGAAGCGCCTCCTCGCGCCGGCCCGCCATCGCATAGCCATAGGCCAGGGCCGCCCAGGCGCCGCCATTGTTGGTGAAGCGGCTGGTGCGCTCGAGCTCTGCCACACCCTCCTCGAGCCGGCCGAGCGCGATATTGGTGAAGCCGAGATAGAGCCTGGCGATGACATTGTCCTGGACTGCGATCGAGCGGCGGCATTGCGCCTCGGCGAGATCGAAGCGCCGCTGCGAATAATAAGTGCGGCACAGCAGGGACTTGGTGCCCACGGTCGGGGCGAGCGCGTCGGCGCGCTGGAGTTCGGCGATGGCCTCCTCGAATCGTCCCATCGACGACAGGAAGGCGCCATAGCCGCCATGGGCGATCGCATTGTCCGGCTGGAGGCGGATCGCGGCGCGATATTCGCGCTCGGCGGTGGGCCAGTCGAAATCGGTGCTGTAGGCGAAGGCGGCCGCGGCGGCGTGAGCCTCGGGCAGGTTCGGGTCGATCGCTACGGCGCGCCGCAGCGCCTCGCGCGCCGGCGGCATGATCTCCGCCGCGCTGGCCCCGTCCGGATCGGAATAGCCGAGCCGCAGCCAGGCGCGGGACAGCTCGACATAAGCGAGGGCGAAGCGCGGATCGGCCGCCACCGCCTGCTGATAGAGCCGGATCGCCTCGCGGGCATTGGCGAGCCGGCCGCCGGCGCGCGGATCGCTCTGGGCGAACAATTCCCGCCCGCGCAGGAACAGCGCATTGGCCTGCGGATTGCGGGAATATTGGGTTGCGGCCTGGCTCGCCGGGGCGGGGGCGGCGCCCTGGGGCGCCTGGCCCGCGGTCAGGATCATCGCGACGACGAACAGGCTGGAGCCGGTCATGACGGCACCTCCATTCTCTCTCGTCGCCGCCTCGACGGGGAGGATAGCATCGGGAGGGCCCGGCCATAGGTGAGTTTTCCTCACCGCGGCCGTCCAAGAAATGCGCGCCGCGGCGCGGGCGAAACTGCGTATCGCTGCCGCCGGACCGGCGGCGCGCGGAACGGAGTGGAGCGGGCGATGGAGATACTCGGCTACGACCATGTCGGCCTCAGGGTGGTGGACCGGTCGGTCTCGCTCGGCTTCTTCGGCTCGCTCGGCTTCATCGTCGATCCCAATCATTCGAACGAGCGGGTCGCCGAGATCGTGAACCGGGCCGGCACCCGCATGAACCTGATCTTCAACGGCGAGCCCACGGACGGGGGCAGGAACGTGCTGATGGACGTGCCCGAGCGCAGCCCCGGCTATACCCACGCCGCCTTCGTCGTGCCGGACCTGGCCGACGTCCTCGCCTGGGCCCGCGCGCGCGGGGTCGAGATCACGGAAGGGCCGGTGAACCGGGGACGCCGGCTCACCTGCTTCCTGCGCGATCCCGACCGGAACGTGCTCGAGTTCAACCAGCTTCTCGACAGCGGAAGGTAAAGGCGATGAGCCTCGATTTCATGCTTCTCGACGTGTTCACGCCGAAGCCGTTTGGCGGGAACCAGCTCGCCGTGTTCCCCGACGGCAGCGACATTGACGACCGGACCATGCAGGCGATCGCCCGCGAGTTCAATTTCTCCGAGACCGTCTTCGCCCTCCCGCCGCGCGGCGAGGGCGAAGAGTACGGCCTCAGGATCTTCACCCCGAACACGGAGCTGCCCTTCGCCGGCCATCCGACCTGCGGGGCCGCGGCGGCGCTGACCGTGCACGGGGACGTGGCCACCGAGGATGGCGCCGGGACCATCCTCTTCCAGACGGGGGCCGGGCCGGTGCGGGTGGACGTCGCGCTCGAATCCGGCCTGGTCTACGCCCATCTCGTCCGCGGCAACCCGGTGGAGCTGCCGTCCGAAAAGCCGCCCGCCGGGGCGGCCATGGAGAGCCTCGGCCTGGAGGGCGCGCCGCTCGACCTCTTCTATGCCAGCGTCGGCCTCAAGTTCGCCTTCGTGGAGCTGGCGAGCGCGGAAGAGGTCGACGCCGCCCGGCTCGACCTCGCCTCCTGGGAGAGGCATTTCAAGCATGCCTGGTCGCCAAATCTCTTCTTCTATGCCCGGACCGGCGAGGATCGGGTCCATGCGCGGATGTTTGCCCCCGCCTTCGGCATCGCCGAGGATCCGGCGACCGGCTCGGCCTGCGCCGCCTTCGCGGGCGCGCTCGCCGCGCGCTCGGAGCGCGCCGACGGCGCCTTCAAATGGGACATCGCGCAAGGGGTGAAGATGGGACGGCCGAGCGCGATCGTCGCCACCGCCGAGAAACGCGGCGGCACGGTCGTCACGACCGGCGTGGGCGGCCATTCGGTCGTCGTCGGTTCCGGCCGCCTGTCGCTCTGACCGCTCCGGCGATCACTCCTCGATCGCCGCGCCGCGGCGGCGCAGGTGCTGGCGGAAGGTGAAGCCCGGATCGCGGGCCCGCGCATCGAGATAGGCGCTGAACTGGAACTGGGCGCGAAGGCTGGTCCCGGCCTGGGTCCGCTCCGCCTGAACCAGCTCGGTGCGGCGGATCTCGTCGGCAATCCGGACGATCGCGTCGAGGCCGAAAGCGGGAAGGAAGAGGACGCCGTCGGAATCGCCGAACGCCTGATCCTCGCGCGTCACCTCGAAGCCGCCGAGGCTAGCGCGCGCGAGCGCGTCCGCGGGCCGCGCGCGCAGGGCGACCGGTCCGGCCGGATAGGAGCCGAGCGAGAACAGACGAACGCCGATCTCGTCGAGCAGGGGCGTGTCGCGGTGCGCGCCCCAGATGACGATCGCGGCGATGCCGGCATCCACGGCCTCGCGCGCGACGAGGTCGCCGATGCAGCCCTCGTCGAGCAGGCCGCCATTGTCGACCGCGAGCACGTCGCCCGGCTCGGCCTGGTCGATCGCCTCGAGGAAGACGTCGACGCTGCCATGATGGCGGACCGGCCGTACGCGGCCCCAGCAAAGCCCGCTCCGCGCGGCCTCGGTCCGCGCGGCGATGCCGACCGGCGCGCGCAGCTCCAGGCCGAGGCGCACCGCGGCGTCGGCGAGGTGCGGCGTGGTAAGCGCGGCGAGGCCGGAAAGCGGATCCATGGCGCCATCTTAGGCCTCGCAGCGATGCTGATTCATGAGAATCATTCATCGATGTGTTGCGAAACTCTCGCTCACTCCGCTAATTCAGGTGAGATAAATTCAACAGACGAGCAAATTGCCCTCGGAAGGAAAGCGCGACATGGCGGTGCGACCCCCATCACTTCGTTCGATCGCGGCTTTCGAGGCCGCGGCGCGGCATCAGAGCTTCGCCAAGGCCGCCGACGAGCTCAACCTCACCCATGGCGCGATCAGCCACGCGATCAAGGGGCTGGAGACCCGCCTCGCCAGCGAATTGTTCGACCGGAGCGGACGCGGGGTCATCCTCACCGAAGCCGGCCGTGTGCTCGCCGGCCGGGTCCGGCTCAGCATGTCGCTGCTCAGCGAAGCCTTCGAGACACGCCCCTGGCTCCAGCGCTCGCGGCTCGTCGTCTCGGTCTCGCCGTCGGTCGCCGCGACGTTCATCGGACCGCGGCTCGGTCGGTTCCGCGAACGCCATCCCGACATCCTGCTCGACCTCAGGATCGACGCGGGCCTGGCGCGGGTCGGCGAAGGCGCGGTCGACGTCGGCTTTCGCTGGGGGCCCGGCGGATGGGCCGGGCTCAGCGCGGTCAAGCTCGCGGACGAGCAGCTCTTCCCGGTGGCCTCGCCGACCTACAAGAACATGCCTGCGACCCCTGCCGACCTGCTCGACCAGGATCTGATCGTCCACCCCGAGCTGCCCTGGTCGACCTGGTTCGCCGCGGCCGGGATCGAGGCCGGCCAGCCGCGGACCGCCTGCACGATCAACGATTCCCAGCTCACCCTGGTCGCGGCGGCGGCCGGCGCGGGAGTCGCGCTGGCGCGCTCGCTCCTCGCCCAGTGCGATCTCCACGCCGGCCGGCTGGTGAAGCTGTTCGACGTCGAGGTGTCGGCCAATTATTCCTACTGGCTGGTGTGGAGCCCGGTCTCGCCCAAGCTCGCCACGATCGAGCTGTTCAAGGCGTGGCTGAGCGAGGAGCTCAAGTCGCCGCCCTGCGTGTCGCTCTGATCAGGCCGCGCTAGAAATCGGCGATGCCCTCGGCTTCGACCGCGCGGGCGACGGCCGGGCGTTCGAACATGCGCCGCACCCATTTGCGCCAGACCGGAAAGCGCTCGGCCATGGGAATGCCGACGCGATTGCCCCAGCGGTAGAAGACCAGCAGATAGGGGTCGGCGATCGTATAGCGGTCGCCGACCAGCCAGCCCTCGCCCAAAGCGCCTTCGATCTCGTCGAACAGGGTCTCGATCGAGGCCAGGGCGAAGCCGGTCATGGCAGCGCTCTCCGCTCCCGCGGGCAGGAAGCGCTCGGGCCGCCAATAATGGGCGAAGGCGATGTGGAGCGTGCTCGCCAGCCATCCGGCCCATTCGAGCGTGCGGCCGAAGGCCAGCGTGCCCGGCGCCGGGAGCAGTCCGCTCTCCGGCTTGAGCAAAGCGAGATAGGTGAGGATCGCGACATTCTCGCCGAACACGCCGTCATCGACCCTCAGCACGGGAACGCGGCCGCGCGGATTGATCGCCAGATAGTCGGCGCCCAGATGCTGACCGTCCGCGATCGCGATCCGCTCGAGCCGGTAGGGAATGCCCAGCTCCTCGAGGACGATATGGGGCGCGAGCGAGCAGGCGCCGGGGGAATGATAGAGAATCGGGATCATCGTGAATGCGTCCTTCGCGCGGCAGGGGTCTCAATTTCGCACGGGCTTGTCCCCCGGGCGGCGCCCTCAAAAAGCGCATTCTCCTCACGGCTGGGCCAAGGAATCATTCACTATCCCGCCCCTGTGGCGCTCCCTAGGCTCCGCAAGGATGTCCTTCCAACTCTGGCTCTCCTACGCGGCCTTCACCTTCGTCGTGGTGATCACGCCGGGGCCGGCGATCCTGCTGACCAGCAGCTACGGCCTCTCCCACGGGATGAGGAAGGGGATGGGCGTCGTCCTCGGGATCGAGCTCGCCAACACCTTCTACTTCTTCCTCTCCGCGGCCGGGCTGGGCGCCCTGCTCGCCGCCTCCGAGCTCGCCTTCCAGATCATGAAATATTGCGGGGCCGCCTATCTCATCTATCTCGGCCTCGCCCAACTCGCGGCCGCGGGAAAGAGCGAGCCCGGGAGCGAAAGCGTGCCCCGGATCTGGGGCAATCCGGCGTTCCAGGGTTTCTGCTCGCAGCTGATCAATCCCAAGGCCCTGCTCTTCTACGCGGCCTTCCTCCCCCAGTTCATCGACTATCATTCCGCCTCGGTGGGCCGCGACCTCGCGATCCTCGCCGTCACCGACATCGGGCTCGAAGTGCCCGTGCTCGCCTTCTACATGTATGCCGCGATCCGCGGCGCGCGGCTGATCGGCAGAGGCTCGCGCGCGCGCTGGCGCGAGCGTGCTTCGGGGGCGGCCTTCCTGACCGTCGGCGCCGCGATGCTTCTGACCAAACGCGCCGCCTGACCCCGTCCCGCGAAGCGGCTGCGGGTCTCAGGTATCGAAGCCGTGGCGTTTCTCCACGGAGGCCACCGGCTGGGCATCGCGGTCGAGGCGATAGATGCGCCGGGCGCCGCTCGGATGATCGACCGGGCGGAAGCCGGCCGTTTCGAAGGCGACGGGAAAGCCGGTCCAGGCGAAAGCGGGCGCCATCGCGCGCCCGGCCGCAACGACGGGATAGCCCTCGATCGAGCGCGCCCCTCGGGCGAAGGCATGAGCGGCCGCGGCCTCGATCAGGCGCGCCAGATGCCCGCGCTTCCGCTCCGCCGGAGCCAGATAGAAGCAGAGGATCGCCCAATCGGCCATCTCCGCGCGCCAGAGCAGCCGGCTGCGGCGAAGCCGCGCGAGGGCACCGGCCGGGCCGAGCCGCACCCAGCCGACCGGAATTTCGCCCCGGAGCATCAGCAGGGCCTCGCAGGTGCCGGCCTTGATCGCCGCCTCGAGCCTGCGCCGGTTGGGCTCGCCCTTCATCGCCTCCCAGGCCGCGGCGCCGGGCGGCGCATCCCAGTGCATGCACCAGCAGCCTCCGCAGGCACCCCGCGTACCGAACAGCCGCTCGACCAAAGGCCAGCTGTCCGGCCCGGCAGCGCGAATCTCGATCGCCGGCTCGGCATCATGGCCGCCGGGCTCCCCGGGGCGGATCTTCCTGGCATTTCGATCGGTGCTGCACCGCATGGCCAAAACCTATCCGAAGCCGCGCCGGGCGGGCTGCGGAATTCTGCTCAACCCTGGCTCGGAATTCCGCTCGCGATCAAGGGCGCGGCGGCGATGCGGACAAGGTCACTCGCCGACGAACCATTTGCGCTGTCCGCGCGGATGCGCTCGAATGGCACGGTCCCGGATGATGACGGAGAACGAGCGTGGCAGCGCGAATCGGGGATGCCGGCGAGGCGAAGCGGAGCTCGGGCATCGACGTCAGGGTGGTCGGCTGCGGCGATGCGTTCGGCAGCGGCGGGCGCTTCAACACCTGCTTCCTGCTCGACGGGCCGGAGGGCCGGGCGCTGATCGACTGCGGCGCCTCCTCGCTGATCGCGCTGAAGGCGCTGGGCATCGACCCGGACACGATCGGCACGATAGCGATCACCCATCTGCACGGGGACCATTTCGGCGGCCTGGTCTTCCTGCTCCGCGAAGCGACGCTCTACAATCGGCGCACGCTGCCGCTGCTCATCGCCGGCCCGCCGGGGCTGCGCGCCCGGCTCGAGCAGGCGCTGGAGATCTTCTTCCCGACCGGCTCGGCGCCGCCCAAGACCTTCGCGCTCAGCTTCGTCGAGCTGGAAGCGCGGGCGACGAAGCAGGTCGGGCCGATCCGAATCACCGCGTTCGCGGCGGACCATTTCAGCGGCGATCCCTCTTATTCCCTGCGCGTCGAGATGGCGGGGCGGACCGTCGCCTATACCGGGGACACGCTCTGGGTCGACGATCTCGAGGACCTCGCCGCGGGCGCGGACCTGCTGATCTGCGAGGCCTATTCCCACGAGCGGCCGCGCGGCAAGCATCTCGACTATATGACGATCAAGCGCCGCCTGCCCGCTCTCGGCGCCGCCCGCCTGCTCCTCACCCATCTCGGCGAGGAGATGATCGCGATGATCCCCGAGCTGGATCTCCCGGTCGCGCATGACGGCCAGCTGATCCGGCTGGACTAGCCGGCCAGGTCGATCGCCCGTCTCAGTCGGTGCCGGACGTCGATTCACCCTGATTGCGGCCGAGCCTGTCGAGGTCCAGCTCGAACAGGGCATCGACCTCGACCGCGACACCCATCGGGAGGCTGGCGACCCCGACTGCCGCGCGGGCGTGGCGGCCGCGCTCCCCGAGCACGGCCGTGATCAGCTCGGAAGCGCCGTTCGCGACCATCGGGTGCTGCTCGAAGCCGGGCACGGCGTTGACGAACACGCCGAGGCGGAGGCAGCGGGTCACCGCGTCGAGATCGAAGCGGCAGGCGCCAGCGACCTGCGCCAAAATGTTGAGCGCGCAAAGCTCGGCCGCCCGCTGCGCCTCTTCAAGCCCGATGCGCTCGCCGACCCGGCCGCGATAGAGAATGTCGCCCGCGGCGACCGGGATCTGGCCGGATACATAGAGGATCGCGCCGCCGCGCGTGTGACCCACATAGGCGCCGGCGGGGGCGGAGACCGTGGGCAGGGTCAGCCCGCGCTCGGCGAGACGATCGGCATAGGCCTTGGCGATCATGTGGCTTCTCCTTCGATGAGGCCGTCAGGGGATGTCCACCACCACGTTCCCGCTCACCGCCCGCGTCTCCATCGCCTCGTGCGCCAAAGCGATCTCCGCGAGCGGGAAGCGCGCGCCGATCCGGTGCTGCAGGGCCTCGCGGCGAAGCAGATCGTCGAGTTCCGCCAAGGCGCGGCGGCGGAGCGGCTCGGAAAGATTGTAGATGATGAACAATTTGAGCTCGATCCCGTGGGCGAGCCAAGCGGACATGGGCAAAGGCGCAGTCCAATCGTCCGAGCCGTAGACGATCGCGGTGCCGCCGGGCTTGAGGCAGGCGGCATAAGAAGCCGCATTGGCGCCGAGATTGACCTCGAGGATGCGATCCACTCCCGCCCCGCCGGTCAGCGCGGCGATCGCGGCGGCAAGATCCTCCCGGCGATGATCGATCACGGCCTCGGCCCCGGCGGCGGAAGCCGCCTCGGCTTTCTCCGGCGAGCCGGCGGTGGCGATCACCCTCGCCCCGCTGCGCGCCGCGAACTGGACCGCATAATGGCCGACGGCGCCGGCGCCGCCATGAACGAGCAGGGTCTCGCCGCGCGGCGCGCCGTCGAAGAAGGCCGCACGCCAGGCGGTGAGCGCGGGTATGCCGAGGCAGGCGCCGACCTCGAAGCCGGCATTTTCGGGGAGCGGCACCGCCTGCGCGCCCGGCAGGGCGACATATTGGGCGGCGGTGCCGAACGGCCGCCGCCACTGCGCATTCCAGAGCCAGACCCGCTCGCCAAGGCGCGATTCGGGGACGCCCGCGCCGACCCTGTCGATGATCCCGGCGCCGTCGCTGTGTGGGATGGTCCGCGCGAAGACGCCGCCGCGGGCCACGCCGCGGCGCATCTTGAAGTCGGTCGGGTTGGCGCCGGAGACGTGGACACGAACGCGGACCTCGCCGGCCCCGGGCAATGGGGCCGGCACCTCCTCCACGCGGAGCACCTCGCGCGCCTCGCCGAAACGCTCGTAGAAAGCGGCGATCATGGTCTCGCTCATCGCGTCGCGCCCGGCCGCAATTCCCAGAGCACGTTGATGATCCGCCACCGCCCGTCGACCTTGGCCATGTGGAGATAATCGACCCAGCGCGAGGCATCGACGCGCACCGAGGCCACGTTCTCGAAGCGATCGAGGATGCGCACGTCGGTGCGCGGGTGCGGGTCGCTGCGGCCGCGCCCGTCGCGGGTGCGGTTGATCAGGGTCAGCGCCGACATCTGCTCGAGCCGGATGGTTCCATCCGGCCCTCGCAGGAAGATCCTTTTGGCAAGCTCCGGGTCGAGCGAGCGCTCCATCCGCGCCGCATCGCCGGCATACCAGCCCTCGATATAGTCGAGCGCGGTGGCCCGGATCGCCTCCTCGTCGGTCGGCGCGGCGGCGGGGGCGGCCAGCCCGACGCTCATCGCCGCCAGCAGCATCAGGTTCGAGATCTGCATTGCTTGCTCCTCATACCTTCGCGCAGCCGGGCCGCGCTGCGATCCAGGCCGGTCGCCCGGCGGATCCCCCGGCCGCTTGCCCGCCGGATAGATAGATCGTAATATGACGATATGAGCGGGAATATTGAAAAAGACGCGAGGGCAATCGCGAGCATTCATCGCTTGCATATCCTGCATTGGCTGAAGGACCCGTGCGGCCATTTCCCGCCGCAGTGCGACGGCGATCTCGTCACCGACGGCGTCTGCGCCCTGCTCATCGCCGACAAGCTGGGGCTCGCGCAGGCGACCACCGCCCAGCATCTCAAGGCCCTGGTCGCGGCAGGCCTGATCATCCCGAAGAAGATCGGCAAATGGACCCTCTATCGGAGGGACGAAGCGAAGATCGCGGCGCTCATGAAGGCGCTCGACAGACAGATCGGCTAAGGCGCCGATATGGGGCTCGGAGGAGGTGGCGGAGAGGGAGGGATTCGAACCCTCGGAACGCTTGCGCGCTCAACGGTTTTCGAGACCGCCCCGATCGACCACTCCGGCACCTCTCCGCATGCGAGGCCAGGCCCGAAAAAGGGCCCGCCCGGTCGAATGAGCGGCGCGCTCTAGCGCAGCCTCCCGGCCTTGCCAAGCATGTCCTCGGCGAGGGGCGTGCTTGCCGCGGCCCCTCCCGGCGCCTACATGGGGGGCATGACGCAGCCGGATAACATTCCGCTGGACAATTCAGCCGCTCCGCAAGCCCCGCCGGTCTCCACCGCCCGCTTCACGATCGGCGAGGTCGTCCGCCATCGCCTGTTCGATTTCCGCGGCGTGATCTTCGACGTCGACCCGGTCTTCGCGAACAGCGAGGAATGGTACCAGGCGATCCCCGAGGAGATCCGCCCGGCCAAGGACCAGCCTTATTACCATCTCCTCGCCGAGAATTCGGAGAGCTCCTACATCGCCTATGTCAGCCAGCAGAACCTGCTCGCCGACACCGAGGGCGAGCCGGTCGACCATCCCGCCATCTCCGGCATGTTCGAGGATTTCGACCAGGGACGCTACAGGCTGCGGCGCGAACGGCGGCACTGACGACCGCTCCGGTTGACACCGGCGGCCTCTCTTTGTAGCAGCCGCTTTCCCGCGCGGGGCATGCCTCGCGCGTCAATCGTTTCGACTTATTGGATGGGCCCATGTTCGCTATCGTGCGCACGGGCGGCAAGCAGTATCGCGTCGCCGCCGGAGACAAGATCGTCGTCGAGAAGCTCGCCGG
>Ga0070686_100000320_pt1 | contig 31572 bp, 21 predicted proteins | sample KBSS23LmetaG_FD_65654 | JGI IMG/M metagenome (GOLD analysis project Ga0070686, IMG submission 65654) | Switchgrass rhizosphere microbial communities from Kellogg Biological Station, Michigan, USA - KBS S2-3L metaG | ecosystem: Host-associated > Plants > Roots > Rhizosphere ... | reverse complement strand
AGCTCGTGGTAGTGGGTGGCGAAGATGGTCTTGGCCCCCACGTGCTCGTGCAGGTGCTCGGTGGTGGCGGTCGCCACCGAGAGCCCGTCCCAGGTGGAGGTGCCGCGGCCGATCTCGTCCAGCAGCACCAGCGAGCGCGCGGTGGCGCCGTGCAGGATGGCGGCCGTCTCGTTCATCTCCACCATGAAGGTGGACTGCCCGCGCACCAGGTTGTCGCTCGCGCCCACGCGGGTGAAGATGCGGTCCACCACCCCCACCCTGGCGTAGCGCGCGGGAACGAACGAGCCCACCTGCGCCATCAGCACGATCAGCCCCACCTGGCGCAGCACGGTGCTCTTGCCGGCCATGTTGGGGCCGGTGAGGATCATCACCCGTTCGCCGTGGTCGAGGCGCACGTCGTTGGGGATGAACTCCTCGCGCGGCATCATGGTTTCCACCACCGGGTGGCGCCCGCCGCGGATCTCCAGCGCGAAGCCGCCGTCCACCTCGGGGCGCACCAGGTCGCGCCGCACGGCGGCCTCGGCCAGCCCCGCCAGCACGTCGAGCACGGCGATGCGCCCCGCCACCGCCTGGATGCGCGGCACCTCGCGCGCGGCCGTCTCCCGCAGCTCGGCGAAGAGGCGCGTCTCCAGCGTGGCGATCTTCTCCTCGGCGCCCAGGACCTTGTCTTCCCACTCCTTGAGCTCGGGGGTGAAGTAGCGCTCGGCGTTGGCCAGCGTCTGCTTGCGCATGTAGTCGGCCGGCACGCGCTCGGCGTGGGTGCGCGTGATCTCGAGGTAGTAGCCGAACACGCGGTTGAAGCCCACCTTGAGCGAGCCGATCCCCGTGCGCTCGCGCTCGCGCGCCTGCAGGCCGGCGATGAAGTCGACCGCGCCGTCGCGCACGGTGCGCAGGTCGTCCAGCTCCTCGCAGCACCCGCCGCGCACCACGCCGCCGTCGGCGATGGCCACCGGCGCGTCGGCGCTCACGGTGCGCTCGATGGCGCCGCGCACGTCGCTCACCGGGTCCAGCCCTTCCAGCACGCCGCGCAGCAGGTGCGCCCGCGCGCCGGCCAGCGCGTCCCTCAGCGGCGGCACCTTTCCCAGCGACGCGGCCAGCGCCAGCATCTCGCGCGGGTTGGCGCGGCCGGCCCCCACCTTCACCGCCAGGCGCTCCAGGTCGCGCACCTCGGCCAGCGCCTCGCGCACGGCGCGGCGCGCGGCGGCGTCGTCCACCAGCTCGGCCACCGCGTCGAGCCGGCCGCCGATCGCCGCGACGTCCACCAGCGGCGCCAGCAGCCAGCGGCGCAGCAGGCGGCCGCCCATGGGGGTGAGCGCCTCGTCCAGCACCCCCAGCAGCGTGCCCTGGGTGCCGGCGCCGCGCATGGGCTCGGCCAGCTCCAGGTTCCGCCGCGTCATCTCGTCCAGCACCATCTCGTGGCCGGGGCGCTCGATGCGCGGGGGGCGCAGCCCGCCGAACCCGGCCGGCTGCACCTCGGCCAGGTACGCGATCAGCGCGCCGCAGGCGGCCACCAGCGCCTCGTCGCCCGTCTGGAAGCCGTAGCCCGACAGGTTGGACACGCGGAAGTGCCGCTGCAGCTCCTCGCCGGCCTGCCGCGGGTCGAACAGCCAGTCGGGGCGGTAGGTGCGCGTCACGTCGCCCGCGCCGGGGATGGGGAACAGCTCCCACGTCCTGGGCAGGAGCAGCTCGGCGGGCTGGAAGACGCCCAGCGCGTTGGGCAGCTCGTCCCACGTGACCCGCCGGACGCTCATCTCCCCCGTGGTCAGGTCACCCAGCGCCAGGCCGACGGTACCCTCGCCCGCGGCGTCGCCGGCGATGGCGCCCAGGAAGTTGTTGCGGCGCGCGTCGAGCAGCGAGTCGCTGAACACCGCGCCGGGGGTGACCATCTCGGTCACCTCGCGGCGGACCAGCCCCTTGGCGAGCGCGGGGTCTTCCACCTGGTCGCAGATGGCCACGCGGCGGCCGGCCGCGACGAGGCGGCGCAGGTAGGTCTCCAGCGCATGCGCGGGGATGCCGGCCAGCGGGGCGCGGCTCCCGCCGTTGTTGCGCGAGGTGAGCGTCAGGTCGAGGAGCTTCGACCCTTCCACGGCGTCGTCGTTGAACAGCTCGTAGAAGTCGCCCACGCGGAAGAAGACCAGCGCATCCGGGTGGCGCGCCTTGATCTCGCGCCACTGCAGCATCAGCGGGGTGTCTTCGGACGCCATCGGGGATGGGTACGGGAGGCGCGCCGGCCGTGGCCGGCGACGGGGACTGCATACTGTGCGGAAGAGGCCGGAATCTATGCGGCTGCGGGGGATGCGGCAACCGTCACGGGCAGGAAGGTGGACGAAGGGAACGCCGCCCGTCTCGCTCCAATCCAGAGAGCCGTTCGCCCCTTGGGTTCCGCAACGGCAGGCACACGGCCAATGACGATGCTGGATCAACGCTGGTTCGTCCGGAGCCGGGAGATGTCGGCATCCGCTTCTGAGCTCAGGGCTCCGCGTGGAGGGGGAGGGTGAAGACGAAGCGGCTTCCCCGCCCCGGCTCGCTTTCGGCCCACATGCGCCCGCCCTGCGCTTCCACGATGGCGCGCGAGAGGGGCAGCCCCATCCCACGCGCGGCCACGTCGCCGCTCCACAGCGGGGTGAACAGCCCGGCCAGCGCGCCCGGCTCGATCCCCTCGCCCGTGTCGGCCACGCTGATGCGCAGGGCGCCGCCCACCGGCTCGGCGTCGATGGCGATGGTGCCGCCCGCGGGGGTGTGGCGCACCGCGTTGCCAACCAGGTTGCCCAGCACCTGCAGCGTGCGGTCGCGGTCGCCCACCACGGCGGGTAGGCCGGGCGGCACGCGCGCCTCGAAGGCCACGCCGCCGCGCGCCGCCAGCGGCCTTAGGAGGAGCGCGGCCTCGCGCAGCATCAGGCACGGCTTGAACACGGCGTGCTCCACCGGCAGGCTCCCCGCCTCCAGCCGGGTCACGTCGGCCAGGTCCTGCACCAGGTGCCGGATCTGCTCGGCGGCCAGCACCACGGCCTCCAGCGGCGGGCGCTCGGGGCCACCGCCCACGCCGTCGTCCAGCACCGCGGTGGCGTTCAGCAGGATGGTGGAGAGCGGGTTGCGCACCTCGTGGCTCACCATCGACACCACCTTCTGCCGGGCCGCCGCCTCGTTCCGTACGCTGCGGTAGAGCCGCGCGTTGTCCACGTACAGCGCGGCGCGGCGGGCCACCTCCTCGGCCAGCGCCACGTCGCGCCGGCCGTACTCGCGCCCGCCGGTGCGCATCAGGGTGAGCACCCCCACCGTGCGCCCGCGCGCGAGAAGCGGCACGAACAGCACCGAGCTCGTCTCCAGGCGGCGCAGGATGGCGCGGTGCCGCTCGTCCATCGCCAGTGCTTCCTCGAACTCGGGCGTCACCCGCCCCACCAGCTCGGTGCACCCGGTGGCCATGGCCCGCGCCACCCGGCTGTGCGGGTTCTCGTTGGGGGGATACAGCCGCCGCATCTCCTCCAGAGCGGCGTGGACGCCGGGGTCGCGGTGCAGCGTGACCATCCAGCCGAAACGCCCGTCGTCGTCCACCTCGTCCACGATGCAGCCGTCTCCCAGGCGGGGCACCACCAGCGTGGACAGCCGTGCCAGCGTCTCGTGGTGGTCCAGGCTGCCGCTGAGCGCGGCGCCCACCTCGGCCAGGAACGCAGACCGCCGCTCGGCCAGCTGCGCGTTGCGCCGCGCCCGCCGCTCGCGCCGCATGGCGCGGCGCCGGTCGTGGGTGAGCGCCGCCAGCACCAGCCCGGTCATCGACACCAGCGCCAGGTATGCCTGCACGAAGAGCAGCGCCTCCTGGGCCTCGCTCTGGCCCAGCGGCTGGTAGATCACGCGCGCCGCCTGCGCCACGGCGGCGAAGGCCACCGCCGCGGTGACCGTGGAGGCGCCGCGCAGGCCGCTCCGCATGGCCGCCCAAGTGACGAACGGGAACACCGCGTAGCTGAGCGGCACGGTGGCCCCGAACCAGCCGCGCGTGCCGTCGAACGCCAGCAGCGTCACCAGCACCGCGCCCGCCACCGCGCAGGCCAGCTCCAGCGCCTGCGCCCGCGGCAGGGGCCGCAGCCCCGCCGACCAGGCCAGGATCACCGGCGCGGCCACCAGCACGCCGGTGCCGTTGCCCGTCCACCATACCAACGCCGTGACGGGGGCCCGGTGCAGCGGCAGCATCCCCCACAGCAGCAGCCCGCCCACGCCGAACAGGGCGCTGGCCGCCGGCCCGGGAAGCGCCGCCAGCGGCACGAAGCGCAGCACGTCGCGCACCCCCGACAGCGACGGGCGGATGCGCCACACCCGCCCCAGCAACCACACGCCCACCACCGCGTCGAGCACGTTGCCCACGCCGGCCGTCAACGCGTACGGCAGGGGCGCGCCCGTGCTGAGCGTGACGGCGACCGCGGCCACGTACACGGCGGGCCAGTAGCGCATCCCCCACAGCAGCAGCGCCGCCACCGCCACCCCCGACGGCGGCCACACCGGGCTGGCGTTGGCCTGCACGAAGGCGAGCGACAGCCCCACCCGGCCGGCCACGAAATAGGCCAGCGCCAGGATCAGCGCGCGCAGCAGCGTGCGGGGGAGCGTGGCGGCGGAGGGGGGCAACGAAGGAAGGCGCGTTTCGGGAGGCGGAGCCGGCGGGAAGAAGGGTGGAAGCTACCCGCGTTCGCGCTACCGGGCAACGCCTCCGGCCCCGTGCGGCGGCGCCGGAACGCGCCTTGCCAGACGTCGCGGCTGTGACGGCGTGTTCCTGTTACGAACGAGACGACGGGAGAGTGGCGCATGGACGAGCGGATCGGGCAGGACGCACGCGAGGAGGGCGCGAGCCTGGCCCTGGGCGAGCGCGAAGCGGGTGAGCGCACCGGCGGCCGGCGGGGCGGGTTCAGCGACCCGGAGAACTGGCACGACCTGGCCGAGCGCGGCACCCCCCGCAACGGCTGATCCCGGATCACCTGGGTCGTCGTGGTCCCAGGCTTGAAAGATCTCGCTCAGAGGAGCAGGGGAACCGGTCGACCTCTGTTCCCGGGGTTGTCTGCGTGAGGCCTTGACGGAACTCCATCCCGATGGATCTCCCGGCAGCGTGGTATCGTGGCCGGATGAGCGGAAGGCTGTACGGCGGATGCTGAAACGGGCGCGCGGCCGGTGAAGGCCGCGCGCCCGTTCGTCCATCAAACCCGCCGAGGTGTTTCCGGATCCGTGGAGAACCCGGCACCGCGGCCGGGAGAGCCGCTACAGCTCGGGTTCCGAGATGACCAGCTCGGTGTCGGGATTGATCATGGTGCGGGGCGACGCGAAGACCAGCTCCGTCGCTTCCTCGAGCAGCTCCGGGCTGAGCCGCGGATAAAAGCTGCGCGCGCACTCTTCGATCTCTTCGCGCGTGGAACCCGGACGGATGGACGCCCGGATGGCCCGCACGCGCGCCTCGCGGAGGAGGCGCGCCGTCTTCTCTTCACGGCGCAGCCGTGCTGCCGCCATCTCGCTGGCGAGATCTATCTGCACTACGCAAGCTCCTGGAAAGGGAGACGTCAATCTGCTGGGGAAAAGATAACACGTCGTGCAACCCCGGCCCGCCGGTCCATTCTTGTAGCAGAGAAAAATGAAGCGAAAAAGGGCTCGATGCGTGGCCCCACCTTGCATGAGCGTGGCCCGCCAGCGCATCTTGCGGCGAAGGTCGAGGCGGGCGGAGGTGCTGGGAGCACGATCCTTGCCCAAGCGATGGCGGAAGTTAGGCGGGACTCTGGATTCAACGTGAACGGACGAGGTTCAGCATGGCACGGGAGACTGGCACGGTGGAGCGGTTCATGGACGAGAAGGGGTTCGGGTTCATCAAGCCGGACCGGGGCGGCAAGGACGTGTTCGTCCACCATTCCGCGATCCAGGGAAGCGGGTTCCGCTCGCTCTCGCAGGGGCAGCGCGTGGAGTTCGACCTGGTGCAGGACCCGAAGGGTCCCCGCGCGGAGAACGTTTCGGCGCTGGCCGAGTAACCGCGCCCAGGCGCGGCTACACGCACCCCGCCCGGCGGGCGCGCGACCGCATTCAGCGGCCGCACGCCACCCGGGCGGGGCTCCGCGCGTCCGCGAGCTCGGCGCGCGCTCCCAACCTGCTCAACCGCCCCGCTCCACCAGCACCGGCGGCGGATCTCTCATGCCGGCCACCCGCATGAGCGCGGCCCCCCAGGCGTGTGCCTCTGCGATCCGCATCCCATCCCCCAGCCCCTGGTAGAACCCCACCGCGAACGCGATCGCCCCCTCGTCCGACACTTCCGTGGCCATCCCGATCACGTAGGGCACCGACTCGGCGATGGCCGCGGCGTTGCCGTGCGAATGGCAGGCGTTCAGCACCACGCACTCCACCACGCTGCCCAGCCCCGAGAAGAGCCCCCGGAGCCCCTCCGCGCTCGCCGGCTGCGAGCACCCCACGTCGTCCTCGAAGCAGAGCTCCCCCGTCCCCGCCGCGCCGTGCCCCGAGAAGTGGACCACGCGCGGCCTGAGCTGCAGCAGCGCGCGGGCGAATTCGTGCGCCCGCAGCCCCGGCCTCAGCTCCAGCGTGAAGCGCTCGCGCCCCGGCGAAAGCTCCAGCGCTTCCCGGACCTCCCGCATCTCGTCGTCCGTGCGCAGCCGCGCCAGGTCGGTCGGCGACGCGGCGGCGAACAGCACGGTGATCCGTGAGGCGGACGCCGGCTCCGGCTCCACGCTCCACCTCGGCTGCGCGGGCCAGGTCACGCGCAGGTCGCCGCCCGCCACGGTGACCGCGTTCCCGCTCCCCGTCACCCGCACCACCTGCGAGGCCCGCCTCGACGCGGCGCGCGCGGAGGGCCCGACCGCGGTTGCCAGCGCCTCCACCAGCACGCGGACCTCCGGGCTGCGCCGGGCGAGCAGGTCCAGCCCCACGGCGAGGAAGGAAGGGCTGGTGGTGATGCGCGGACCGTCAGCCGTGTCGCCCGCGTCGGCGTCCATGGCATCCCACGGCCGGCGGCACAGGTCGCGGACGCGCAGGTCGGCCGGGCCTTCGCGCCGGCGGTAGGCGAGCAGCGCCCCGGCCGCGCGCTCGGCGGCTCCGTTCGGCATCGCGGGTTCCGGGCGGCGGGTCAGAGGAGGGCCACGAGGAGGAGGAGCACGACGAACGCGGCGATCCCGGCGCACACCAGCAGCAGCCACGCGCCGCCGTACCAGCCGATCGCGCTCCGCAGCCGCTGGGCGGTGGCCGTGGTGGGGGCATCGCCGCGCATCTGCTCCCAGCGAGACAGCACGAAGTCGAGCGGCGTGGGGCGGGCGGTGTTCTGCGCCAGCACCTCGGGAAGGAGGCCGCGGACCACGGGCCGGTACTCGGGGTGGCCCCGCGTGGCCAGCCAGGGCACCAGCGTGCCCGCGTACCACCCCGGCCCGGCCTCCCCCGTTCCTCCCGGCGCGCTGGAGATGCGGTACGCGCCCGGCTCGGCGGCGCGCATCCGCCGCCGGGCCGAGATCTCGGCCAGCTGGGCGCTCTCCGCCCCGTCCAGCGCCTCCACGAACGCGATCGACGCGCGCAGGGCGATGCGCTGCGCCACGGGGTGCGCGGGGTCGCGCATCCAGCGCATCATCGCCCACTCCACCGGCGTCAGCGGCCGCGCCGCATCCACGAACGCGGGGTAGCTGCGCCCGTTCACCTGCACCTGGGCGTTGCTTCCGGACAACGCCTCACGCTGCTCCAGGTACACCTCCGTGAGGCGGCGCACCACGTCGTCGCGCTCCGCCGGCATCACGCCGCCCATCAGCTCCTGCAGCAGCGGCGCCACATGGTCGAAGCGGTCGCGCGCCTGCTGGATCATCGCGTCCACCACCGCGTCGCGCACGGCGGGGTGGCTCTCGCCGGCCAGCATCTCGCGGAGGCCCCGGAAGCCGGCGGCGGCGGTCATCGGGCGCCCGCTCTCGTAGCGCAGCGCGCCGTAGGTGTAGGCCAGCACCCGCAGCAGCGTCTCGCGCACGGTGGTGCGGCGCGGGTCCACGCTCTTCTTCCGCAGCGCCGCGGCTTCGGCGTGCCAGGCGGCCAGCGTGGCCGCCACCTCGTCGGGGTTGGTGTCGGCGGCGTAGGCCAGCGCCTGGGCGATCGGCTCCTCGAGGCCCCAGCCGGCGATGTCGCGCAGCACGCCGCGCAGCTGCGTGAGGTGCAGCGCCACCGCGCGCGGAAGGGTGACACCCACGAAGCGCCTGCGCACCAGCCGGTTGTCGTCGGCCGCCAGGTCGCGGATCAGCCGCACCAGCGGGCCGGTGAGCTGGTTGGGCAGGTCGTACTCCACCGCGTAGCCCACGGCTAGCGCCACGGTGGAGCGGATGTGCGCCTCGGGGCTGCGCACCTTCTCCTCCTTCCCCTCCATCAGCGAGGCCACCATCGCGCGGATGCGGGAGTCCTTCTGCCAGCGGTCGAGCAGGCGGAAGAGCTCGGCGTCGCGGCCGTGCATCCGCCAGCGCGCCACGGCGTTGGCCGCGGTGCCCTGCACCTCGGCGTTGCCGTCGCTGGCCAGCCGCAGCAGCGCCCGCTCCACCGCCGGCTCCGAGATCAGCCCCAGGTCGCTGAGCGCGGCGGCCACCACGCGCCGCAGCTGGGCGCGGCGCCCGCGCGAGCCGTACAGCTCCCAGTCGCTGCCGCGCCCGTAGGCCGACTGCGCCACCAGCTCGGTGAGCACCCCCAGCGCGCCCACGATCTGCCGGCGGTGGGTGCGCCACGCGGCGCGGAACAGCACCGCGCGGTGCCCGGGCGAGCGGCTCTCGAACTTGGTGCCCGACACCCCCGCCTCCACCGGGGCGAACACGGTGAGCAGGTTGTCGAGGTCGGAGTAGTCGAAGGCGCGCTGCCCGGGGTCGCGGTGCGCGCGGATCTGCGCCACCCAGCGCTCCAGCGCCGCGAAGAACTGGTCCTCGAACAGCCCGTCGAAGAAGCTGAGGCACAGCGCCAGCAGCTGCTCGTGCGGCGTGAGCACGCCGTGGAACCACTTCTCCACGCGCGCGGCGCGGTTGGTGGCACCCGCCACCAGCTCCCACACGGCCGCCGCTTCCACCTCTCCCTCCGCGGCTTCTCCCTTCCCCGGGGCGGCGCGCGCCACCAGCTGCTGCACGAAGGCCACCACGTTGGGCGGGGTCCTCAGCGCGGGGGCCAGGTCGTGCAGCGGCACGCCGGCCACGGTGCTGCGGTGGGGCTCGTGCGCCTGGGTGAAGAGCCCGGCGGGGAGGTGGGCACGCGCCCGCCACAGGTGGTGCACCAGTTCGCCCACCAGGGTGCTGGCGTCGAACAGGCCGTCGGGCTCCAGCGCGAACCAGAGCAGGTGCTCGCGGTCGTTCAGGCGCCATCCGGCGGCGGGGACGTCGGTGGTCACCAGCACCCGGTGCCCGGCCTGCGCCGCGGCCATGCACAGGCCGTCCAGGTCGTGCCGCACGTGCTGGGGAAGGATCCCCACCAGCAGCAGCACCGCGGGCTCGGCCTGCCGGTGCAGCGCCTGCAGCAGCCCGGGAAAGTCGGTGCCGCGGTTCCACTCCAGCACCGGCAGCGGCGTGCCGTCCTCGGCCTCTTCCAGCGCCAGCATGCGCGCCACCTGCCGCGCTACCGTCGGCTTGTCGTCGTAGCTGCCGCCCAGCACCAGCAGCGTGCGCTCGCGCAGCAGCCGCACCAGCGCGGGTGCCACGCGCGGCGCCGAGGTGAGGCGGAAGTTCTCGAAGCTGTGGAGGAAGAAGTCTTCCGAACCGTCGTAGTGGACGTGCGTGCCCGCCACGAACAGGTCGCCGCCGGCCGCGTAGACGGTGTTCTCGTCGCCGTCCACCTCCACGCTCTGCCCCGCGCCCACCCGGTCGTCCCCGTAGCTCATCCCCGGCTCCTCGCTGGTGCTTCGCGCGGCGCGCGACGTTGTGCCGCTTCGGAAGTCGAGGGTTGGACGGACGCCCGGCGGATCTTTCCCAAGGCGCGGGGGAAGACGGGTGGAACCTCCGCAGCTGCAGGAATCACCGCGTCGTCCGTCACCGCATCGGATGAATATCAGAACATTTCACACGGAGTAAGCACTCCGCTTACTCCGTATGAAATTCCGCCGGTGGATCAAACTCGCAGGGCATCGTTGGGATGGACGATCTCAGTCGGGCAGAGATGGTATGATACCGATTTCAACAGTTGATCGTGCATTCGACAACGAGAAATGTCATTCTGAGTCTGAAGGAGCCGCTGCACTGTACCCGCGTGCGCACCTGATTCCGGCGGCGACTGAAGGATCTATACTCGACGGTCGCGCGAAAGGCCGCCGGTCGCACAAGCCCAGGCCACAGATCCTTCGTCGCCGCCAGATTTCGGTGCAGACGCGGCGCAGGCGCAGCGGCAACTCAGGATGACATTTTCCCGGGTGGGGGAATGCACAGTGAATCTCGGAATCCGGTATCAGATCGCAGGTTCGTGGAGGCGGACGCAGGCCGGGTGAGAAGAGGATCGGCCGTGACGGTTTCAGGGAAGGGTGACATCCGTGAGCCGCGCCCCGATCGCGCACACCCAAACCGTGAGCACGACCACGGCGGAGAGCGCCGGCGAGCGGCTTGCGCCGTGGCGGCCGCTCATCTGGATGACGAACAGCACGGACATCACGGAAAAGCTGTGCGGTAACGCGGCGCACACCGCCATCAGCCCCCAGCAGCTTCCCACGCAGCGCACGGCCGTCCGCGTGCCGTGCGACACGCACACGCGATGCGCTCGCCATCCGCCAGGGGGCGCCGCGTCGGGATCGATGCGCACGCGAATCGGCCGCGCGCCGCGTCCGAGCTCCCACGCCACCGCGGCCGCCGCGGCGATGCAGGCCGCGAGCAGCCATCCCGAAAGCGCGGCGATCCCTCGCAGCGTCTCGGCGATCACCGCCTGCGCCACCGTCCACACTGCCAGGTAGCCCAGCAGGAACACCGCGACCGCGCGGTGCCGCCACTCCGCGTTCCGCGACGCCACCTCGCGGACGTGGGCCAGGGTCATGGGCACCATCATCGCCACGACCATCCCCACCATCATCCACCCGGACGCGGCCGGATCCGCAGCGTGGTGAGGGGCATGCGCGGCATGGCCCATCGACTGGTGCGGAATGATGGCGATCCATGCAGCCGAGGCGACCGCGACCACCCAGCCGCGTGGATGCGTCCAGTCTGCTCCCCGCACTCCACCGGCGTCGGAGGTGAAGCGTGCGCCGGGGGCGGCGGAGCGGTCCAACGCACGCACGGCGGCGGGCGCGGCCCGGTCGCGGCAATCCCTCGACGCACGCCGTACGGCGCCGCCCTCCACCATCCAGCTCTCCGCCAGATCCGACATCGCTCCTCCGTCGCGGTGGGCTTCCCTTCCCCACCCATTCGACGGACGTGAGCGCCGGAGTTCACCTCTTCCCACGTCGAACCTGCGGAAGACCACCGCGCGCCGACGGCAAAAGGCTCCGTCGTCTCGATGGGACGGCGGAGCCTTCGATCTGCTACGACTCGCAAGGGGGAATCGGACGCCGTTGCGACTACGCGAACCGGCCGGCGGGTCAGCGGCGGGCGGCGAGCGGCCGGGCCACGGTGAAGTGGAAGACCGTCTGGCCGTTCTCCATCATCACCATCAGCGCCCCCTCGGCCCTCAGCTCGGCGATGGAGCGGCCGAGAAGCGCCTGGATCGCCTTGCCGTGGGCCTTCTCCAGCTCCTCCAGCATCTCCGAGCGCATCTCCCAGGGCACCGGCGGGCCCGCGGCCGAATCGGCGGGCTCCTCGCGGGGTGCCGGCACCGCAAAACGCTCGTACGACACGTCCATCGTGGTGCCGAACTCGTGCGCGCTCACGATGCGCGACGCGTTGGGATTGATCTTCCGCAACTCCGCCTGCGTCTCGTCGGTCCGCAGCGCCGAGGTCACCTTCATGCGGTAGCGCGGCAGCCCCGCGCTGTCCAGCTTGGCGGTGAAGCGCCGGCCCACCTCGATCAGCAGCGCCCTGGCGTCGGGGGTGACGTACGGCGCGGAGTGCGTCATCTTGCGCAGCACCCAGTACTCCGTGCTGTCGCCGAGGGGCACTAGGCGGCCCTGGCGAACCAGCCGCTGCAGCTCGGCCTCGCCGCTGGCCTGCACCCCCAGCCGCCGCGCCACCGCGATCTGCTCGGCGTTCACGTCGCGCCGCATTCCCCAGATCTCGCGCCACCGCAGGGTACGCACCCGCGCCAGCGCCGCCGCCACCGAATCGCGCTCCGTGGCGATGCGCGCGGCCGCCTGCGCCGAATCCGCGGCCGTCAGCGGCGCCGCCGGAAGAGCGGGCGCCCGTTGGGTGACTTTCGTCGGCGCGTCGTCCACCTCGTCGTTCCGTTCGTTCTCGTACGGATCGCCGCGCACGCACCCCGCCACCGCGAACACCGCCACCATCCCCACACGCATCCAGCTTCGAGCCCCCCGCATCCATTCCCCTTCCGCTGCGTTTCACCTCCCAGGCCGAAGCCCCGCGTCCGAAGGTCGGGGCACTGAGCGAAACACGTACCGCCGGGTGTCGAGTGGCGCCGGCGGAAGTGGAGTGGAGGCATACCGTTAGCCGAGCCGTCGCCAGCGCGCCGCCTGCCTGGACGCACGAAGCCCCGCGAGCACGAGTGCTCGCGGGGCTTCGTGCGGTGCCTGTGGGTGTGCCTCGACTGAATCAGGCGACCTGCTCGTGGTTCCCGGTCGAACGAAGAACCCCCGGTGCTACGCGCAGCAGATCTCCCCGCCCGAGGGGCAGGTCCCGCCGCACGCCGTCATGCAAGTCGGCCCGAAGCAGGTCTCGCAGGTGTTCGCACAGCTCGCGCAGTAGGTGACCTGCGGGCAGGTGCAGGTGTAGACCGACGGGCAGAACGGCGTCACCGGGATGGGAGCGGTGATGGCGACCTCGACCCCCTCGGCCTGCCCGGGAGCGTCGAAGGCGTCGCCGTGCCCCTGGACCGTTCCCGGCCGGCGGCCGCCTTCATGGGTGTGGAACGATTCGACCTCCAGCTCCTCCACGTCCAGCTTCAGTTTGCGCATCGTCCGGCTCCCTTCGCGGTTCGCGGTTCGAGAAGAAGGAACCCGTCAGGCCAGGCAGCAGCGGCCGAACGGGTCGACGGTGGGGTTGCAGGTGATCGGGTTGCACGAGCCGCAGGTGGCCGCGCAGGTCACGTCGCACGATGCGCAGGTCGGATCGGCGGTGCAGTTGCACGTGGCGCAGGTGGCCGCGCACGACGCGCAGGTGCCGTTGCAGCTCACGCACGTGCCCCAGCAGGTGGCGCCGGTGGGGCACCCCAGCGTCTCCTTCACCCGTGCGTCCACGGTGCCGTGGCCCTGGGCGGCGCCGGCGTCGAACGAGTCGACCCGCAGGTCGGCGATCTCCAGCTTCAGTTTGCGCATGGCTTCACGCAGGCGGGCAGCAGATGGGGTTGTCGCCGGTGGGGCAGGTGGGCCCGCACCGGGTGAAGTCGCACGTCGGCCCGGGGCAGTCGCTGATCCGTGCCGTCACACAGGTGTTGATCCACGAATCCAGGCACGCCTTCGCGTCGTCGGTCATGGGAACGTTGCCGGCCTCGCCCACCACCAGCGACAACCCTTCCACCGTCCCCCGGGCGCGCCCGCCGGCATGCGTCTCGAACGATTCCACGCGCAGCGAGTCCATCTCCAGCTTCAGCTTGGGCATCGCTCGTCTCCGGGAAGAAGGCTGATTGAACACCACACACGCCCGTGGACGTGCGAAGATACCCCGTGGCGGCTGAATACGCGCGCATGCCCGGCGAGAACCCGCCGCCACTCGGAGCCGGTGTGACGGCCGTTCGTGTGGAGAAGGTTCGCCCCGGCGAGATGCAAGCTTAAGAACCGATCTTCCCGGGCGCAAGATAAATTTTGCCGGAAGGAGTACGTAGGCACGGCGCAGCGAAGGTGCCCTTCCAAGCTCCCGGAGTGGCTGCGCGCGGCGCATACCAGTCCCGCGCTGGCCCTTCACCGCCAGGGCAACCAGCGCCTCGCCGGCTGCAGCCTGCCGCCTCTTCGCGGCTGAAGAGGAAGCGAACCGCGCCTCCCGTACGAGGAGGCGCGTCGCTGTGACCAGCATGGCGCAGGAGCCCGGGTGTTTGTCGCTGCGCCTTCCGGAGCACGCGACCCGCACGACGGTTCCCTCCGAAGACTGCCGGGTCGTCCAGCGGTTCACTGCATCGACGGCGGTGGTGGGCTGAGCTTCCGCCCGCTACTGCAACGGTGCGACCCTGAACTCGTACGGGCCCCGCGAGCCCCAGCTTTCCGGGCGAACGCGGACGATGTACGTGCCATCCTGGCTCAACACGAGACGGCCGGACTGCTGCCCTTCGAGCGACAGGTCGTTCCCATCGCTGAAGACGCTCTGCACCAGCCGGCCCGCGGGGTCGATGATCGACAGCCTCAGGGCGTCGGACGACAGGCCGCTCTTCGCCTGGAAGAAGACGTTGATCGCCTGTCCCCGGGTGGCGGTGAAGGTGAACTGGTCCACGTCGCCCACGGGAGAGATGTCCTCTCCGCTCACGATCGGCCCCGGCGTCACCGCCGCGTTGACGTGCTCGGGGGCGAGGTTGATGGGGGCCACCTGGAACCGGTACGCTCCGGTTTCAGTTCCGTAGTATCCAGCGACTACGATCCGATACGTGCCCGCCCGCGAAATCACGATGGGCCCGAAACCCTGACGCTCGAGGGTGGCGTCGGTTCCCGTGCTGGAGATGCTACCCACCGTGCTACCGTCACTGGAGAGCAGCCACAGCCGGAAATCGGCCGGGTCACCCGATTGCGCCTGGAAGAACACGTTGATCTCCTGCTGCGCAGACGCCGTGAAGCTGAACTCGTCCACGTCGCCCTGGGGCGAGATCGACTCACCGGCGACCACCGCGCCCAGCGTGAACTGCGAGGGAAGCGACTCGGGGCTGCGACTGAGGGGAACCACCTGGAACCGGTACGTGCCCTCGTCTTCCCTGGGGTTGGCGCCCCGGATGCGGACGGTGTACGTCCCCGTCAGCGGCAGCTCGAATCTCCCCATCGCCTGGCCTTCGAGGGTGCGGTCGCTCCCTTCGCTGCGCAGCGATGCCAGCGACTCCCGGTTGGGAGAGAGCAGGTAGAGGTACAGGTCGTCCGAGGCCGCGCCGCTGGTGGCCTGGAAGAACACGTTCACCAGTTGGCCCTTGCTCCCGGTGAAGGTGAACTCGTCGATGTCGCCCACCGGGGCGATGTCTTCGCCCGTGATCACCGGCCCCGCCGTTATGGCCCGGCCGATCCTTTCGGGTGCGGTCGCGATGGGCATCACGAAGAACCGATACGGCCCCTGCTCGGTCCCATAGTAGCCTTCCACGCGGATCGTGTACGTTCCCGTTGCGGGCAGGCGGATGGGACCCATCCCCTGGCCTTTGAGCGTCTGGTCGGCGCCGTCGCTGGCGACGGCTTCGATCGGGTACGTGCTCGAGGGGCCGTAGAGCTCCAGGCGAAGCGTCTGGCTGGAGTTGCCGCTCAGGGACTGGAAGTAGACGTTGATCTCCTGCCCCGCCTGGCCGTCGAACCGGAAGTCGTCGGCGTCGCCCGGCGGGCGGAGCTCGTCGCTAACGGTGTCGCCCACGATCCGCGTGTACCGGCTCTTGACCTGGAACGGGTACGGGGTGCTGACTCCCCCACCCGGAGGTGGGGTGTACACGGTCACGGGCGCCGTGCGCGGCTCTTCCAGGTCGGCGGCGGTGATGGTGGCCAGCAGCCGGGTGGCGCTCAGGTACTCGGTGGGCCGGTCGGTCCCATTCCAGCGGACGCGCGTCTCCCGCGTGAAGCCGGCCCCGGTGACGGTGATGACGAGGTCGCTGGGGCGGCCGGCGGTCATCGAGTCGGGCGACACGCCCGAGAGCACGGGTGCGGGCGACCGCACCGAGAGCGAGGTGTTTCCCGATCGGCCGTCCACGATCGCGGTGATGGTGGTGACCCCCGGACCCATCCCGGTGGCCATGCCCGCCGACGAGATCGTGGCGACGGAGGGGTCGGACGACGCCCACGACACGGGCAGCCCCGTCACCTCGGCTCCGGTGGAGTTGCGTGCGGTGGCGGTGAACTGCTTCGTCTCGCCCGGATTGATGGAGGCCGAGGGCGGCGACACGGTGATCACCAGCGAGCCCTGGGGCACCACCGACACCTGCGTGGTGCCGCTCTTTCCCTCGCTGGTGGCCGTGACCACCGCGTTGCCGAGCGTCTTCGCCTCCCCCAGCCCCGACGCGCCGATCGCCAGCACGGCGGGGTTCGAAGAGCTCCACGCCACGTCGCGCCCCGTGAGCAGGTTTCCCGAGGCATCCTTGAGCGTGGGAAAGAACTGGATGGCGCGCCCCAGCGTGGCCTCGGCCGGGTTGGGCGCCACCAGCACCGTCGCCACGGCGGTCGGGGTGATCGTCACCTGCGCGCTCCCGCTGCGGCCGTTGATCGTCGCCGTGACCTGCGCCACGCCCACGCCCGCGGCCGTGACCACTCCCGTCTGCGTCACGGAAAGCTGCGCCACGCTCGACGTGCTCCACGCCACGGCCGGGTTGGGGAGCAGGTTGCCGGCGGCGTCGTGGACCAGCGCCTGGAACTGCAGCGACGTTCCCAGCGGCATCGTGGAGGTAGCCGGCGTCACCTCCACCCGCTCGGCAGAGCCCGTGACCGTGATCGTGACCTCTTCCTTCAGCCCCGAGCTCGCGGCCCACACCCGTCCCGTTCCCGGGCTCAACCCACGGATGTGAACCGTCTTGCCCACCGAGTCCACCGTGACCACCGACGGCGTATAGGTGCCCCACCGCACCTCCCGGCCGCTCATCTCCTCGCCGGCACGGTTGCGCACCGTGGCGGTCGCTTGGATGTCGCCCTGCTGGGGGATGGCGGTGGCGGACACGCCGATCTCCAGCGCGCCGGCCTGCGATTCGGGGTTGACGGGAGCGGTGGAGGACGAGTCGCAGGCCAGCATCCAGGCCACCAGCAGCAGCGCCTTGCCGCGCCACGCGCGGGGGAAGTGCATCGTCGTCATCATCGTCCATGCGAAAGAGGCTTCCCGGCCGGCGTTCCGGCACGGGTGATCGATCGGCTCGGGAACGTTCGGCTCCCCCGTGACGGCACCGGTTCGGTCGATGCCGTCTGGAACGGGGGGAGACGGTTGGACCTGGCGTGGAGCCCGGGACGGCCGGGCGACACCACCCGGCCCCGGCGGCGACTCAGATCCGCAGCTCGGCCACCTGGATGCGGGTTCCGCCATCCCTCGCGCCCCGCACGTCGGGGCGCACGCGCAGCCGCGCCTGGCGCGAGGGCTCCGTCCCCGAGCGCTCGGGGGGGATGTAATACCGCGACGCGTGGCCCCGGGCCTCGAGGAAGCTGCCCAGGCCGGCGACGAGCCACGGGACCCAGCTGTAGCGCCGCCGCGGGTTGCTGGGGCGGGTCTCGTAGTAGGTCTCCTCGCGCCCATCGGGGAGCGTCCGCGTTCTCGGGATCTGCTCGTTCCGGGTTTCGAAGAACAGAGCCGCGCTGGGTCCGACGGCCAGCCCGAACCAGAAGAGCCCCGCCTCGGCGCGCCGGGTTCTCCCCTGCCCCAGCCCGGGGATCAGCACCGAGGCATAGATCGCCGCATCGTCGGGCGAGGGCGTGGGATGGAAGAAGGGGCCGAAGTGCCGCTCCACGTAATCGAGCCGGATCACCACGCCGTAACTGGCGGAGCGGTCGTCGCTTTCCACCTCGGTCAGGATGCCCACCACCGTGCCGCCGACCTGCACGGGGCTTCCGCTCATCCCCCTCTGCAGCGCTTGCCCGTCCTGGTAGATGTTGAAGCGGGTGAGGGTTAGCTGATCGATGGTCACCTCGACCGGCTGGCCGGGCCCCTGAGAGGTCCAGGGTATCACCACCGCCTTCGTTCCCCTGTGGACGGCACGCTCCAGCGTTCGGTTCACGTCCGCCACGCTGGGCCAGTCGGGGCAGTTCGACCGATCCACCCGCCGGGCCATGCGCCAGACGGCAATGTCCTCCGAATACCGTTCGGCAACGGAAACGAGGCCGTCGACTCCCCCCGGTACGACCGCCCGGACCCCTCCGGTGCGTGCATCGGAAGGGTCGGCCACGTGCCGGGGCGTCACCACGAAGCACTCGCCCGTGTTCCGGGGACGCAGGATCCCTACGCCCTCGGCCCTCCCGCCCGAAGCTGAGCTCTGGACCGCCACCAGCCGCAACGAGCTCTGCGCGTGGCTTCCGTGTGCCGCGCCCAGAAGGACGGCGGCGGCGATCAGCGTGTGAATCCTGCGCATGGGGATCCAACCTCCTCTTGAACGTCGGGGTGTCGGTGCGGTCGGGGTCGTCGAGGCTCCCGCGTACCGGCTGCGGCAGAACTTCGTATGGAGCGTGATGCAGAGTGGCCGACCGCGCTTGCGTCGCGCCTTCGGGGCGCCCCGTCCAGGGTCGATGTGCGGCGGTTCGGCGCCCCGCAGCGGTGGCCGGACGGGACGGCGCTCGTGCCTACGGCAGCCGCACGGCGTACCGCGCGAACTGCGATTCCTGGCCGGGGATGCGCAGCGTGAGCTGCAGGTCGTACCGGCCCGCCGGGGGGAGCGGGAGGATGCACACCCGGTTGAACGCGTGTGCATCCTCCACCTCCAGCAGGGGGCATCGCGTGGAAGGGAGCTCGTGGCTCGGGGACTGGAGCTCCGCGCGCACCAGCAGGCCGGCATCGGCGTTCAGCGACACGCGCAGGGTACCAGGCCGTGCGGTGGCGTTACGCCCCACGAGCACGAACGTCTCTGGCGGCGACGCGCACGAGGCGCCCAGGTACGCTTCCACGGCCAGGCGATCGGGAGTGTACGCCGCCAGCTCACGCGCGTACCGGCGCGAGCGCACGTCGAGCAGCGTGGCCCCGCTCCGCGCCCCGGAGGCCGCGAAGTGGAACGAGCCCCTGTACTTCCCGTCGATCGAGCGGATCGACACGCAGAGGCTGTCACGACCAGGGCCGGGGAGGTACGCGACGAGCCGGTCGGCCTGGAGGTCGCCCGGCGACCCGATGGCCTCCAGCCCTACGACGATCCCGTCGGACCCCACCAGCACCCTGGGCGTGTAGTGCTCGAGCGGAGGCTCCGCCGGGTGGAGGAGCGGCAGCGGCTGCCCCTGCGCGGCGAGGTCGGCGGCGGGCATCGCCGCGGCGCACGCGAGCAGGAACCGTGGAACCCAGAGTGCCGGCCGTCTCCCGCCGCGGCGGGCGGGCGAGCGGGCCTGGTGTCTCGTCATGTGGCTGCGGCGAAGGCCGGGTGTGTGAAGTGCTGCCCCTTCTCCGGGCAAGGGCGGCTTTCGCCAACCCTTCACGGACCATCGTCGGACACGCAGTCGCCGATTCACACCGGGAGCCGACGAAATCGCGGATCCTCGGGGCTCCAAATCGCCCGATGCGCGCCGCCGCCGCCGGCCGACGGGTCGGAGTGCAGGGGATTGGGAGTGCGGGAGATGATGCAGGGGACCACTCCGCTCAACGGGGCCGATCACCCAGGCGCTGGGCCGCCGCCGCGGGAAGACGCTCGCGCAGGGGGATGATCCAGCTGTCGGCGAACAGGCCGCGGGCGTGCTGGTTGACCGCCACCAGGCGCTCGCCCGAGAACCCCAGCGCCGGGGTGCCGAGGGCGTCGTATCTCCACATCCCGGAGGTGTTGATGGCGAACTCCAGGTAGCCCCGCAGTCCCACGTCGCCAGAAGTGGTTCCCAGCGACCACATGCGGAGGACGTTGTCGCGGTCGATCGCCATCACGCGCCCCTCCTCGCCGGCGATCAGCGCGAGCACCGGCGACGAGTGCCGTCCGATCCGGCGCCTGGACGGCCTCGGCGTGTCGAGCGTCCACAACCAGATCTCCCCCGCGCGGGTGGCCACGAGAAGCTGGCCGGCATCGGTGAAGCGCAGCAGCGTCACGGCGTCTCCATGCGGCAGCGTCAGCGGGCCAGCCGCGCCGCGCGCCACCCTCACCCGCGATCCCGGCGACCCGGGCGCGTCCGCCAGGCTGGCGACCCAGCCCGCGCCGGAAACGGCGACGGGCGCGAACTCCACCGGGTCGGGCATTCCGGGCATGGTCCACGACACGGCTGGCGCGGACGGGTGCCGTCGCCAGCCTCTCGCTCCGCGCTCCAGGACCATGACCTCCACCGAATCCCCCCGCGTGAACGACACGGCGAGGCGCGTGGCATCGCGCCCGCCGAACTGCAGCGCGATCGTGTTCTCCACGGCGAACGCGCCCTCCAGACGCGGCCGGCCGGACGCAAGCGTCCACAGCGTCACCTCCCGTTCGCTCGCCACCGCCACGCGCCCCCCGTTCAGGGCCACCCTGAACGAACCACCTTCCAGCGTGGTGTCGGCACGCGCCGTTTCGCGCCCCGTGAGCGGGTCAAACACGGCGAGGCCGTGCGCCGGCAGCGTGCCCGTGGCGAACACGGCCGCCAGCGCCCCCCCTCGCGCATCCAGGGCGAACGCCCGCACCGCCTCGCGCCCGATCCGGTCCGAAGATCCGTTGACCAGCGTCCACGAGGCGATCCGGGCGCGCGCAGCCGGGCCCGACATCGTGGAGGTCGCGTACAGCAGCAACCCTCTCCCCCGCGGGTCGAGATGGACTGCCCGGGGGACGGCGTCGGCCATCGGCGCCACGCCCAGCAGCGTGCCATCGGCGGTGCTCACCACCCTGGCCGCGCCGTCGGCGCAGGCGAGCGCCGCGCGCCGCCCGTCGGCGCTCAGCGCCACGGCACGCAGCGTGGCTCTCGCCTCCCCGGTCTCGCAGTCGGCGTGGATGGCGGCGGCGTAGAGGTCGACGCCCGTCGCGGCGAGGTCCCAGACGGTCGCTCCCCACCGGGTCCAAACGGCCAGCCGGTCGCCGGCCACCGCGGCCTGGCCGCTGCCCGCTTCGAAGGCGTGGTCCCACCGCGCGGCGGCCAGGCTCCACGTGCGGATCGAGTCGCCGGCGAGCACCACGTGCCCCCCGGTCGCCAGCAGCGTCGCGTCTCCCGCACCTGCCACGCGCGCGAGCGTGGCCACGGGGGCGCGGGGGGCGCGCGGATCGACGGCGTCGATGCGGTCGGCGCGCAGGGCGAACAGCCGCGACCCGTCGGGCGAGAAGGCCAGGGCGCGAACGTCCCCGATCATCCACTCCGCCGTCCGCTCTGGCTGCGGGCCCAACGTCCAGCGCTCCACCGACCCGTTCGCCACCACGAGCACGCGACCGGCGGGGCCTACTGCGTATGCGCCCGCCGGGCCCAGGCCGAAGCGCCGCGGCTCCCCGGCAGTGCGCGGGATCCAGTAGACGGATTCGACCGCGCCCCAGGCGTCGGGCCCCACGGCCGCGACGATCCCGGCCCCGTCCGGGGAGAACGCGAGGTTCCGGACGACGCCCGGTACCTCCACCGGCGGGCGGACGGGCGACCCCTGCCGGGGTTCGATCAACGCGATACGCGACACCGTTCGCCCCGCGACCCTGCTCCGGGCGTCGTCACGATACCATTGCGCCAGCACGCCGTCGGGTCCGAACGCCGCGCTCTCCCGCCGCTCCACCGGCACGGAGCCCGCGAACTCGGGAAGGAGCATCAGCCCCCGGCGGACGATCGCCTCGCCCCATGGGGTCCACGTGCTGTCCAGCGACTGGACGCCGAGCCGCAGCGCCTCCGCGGCCTGGCCAGGATCGTTGGCCAGCCGGTCCTCGGCCTGCCTGGCGAGCTCCATCGCATTGGAAAGACGCGTCATCCGGCCGGCGTGCCGCGCGGCGAGAGCAGCCAGCACCCCCAGGACGAGCACCGCGGCGGTGCCCGTGCCCACGGACCACCTGATTCGCCGCCTCTGTAGCCAGAATGTCAGCGACGTGAGGATCCGCCGGAGCACAGGGGCCGAAGGCAGGCCCTGCACGAGCGCCTCGTCTCCGCCCCGTTCCTCGGCCGGGGCGAGCCCCGCGATCCGTTCGTACCAGCGAGCATCGGCAATGCGAACGCCGGGAAAGGTCACCAGGACGATGGGCCCCGGCATCTTCATGAATTCCTGGATCTCGGTCTCCACCGACGGCGACTGGAGCGCCTCCCGCGTGGCCAGCACGACCAGCGCCCGGGTCCAGCGCGCGGTGCGGAGGGTCCACGCCGGTATGCGCCGTTCGGGGTTTCCATGCCACTGGTCGATGAAGCAGTTGATCCGCTCGGGCCGGCCCACCAGCTGGTTGGCGAGCGCCTCCGCATAGGCCGACCCGTCCTTTCGCGAGTATGCGATGAACACGTCGGGTGCGAAGAAGAACCGGAGCGGAGCCGTGAGGATGCGACCGATCACCCCGGCGGTGGGCCGGCGGACGGGCTGCACGGACGGGTGGGAGACTTCGAGGAGCTCGGTCGGCATGGACCACCTTGTGCGAGGCCGGGACGCGAAGATCGCCAGAGAGCACCTGCTCCCTGGCGATCCTTTGGTCGGCCCCACCGATGGTTATTCTCCCTCCCCGCAAGCGGGTCTAGACGAACTCGCAGGGCGCCGCGGAGCGCCTCGCCTCCCCTCGATGACGACGAGCTCCCGGCTCCCGCCCCCTCCGGCGATCACGACGTAAATCGATTCGACATGCGGTATCGTCCAAACGGTAAAGGGCTGCGCGATCCGCTGCGCACGCCCGGAGCCGGGGGATCGCGGTCTCGTCAGATGCGCTTTTGGGCGACGAGGCGGCGATAGTGCTCACCGAGCGCCGACAGTTTGCACCCCTTGCTCTCCATCGCTGCGTGCCACATGTGGGGTGCGCCGACCGGCACCACCAGATTAATCCGGTTGTACTTCTGAAGGATGGCAAAGGTCTTGGTGTTCACCGGGTCGGCCACACCGCTCTCCGGCTCGTACGAAGGATCGAGCTCGAATTCGAAGCCCCGCCTGGGGAAGAAATCCACGATCCGCCGGAGGTCGGCCAGGGGGATGGGAGGCTCGACCTTCCGCAGCGATACGAACCTCTTCACGTTCGTCTTGAAAACCGGGCGCTGCCCCCACGAACCGAGCGACTGGTCGATGTGGGCGTACACGCTGCCGGGGGTCACGTCGCCCACGAGGTTTCCCGCCGCTCCCTGGAGGGCATCGACGAGGAGCGAGGTGAAGACGCCGCCCCCGTTTTCCTCCGTTGCGTACTGTTCGGCCGTGGAAGCCGTGAGGATCGTCATCCCCTCCGCCACGAGCGCCGTTTGTGGGGAGATGGGGTTGGAGCCCATGGCCCCGGAGTGGCAACTATCCAGGAGGATCACTTTGTCGCGCGTCCGGGACGCATTCGCGAGCGTCAGGATCTCGCCGAGCGGGAGCCCGTCGTCTCCCGAGCGCGAGTCGCTCGCGCAGAGGTAGCCCCCGGTGGGCTCGATGTGCCCGTGACCCGCGAAGTACAGCAGCGCGATCTCGAGGTCATCCGCGAACAACTCGCGCACTTTCTCCTTGAGCACCTTCCAGGGGACGGCTTCGTTCGGGCCGGAGGCAAGCAAAAGCTCCACGTCGAAGTTCACGGAGTCGTCGCCGTGGCGCGCCAGAACCCCCTCCACGGCGCGAGCGTCCGACACGCATCCGAACAGCCTCGGCATCCGGCTGTAGGAGTTGATCCCAACCACGAGGGCCTTTCTCATCGTCCATGCTCCTGGGTTCTGGTCGGCCGGCGCCGGTCTGGTCCGGGTCGGTGAGGTCTCCTGCGGAGTCGGGGGGCGGCTGCGCAGCTTTTTCGATCGGCATCCGGCGTGTCATGCCGTGCAACCTCGTGGATGCGGACGCAGCCGCGGCCGAGGCCTTTCTGGGTGCCCGGTCCCGAAGCCCCGGAGAGGGGTGTCCACTCGCCGGGGGATTCGATGCGCGCGCCTGGCGCATCACTCTGTCGGCCGGGCGCCAGCGTTTTCCCATCCGCCCTCCACACGCGGCAGACCCGCCGTCCAGTTCGAGAAGTCGGGGTGGGAGCCCCGGCGCGGCATGCCCAACCTCGCCCTTGCACACCGTCGCAGCATCCCGGTAGAACCCGGAGCGGCGTCGCCGCATCCCTATGGTGTGCTGCAGCTACGGATGCAGACCGAGTCAGGCGTTGTAGAACGCCGACCCGAACACACCGGGAGCTTCTGAATTGGCCCGAAAACCCGTGATCCTGCTCCGCGTTTCCGGAACGGCGCTCTGGGGGCGGCGACCGACGCTCACCTGGAACGGACATTTCTATCTCATCTCACTACGGCAACCGCACGGGACACTTGTGTTCTCGCCCGCACCGCAGCACCTTCGTGAGCCGCCCATATTCTGGCGCGCCCAGCACGACCACGGGCGGGGGGATCTGCCCGTCTCCATGCGCATTGGCCCGCTCCTTCCTCAGGCGCCGTACCCCTTCGCGACGATTCAGGCTTGACAACCATCCCGTCAGTCGCGCGCCCCAAGTGGATGCCGCGCGGCGTGGTCCTCATCCTCGTGGTGGCGGCGCCGCTGCTCGGCACGCTCGTGATCGGGCAGCTCTTCGGCAGCGCCGTGCCGCGAGGAGCGCTGCAGAAGCTGGTGCAGATGAAACCGCAGCGGTCGTTCGCGCCGCGGCTGTCGATCCCGACGGGATACCACCCCTGTGCGCCGGCCGTGGCACAGGGAGCCGGGAGCGTGCCGAGGCAAGCTTGCGGCTCCAGTGACGAAGGATCGCTGGATCTGCGCGGGCTGGCCGATGCCGGAAACAGCATCGACCCCGACCTGCTGCAGGCTTCGGCTCTCGCCGCCATCATCTGGCCCGATGGAACCAACGACCAGGCGCTGGGCGACGCGATCGTGCGGCTGCAGAAGGCGCTGCGGCTCTCGCCGGTCCGCGTCCCCCTCCTGGTCGACCTCGCGGCCGCGCACATGGTGCGCGCCGAGCGGGAACAGAACGCGCGCGACCTGGTTGCGGCGATCGACTACGCGGACGAGGCGCTGGCGCTGGAGCCACGCAACCTCGCGGCGAACTACAACTCGGCACTCGCGAAGCAGGCCCTGGGTCTGGACGAGGAGGCGGAGCGGGCGTGGGACGCATACCTGTCGATCGACTCGACCTCCCCTTGGGCAGGCGAGGCGCGCCGGCGAAAGCGGGCCCTGATCACGGATTCTCCCGAGATCCACAAGCCCGTCCCGGATGCGTCCAGAGCCGACGTGGCTACGTTCGTCCGGCTCGATCCGATGGAGGCGCGGGAGTATGGGTGGCAGGAGGTGCTGGGCCGCTGGGGTGCGGCCCTGGAGGCCGGCGATACGGCGCAGGCTGCCTCGCTGCTCGGGCTGGCGGAGGAGCTGGCGCGCGCGCTCGAGGCGCGGCCCGGGGGTGACGCGTCGTTGGCCGATGCGGTGCGATCCATCCGTGCGGTGAAACCCAACCGTGCGGCGACGATGGCCCTCGCCCGGGCACACCGGGCGTACGCCACGGGCCAGGGTTCCCTGGTGGCGTTGCAGGGCAGGGCCGCGTCGAATGCGTTCGATCGGGTGATCGACGCGCGGCCCGCCTCGCCCGTGCTGCTGCAGTGGACCACCCTTTCGCGTGCAGCCACGAAATACCAGACGGGCAAGGTCGACCAGGCGGTCGGCGACCTGCGCAGGCTGCTCGCGGAGGTCGACAGCATCCGCCACCCTGCGTTGATGGGCCGCGCGCGAAGGACGCTGGGGGCGATCCTGCTCCGGGTCGGAGGAGCAGGGCGCGCGCAGTACGCCAGTGCGGCGAAACACTTCACCCGTGCCGGCGAAACGCACAACGAAGGCGACGTACTGTCCCTGGCGGGTGAGGCTGCGTACGAGGAGGGCGACACCGTTGGAGCCTACCAGACGCTCTACCGGGCGCAGCGAACCCTGCGCCCCTACCGCCGGTCGTCCCGTCTGCACAACCAGCTGCACGGGCTCGCCCGGTGCGCCGCGCTGGACGGGATGCCGCACGCCGCGCTGGCCATCCTCGATGAAGATCTGCGCATCGCCAAGCGCCTGGGCGCGCCCGTGCGCGTGCTGGACGCGCTCCAGGCCCGTGCACGGGTGCGTTTCAGCCTGGGCGACGCCCATGGCGCGGAGCTCGACCTGGACTCCGCGTATGCGCTGGCCCCCCGCCTCCCGGATGACGACCAGCGGCAATGGGCGAAGGCGGCCATGCAGCTCGCCAGCCCCGAAGGCGGGTCTTCCGGAGAGATGGACGCCGCGGTGGGATCCCTGTCGGGCAACCTGCTGTGGCTGGTTCCGGCGCTCAACCGGCGGGCAGAGGCGCACGCGGCAGCCAGAGACTATGCCACCGCCATCCGCGACCTGGAAACCATCCTCACGGGCGTGGAGCGGCGAATCCGCGGGCCGGGCGACGCCCTCCAGGGGCCCCTGCTCGCCCAGGCACGAAGCAGCTTCGACCGGCTGGTGATGCTGTACCTCCACCAGGGGCGGCCGGTGCACGGATTACGCACGCTGGAGCGCGGCAGGCTCACGTTCGCGCCGCAGCGGGAGAGCGAAGCCCCGGGCGAGGACCGCCTTGCCGTGCCGGTCGGGCACGTTGCCCTGGAATACGCGATGATCGGCGACACGATGTTGACGTGGGCGATTCGCGGCGACTCCCTGAGCGTGGTGAGCCAGCGGATAGACCGCGACGCGTTCGTGCTGGCGGTGGAGCAGGTGGGCGCCGCGCTCGAGACGACGGGCGCGCCCATCCCCACGCGTGCCCTGCGGCACCTGTACGACCTGCTGATCCGCCCGGTGCAGGGCCGCCTGGGGCCGGCGATGACGCCGCTGGTGATCCTTCCCGACGGCGAGGTGGCCGGTGTTCCCTTCGCGGCACTGATGGATGCGGACCGCTACCTGATCGAGGACCACCCGCTGCGCTTTGCCACCACCCTTTCGGATGCGTCCCGGCTGTCACCGCCGCGCACGCGGACGCGTCCGGCGCTCCTGGTGGCCGATCCCGCGTTCGACGCGGGCGCGTATCCGATGCTGTTCCCGCTCGACTGGGCGCGAACGGAGGTCGACTCGCTGCTCGCATTCTATCCGAGCCACATGGTGCTGCGCGGCGGGCTCGCCACCCGCGACGCGTTCGTATCCGGCGCGCAGCGGGCGAGCGTGATCCACTACGCCGGCCATGCCGTGTTCGACGACGCACGACCGGAGCGCTCGTACCTGGTACTGGCCGGCGCGGGTGCCACCGGCCGCCTGACGGCGGAAGCCGTGAGCGGCCTGCGGCTGGGCGGTGTTCGGCTGGTGGTGCTCTCCGCCTGCCGCACCCTGCGTTCGCGCGAGGGGCGGTCGGGGGGATTCGTGGGGCTCTCGGGAGCGCTGCTGACGGCGGGGGCCGGGGGCGTGGTGGGAAGCCTGTGGCAGGTGAGCGACGAGCTCACCGGCCCGCTCATGCGGCAATTCCACGCCGAGTTCCAGGAATCCGCCGACCCCGCGCTCGCCCTGCGCGATGCGCAGGTCACGATGCTGAGGTCGAAGGATCACCGGCTGAATTCCCCGGCGGTGTGGGCCGGGTTTCGCTACATGGGAGACCACCGCCCCTGACCGTCAAGCGGACCTGTCGCTGAACCGAGAGGTCGGAGGCGCCCCAGCAGCGCGGAGTGGCCGATCGTTGGGACGGGCAGGCCCTTCCGACGCGAATCAGCCAGCGAAGCTCGGAGGCGGCCGGTCGAGCAACGGCATGGCGGCGCGAGGATGGGTGGAGGCGCGTGTCAACCGGACAGCTCGGACAGCAACCGGCCAAGGCCGTTCTCGAGTGTGTCCCACCGGGGGGTACTCCCCTCCGGGAGCGCCTCCCGCACCTCTGCAACCGCCGCGAGCGCCGCTGGGTCGCCATGTGCCAGCCGCTCGGCCCGGCTCAGCATGCCGCCGCTGACGCCGTCCTGGAAAAAAGCGGAGTTCTCACCGTTCGCCGCCAGACGGGCGGCCTCGAGCCACGCGCCCAGCTCCAGCGGCGCGCGCCGGTCCGCGAGCCGGGCCGTCGCCTGGAGCAGCAGCGAGGTCAGCGAATCGGTGGGCGCGTCGGGGTGGTCATGGATGCGCTGCAGCGGCGTATGGCTCGCGCCGGGATCGAGCTGGCCGCTCAATCGTCCGGCCAACACCTGCGTCTGTGCCGTGTCGTGCGCCCGCACCGCGACGGCCAGCTCCACCAGCATGGCGCCGGCGTTCACGGCCAGGGCATCGCGCTCGGCGCCCGTTGGCCTCCCCCGCGCGGAGCCCGAGGGAGCGGGGAGCCTCCAGCCCGCGGGCAGTCCCCGGGCGGCGGGGTCTGCACGCATGGCCAGCCGAACCGGGTCGCGCATGATGGAGGGGCTGCGTCCCCGCAGCACCCAACCCAGGCCGAGGAGCAGCACCACCGTCCCGGTCACGACCACCACCACCGTGCGCAGTTCCGGCGCCCGCCATCCCCCGCGGCCCATCGAGGGCACTCGGGACGGCCGCCGGGCACGCGCGTCCTCCTCCTCCAGAGCGCGCAGGGCTCCCGCGGTGCCCGCGAACACCTCGTAGTCGTCGTCCGCGGCGGCAAGGTGCGCCAGCATGTCTTCACGCTCTCCGCCCTGCACGCGGGCGTCGAGGAGCGCCGCCAGCCGCTCGTCGTCTTCCTTGCGCTCCTTCACCGGCGTTCTCCTGGTGTGGTCGCATTGACGCCGCATTGGTCGGACACGTGCGTGAAAAGTCTCAATCTGCGCGTCACGGAGCCTCCTCCTCCTCCATCATGCCCTGCACGTCCTCGCCGGCTACCCCTTCCGCCTCCATGCTGGTGCGCAGGAGCTTGCGCAGCCGCTCCACACGGCGGTACAGAGGCTTCTGCGCGATGTTCAGCGCGCGCGCCACGTCGGCCAACGTGAGCCCGTCCACGATGTGCATCCGCACGATGATCTGGTCCTCGGAGGTCAACCTCGCCATCGCGCGTCGCAGCGCGCTCGTCACCCGGTCCCGGAGCGTTCTTCTCTCGGCACGCGCCACGCCGTCGTCGGCGCGCCCGCTGGCCTCCATCGCGTCGGGCAGCTCACCGGTGGTGACTTGCACGTGCCGCTCCCGCCGCGGGATCTTCTTCAGCAGACGACCCAGCTCCCGATCGGAAAGGGTGGTGCGCCCGGAGGTCCGCAGCGTTTCGCCCGCCTGGTCGAGCCGGTAGTTGTCGCGGTACACCAGGGCCTCCAGGTCGGGAGCCGGCGGCCCCAGCTGCCGGGCGACCGCGGAGGGGCGCCACCGCCCCTGCTCCCCCCGCCGGCGGTCCACGAACTTCCGGTTCACGATCGTCGCCAGGTACGTCTTCAGCGAGGCATCCCCCCGGTGGTTGCGGAAGATGGCGTAGTCGTCCTCCATCATCTTGAGACGGACCGACGCGGCGAAGTCCTCCGCTTCGGGCCCCCACACCCCGTTCTGGGCACAGACCATCTTCGAAACCCGGTCGATCCAGCCGAGGTGCGCCAGGAAGAGGAGCTCGGGGTTCTGCGGGTCGTGCATCCGCGAGCGGGGGAAAGAGGGGCGTGCCAACCGTCCGTGCGTGACAAGGTATCGGCTCCGCGCGTGCGCATCAACACGGCCGGGTTCGGCGCGCGCCGCCGCTGGCTGGCTGGTCGTGGAGAAAACGAACAGGGGTGCCCGACTATGATGCACGTGCGTATGGCCTTCACCTTACACAACACACGGGAGCGATCATGTTCACCCTCCGCATCACCTTCTCGGGCCTTTGCCTCTTCGTTCCCGAAGCCGCGGGCGGCGGCCCGAACGGCCGCATGCACGTGCTGATGCCCGGGATGTTCGGCGACCATCACTGCGGAACGGACCGGCACGTCCCCGCGCTGTCGTACGACGCGGGGGCGCTCGTACAGGGCGGGCCTGCGCTGGGTGTGGCGGCGATTGCGCGGCTGACCGGGTACGCGCTCTCGTTCGGGGGCGGCGACACCGCCAGCCTGAGCCTGTGCGGCCACATCCCCGACCTCAAGGAAATCACCAACCAGGGCGTGGACCCCGACCACCTGGCCGACGACACCCGCGGCAAGCTGGTCTCGCGGGTGACGCTGCGCGCGGGAACCATCACCCGGGTGGCGCAGGGGGTCTGCTGGGAGTGGCGTCCGGGCGAGTTCCGCCCCATCGCGCACCGGGTGGAGTGGGAGATCCCCGACGTGGACGCCGACCGGGTCACCGTGATCGCCACGCCGCTGCGTGGAGGGGGGGCGTCCAAGGCGCTGGGCACGCTGTTCCCCACCGACGGCCTGCTCAGCCTGACCGTGTTCCACGACACCGTGGACAACCTTCCGCCCGACCCGCTTCCGGCCGAGCACCAGCCCACCCTCAGCCCCGGCCAGGAAGCCCCGCACTTCGCCGCGTTCTACGGCGTGTTCGGCGGCCCCGTGCCCATGCTGCTTCCCCGCTTCTGGGGGAAGCTGAGCGAGTGCCCTCCGCTGACCGACGGGTGCGCCCCCCTCCCCCCGAACATGGGCGGAAGCGCGTACGGCTGCGTGGTCGCGGGCGTAGGGATCTGACCAACTGCGTTTCATCCTCGACACCATTCACCCGGAGCCCTGCGCCATGTCCAATGCCGTGTCCATCCACATCGGGGTCAACGCACCGCGAGGAGGGTCCGCCGACGATCGCAGGGCCACGCTGAGCGACAGTGAAACCGCGGCCTGGCGCATGGCGGAGCTCGCCAGCCACGCCGGGTACGACTCGATGCTGGTGCTGCGGGGCCCGATGGCCACCCTGGCAGCGGTGAACGCCTCGCTGTGGAACGCGTCGCAGCTGCTGGTGACCGGAGACACGCTGCTCGTCACCTTTTCCGGGCACGGCGGGCAGCTGCCGGACCTGGACGGTGACGATCCGCTCGGGTCCGACGAGTCGTGGTCTCTGTACGACGGTGAGCTTCTGGACGACCAGCTCTGCGGCTACTGGCGGCTCTTCCAAGCAGGCGTGCGCATCGTGGTGGTGTCGGAAAGCTGCTACAGCGGGGGGATGATGCGAACGGCGGGCGAGGACGAGTTCCTCCCGGCGCTCCCCGAGGGGCGCCGGTTGCGCGGGGAGCCGGCCTGGGTGGAGGCGGACCTCGCGAGAACCCTGGGCTCGGCCGCTGTCGAGCCCTTGCGCGACCTCAACGGAGTGCGCGCAACCGTGCTGATGCTCACCGCCTCCGGCGAATCCGAGCCGGCCCAGGACGGGCTGTTCACGGACTGTCTTCTGGAGGTGTGGGCCGGCGGCAGCTTTTCCGGCAGCTACCGCGAGCTGTACGAGGCGGTGAAGAGCCGCGTGATGAGGACCAAGAGCGACCAGGAGCCCCAGCTCCTGATGCTGGGCGCTCCCGACCCCGATTTCCCCCGGGCACCCGCGTTCCGCCCTCGACGAGGGATGGTGAATTCACGCGGCAGGTCCGCTCGACGCGGCGGCTGAGGGAGGTCAGGTGATCGCGGTGGTCTTCCGGGTCGTTGGTCGCCGCACCCATGGGGGAGGCGTGAACCTCGGCAACAAGAATCGCCGCGCAGCGCGGCCGAACCATGAGAAGGCTCCTGGGCGGATGGCCCGCGCACGACTAACGCGAGACTCGACCGCAAACAAGAGAGTTACGGCCCTATCTGGAAACACAAAGTAGCCGCATCGCCAAACCTCGGCGATGCGGCTACTTATATTACACGAGATCCGCGTGAACCGTTGAGGGAACCAT
>Ga0070686_100000314_pt1 | contig 31900 bp, 54 predicted proteins | sample KBSS23LmetaG_FD_65654 | JGI IMG/M metagenome (GOLD analysis project Ga0070686, IMG submission 65654) | Switchgrass rhizosphere microbial communities from Kellogg Biological Station, Michigan, USA - KBS S2-3L metaG | ecosystem: Host-associated > Plants > Roots > Rhizosphere ... | reverse complement strand
CGGGTCCAGCCGGCGCCCCGGGCGTCCCGGTCGTTCACCACCACAATCTGGTCGGGTTGACGGGTCTGGCTGGCGATCGACCGGAGTGCCCGCTCGAGCTTCCCGTTCACCAGCCGGGCGGGGTGGGCGGCGACGCAGGCGGTGACGGTACCTGGGATCAAGGTCCGGTCCAGGTAGTGCTCCAGCGAGTACACCGCTTCGGTCCCGGCCTCGATCGGCTCGGTCACGCCGTCGATCAACTCACTCACGGTGCCCCCTCCGGGCTAGTTCGGTCTGCAGGCGGACCAGATCGACCTGGGTCTTGTAGATCCGGCGGAACCAGGTGTCCATGTACTCGCCGGCCATCGGCTCTTCGATTTCGTCCATCGTCCGGTCCAGGTCGTCTAGTGCTTTCAGCAGCTGTTCGGTGCTCCACCCGCTGTACTTGTTCACGCCCCACCGCCATGTTCGTGCAGGATCCACCAGGTCGCCCACGGCAGGTCCATATTCCACCGGACCGGCGCCGGACCCAACTGCGACAACCGCAGCAGGACCGGCAGCGACAGCTGGTCCTGATGCGACCAGTTCACACACTCAACCCACCACAGATCCGACAGCGCGATCACCGCCGGGGTGTGACGCCGGACGTTCGCCCCCGTCGCGACCAACCCCCACCCGCCCGGGTGGAACGAGCGGTACGCCTCGATCTGGCGCAGCACCGACGCCGGGTCGTACCGCCAGGTCAACGTCGCCGAGTACTCCCCCTCGGTGTAGATACAGTCGCGCCACGGGTGGCGCATACAGGACCAATCGTCCGACCCGAGCACCTGCAGGCATTTCTCCGGGTAGTCCGGGAACAGCAGCTGCATCGACCCGTCGATCCACAAGCTGACATCCACCCCGGGACAGGCAAGCTCCGGGTGGGTCTTCCACCATTTGTGCGCCAACATCGGCCCGGTCACGGCCGGGTCGCCGTTCAGGGTGGGGATCCCATGCCGGACGATCCGGGGCTCCCACCCGGCAGCGGCTGCCTTCTCCGCCGTCACCTCCGAATCGGTGTACAGGTAGGCGGGGATCCCGAGAAACGGCAACGGTTTGACCCAGTCGTACGGGCCGTAGATGGCGGTGTACAGCGCGACGTTCACGACTAGAAGCCCCGGGCGTGCTGGACGGTGGCTATCGCCTGCAGATTGACGTGCAAACGCCAGTTCCACTCCGCATCCGCCAGGGCGTTGTGCGGGGTGGTCGACCTGGAGATGATCTGCTCCGGGTCGACCCCCAACCGGTGCGCCTCCTGCTGCAGGTCGTTGGTCCACATCGGGATCCCGTTCGGGTGGTCGTTCATCGTCCCGTATAGCTGGCACAACGCCACATGGTCGTAGGCGCCGTACCAGGCCCACAGCTCGACCGGTTCGCCCGGCCCGGTCAGGAACTGGTGGACCTGCTCGGCGATGATGTGCCGTTCGCGGAACACCGGGTTGAACTCGTCCAGATGCCCGTCGGGGGTGTGTGGGAGGCTCGGGAGGACGTTCTCGACCAGCCACGGGTGTTTCCGGATCCGCCGCCACGGCGCGTCCAGGTCGACCGCGTAGTACTGGTCGCCTAGGTCGTTGACAATCCCGATCGAGATCAGCTCGATCGTCTGGCCGTCCTCCAGGAACTCACAGTCGTAGTAGAACCTTCTCACCCCAACGCCTCATTCCGGTAGGTCAGGACAGCCTCGCGCATCAGATCCAGGTCGTACCGGGGCCGCCAGCCGAGCAGGTCCCACCCCTCGCCCGAGGCGTGGATCTTCGACTCGACCTCACCCGCACGCATCGGCAGGAACTCAAACCGTGGCATCTTCCACCCGGCGGCGCTGGTCGCCACCCACGCGACCTGTTTCACCGTCATCGGCACCCCGGTCCCGCCGTCGAACACCCGGTCGGCGTCGCAGTGGTCGATCGCGTCGACCAACATCCGCGCGAGGTCGTCCACGTGGATCATGTCGACGGTCTGCTCGCCCGACCCCCAGATCGGCAGCGGTTCTTGGCGCCACGCCTTCACCGCGAACGTCGGCAGGATCTTCTGCGGGTGTCCCGGGCCGTGTTTCTGCCCCGGCCCGTACGCGTTGAACGCCCGCACGTGCGCCACCTGCAGCCCACGGCCGTGGTGCAAAGCGGTGGCGATCCGCTGGGCAGCGATCTTGGTCGCGGTGTACAGCGACGGGAACACGTCCGGCATCAAGATCCCGACGTACCGGGCGCCGTTGCGGATACACCACTGCATCACGTTCAGCGCCCCCAGGACGTTCACTTCGACTGCCTCGTTGGGGGTGTCGAAAAGCTCCGCTGTGCCGAGCACCCCGGCGAGGTGGATGACCGCGTTGGCCCCGTCGAGCCCGCCGAGGTGACCGAGGACATCCCCGCCGTGGGTCCGGTCGACTGACCAGGCTTGGTGGCCGGCTTTGCGGGCGGCGACGACGGTGGGTGCGCCGATGAACCCGGATCCGCCGGTGACTGCGATCTTCATACCCACTCCTGTGTCAGTTCGGCCAGTGCCTGTTCGGGGGTGATGGCGGTGACCCGGTCCAGCACCGCTGGGGGGACGGTGGTCCAGTCCTGCCAGATCTCGACCAGGCGCCGATCGGGGGCCCACTGTTGGGGGTGGGCTGGGAATCCTGACACTACCAGACACCCGGTGGGCCAGGTGTCGACTAGGCGCAGCCGCAGATCCGGGCGGTATTCGGCGAGCATCCGGTGGATTTTCCACACGTCGCCGGTCCAGTCTCCGAGGATGGGGGTGCCGACGGGGATCCGGCGGGCTTCTTCCTGGTTGCGCGGGAGGACGTCGTCGAATGCGACGATCGAGCGGGGGTGGCAGTACCGGGCGATGTTCTGGAAGTCCCGCACGGCGTATTCGATCAGGTGCATCCCGTCGATGTACGCCAGGTCGATCTGCCGGTCGTCCAGGACCGTACCGATCCCGGGGATGCCCGGTTCGAAGAACTCGTCGGAGGTCATCTGGTGGATCTGCTGGTTCGCGGTCGCCATGACCAGCGGCTCTGGGTCGATCCCGATCGCAACCTCGGCCGCGAACGCCAAGTTTAGGCTGTACCCGTGTTGGACCCCGACCTCCAGATAGGTCCGGGGCCGGACCAGCCGGTGCAGCCCGGTCAGGAACCCACGGGTGTCACTCAGATCGACCACGGCCGGAACCCCCACTTCTCGACGAACAACTGCATATCGACCCCGGTCCGGGCCTGCAGTTCCGGACGGGTGTTGGTGGACTGGTCCGGGTACAGGTGTCGGACCTCATCCCGGGGCATGATCAACGTCCCACCCAACCGGCGGGCCTGCATGTCCAGGTCGTTGTCCCCGCACCACCACCGCAGGCTCTCGTCGGCCCGTAGCCGTCCCTCGCCGCGCAGCAGGAACGCCCACCCGGGCATCCGTTCGTGCAACGCCGTCAACCCCGGGATACGGTGGAACACCGGCTCGTGGACCGGGCCGAACCCGGCAGCATAGCACCCACCGAGGCGCATCGGGGTTGACAGCCGGTCGAACCAGTCCGGCGGTAGGATCGCGTCGTCGTTGCACACCGCAACGTCGTACATCGTCCGGGTGGTGCCGGAGAGGTTGGCAACCTCGACCCGGCCCAGCCCGATGTTCCACAGGCGGGACAGGTTCGGCGGCTGCTCCGGGTGGTGCAACACCACGACCAGCGGGTGCCGGTAGTCGTCGAAATAGACACCCCGGTCGGAGTTGTCCACCACCACCACCCACGCGTCCTGGGCGTGGGCAGCAGCAACCGCCTCCCGCAGCTCCTTGTCCCGCTCGCCTCGGGTGGTGATCACCGCATACCGGGGGATCCGATCCATCAACGCTCCTTGTCGGGGTAGGCAGGCCGGTCGTCGTACATCAGCCACATCTTGGACAGCTGGATCTCCATGTCTTGGATGGCCGACAGGAGCCACCGCCGGAACTCCTTGAGGTTGACGGTCTCCCGGTTGAAGATCGGCATCCGGGTGAGCATCCCGAGCCGATCGGTCAGCGACTTGTACGGCGGGATGGTCTGCGACCGGTAGTACTGTTCCTCCGGCTCGGGGTCGGAATAGCCCCGCATGACCGGGAACCGCATCCGGTGCAGGAACGTGTTCGGGTCCTGCACCTGGACCCGCAGGACCATCCAATCGACCACATAACCCGGAGGGGCGAACAGCGGGCTGGACGGATCGATCTGGTCCGGCGGCAGCAGTTCGAACCGCCACCCCGGTTTGTAGCTGTGTCGGCGCAGCTGATGCCGGTACCACCCGTCGGTCCCCGGCGGAGACAGAGCATCCAACACCTGTTCGCGGCGCTCCTGGACCGGGTCTTTCACGACTGGTATGCCTCCAGCCAACGCCAGGCGTTCCCCTCGACCGTCCGGGTCGCGGCCCATTCTCGACCCGCCTGTGCCATCTCGTCGCGCAGCTTCGGCGATTTGGTCAACGCCCACAGGTATTTGTCCCACTGCTTCGGATCTGACACCAGGAACCCGGTCTTGCCGTGTTGGACCGCCTCGCGGTAGGCGACCACATCCGACGCGACCACCGGGAACCCCAGGGCGGCTGCCTCCAGGCAGCGCAGGTCCGACTTGGAGTTGTTGAACAGCGTCGGCGCCAGCGGCGCCACCGCGAAATGCCAATCCAGCAGGTGGTAGAACCGGTCGTGCCCGACCCAATCGGTCCGCCGGTGCGGGTGCAGGTTCGGGAACGACGGGGGGGTGGATCCGACTGTGTGGAACTCCACCGGGACCCCCTGCTGCCGGGCCTGGGTGAACCAACGCCCGATCGGGTTCGCCGCGCGGGCCCAGTCGCCGGTGTGGGTGGCCGATCCTTGCCAGCCGACGGTGATCCGGTCGACGTGGTACCCGTGTTGCCAGTCCAGCAACGCCGCCGGGATGCAGTTCGGTACGACGTGGATGTTGCTGTTGTATTTCGCCAGCTGTTCGGCTAGCGGGGCGGTGGAGACGGTGACCACGTCGGCGACCTGCAGGTTGGCGATGATGTTCTCCTGGATCTTCGGGTTGTTGAAGAACTCGACGCTCGGGTTGTGCTGGTCCAGGTTCAGCAGGTCGTCGTCGACCTCGTACACCAGTTTCGGTCGGTTCCCTTTGGACCGGGCTATCCGTTGGAAGATCCCGGTCGGGCCTTCCAGGCAGGTTCGTTGGGCGATGATCACGTCGTAGTCCCAGAACTCCTCTTTCAAGGTGTTCCCGAATCGGGTGTGTTGGCCCTGTTCCCGTAGCGCTGCCAGCGGCAGCAGGATCCGGTACCAGGCACAGCCGGCGAAATCGGCCTGCCAGCCGAAGATCTTCACAGGACCACCCCGGGGTGTAGTTGTCGCATGATCTCGATCGGTACCGGTCGGTACCGGTCGCGGAAGCTGCGCGGGCTGCGCCCCGCTTGCAGGTGGGCTTGGTACAGGGCGTTCTGTTCGGCGAAGGTCAGGTCTTCGAACTCCACCCGCAGGCTGTGCCGGGGCGGTAGCTTCGCCCGGTCCAGCTTCTCCCAATCGATGAACCCGACCGCCTCGGGGTCGCTGTACGGGCCGGCCTGCGGGTCGTCGATAGTCCGGTCGGTCCAGGCTTCGAACGGCTGCCACCCCCGGGCGGTGGCGGCGGCAGCGGCGCCCCGGTCTGGCCCGTCGACGCACCACAGCTGCTGGTACAGCCGGTCGATCCGGTTGTGGGTGCGGGCGGTGACCCGGTCGAACGTTGCATGCCGCCACAGGTGCAGGTTCGACCGGGGCAGGTCACTGATACTGGACAGGTAGACCAGCCCGTACCCGCCGCGTCCCATCGCCTGCAACCGGCGGGCCACCCCGATCGGGTCGACCAGTGCCAGGACCGGGGCGACCCGGGCGATCCGTTGTGCGATCGCCGGGGTGACGCTGGCCTGCCGCCCGCTGTGTAGCCCTTCGACGGTTTTACCCCAGACGGCTGCCTCGAGCGCGATCTGGTACAGGCTCATTCCCTGCTCGAGCAGCGCCTCGATGTGCAGCCGGGTGGGGAGGGCGTTGATGCGTGACTGCCAGGTCCCGTAGGCGAGGGCCCGGGTGCGGCGGGCTTTCAACTGCCGCCGGTATTCGGCGCAGTCGGTGCAGCCGACGTGGTAGCGGGCTCGGTGGTTGGGGCAGATTCGTGGCTGTGGCGGGACCATGGATCTCTCCGGGGTGGCGGGGCGTCGAACAGGGTGGCGGGTGGTTCGGCCAACTCGGTGGCTCCCCACGGGGTGAGCCAGACGGGGCAGTTGTGGATGCGGGCCCGTTCGACACAATCGGCGGTGCCGGACGACTGGCCGGGCGGACCCGGGAAGGCCAGGCAGCAGTACGCGTAGGGCCAGTTCTCGGCCCACATGTGGGCGTTACGGATCGGACCGGCGCGGCGACCCATCCGCCAATCAGCCGGATACGGAACCTGGTAGACGTCGGGGTGGTCCTGCTCTTCGACCCAAACCCGGACGATCTCATCCAGCCCCCGCTCCGCAGCACCGTGCACGACCTTGAACAGCTCACCTCGGGCGATGGCCACGTCGCGCAGCAGCCCGAGCGCCTGCCGGGGCAGGGTCGGTGGGGCGTAGAACCGCCAACCGGTGGCGACGATCAGCATGCGGCTTTCCATCCGGGGCGGGATTCGCGGGCGACGGCAGCCATGATCTGCTCGGTGCATTCGCGGTGCAGGTAGCGGGTGCCGTCCTGGGTTTCGAGGGTGCCACAGGGTTTGCGGCAGGCGGCGCACACACCCACCCGGGGCGGGGTAGATCTGCGCAGCCAGTTCACGGCAGGTCCTGCTCCGGCGGGCCGGTCTCACCCTCGTCCGCCTCGTCCGGCGGTTCGGGGGTCGGGGTGGTGGCGACGTCCCCGGCGGGGTCGATGTCACGCCAGCGGCTACCGCCGGGGCGGGATCCGTTGTTCCCGAGCGGACCTTCATATTCGGCGACCCACGCCTTAGCCTTGTCCAGCCAAGTCCCGGCGAGCGGCGACGGGTCGCCGGTGACGATCACGTTGATCAACTCAGCGGCCCGCTCGAGCAGGTCCTGGTCCTTGCTATTCATCCTCGTCCTCCTTGCCCGGGTTCAACACCCGCTCCAAACCAGACTGGATCGCCTCCAGTTCGTGGCGCAGCTCGGCCTCGCTGATCTTGTCGGTCTGGAACACCCGGCGGGCGTAGTCCGCCCAATGCCGGACTCCCACCCGCAGCCGGGCCACCTCCTGGTCCGACAGCCGGTCAGCGGCCAGCCGCAGCGTCGTCGCGGACAGTTCGACGTCACCGTCCTCGTCCAACGTCCCCTGCGCGGTCCGTGCGACATACAACGCCCGCATCACCTTGCGCAGCGCCTCGTCCTGCTCCGGATTGGCGACCTCCAGCCCGGTGATCCGCAGTTCGACCGAACGGTCCTTGTCCTCGTCCGGGGCCGGTTCGTTGCGGACTGCATGCTTCAACTCCCCGACCACCATAATCCGGGCGCCCTGGTTGCGGTACAGCCGGTCGGCGTAAAGCTCGACCGCCTCCTGGGCAGAGGTGGACGGTTTGCCGCTGATCTTAACGGTGGTCACGAGTGGTTTCCCTCCTGGATGGTTCCCGCAAGTCAAACATGTGTCACACTGGATGTCAATCAGGCGGGGTCGGGTTCAAGACTCCAACACGGGGTCACCCGCGCCAACGCCCGCGACTGCTGCCGGTCGACCCCGGTGAACGGATGCTCGAGCATCGCCGCCGCGATCGCACAACACACCGCCGCCTCGGCCAGGTTGTGATCCGCCTGCCCGTTCGGCCGGTCGATCTTGAAGAACGGCCACTGCTCCCGGACTGCCTTGATCATCCGGGATTTAGCCACCGCCCCCGACCCCAGCTGGCCCGTCCCGGTTGCGTAGATCTTCAGCTGCGGCGACGGGGCGATGTATACCGGGATCCGGTCGGTCAGCAGCACGTCGATGATCAGGCACCACATGTACGACCGTTCGATCTGCCCCCCGTACGATTGGGCCATGTCCAGCCCCTCGATGCAGACTGCGTCCGGTTTGAACCCGGCCGCGTACCCGCCGATCTGCAACGCCAACGCGGTCAGCTTCGGGATCCGCACTCCCCACGGCAGGGTGGTCAGTTTGTCCTCGCCGAACAGGCGGCATTCACCGCTGGACAACGCCACCCCGGTTGCGCGCAGCGACATGTCGACCCCGGCTGTCCGGATCGCGGGCCGGCTCGAGCGAAACGGCAGGACCTGTGCGTCTACAGCCGGGCGTTCGATGGTAGCAACGGTCTGATTGGCCACAGCCCGTCCACTCCTTCCGTCGGTTTCTGGTTCTTACGCAGGTACTCGGCGAACGAGGCGTCCTGCTTCTGCTTCCACTCGACCTGCAGCTGGTGCAGCTGTGGCACCGTGAGGCTGCCCAGGGCGGGGTATAGCCGTCCGATCCGCCACACCACCCGGGCGGCGATGAACGCGTCGGCGGCTGAGGTGTGCGCGGTATCGTCATCCCACGGGATCCGGTACTGCCCGGCCAGGGCTTGCAGGTTCCGCTTCCCTTTACGGTACGGGTCGACCGCCTTGTCCAGGACGAACGCGTCCAACGCGAAGATCTGACATCGGTCGGTCAGCGGCGCCACCCCGTACAGGCGGCAGTTCCGGTCCAACATGGTCAGGTCGAACGGGAGGTTCATCCCGACCAGCGGGGTCTGTTCGTCGACCATGATCGACAGGACCTGGCACAGTGCCTCCAGCGTCTCGGCCGGGTCGCAGCCGTTCTCTTTCAGGAACGGCAGGGTCATCCGGTGGATCTCCTGCCCGCCCACCGGGTCGGACAGGCCCGGGTGTAGCAGGTATTCGGTGGTCTCGGCGGGTGGGGCGGTTCGGGGGATGTTGATGACCGACGCCGAGAGGATCAGGTCGCGTTCGGTGTCGACGCCGGTCGTCTCGCAGTCGAACCCGACCATCGGCCCGTCGACCCAGGTCACCATATCTTGACCCAACCTTGCCGGACCAGCCGCTCCGCGCACTCAGCGGCATTCTCCCCCGACAGGGCGCTCCACTTGTATTGCCCGTTCCGGTCTTGGGCTTTGAGCATCGGTTCGCCGCGTTCGTTCGGGTTGAGCAGGTACTTGGTGAGGTGGATGTGCCAGGTCCCATCGGCCGCGAGCGTCCGCCGTCTGGGTTGTGCGCCGGGTCCGTCGTCGGGGCTGTCCTCCCATGGGTATAGGACGATCTCGTCGTCCCCACACGGCAGTGCGCTGGTCTCGAGCACCCGGGAGTAGATCGCCGGGTTGTGTTGGGGCTCCTGGTCGTGCACGTCCAGCCACAGGGTGATCTTCATGCCGCGAACCACATGAACAGGCGGATCAGACCGAACACCGACGCGACCGGGATCAAAGTCACCAGCCCGATCACCGAGCCGTTGTCCAGCTTCGGACGCCACCACTCCCACGAGGACAGACACCGGCCGGCGTACCGCAGCTGGTCCTGCCACACCCACAACAACATCGGGCCGGCCACAGCCGCGATCGGCAGCATGAGATACAGGGCAATCATTTCTTCCTCCGGTACCGTTTAGCGTCGGGGCAGGCTGCGAAGTGCGACAGGTGTAGGGTGCCGGGTAGCTTGGTGGCGATCGCAGCCGTATTCAACACAACCGCGAGCGGCGCGTCCAGCCCGGTGTCGCGCAGCTGCAGGTTGCCTTTCGGGTCCGGCTCGGCATTGACCAGCATCCGGTCGCGGCCGGTGCTGCACCACACCACCGGGGTGTCGCGGCATTTCGCAGATTCGCACCACGGGCCGACCGGGAACCGACTACCGGTCAGATCCATCGCCGTCTCCGTCCAGCTCGGCCGCGATCTGCCCGTAGCGGCGTTTGTACACCTCGACCAGCGGTTCGGCCTTCTCCTGCTCCCACCACTGCACGAGCGTGGCTAGCCAGATGTCGAACACGCCACGCTCAATGAACGTGGCCTGCAGAATCTGCTGGGGTAGGCCGCGCAGCGGATCCGGGTGGCGCAGGATCACGACGCCGACCTTGCCATCTTCCATGATCGAGATACCGACCCGCTTGATGCCCGGCTCCGTGCCGAACCTGCCCATCGAGGCGTAGGTCACCGGGAACCCGTCGGTTCTCCCGTCGAACAGCCCGTCGACGTGGTCTACGCGCAGCGGATCCGGTTCACGAGCCACGGCGCGACCCCAGCCAGGACAGGAACCCCTCAAGTTCGACGGCGGTCGCCCGAGCCAACTCGCCGGGCTGCCCGCGCCACTCGCCGTACAACTCCCGCAGCTTCGACATAGACCACTGCCGGGCGCCGGCCAACGTCGCGACCTGGTTCCACAGCGCCATACGGTCGGGGGATGGTGAACTCGACGGTGCGGGTGAGGAGGTCGACGAACTGGTTGATCCCGGTCCGGCAGTACCGGCAGGGGCACCGGCGTTGCCCGACGGCGGCGGGTCGGCGAGCGACGCCCGGCGGGACTGCCACGCCTGCCGCAGCGCGTCCACCTGCTCCTGTTGGAGCTTGCCGATGTTGTCCTGGATGTGGCCGCTGATCTGCTTGAGCTTGTCCAGTGTGTCCGCCTGGGCGATCCCACGCCACAAGCTGTTGAAGTCCCATGTGTCCTCGGCGGGGGGTGCGGTGGCGGGCAGTGCGAGTGGTTGTGGACCGGCTTCGAGCGCGGGGGCGGGGCGGGCCTCCAGTGCCGGTGCGGCAGGTGCGCCGAGCAGCGCCACCGCCGGGGTCATGTCGATGTGTAGCACCGGGACCATGAACCGGGAGATCATCGTCTTATCTGGGTTGCGCGGGTCCGGGACCTCCGCCTGCCGTTCCTCCATCTCCAACCGGGCCGGGATGTGACGGCCCAACGCGGTCAGCAGATCCACCGCGCCGGGCAGTTCGGCAGCTGCGTTGTACCCGTGCGACTCCAGACGCCACACACCCATCCCGGGGGTGTCGGCCAGCATCAGAGACACCCGGGTGGTCGGTTTGCACCCGGCTTGTTTCTTGTCCGCTGGGTCCGGCCCGCAGACACACGGCTGGTCCTCCAGCAGCTCCCGCAGCCCGTCGCACCGGCGGGAACACCGGCCGTTGGTCCACTGCTCGTAGTACTGGCTGCAGGCGTTCGGCGGGACGATGACCTGCAGGCTGGTCTTGTCGATCACCACCTGATGCTGCAGGGCGCCGTGGTCGGGTTGCCACGGTTCCGGCTCGCCGCCGTACACCAACGCGACCTGCTGGATCAACGTCTCGGATCGGGAGGTCAACCGGAACCGGTCGAGCTTGACCGGCTCCTTGTACTCCTTGCCGGCGCGGCTGGTTTTCGGGCGGCTGGTGCCGAGCCGGATCCGGCCGACCTCAACCTGTCGTGCCTGCACGTCGGCCAGGCGGCGGGGGATGGGGAGCGTCATGTGTTGCGCACCGCCTCGAGGGTCTGTTCGAATGTCGGCTCGTGTGGTTTGCGGTTGACCTCGCCGACCAGTGTCAACCAGGCGGCGAGCCGGAACGCGGCGGCGCTGTCGAGCAGCCGGCCGGATGGGTTGAGCAGGATGGTGGTCTGCAGGCCGGTGCTGCCGACCATGAAATCGTTGGTCGTGTTGATCGGGGTGGGCGTGGTCACGGGGGGTTCCTTTTTCTCAGAACGGCAGCGGCTCGTCCAACAGAGCCAACTGTGGCGAGCCGACCTTGAACTTCGACGACATAGTGGCGGCGGTCACCGACCCGGCGGCTTTGATCAACTCCGCGTTGGCGGCGAGGTCAGCCGAGATCGCCGCCCGGACGCGGGCCTTCTGCGCCTGCGCGACCGGCGGCAGCGGCGGCAGGTCGGGCAGCGGCGGTTCCTCCTCGGACAGCCAGGAATCGAGCGGATCCGGCCCGTCCGGCGTATCCTCGGTGCCGGCGAAATGCTCCTGGGCGGTCCGGTGGACCTCGTGTGGGTCGCCCATCTCGCACAGGTAGCAACCCGGCTCGAGCGCCAACTCGATTGCCTCTTGGACCGCCGCGAAGTCAACCCCCGCCGGGTCGTCCTCCGCGACATCCATCACCGCGAGCGCCGTGTCCGACACGTGCGCCCGGATCGGCATCTGGCCCAACGGCGGGTCGAACGGCTTCTTCCCCACCCCGTTGATCCACCGGTACGTAGTCAGAACACCCAGGAACGCCACGAACGCGTCATCATCCGACAGCATCGCCTTGAACGTGTACGACTCCGGGCGCAGCTGCAACACCGCCCGCGCCCAGGTCGACGGCGCCGGGAACTCCGCCCCGTCCGGCAGCATCGCCGCCTCGCACCGCTCATACGCCACCCCCTGCAGTGGCATGTCGTAGTACAGCCGCTCGTCCGGCTTCTCCCGGGTTTTGTAATCCACCCGGATAAGCTCCGCATCCCCACCACCGACCCGGTCCAGGAACTCATCCGCCAACCGCGACGCACCCCGCCGGAGCCACACCGCCCCGTCCGACGTGCCGGCGTAGCCGTGTTGACGGTTCAACAGCGTCACCTCGGTCTGCTCCCACGAACCGGCCCCGTCCGGGCCGTTCGGGTGAAGACCGTAGTCGGTCACCCACTGGTGGAACTGGTCCATGTATGGACGGACCTCCGGGCGGATCGAGATCTGCGACCCACCCCCCAGGATCCACGCGTTGATCGCCTCGTGCACCTCCGTCCCCTCCTGCGAGCGGCGGTTCGACTCCGCCTCATGCCGCCACGCGATTCGACGCCACCAACACCGCTCACACCGCCCGCACGGGCAACGCTCACAGGACTGGCCCCGGCCGTGTTTCAGATGGCACTTGTTGAAGGTGTTCCCGCAGGCTGGGGTCATCTGCGCTGCCCAGATCGCTGGCAGGTTGTCCACCGCGTAATCCGCCGCGACCATCCCAGCCCAGATCTTCAACGCCGCCTTGTCCACCAGATCCAGGATGGTGGTGACCGAGTCGAACCGTTCGTTGGTCAACGGGTGTACGTAGTACTTCCCACCGGCTGGGTTGGTCTGACGGTTGGCCGGTTCAGCCACTGGACAGCTCCTGTTCGAACAGACGGCGGACGACTGCGGCGGGGATCCGCCACCGCCTCCCCGGGCGGATGGCCTCAATCCGGCCGGTCCTGGCCCAATCGGACACGGTCCGGCGGGACAGACGCAACATCTTGGCGACCTCGCCGGTGGTGTAGGTGCAACGTTCGCGTGGCGGGTGGTAAGTCATCGGAGGTGGCGCTCCTGCGGGTCCGGTGTCAGGTCACGTGGCTGACTGGGGCGGCGGTGCCGATCCAGCTGTGGATCTGCCCATCGGTCACCACCGGGTCGACGGTGTTAGCCAACAGCCACTCCTGGGCTGCTGCCTTCCGGGCCTGGTCGTTCTCGGCCCGCAGCCGCCTCTGGTTGGCCGCCCCGGTGATCTCGTAACGGGAGAACCGGTCCCACCGGTGCTGCCCGATCCGCTCCTGGTAATGCTCGTCGCGTCGGCGCAGCCACCGCTGCGCCAACCCGTCCAACACCCGGAACCCCCGGTCGGACAGTGACTGCCACAACAGCGACAGCACAGCCACGGTCGGACGGATCAACCGCTGCGGCAGCGGCTCGGACCGGGCCCGCAGCAGCGCGCCAAGTTCGTCCTCCAGCAACCGCAGCTTGAAATGAGCCAGCGTGGCCTCCACCCCGGAACCGAACGTGTACACGGCAGCCATGGCCGGCAGCCAGTACACGCCGGTCAAGATCGCGGCGACGGTCAACACGGCCACGGCGGGAACGGTGCGGACCAGCCAGGACAACATCGGGACCTCCGGGGGGTCAGGCTGCTTGCTGTTGGATGCTGTTCTCGTGCACGCGCAGCCAACGACGCGGCACCTCGTGGGTGATGTAGACCTTCGACTTCGAATCGGTCACGCCCCGGTTGATGATCTCCATCATCTCGTCCCGGATGGCGACGAAGGTAGCGGGCGGGTCGTTGCCGCGCCGCTTCTGGATGAACTCGATCGGGTCGCACCCGAGCCGAGAGGCGACCAGCTGGTACAGCGGCCGGTCGGCCAGGGGTGTGGGGGTATCTGCCATCGGTCAAGCAAACCACGGCAAAGTGAAACCCGTCAAGCAACCTGGCGTGGCACGTCGCTTGACACACCAGCTGTGGGTTGGTATGCTCGGACCCATGACCCTGACACCGGTTGACCCCGCCCTGCCCACCGCCCACGCCCTCGGCCTGCAACGGTTCGGCGAAGTCATCGCCCAACTAGAGAAATGGGGCTGGCGCCGTCTGCGCGTCGACACCCTCGTTTGGGAGGCCGACCAGACCAACCCCCGGGCGTTCCCCACCGTCCGGCACCACTACGACCACGGGGTGTGGGAGCTGTACTACGAACTGGACAAGTACTGGAACCCCGCCATCGCCCCGTTCAACGTCGCCCGGCTCAACCAGGCCGACCTGCCCACCGTCGACCAGGTGTTGGCCCAGCTGTTCGGCATGCACCTCGAGCGGTACACATGATCCAGGAGCTTAGCGCCGTCGAACGGGCCGCATTGCAGATCGTGGTCAACGGCGCCACCACCGCCGTCGAGGTGTTCCAAGAAGGACCCGCTAAAGCCGCCGACGGGACCCCCGTCGACCAAGCCACCTGCCGGCAGATCGCGCTGCTCGCCGCGAACCTCACCCACGCCATCGCCCAATACCCGCACGTCCTGCTCGAACTCGCCACCGACGATGGTGGTACGGGTCTCGTGGTATGATCCGTACTGTGTTGGATACCACCGCCGCCTGGCTGGCTGCTCTGATCGACGGGGAAGGTTCGGTTATGCTCAACCGTCGAACCTACTCCGGCAACAGCCCTGCCACCCGACAACCGAGCGGCCCCATCTATCGACCGGTCGTCGTAGTCGCAAGCACCACCGACTACCGCCTGATGGACGCCATCCGCGAGAAACTCACCTGCGGACAGGTCTATCAGCACCGCGCGGGCGGCGACGCTCGGGCACCACGCAAACGCAGCCAATGGACCTACCGGCTCAACGTCGGGCAGATCCGCGAAGCGCTGCCACCTATACGGCCATGGCTGGTCTTGAAAGGCGAACAGGCAGACCTGCTCGCCGAAGCCATGGAGATCAAACAGCAGATCACTCCCGGACAGCCGGGGTTCCTGCTGGTCAACCGTCCGGCGCTCAAACAACGCCTGGACGCCATCTATCTGGAGATCCGCGCGCTGAACACGCGCGGCAGGGAGGTGATGCCCACATGACGTACGGAACTCTGCAGGTTATCGCAGGAGGACAGTACGGCTCCTTATGCCGAGGCTAAAGGAGCAGTCGCCGGCTACCTGGCGGCCGAGCAGCAGCACATGCTCGCAATCCGGGTCGCCGGGCCGAACGCCGGACATTCGGTCGTGCACCCCAGCAGCGGCAAAAAGTACGCCCTGCGGCAGATCCCGGTTGCTGCCGTCACCAACCCCGACGCGTCGCTGTGCATCGCCGCCGGGTCCGAAATCGACCCGTACGTGCTGCATGAAGAAATCGCCTGGCTCGAGAAAGACGGTGTCAGCGTCAAGGATCGACTGTTGATCGACCCGGCCGCGACCTGGCTCACCCAGGACCACAAAGACCGCGAGACCACCGCCGGGCTGGTCGGGCGGATCGGGTCCACCGGGAAAGGAATCGGCGCCGCCCGCGCCGCCCGGATCATGCGCGAAGCCCACACCGTCGGGCAACACCGATCCGAGTTCGAACAGTACGGGCACGTCGGGTCGGTCGCGGCTGCTGCCCGAACCGTGCTGCGTGGCGAGGCCACCGTACAGATCGAAGGGACACAAGGGTACGGGTTGGGGTTGCACGGGCAGCACTACCCGCAGTGCACCTCCTCCGATTGCACCGCGTTGGATTTCCTGCAGATGGCGCAGGTCAACCCGTGGGAAGCCGGCCAGCTGCAGGTGTGGCTGGTGTTCCGGCCCTACCCGATCCGGGTCGCCGGCAACTCCGGGTACCTGTACGGCGAGACCAGCTGGGAGGCGCTCGGGCTCGAGCCGGAGCTGACCACCGTCACTAAGAAGACCCGCCGGGTCGGGTTGTGGGACGGCGGGCTCGCGCACGCTGCGGTGCAGGCCAACGGCGGGCCGCGTGCCGTGTGGCCGGTCCTGACCATGGCCGATCAGATCGACCCCGCCCTGGCTGGGGCGACCGATCCTGATGCGGTATTCGGTTCGGATCTGCTCGGGCAGTTCCTGAAGATCTTCGAAGCTGACGTCGGGCTCGAACCGTGCATGGTCACCACCTCCGACCGTACCTGTGTGTGGCTGTGATGGCCCGCCGCCGCGCCGAACCGCACGCCGCGAACTGCGCCCACTGCCACCGGATCACCGCCCTGAAAAGCGGGAAGCTCGCCCGGCACAAGACCGACCAGCACCACGACCAGGACGGGAACCGGCTGTGGTGTCCCGCGTCCGGTACCGTCGACTGGTACCGCCAAGGCGACCTCGGCACCACCTGGCGTTTGGAACACCAACGGTGCTACATCTGCCACCGGTCGGTCGGGCTCGACCCGGATGGCGGGGTGCTGCCACACCTGTACGGAGACCAGATCTGCGACGGGTCCGGCGATCCCGGGTACGTTCGTGACGACAGCGACAACCTCACCCGTGGCGGGAGCAGCTTCGGCTGGGGACCCGCCGCGATCAACGAGGACAGCCTGCCGACCCCAGAACAGGACCTCGCCGACTGGTGGCGGCAACGCTGCGAAGGCGAAATCGACATGGTGGTCGCGAAAGCCATCGAATACGGCGCCACCGACCTGCGCGACCTCGGCCGGATCTTCCTGGAGATGTGCGGACGCGAAGCCATCGACGACGCCTACGCCACCGAGGCCGGGATCGCGTTCTACGCCCAAGGCAAGCTGGCCCGGATCGTCGCCGCGATCCGCGAAGGACGTCGACCCAGCTTCGACTCGTGGCTGGACCTCGGGGTATACGCCCGGATGGCCCAACGGGTCCACGACCGAAGCGGCTGGCCCGGTGTCTAGCCGGCACTGGTTCGACCCGATCCCCGCCTGCATCTACTGGGCGTGGTTCATCCTGACCTACTGCGCCGGCAGCTGACCATGCCCACCCGGATATCGACCGCAGACGAGCACTACTGGGAACAGCAAGCCCGACACCTGGTCGGCTGTGACATCTGCCCCGCCCCGGTCGACCAACCATGCCAATACCCGACCAGCGGAGTCGAAGCCTCGGTGTGCTGCCACACCGGCCGGATGATCGCCGCCGTCAACCACCCCGACTGGGCCGGAAGGAAACCCAAATGGCTGCCGGTGAATCGATGCGCGACTGGCTCGCCCCCCAATCCCGACGAGCCGACTGCCCCGAACCCGACTGCAACATGTGGGCCGGACATCAAGGGCTGCACTCCATCGTCCCACCCCGGGCCGGGCATACCATCCCCGGCTGGGCCGTGACCCTGTTCGCGCTCACCGCCGGGCTGGTCATGCTGGCCGCCGCCGCCCGGCTGCACCTGGAAACCGCCCTGCTCGCCGGCTGCGGCGAGCTGCTGGTCGGCACCGCCATCGCCGCAATCAACGAGATGAGGAAACACTGATGGGCACACCTTGGGGTGACCAACCCCCACTCGTCTACTTCGCCGAACCGATCGACAAAGCCCACGGGCAGAACTTCGCCATCGCCGCCGCCATGCACGGCGCACTAACCACCTGGGGCTGCACCACCTACCGCCCCAGCGCAGCCTGGAAAGCCACCCACCTGGACTGGCGGGTCGAACACCTCAACCGGCAAGCCCTGCGCCTGGCCGACCTGATCGTCGCCTACCTCGACGAACACACCCCATCGATCGGAGTCCCCGCCGAGATCGAAGCCGCCACCGCCCAGAAAATCCCCGCCATCGTCCACTACACCGGCCAGTCGTTCGCCCTGGCCGGCAACCCGCTGGTCACTGTCATCCGAGACACCGCTGACCTGGTCGCTGCCGTGATGCGGGCGTTGAAAGACCACCCCCGACCCGACCGGGCCGCCGACCACCAGCTGGCCCGGACCCTCGCAGCAGGCGGTTCGGTCAGCCTCGGCACCATCACCCCCACCACAGCCACCGCCCTGGTCGCCCAGATCAACGGCCCCGAACCGATCCGGCTGGTCGTCACCGACGGCGCCACCCCACCTGTGCGGGTCTACGCCGACGACGCCGGGATCGACCTCACCACCGCCGCCGAGGTCACTATCAGCCCTGGGCAGTACATCGACGTCCCCACCCAGGTCGAAGCCACCCAACTCCCGGACGGGTACTGGGGGTTGATCACTGGCCGCTCGAGCGCCCTGCGGAAATGGCGCCTGCACATCCCGAACGCGGTCATCGACCCCGGCTGGCGCGGCCCGCTGTTCGTCGGGGTGTGGAACCTCGGCGGGAACCCCGTCACCGTCAAAGCCGGCGACCGGCTCGGACAGCTGATCCTCATCCCGAACCACCCCGCCCCGATCGAGGTCGTCGCGGCGGTTGAAGACCACCCCCGGGGTTTGAAAGGTTTCGGCTCGAGCGGATGAAACCGAACCACCAATGCCGGGTCTGCGGGCGGTGGCTCGAAGGCGAATGGAACCTGACCACCGACCCCGATCTGCAGGCCGCCCTACAGCGCCAGATGAACCAAGGCCACTGCGACAGCTGCACACCCGACCTCGAACGACCCCACCAATGGCGACCCACCCGGCTTGGCATCACCCGCATCCTGCAAACCGAACGGCTATCCATCCACCGCGTCAACTACCTGTGGTGGTGCGCCTGGTGCGGCCAACAGACCAGACAACCCGACTACCCCGGCGGGATGTGCAACCAACACCGGCTCGCAGAGATCACCGGCCGGACCTACACCGTCGACACCAAACCCCCACTCCCAGGAAGGCCACCCAACCGGACATGGCACCCGACTACCACTGCGTGTACTGCCGCCCCCAACCCCACGCACGATTCCACAACGGCACATTGATCGAGATCGTTCTGCACCACCTCGGACGGCGCTGCCACGGCGACATCACCCGGCTCACACCCACCGAATGGGACAGTTACGCACCCGCCCACGTGGATACAGAGCTGCGCCAGAAATGGGTCCAGAACTGGCAACGCGAACATGCGCCCGCCACCGCGACAGCCCGACCGGACCGGGCACGGCCCGCCGGGACCGTCCGACGGCCCACCCCCCGCCGGTAGGGTGTTGTCCCGCCAGAACCAGCGGTACGATAGACGATCCGCGCCCGCAGACAGGAGCGGGGGGCTGCGCCGCCACGCGCAGCCCCCCACCTACCGTCACCGGACCCGCAAGAACCACCTGGATCAATCCTAGCACAACCGGCCCCCGACGGCCGCCAACCACCAACAAGAGGGGGGACGAGTGGAACGTACCCCGCTGCAGGTCGTGCTCGACGCCATCACCACCCGCACCGGGACCGGGCAGCTGCAGAACGGCCAATGGCGGTTGCACTGCCCCGCCCACCCAGACCGTAACTCCAGCCTCGGCCTCGGCGAATCCCCAGCCGGACACGCCCTGCTGTACTGCCAAGCCGGCTGCCGCACCGAAGACGTCCTCGCATCGGTCGACCTGCAGATGCGCGACCTGTACCCCATCCCGGTCGGCGACCGGCGCGACGACCCGATCGTCGCCACCTACCCCTACGTGGACGAGACCGGGCAGCTGCTGTTCCAAGTGCTGCGGACCGCGAACAAACGGTTCATGCAACGCCGCCCCGACCCCGACCACCACGGCAAATGGATCTACAAACTCGACGAGGTCAGGCGGGTCCTGTACCGCCTCCCAGCTGTGCTGCAAGCCATCCGCGAAGGCCAAACCATCTACCTGGTGGAGGGCGAGAAAGACGTCCACACCGTCGAACTGGACGGCGGTGTCGGGACTTGCAACCCCGGCGGTGCCGGGAAATGGCGACCCGAATACACCGAACAGCTACGCGGCGCCCACCTGGTCATCGTCGCCGACATCGACCCCACCGGGGTCGGGATGCGCCACGCCCGGACCCTACACCAACAGCTACAACCAGTAGCAGCCAGCTTGCTGCTGTGCCAGCCCGCTGCCGGGAAAGACACCACCGACCACCGGCTCGCCGGGCACCAACTGGACGAACTGACCATCGTCGACCCTAACCCCCCAACCCCCAGCTTGCAGGCCGTCCCGCTGCCCCCGGAGGCCATCGACGGGCCAGCCGAGCCGGTATCACCCGCCACCACCGATATGGGGAGAGCGAGGATCCGATTGACCCCCGCCAGCGCATTCACCATCAAACCCGTCCGGTGGGTGTGGGACGGGCGGATGCCGCTCGGCGAGATCTGCCTCATCGCCGGCCGTGAAGGCGTCGGCAAATCGACCTTCCTAGCCTGGCTCACCGCCGCCATCACAAACGGTAACCTCCCCGGGGTGTACGAAGGCGAACCCCGGGCTGTCCTATATTCAGCGTCGGAAGACGCCTGGAGTTACACCATCGCCCCCCGGATGGTCGCCGCCGGAGCCAACCTCGACCTCGTCTACCGGATCGACACACTCGACGACGACGGCACCCCAGGGAAGTTGATCCTGCCCCGCGACAGCCGGTACCTGCCGGAGATCGCCGAAGAAACCAAAGCCGCCGCACTCATGTGCGACCCCATCCTCAGCCTCGTCGACGGAAGGATCAACCCCAACCAAGCCCAAGAACTGCGCTCCGCGTTGGAGCCGTTGAAACACGCCGCCGAAACCGCCGGGATCGTCGTCCCCGCACTGGTGCACTTCAACAAAACCCGCGACGTCGACATCCTATCGATGATCGCCGGCTCGAGATCCTGGTCCGAAGTCGCCCGCGCCGCACTCGCCATAGCCGAGGACAAAGAAGCCGAAGAATACACCTGTGTCGTCTCCCAAGGCAAGAACAACCTCGGCCGCAAGAACCTCCCCAACCTGCTGTACACCATCGACGACGTAGCGTTGGAGACCGAAGACGGACCACCCGCCCGGGTCGGCCGGCTCCGCTGGACCGGCGAGACCGAACTGGAGGCCGAGGAGGTCCTGCAACGCAAACCGACCAGCCAAGCCAACCGCGACAACGTCAACCGGACCCAGGCGGCGATCCTGGACTGGCTGGACGAACAGGGCCGCGCCTGCAGCCCCCGCGAGGTCGCTGACGGGCTCCCGGACGTCCTGAACTACGAGAACGCGAAGAAAACCCTCGCCCGGTTGGCATCACGCGGCGTGATCCAACGCGTGGGGACAGGCTTGTATCGCACCGAACCTGCTGTCCCTGCCGGGTCGAACAGCGGAGAGGGCGCGCGCACACCCGCGCGTGCGCGTGACCCCATCGAGTCCCTGTCCCTGTCCCCCACCCAAGTCAAGGGGGGTAAGAAGGAGGGACAGGGACAGCAGGGACAGGCAGGGACAGGGACAGGTGTGGGGCTACGCGCACGCGGGGACGGGCGCGCGAGGCCCGGAACCATCACCGCCTGCACAGTCTGTTACGGACCGCTCGATCCGGTAGAACCAGGACAGACCACCCACCCCACCTGCCAACCCCAACCGCCCGGTGATACGCTGGATGCCACAGAAGGAGACACCGCCACATGAGCCGACGCACCCCCACCCCAGACATCGACCGCATCTGGACCACCACCTGGACCACACACCTGTGGCACATGCAGTGGCTCAACCACCTGCACACCCAAACCCGAGCCAACCCCAACCACCCAGGACGAGACCACCTCGACCACTACCACCAAGCCGCCCAGCAATACACCGACAACCCCACCCCATGGTTGCTCGAACAAGGGCACCAAGAACAGATCACCCGACACGACCTGCAAGCCGCACTCGACATCTACAACCGGCACGCCGGACACGACACCGCCCACCTCGGACTCACCAGCCACGACATCACCGACCCCACCACCCAGATCCAGATCCGAGACAGCGCCAACCACATCCTGCGACAGATCACCGAACTCGCCCACCAGCTCGGACAGCAAGCCCGAACCTGGCGTGACCAACCGCTGCTCGCCCGCACCCACGGCCAACCCGCCCAGGTCACCAGCTACGGACACCGGATCGCCACTACCATCACCCCGCTGCTCGCGGCCGGGGCCCGGCTCGAGGCCGCGATCCAGAACTACGACTTCCGCCCGCCGCACGGCGCGGTCGGCACTTCTGCTGACCTGAACCGCGTCCTGCACGGGTGGGCCGGGAGCGGGGATGCCCCGACGACGGCCTCGGAGGGGTCTCCGAGCGCCTCGGAGCCCCCAGCGGGTATTTCGGGCCCCCCTCGGGCTTCGGAGGCCGCCGGAAGGGCTTCCGAAGCCGTCGACCTGTATGGCGTGTATATCGCGAAAGCGGCCGGGTTCCAGTTCGTGATGCCGTTGACCCGTCAGATCTACCACCGCAGCTACGACCTGCCGATCGCCTCGGCCATGGTGGAGGTCGCGGCGGTCGCCCAGACCTGGGCCACCGACCGGCGCCTGGAGGCGATGCTCGGGTTGGGCAACGAGGCCCGCGACCCGGGGCAGGTCGGCTCGAGTGCGATGGCACACAAGACCAACCCTGTCCTGTGCGAGCGGATCTGCAGCTTGACATCGGTTACGCGGAGTCACTACACCGGGTTGGCGGAGATCGCGGGGCAGGGTTGGCTCGAGGGGGATGTGTCGACCTCTGCAGCCCGCCGGTTGTTGTTGCCGCAACTGTTCTCGAATGTCTCGGCGATCCTGATCAACTGGCGGGATGCGGCCGACCGGTGGGAGCCGGACTGTAAGCAGCTGTCCCGCGAGTTGGAGTTACACAACCAGGAGGTGTCGACGGGGGCGTTGCTGCACTACCTGGTCGAGTCGGGGGTGCCACGGTCGGAGGCTCACGAGCGGCTGCGTGGGGGGGTGTTGGGTCTGCTGGCCGACGCGGATGGCGAGGAGCACGATCGGTTACTGACTGTGATGGTCGAGGCGTCGCGGATTCCGGCCATGGCGCTGATCGAGGTGGATGTGATTGCGGAGGCGACGGCATCCCTCGGCCCGTCCAGTTGACACCCGGGGTGGCACGGTGCTTTCCTGGCGGGATGAGCCAAGCAGACCGGGCGGTCGAGGCAGTCAGGGAAGCGCGGGCGTTGTTGCAGTCCTGGTATCACGACCCAGACTGTTCAGCCGGCAGACGAGAGCTGCAGCACTTCGAAGGCGAGAAGGTGTGCTTCCACTTCGACAAGCGGCTGCGGCACCAGTGCGCCGAGGCGCTGCTCGCCGTCCTCGACGGCGCCGAACCGGACGGTGAGGCGGTAGGCCCCAGCGAGAGCTAAGCTGGGATCTATGCCAGCTGATGTCTCCGCCCGAGTCCGGATCGTCAAGGTCTTCAACCTCGAAGAACAACTCCGCGACCAAGTCCAAACCCTGCGCGACCAAGTCCAGACCCTGCAGAACCAGGTCCAGACCCTGCAGAACCAGGTCGTCAACCTGAACCAGCGAGTAACCGCCCTGGAGAACGCACCTTGAGAGGACACCATCTGTGGTAAGCGACGGATACTGGTTGGCCGCCCCCGGTCACGGCTGGCGGCGGGTCAAGCTCGAGGACTACCTGACCGCAGCCGGCAACGCCGGACTGTACCGCACCGTCACCGACCGGCCCCCCGAGGCGTTCACCGACACCGCCTCCGGCATCCGAGGCACCACATCCGACCCGAACACCACCCCGCAGGAGATCCCCCGGTTGCACGTGGAAGGCCGGACGTTGGATCAGCAGTGGGACGAGCTACGGGTCGCGTGGGGTCGGGTCCGGGAGGGGTTCGGCGAGGCGTGGGCCTCGGTCGGTGAGGCGCTGCGTGTCGCCGCCGAGCAGCAGCGCCAGGCGTGGGAGCGGTTCGCGACGGTCAAGAACCAGCCGTGTTCGGCTGCGCTGCCCCAGGGGGACCCCCGGGCGTGCTACGTCTGGTCGACCCACGAACACCCTGCCCTGCCCGGGGTGCAGGTTGAGACCTGCATGCGGTGCGGACAACCGAACTGGGAGGCCCTGGCCCGACTCCTCCAATAACACCTTGTGTCACACTGGATGTCACGCTAAGATGGTGCCGTGGATCTATCGATACGAACCGCCACCGCCACCCTGACCGCACTCGCCACCCTCACCCTCGCAGCTGGATGCAACACCGACTTCTGGGGCAACCCACAACCCGGCCCCAGCGACGAAGGCACCACCTGCCCCGTAGGAGAAGGACCCGTGGCACCACCCCCGCCATTCGACCCCGCCGCCCAGCAGAAACCCGCAGGCGTCACCCCCGGCAACAGCTGGATCGTGTTCGAACTCGAAGTCCGCGCGTTGGACGTCGACGGGAACCGCGACTACTGCATCCCGTTCGCCGGGCACGTCTACGCCCGCTCCGGCGAAGCCGACACCGTCACCCTCGACGGCGCTGGGCTGCCCGGCGGACCGCACGACTTCACCGGGACCACCCCCTGGGCCGGGCGGTATCTTGCCCTGCAATACAACCCGACCGAGCAGCGGTTCGCCGGCCAACCCCCCGCCTATGAGGTCCACCTCGACGCGACCTACCTCGCCGATCGGGACGCCCACAACCCGCCCCCGGCGGCGCTGCGGTGTGCGATCCGACTCCGGGGGGCGACCGTCGCGCAGGACCTGTCGGTGATCGCGAAAGGCAGCAACGTCCGGTGCGAGCTTCGCAGCAACGACTATTGGATCCACGCATGAAGATCTCGATCCTGCTGGTCGCCCTGACGGCGGCGTTCTGCACCCTCGCGGCGGTCGGGTTCCTGGCCGGGTGGATCCGGTGAACAGCGACCAGGTTTACGCCTGCGTGCTGTACGGGGACAACCGAGGCCACTGGGCCGAACTGACCTGGCAACACGGGCTGGTTTCCCCGCCGGTGTTGACGCTGCACGAGCCGCTGGTCGGCCCGGTCGAGATGACCCACCTCGGGCGTCCCGGCGATGTGGTGGCCCGGATCAGCCAACGGCACGGCGGGCGGAAACGCCCGGTGCAGCAGGCGTTGGCCGGGCTGCTCGGGGTGGCGCAGCAGCAGGTCTCGCAGTACATCAACGGCCGGTCAGCGCCGTCGGTCAGGAACTGGCCGGTGTTGGTCCGGCTGTGGTTCAACCCGCAGCTGGTCGAAGAGAAGATAGCCGAGATCGAGGCGGGGCGATGAGCGATCTTCACGAGATCCGGGCCCGGATTGAGGCCCGGCAGCAGCGGGCCCGGGAGGCTGCCCCGACCTGGGGTAAGAGCGTCCGGGTCGGCGGGGTCGATATAACCTTTACCCACCAGCCCCAGGTTGGGCGGTGGGAGGCGGCCGAGGCGACGAAGGTGTTCGTCTACCACGAGAACCCGACCGTCGTCCTGCGCAACTGCGACGAGGACTATCGCGCGCTGAACCTTCACGGAGGCGAGGAGTGCGACGACCACCCGCACGGTCACTCGCACATGGTCTGCGTGCAGTGCGACGGCGACTGGCCGTGTGAAGGGATCTCGTCGCTCGCCCGCCGCTATGGGGTCGAGGAGGTCGACGGTGGCTGAACGTTGGACTGATGCGACACTCGAGGCGTTGAAACAGGCGATCCTCGATCAGGCACCGAACTGGGTCGAGACTTTCCCCGAAGGCAACACCGGGCAGGTCGTGGGCGTCCCGGACGCGGCTGTGGTCGCGCTGCGTTGGCTGGCCGATGTTGGCCTGCTCCTGCCGCCTGGCGGCGAGACGCAGGAGCAGTGGGGCTACCGCAGAGCGCCGCTGGCGGGCTGGATCGATCGCTGCTGCACCGACCCCTCGTCCTGCCAACGAGGCCGAGGGCACACGCATCGGCGGACGGCCTATGCCGGGCCGTGGTTTCTCGTCGACAATGGGGAGACGAAGCCGTGAGCGAACCAACCTATCGAGACGGGCTGACTGTGGTCAACCCGGACGGGACCGACACCGGCGGCCCGTTGCAGTTCCTGGCCGATGCGCTGCTCATGAACGGGGTCGACCGGCAGGCCGCCGCCATGATCGTCTCCACCATAGCCAGCGCGCTCGAGGTCGAACGGAAAGCCGCCGATATGGACGCCTGGCGGCAATGCCGGGCCGACGCCGAGACCTGGCGCGACGAATTGGCCGCCAGGATCGGCCGGTCCGAGCAGCTGTACGGGGTGCAGATGGAAGCTGCCTGGGAGATGCACGACGTCATAGCGGCGGTCCGGGCGCGGGGGATGCGTGATGGGCTGGCTGTCGCGGCGGCGATCCTAGCAGAATCGAGGACCAGCGATGTCTGACTGGTGGGATCATCTGTTGCACACCCCGATGCGCGAGCTTGCCTGGTACGGCTGGATCGCCGCGATCGTGGTGATCGCGACGTTCCTCGCGGTCCCGATCGGCGCGACGATGGCCATCCAACGTTGGCAGCGCCGCCGGGGTGGGCCCACCCCGGGGCAGTTGATCGCCGCGATCAAAGCCGATTATGCCGGCCAGTGGGTCGCCGTGCACGGCGGCCGGGTTTATGCCGCCGCCGCGACCGCCGCCGTGGCGTACGCCCGGGCGCAGCGGATACGACATGCCGGGACGATCGTCTATGTCCCCCGCCCGGAGGAGATCCCCCAATGGGCGGCGAGGTTCGACCGGGAAGGCAGGATCGGCCCGAACGACGAACACGCCACCCGCGAGGGCGCCGAGCGTTGGGCGCGGTCCTGCGCCCGATCGCGCGGCCCGGCAACGTTGATGCAACGGGTGGACAGCCCGATGCACCTGGGCGGCACCTGGATTGAGATCGGACCGATCGGTGCCTGACGAGCAGGACGAGGACGGGATGTTGGTCCTGACCTTCCGCGACGGGCAGGGCCGGGAATGGCTCGCCGCCGCCACTGTCGGCCCGCTGTGCCGTTACGAAGGCGCCGATCCGGTCGAAACCATCCCGGTCGGGCTGTTGAAAGATCGCCCGTTCACCCTGTGGCGGATCACGGTGGTCGACCCATGACCAGCGGATGGCGGAGCGGACTGTGGAGCCGCGACCGGGAAGCCTACTGGGCCCTGGCCGCCTCCGCCGGACGTTGGCAACGGCGAGGCTGGAGACTGCAGGCCGGGCAGCACACGTGGTACCGCGCCGACAGCCGCCGCCGGTTCCGGGTGGTCGCAGCCGCAGCAAAACCGCCCTACGGACGCGGTGCCGGCAAACCCCACACCGACCGGACGGTGTCCCACGTCGCCGACCTGTGTCTGTTCGCGTGGGAACGAGGCCGGCTGGTCGGGACGATGGCGGTGTGGCTGTGCGGGGCACACACCGCCGAGTTCGCCCTGGAGACCGAGATCCTGTCCCGCCCGTGCGGGTTGTGTTTCCTGCGCCGCGACGGGCTCGGGATCCTGATCCAGAACAGCGTCGTGTACATCGGAGGCGACCGTGGTTGAACCGCGACACCAATGTCCCGGGTTGTGCGGCGACACCGTCCCGAAGCATCTGCTGGCCTGCGGGCCGTGCTGGTGGCGTCTACCCGCGCAGTTGAAGCGGGCGGTCGGTCGGGCTTACCACCGCCGGGAGCACGATCCGATCGGGCACCAGGAGGCGGTCGCGGCAGCAGCAGACTGGTACCGGCAGCAGAAGGAGGGGCAGTGATGGGTGAGGTCGATCTGGAGAAGGTCGAGGGCCGTCGGGCGCGGGCAGCTGCGTGGATGAACGGGCAGGACCCGCCGGAGGGTGCGGGGGAGCGGGCGGCGTGGCTGGTGATCACTGGGGATGTCCCGGCGTTGATCGCCGAACTGGAGCAGATCCGGCATGACCGGGATAAGCTGAAAACCGACCGGATCATGTCAGTCGTGTTCGGGCACCACGGTGACGCCCCGAAGCCGTTCGCCCTGCTCACCAGCACACGTGAGCCGGTAGCGCTCGGCGCCGAGTTCCCCGACGGTGCGGTGGCGATGCGCCTGGAGAACAACCTCGGCTGGCAGACCTGGTCCGACGGCGGAGCCCAGGGGATAGTCGACCGGGCCCGCGACAGCACCGGGACCGAGTACATCGTGCTGTGGTTGTCGGATGAACTGGACTCGCTGGCCGGACTGGAGGCCCAACTGGAGGAGGCAGAGGAGGTGATCCGGATCCTGCGGGAGGATCTGCAACGGCACAGCGACGCCCGGATCACCGAAACCCGCGCCCGGATGCACGCCGAACAGGTCCAGTTCACCCACTCCATATTCGCCTACCCGCACCTGTTCCTGTGGCACGCCCTGTTCGACGGGACCCGGTTGTGCCGGTGTTGGCACAGCCGCGAGATGAGGGAGCACGCCCGTGCAGTGGATGGTGGGTGAGTTCCTCCCCCTGGTCCTGGCCAACATCACCGGGACCGGGATCGTCGCCCTAGCGGTCGCCGGGCTGATCAAACTCGACACCGTCCGATCCCGGCGCCGCGCTGCCCAGGTCCGTGCGCAGCGGGCCGCCTCGAACCTGTCCCCCGCCCCATCCGGCACCACCGAACCGATCGAGATCGAGGAGAACGACAATGGCTGACCTGCCCGATGAGGTGTACCTGAAGGCCGCCCGCTGGTACGACCATGCGATCAACGCCGCGCTGCGCAACCCGCCCGGGGTGGTCCTCGGGCCGGAGAACCAGCAGAGGCTGGTCGAGATGCCGCATTTCCGGGCGGCGGTCGAATCTGCCTACGGGGATGGGCACCGGGCCAGTCTCGAGCCCCAACCGGACAACCCGCTGTACCAGGATCTGCGGCAGGCGTTGAACCGCAACAGCGCCGAGAACGGCAGCAACACCCCCGACTATGTCTTGGCCGATTTCCTGATGCAGTCCCTGCGCACGTTCGACTACGCCGTACGGTACCGGGCGTCCGCGACCGAGACCAGCCCGTTGGACCCGAACCCAGGGTCGACCCTGTTCAAGCAGCAGTCCAACCCCGACGACCTGGCCCCGGAGATCCCTGGGATCCAGACGGTGCTCAAGCAGCACGCCAAGGCGGTGCAGGAGCTGCTGTCCAAGGCCAAGTGCGCGGTGTGCGGCGACCCGGCGGTGGAGTTGGTGCAGGCCAAGCCGGCGCGGTTCTCAGCCAACCGGGATCTGGACGATGCTCTGACGTTCAAGATCTTGGAGGAGGTCTTGCCGTTGTGCGCCGCCCACCCGGACGTGCGGACTCCGGTTGCACCGTCCGACCCGTACCTGTGGGAGTCGGGGACGTGATCCTGTTCTGGGTCTTGGAGGCCGCCCTGGTCGTCGCCTCTGCCTGCCTGGGCGGGTTGATCCGCACCTGGTGGTACGAGAACATGGAGGGACACGAGTGAGAATCCCCGAGGGTGTGTACGTCGAAGCCAACCGGGCCCGCAACAGCGAAGTGCACGGGCTGAACAGCGGCGGGCTGGAACGTCTGATCGTCATCGGCGCCCGGGAGCGCGGATTCCGCGCCGCAGTCGCCGCCGCCTACCGCGCCGGCCAAGCCAGTACAATGGGTGGATGCACCCACACGTGTGGAACCCCCGGCTGCACCCCCGCGATCGGATCGGCCAGTTCACCGACACCCCCGGCAGCGGATCGTGGCTCTCCCGGGCTGCCGAGCAGGCCCGGCGCGGGTTCACCGACGCCGAGCTTGCCCAACGCGAGCAGGACGTCAACGACCTGATCGCCGGGAGCCGTCATCTGGACACCCATCGGGTGCACAAACCGAACGGGCGGTGGTCCGACGAGCGGGCCGCCGCCCACCGGGAGATCCTGGACAGGGTGTGGGCGGAGAAGGCCACCCGGGTGCCGAACCAACACCGCGCGGTGATGACCGGCGGGTTGATGGGCGCCGGGAAGACCACCGTCCTGGCCGGACACCCGGAGATTGACATGTCCGACTACCTGATGGTGTCGGCCGACGACATGAAAGAGGAGATCATCCGTCACGGTCTGGTCCCGCAGGTCCCGGGCGCGGAGCACCTGTCGCCGATGGAGCTGTCGGCGATGTACCACGTCGAATCGGCCTACTTGGCGGATGCGCTGGCGGAGCGGGCGTACGCCGAGGGGAAGAACGTGATCCTCGACGCGTCGATGGGTGACCGGACTGCCCCTGCAGCGCGGTTGGGGCGGTTGCGCGATATGGGCTACCAGGTCCGGGGGGTGTTCGTCGACATCCCGGTCGAGACCAGCTTGGAGCGGGCGTCGGCCCGGTACCGCTCGGGGATGCAGCAGTGGGGCAGCGGTACCGGTCCGGGCGGCAGGACGATCCCTCCGGCGTTGATCGAGGGGCAACGCGGCCCGGGTGGGATGACGAAGAATCGGGTGGTGTTCGACCAGCTGCGCGAGGAGGGTCTGTTCGGGGCGGGCTGGGAGGTGCACGACAACACCGGGTCGGCGCCGGTGCTGCTGAAACGCGGAGGGGGAATACAGACGTGACACGGGGTGTTGCACTTAGAGAAGGAGTGTCGCATGGGCAGCAGCAGGACGGTGCAGCAACTGGTCGAGGACCTCGCATCTGGCAGGATCAACCTGGACCTGGCGGTGAGGGATTTTGGGACCCGCCGTTGGCCCGGCCCCGCCCCGGAGACCGCGCAGCAACGCCACGGGGTGCACGACGCGGACCTGCCCGATCCGAACAGTATCGATTGGGTGCAGATGCACCCCGGGCTGTCGGAGCAGCAACGCCGCGCGCTGCTGCGCGTGTACGACCAACGTACGTCCCGCTCTGGGCGCTGATCGCGGTCCGCGAGCTGTGCTTCGCGGTGATGGTCGCGTCGTGCGGGTGGCTGGCGGTGTACGCGGTCTGGCCGTGGTCGCCGTTGCCGGCTTTGCTGGTGTTGTGGCTGGGGTCGCAGCTGGTGCCGTGGTTCCGGAGGCTGTCCCACCCCACCCCCCGTGTTGCACACCAGGTGTCACCTGTGATACAATGGTGGGGCAAGGGACAACTACAGAGAGGACCCTGCGATGAATGACGGCATTACCGCGACCGACGCGGAGGACGAGGCCACCATCGCCCAGGCCCACCAGGACCTGAGCGAGACCCTCGCCGCCGAGGACGCGGACTGGGACGCCAGGCAGGCCGCCCCCGACGCCACCTCGCCCGAGTACCGGGCAGGCTGGGCCACCGAGGACGCCCGCCAGCGGGGCGAGGACGGCGCCGCCGCCCCCGCCGACGAGATGAGCGCCTTCACCGGCCGGCTCGCCGACTGGCTCCGCAGCCAGCCCGACGTCGCTGAGGTGGACGTGGTCGCCGACGGCGGCAACGACAGCCAGGCTCTCAGCACGATCCTCGGATTCAGCCTCGCCGGTGTCGGCGGGGTCAGCCTGGGGATGAACCCCACCCCGTGACCTTGTTCCCTCTCTGATGGGCCCGGCCCCTCGGTGCGACGACGCCCGGGGGGCCGGTGCTTTCTCTGGCTGCGTAGCTCAACGGCAGAGCAGGCGTCTCTAACACGCCGGTTGCGGGTCCGACTCCCGCCGCAGCCTCGCGCCGCGCGTACCCCCAGGACAGCCGGGCGACGCGGCGGGCTAGGGCGCCGGGCTGGCTGGGCGCCCGAGGTTCTCACTGGCCCGCCGGGGATGCGTGCGGTTGCACCTGAGGTGTCACCTGTGGTATAATGGAGGTGTCCGGCCGGACGTCGGCCGGGCGGGTTGACAACTCCAGAGAGGGAGAACAGGATGTCGGAGACAGTGGCACAGGGCGTCACCGAACAGGGCCGCGACTGGAAGATCATCCAGGGCGTCAAGCCGGAAAACGGAGGCTACCACGACCACGTCTGGCAGGAGTTCGCCGGGCTGGCCATCGAGATGGGCGGCTACAGCGACCTGACTGCCGTCGACCCCTACAGCGGACGCAGGCTGTGGCTGTCCAGCGCGTTCAAGTGCGACACGCACACGGCGATGCTGAACGCGGCCAAGCCGGGCGAAGAGGCCATCGAGGTCTACCGGTTGTCGCACGAGTGCGGCGACTGCAGCGACTCGGTCTACGGAGCGATCCGGCGGCTGGTGGACGCGATGGAGGCCGTCGGGTTCCCGGAGGGATTCC
>Ga0070686_100000312_pt1 | contig 32090 bp, 28 predicted proteins | sample KBSS23LmetaG_FD_65654 | JGI IMG/M metagenome (GOLD analysis project Ga0070686, IMG submission 65654) | Switchgrass rhizosphere microbial communities from Kellogg Biological Station, Michigan, USA - KBS S2-3L metaG | ecosystem: Host-associated > Plants > Roots > Rhizosphere ... | reverse complement strand
TCCCGTCTCCACGCCCGAGATGGTGGCCACGTGGATGGTGCCGATGGCCGCCCGGCCGCGGTTCACCAGGTGGTAGCTGCCGCGGATCTCCACCGCACGCCGCCGGGGATGGAGCTCCACGCGCAGGCTGGTGCCCACGAGCGACGGCTGCGGGGCGCCGGCGTAGCGCCCGTAGCGCCGCTCGTACTGGGCGCTCCGCTCCGCCCGGTCCCAGGCGGAGGTGTAGCGGTTGAGGACGTTGGTGTTGTAGAAGATGAAGCCGCCCAGGCTCAGGACCAGCCCCGCCGCCACCCCGGCGACCCCGGCGGTGGAGCGCGTGAGGCGGCCGCGCGCCAGCCGCAGCCGCGCAGGCAGGCCGCCCTCCATCCCCCGCATCCACAGCAGCTTGGCCACCACCGCCAGCAGCAGCGCCCACGCGGCCCAGTAGAGCTTGAGCCAGCCCCAGGGCCCCAGCGACCCGCCGAACCCGCGCATGTCGGAATAGCTCCACCCCGGGCTGGCGCCGAACACCAGCAGGTTGTGCCGGATCCCCAGCTTGGGGGCGAAGCCAATGAGGGCGAAGGCGAGGAGCGCCACGAAGTGGCCGGCGTACTTCTGGTTCACCACCCCCTGCACCGCCAGCGCGAACAGGGCGAACAGGAGGTATTCGGGGAGCTGCAGCCCGAAGAGCACCCTCAGGAACAGCCCGAGCTGGTGGTCGCCGTACCCCATCCCCACCTGCACGAGGAGGCCGGCCACGGTCAGCAGCGCCATCCACACGGCCAGCATCAGCGCGATCCCCAGGAACTTGCCCGCGAAGAGGACCCATTCGGGCACCGGCGCCGCGTCGGTGATCTCGCCCAGGCCGTGCTCGCGCTCGCGCCACACCAGCTCACCGGCCCAGAAGACGATGAGCAGGGGGATGACCACCCACGGCGTCATCGGGTTGGTGAGCGGGGTGGTCAGGAAGGTGGTGAGGAGGTGGGCGGTGGTGGGCAGCAGCGGCGTGCCCCCGGTGTACAGGTTCTCGGGCACCAGCCGGGCCGTGAGCGCCGCGATCACCACCAGCACGATCAGCCCGCCCCGGCTCCGGGCGATCACCCGGAACGACTCCCAGGCGACCGTGAGCGTCTGCCGCGCATGGAGCCCCGGGCCGAACGAGCGCGGGGCCCGGGGGACGGAGACCGGGACCCGCGCGGCGTCGCCGCCCGGGGGCGTGGGTGCGTGCGCGCCCCGCCGCCGTGCGAGGCGGCTCCACGGCGGGCGCGCCGTTTGGTGGGCGAAGCGGAAGCGGGCCCAGGTGAACGCGAGCGCCCCCAGCGCGACACCCATCCACAGGAGCCGGCTCCGCAGCAGCAGCCCGCCCAGGTGGACCAGGCGCGTGCTCTTCTCGGCCGGCGTCCACCCCAGCACCAGGTCGGAGGTGATGTAGATGTGGCCGAACACGTCGAGCAGCGCCGCGATCTCCTGCCGCTGCAGGAAGTACAGCACCGCCACGATCCCGCCGTAGGCCGCGAACAGCAGGAGCACGCTCCCCAGGTAGCTGCCGATGGCCCGCCGCCCCAGCACCGCCGCCGCGAACTGGATCGCCGTGCCGATGAAGGCGTTGGGCAGCGCCAGGAAGGCATAGGCCGTGAGGTAGGCGGCCGCGCGGAACGGGCCTACGGCCTCGGCGTCCACGCCCGGCAGGTACACGGCCAGCATCACCCCCACCGGCACCGCCAGCAGGATCAGCGCGTTGAGGACGAACGCGGCGAGGAAGCGCCCCCCCAGGTGCTGGGCCTTGCCCACGGGCGCGGTCCAGGTGAGGGGGTGCATCCCCGTCTCCACGTCGCGCGCGGCGATCTCGCCGGTGACCCCTGCCGCCACGATCAGCCAGAACAGGCTGGCCAGGACGGTGACGCTGGCGATGACGAAGGGGGAGTTGACGTAGAAGTCGGCGTAGAGCGCGTCGGCCAGGTAGTTGCCGCGCACGAACAGGAACGCCACCACCGCCAGCGCCCCGAAATAGAGCCAGGTGGTCGCGCGCCGCAGCTGGTAGGCCAGCTCGAAGCGGAAGATCTCCCGGAGCTTCACGGCCGCGCCTCCGCCGCGGCCTGCCCGCGGCGCCGGCCGTGGTGGCCCGTCATGGTGCTGAAGTAGACGTCCTCCAGGTCCGGCTCCACGGGCTCGAAGCCGGGGCCGGGCGCCGCGTCGCCATAGACGTGCACCACGGTGCGCCCGCCCAGGAGCTTGGTGGAGATCACGGCGTGCTCCCGCTCCACCTGCGGCAGCGCGGTCTTCTCGATCACGCGGCGCCAGATCCTCCCCTTCATCTCCTCCATCGCCCGCAGCGGCTCGGCCTCCAGCAGGATCTCGCCCCGGTCGATGATCGCCATCCGCGTGCACAGCTCCGACACGTCCTCCACGATGTGGGTGGAGAGGATGACCACGCTGTTCTCGCCCAGCTCGCTCAGCAGGTTGAGGAAGCGCACGCGCTCGCCGGGGTCGAGGCCGGCGGTGGGCTCGTCCACGATCATGAGCCTGGGATTGCCCAGCAGGGCCACGGCCACGCCGAAGCGCTGCCGCATCCCGCCCGAGTAGCCGCCCAGCTTCTGCCTGCGCACCTCCCAAAGGTTGGTCTGGCGCAGCAGCGCCTCCACGGTGGCCCTGCGCACGCCACGGTCGGCGATGCCCTTGAGAATCGCGAAGTGCTCGAGCAGGGCCTCGGCGCTGACCTTGGGATAGACGCCGAACTCCTGCGGCAGGTAGCCCAGCGTCTGCCGCACCGCGTCCTTCTCCCGCACCACGTCGATGCCGCCCAGGTGGATGGTGCCGCTGTCGGGCTCCTGCAGCGTGGCCAGGATGCGCATCAGCGTGGACTTGCCGGCGCCGTTGGGGCCCAGCAGCCCGTACATCCCCGCGGGGATCGTGAGCGTCACACCGTTCAGCGCCTGCACGCCGTTGGGATAGGTCTTGGATACGTCGCGAATCTGCAATTCCATGCTGTCCCTGGCGGCGCGAATGCCTCTGTGGCGAACAAACCCGATCACATGCGAAGTACTTTATACAGCAAAGTAAGCCCGCGCAAGTAGTCTGCCCGGGGCGTCAGGAAGAACAACAACAGCAAAGCCTCACGCAGAGTCAGCAGGGTCAGCAGAGAAAAACAGCTGTTCTCTGCTGACCCTGCTGACTCTGCGTGAGGCTTGTCTTTCCCCTGGGCCCGGTATCAGCCCGTGGTGTGCCGGAAGACGGTCAGCGGGCCGGGGCGCCGGGCGCGCGGACGAAGGCGATGGGGAGCGAGAGCTTCACGCGCACGGCGTGGCCACGCACGGCCGCGGGGCGGAAGCGGGCGGCGTTCACCACCGCCAGCGCCGGGGCGCGCAGCTCGTCGCGGGTGGCGGTGGCCACGCTGGGGGTGTGGGGCAGGCCGTCGGTGCCCACCACCATCTCCACCGTCACGGTGCCTTCAACGCCGGCGTCGCGCAGCTCGGCGGGGTACACGCGCTCGATCAGCCGCGACACCTCGGCGTTGTTCACCAGCAGGGGCAGGCGGTCCACCTCGCGCAGCGCCCACACCCGCGACGTGTCGGGGTCCACCGCCGCGCCGGGTGTACGGACGGGCGCGGCCAAGGGTGCGGACGGGGCGCGCGCGGGGAGCAGCGGCACGCGCGACGGCGCGGGGAGCGCTGCGAGCGAGACGGCCGCGAGCGCGCCGAGGGCCGTCCAGGCGAGCGCCCGGCGGGGGCGGTGAGATGGCGTGCGCAGGGTCATGGCGGTGATTCTCCTTTCCAGGAAGGATCGGGGTTCCGAGAAGGCCAGCAGGGGCAGGGGAGCGCCGGCGGCACCCCGTCGCCCCACCTCCAGCAGCAGGCGCCCGTAGGCCAGCACGTCGCCCGTGGCGCGCAGGGTGCGCGCGTCGCAATCCACCTCCACCGCCAGGCGCAGCCGGCGGAGCTGCCACCACAGCGCCGGGCTCCACGGCGCCAGCGTCACCGCGGCCAGCCCGGCCAGCAGCAGCAGCGGGTCGCCCGCGCGCAGGTGCTCGCGCTCGTGGCGCAGCATCAGGCGCTGCAGCGGCTCGGCCCAGGCCAGCGCCCAGCGCGGCATCACGATGCGCGGGCGCACGAAGCCCACCACCGCCGGCCCCACGCCGGGCGACACCAGCACGTGCTCGCCGGCCATCCTCGCCACCGGCCATGCCCGCCGCCGTCGCGCCAGCCGCAGCGCCGCCACCGCCAGCCCGGCCGCCATCGCCAGCGTGCCCGCCGCCCACCCCCACGGCAGCGCCGCGTCCACCCGGCTGCGGATTGATGGCGCGGTCGGATCCGTGGCGACGGAATGCCCCGTGGCTCGTCCCACGGTCCGCGCATTCATCAGCGGCCAGACCGTCGGCGCCGGCACGGGGCCAGGCTGCACCCGCGACGGCCGAGGGAGCACGAGCGGCAGCGCCAGCGACGCGGCCATCGCGGCCAGCCACACGCCCCGTGTGGGAAGGCGGAAGAGCCGCAGCGCCCGCTCCACCGCGAGCGCGGCCACACCCGCCAGCGCGGCCACGGCGGCCGCGAACGCCATCCACTCCATCATTCCTCACCTCCGTCGTGCGTACGGCCGTCCGGCAGCGGATGCATGCGATGGGCGCCCACGTCCGGTCCCCCGGTGGATCGCCGCGGACCCCGGGCTCAGGGCGTGACCGGTGCGGCGGGCTCGAAGTTGAGCTCGGCCCAGGCGATGTTCACGGCGTGCGGGCCCATCTCGCCCGGCTTCTTGCGGATCACGTTCAGCCCGGCCAGCGCCAGGCCGTACGGCGCCAGCACTTGTTCCACCTGGATCCCGCCGCTCCCCGGCATGGTGTTCAGCATCTCGTGCCGCACCACCCTGCCGCCCGGCGACACCACGAAGAGGATGATGAAGTTCTCGGGGATGCCGGTGGTCAGCACCTGCGGATAGTACTGCTGGATCGCGCCGAGCGGCGTCGCCGGTGTGTCTGCCGCGGCGGGCGCGGCGGCGGGGGCCGGGCTCGCCGGTGTCGGCGCCGTGCACGCGGCCAGCGCGAGGGCCGCGCAGGCGATGATGCCCGTGGCGAGGCTGGGCAGCCGGCGGCGGGGGGCGGCCGCGCGCGTTGCCGCGTCGCCGGATGCGGCGGACGCTCGCGCCATCATCCCTCACCTCCATCGCGCAGGCGGTCTTCCAGCAGCTTCTGCATCCGGCGCAGCTCGTCGTCGCCCAGCCCCCGGTCCGACACGAGGTGGGTGAGCAGCAGCTCGGGGCTGTCCTTGAACAGCTTGCGGGTGATGCGGCGCAGCACGCTGGTGCCGGCGTCGCGGCGCTCCACCAGCGGGTGGTAGCGGTAAGCCTTCCCCGCTTCCACGTGGCCCACGTAGCCCTTCTCCTCCAGCGTGCGGAGGATGGTGAGCACGGTGGTGTAGGCCAGGTCGTCGGCCAGGCGGCCGCGCACCTCGGCCACGCTGCCGCTGCCCAGGTCCCACAGCACGGACATCACGTCCAGCTCGCGGTCGGTGAAGGCGATCTCCACGGGGTCTCCGGTCGGGTTCTCGAGGGCGATTCTGCGCGGTGCTCAGCGGGCGGCCGGCGCCGGGTGGCGCTCGGGGCCGAAGTCCATCACCACCACCGTCATCCCCCGGCTGCGGAAGGTGAGCTCGGCCACCACCGCCTTCGCGGCGTCGGCGAAGCGGGCGTCGCCGCGCACCACCTCCACGTCGCGCGCCTTGCCGTCGTCGCCCACCTGCACCCGCACCGCCACGCGGCCGGTGACGCCCGCGTCGCGCAGGTCGGCCGGGTAGTGACGGGCAACGGCCTCGCGGAACGCCAGGCGGTCGGCCTCCTCCTGCGGCGACCGGGCGGCGGTGGAGCCGTCGGCCGGGGTGGGCTTGAGCTGCAGCAGCACGATGCGCGTGGCGGTGGGGCCCAGCTCGCCCGGCTGGCTCTTGACCACGTTCATGCTGCCGATCTGCGCCGTGTAGCGGCCCAGCGCGCGCTCGAGCGAGGCGCCCTGCGTCTGCCCGCCGGGGGCGTTGCCGGGCTCGGTGATCAGCTGGTGGTCCACCACCTGGCCGTCGGCGCTCAGCACGAAGGCCACCGTCTGGTCGGCCGCCATCCCCTCGGTCAGGATCTGCGGATAGTACTGCTCCAGCAGGGCGCGCGGCGTCATGGGGCTGCGCGCGAAGCTCCCGGGCTGGCCGGCCATCTGGCGCGTGCCGCGGGGGGAGGGCTGCATGGGCGCGGGCGTCTCGCACGCGGCGGCGGCGAGCACGGCGGCGATGGCGCCGAAGCCGGCGGCGCGGAGGACGGGGCGGCGTACACGGGGAGCGGTCATGATGCGGATCCTTCGTTCGAGAGTGGATACGGGCTCGGCCATCGCCGCGGACGCGGCCAGCCGGGTGTGCGCGGTGCGCCGGCCAACCTCCAGCAGCACCGATCCATAGGCGTGCACGTCCGCCCGGCGGGCCAGCACGCGTGCGTCGCAGTCGACCTCCACCGCCAGGCGCAGGCGGCGCAGCTGCCACCACACGGCGGGGTTCCAGGGGGTGAGCACGGCGGCGGCGAGCGCGGCGGCCAGCAGGCGCGGGTCTCCGGCACGCAGGTGCTCCTGCTCGTGCTCCAGCACCAGGGCGCGCGCGCCGGCGTCGGCGTCCACCGCCCAGCGCGGCAGCACGATGCGGCTGCGCACCAGCCCCACCACCGCCGGCCCCACGTCGGCCGACACCAGCACGGGCACGCCATCCACGAGCACGGCGGCCCAGGCACGGCGGCGGCGGCGGAGCGACCCGGCCATCCCCGCCAGCGCCAGCGCCGCCGCGGCCGACGAGGCGATCCACAGCACCGCCAGCGGCCGCTGCAGGCGCCGCGCGTCGAGGGCGCCGGCCAGCCACGAGCGGGCCGCGCGCGCCGGTGCCGCCCCGGCATTCGCGGAGACGTCGAGCGGAAACGCCTGCACCGGCGCGGCGGCGGGCTCGGCCACGCGCACCGCGCCGAACACCCGCACCCCGGCGGGGATGGCCAGCGACAGCAGCAGCGCCGCCGCCCACACCCACCGCGTGGCGCGCCCCAGCGGCCGCAGCGCCGATTCCAGCGCCACGGCGCCGCCCGACAGCAGCGTGCCCACGGCCACGCAGTACAGCATCCAGTGTGCGATCATCCGCCCGTTCTCCGGCCACGCTGGCCCGTGATGAGATGCTCCGGCGTCCATCTACTAGATCTGTAGTTGATGGTAATGGACCACCCGGAGGATGTCAACTAGTTTTTTAGTAGATGAAGTGGGATGAGACGAATTGGTATGGTCTCGGGGTGGTCCGATGGGGGCCAAGGTCGGGAATTTATACCAGATCCGCAGGAACCGTTGCGTCAGCAGGACCTGCTGAAATGTCACACGGAGGCACAGAGGCACAGAGAAAAGCAGCAGTTCTCCGCGTCTCTGTGCCTCTGTGTGAGTAAGCAGTTCAGCCGGATCTGGTATTAGCGGAGGGCCAATCAAGGACTGGGGAGAGCCGATAGTGGGTGCGGCCACGGGCTGAGGCCCTCACCCGAAGAAACGGGTCGGTACTGCTTCGGCCGCGTTTCTTCGACCTCCCCAAGACAGCGGGGAGACGTACTGCGACGGAAACGACGACCGCGCAGGGCTGTCGGCGATGCTCGCGACCGGCTCGCCCGCCCGTCCCCACGCCGACCCAGCCTCGCGCACTTTGCGAGGCTTCGCGTAGTCGTTGCCGCGGCTTCAGCCGCCCGTGTGGATGCCTGCCGCCCGTGTAGACTTCGATCCCGCCGGGTCCCTCACCCCTTCTTCGGCACCTTCTCCTCGGCAGGGATGAGCGACCTGTGGATGCCCATGGCGGCGCGGGTGCCCTCGTAGGCGGCGCGCACCACCAGGCGGGTGCCGGGGGTGATGTCGCCCGCGGCGTAGACGCCGGGGACGGTGGTGGCGAACTCCTTGTCCACCTCCAGGATCCCCTCGGGGTCGGTCTCGCACCCCATGTCCTGCGGCAGGGTGGAGCCGGCCCCGCAGGCGATGTGGAAGAAGAGCGCGTCGAACGGCTCGCTCGTCCCATCGTGGAAGACCACGCGCTCCAGCTTGCCGTCGGTGCCCTCCAGCCGCGTGATCGCCTTCTGGTTCACGGGGATGTTCTGCTCGGCCAGCGCTTCGCACGCCTCGGGCGACATGTCCTTGTCGTGGCTGTGCGTGAGCACCGTCAGGTCGTCGGTCCAGATCAGGAAGTAGAGGGCGTACTTGGCGATGGACGTGCCCCAGCCGATGATCCCCACCTTCTTGTCCACCACCCCCGGGCCGTCGCAGTCGGGGCAGTGCCAGATGCTGCGGCCGTAGAGCTCGTCGAAGCCGGGGATCTCGGGCTTGATGTCCTTGAGCCCGGTGGCGAACAGCAGCCGGCGCGAGCGGAACTCGCGGTCGTCCGAGAGCGTCACCACGAAGTCGTCCTTCTCCCCGCCCACCGACTTGACCATCGCCGCCTCGAGCTCGGCGCCGGCCGCCACCGCGTGCTCGCGGCCGATGCGGCGCAGCTCCAGCGGCGGCGGGTCGTCCACGCCGAAGTAGCCGTGCACGGCCCAGGTCTCCTTGTTGCGCGGGTCCTGCGCGTCGAACAGGCGCACGCTGCGGCGGTAGCGGCTGAGCCACAGCGCCGCCGCCAGCCCCGCCGGCCCGCCGCCGATCACGATCACGTCGTACTTCTGCTCCTGGTCGGGCATTCCGCTTCCAATGCTGAGATGGGGAATACGGCGAAACGGCGCCGCGTGCCCCTCACCGGGTGCAATCGCCGCGCCCCGTCTCGCTCAGCCGCCCGCGGCGGCACCGCTCCAGGCCCTCGGCGGCGGTGGCGCGGCGGGGCGGGGCGCCTATGTTGTCCCGCCGAGCCCAAGCACGATGACCCGGAGGTGCGGATTTGATCGAAGCGGTGGTGTTCGATTTCGACGGGTTGATCTTCGACAGCGAGACGCACGAGTACGAGTGCGTGCGCGAGCTGTTCGCCGAGCACGGCGCCGAGCTGCCGCTGGAGGTGTGGGGCGCCTGCGTGGGCCGCGAGGCCGGCTACTTCGACCCCTACGCCTACCTGCAGGAGCAGACCGGCACCCTGGTCGACCGGGAGGGGGCCGACACGCGGCGGCGCGAGCGCTTCTACCAGCGCATCGAGGGCACGGGCGCCATCCCCGGCGTGGAGGAGGCGCTGCGGGCGGCCACGGCGCTGGGGCTGAAGGTAGGGCTGGCCTCCAGCTCGCCGCGCGAGTGGGTGGAGGGGCAGCTGCGCCGCCTGGGGCTGCTGCACTTCTTCCACTGCATCCGCACCGCCGACGACGTGGAGCGCGTGAAGCCCGAGCCCGACCTGTACCTGAGCGCGCTGCGCTGCCTGGGCGTGCCCGCCGCCCGCGCGGTGGCGTTCGAGGACTCGCCCAACGGCGCGCTGGCCGCCCGGCGCGCGGGGATGTACTGCGTGGTCGTCCCCAACTCGGTCACGCAGACGCTCACCTTCGGCGAGCACGACCTGCGGCTGGAATCGCTCATGCAGGCCGAGCTGGCCGGCCTGCTGGCCCGCCTCGCCGCCGCCGGCCCGCCGCGCGGCGCCGCGGCGTGACCCTGTCCCCATCACCCGCCCGATCCGGAGGACCCGACGTGATCCAAGGTTTCCGCCCGCTCGCCCTGGCCGCCGCGGCGTGCCTGCTGGCCGGCCCCGCCGCCGCGCAGTCCAGCGGCCCCGGCACCACCGCGCCACCCGCCGACGACCCCCGCCTGCACGCGATCGCCGCCGCCACGCAGGCGTCGCGCGTGGAGGCCGACATCCGCCGGCTGGCGGGCTTCGGCACGCGGCACACGCTGAGCGACACGGTGTCGCGCACCCGCGGGATCGGCGCGGCGCGGCGCTGGCTGTTCGACGAGTACACGCGCATCTCGCGCGAATGCGGCGGCTGCCTGGAGGTGCGCTACGTGGGCGACGTGGTTCCCGGCAGCACCGCGCAGGGCTCGCGCATCAACCGCGACACGCGCGTGGTGAACGTGGTGGCCATCCAGCGCGGGCGCACCGACCCCAACCGCTTCGTGGTGGTGCAGGGGCACTACGACAGCCGCGTGAACGACGTGATGGACAGCACCAGCGACGCCCCCGGCGCCAACGACGACGCATCGGGGGTGGCGGTGGCGCTGGAGAGCGCGCGGGTGCTGTCGAAGATGCAGTTCGACGGGTCGATCGTGTACGCGGCGATCGCGGGCGAGGAGCAGGGGCTGAACGGCAGCGAGATCTTCGCGCGCTACGCCAGGGCGCAGGGGTGGCAGATCGAGGGCGTGCTGAACAACGACATCGTGGGCGATTCGCGGGGGATGAACGGCACGGTGAACAACACCCGCGCCCGCGTGTTCGGCCCCGGGATCCCGGCCACGGCCACGGCGGCCGAGCTGCGGCGCTACCTCTACTCCGGCGGCGAGCTCGACACCCCCTCGCGCGAGCTGATGCGCTACATGGACGCGACCGCCGCCCGCTACCTTCCCGACTTTGACGTGATGATGGTGTACCGGCTCGACCGCTTCGGCCGCGGCGGCGACCACACGCCGTTCTTCAACGCGGGGTACCCGGCCATCCGCGTGACCTCGTTCTTCGAAGACTACACGCGCCAGCACCAGAGCCTGCGCACCGAGAACGGCATCCGCTACGGCGACACCCCCGACAACGTGGACTACGCTTACGTGGCCCGGATGGCGGCGCTGAACGCCACCAGCCTGGCGTCGCTGGCCTGGGCGCCGCCCGCGCCCGACAGCGTGAGCATCGGCGGCGCGGTCACGCCCAACACCGTGCTGCGCTGGAAGGCGGTGAGCGCCCCCGACCTGGCCGGCTACCGCGTGTACTGGCGCGAGCCCGAGAGCGCGCAGTGGCAGTTCTCGCGCTTCTTCCCCGGCAACGTGACCGAGGGCACGCTCCCCGGCATCGTGATCGACAACTACTTCTTCGCCGTGGCCGCGGTGGACCGCGAGGGCCACGAGAGCCGCGCCGTGTACCCCGCGCCGGGGCGGTAGGCGGCAGCGTCGGCCCGGCGGAATAACAGGGATCGAACGCAGAACGGCAGAGGAGCAGAGACGCCTGGTTGGTCTCTGCTCCTCTGCCGTTGTGCGTGAACCTCGCTTCGCCGGGGCGTCAGGCGCAGCCCACGCAGGTCTGCTCGAAGCGGGTGCACGGGAAGAACTTGGTCTCCGGGTCGATCGGCTGGCAGGCCGGATCGGTGTTGCCAGTGGGATAGCAGATGTAACAGTACGACTCCGGCCCACCCTTCCCCGTGTCCACGGTGATGGGCACGGCCACGTCGACTGGCGTGGCGGTGGCGAACGACTCCACCTGCAGGCTGTTCAGATCGAGGTACATGGGTGTCTCCGGTCGGGGGATGAGGTCAGGGGGTGTACAGGCTAACATCCCCAGGCGCCGTGATCAAGTATTTTCTTTCTGGAAACGATTGTGTCACTTTCGGCGCTCCCGTGATCCGGAAATCGACCGACCATCCGAGAGATGTCAACCTGAGCGGCGCCGCTGCACTGAATCTTCCGCCTGCACCCGATTCCGGCGGCGTCCGAAGGATCTATCGCATAGGCCGGCGCGAACCCCGGCCGATCGCTCGGGCGCCGAGTATAGATCCTTCAGTCGCCGCCACAAGTCTTTGCCAGGATGCAGTTTAGCGCAGCGGCACCTTCAGGATGCCATCGTTCTGGTGTCTACCGAATGCACCGACCGATCTCACGTCGTGATGCAGGCCGTTGCCGCTGAAGTTCTCCCCCTCCCCCAGGCTGTTTTGGGGGAGGGGGTCGGGGGGAGAGGGCCCGGCGACGCTACTTCACCAGCGTCAGCCGGCGTGGCGGCGGGCTGCCGCCGGCCCAGGTGCCTTCGGCGAACACGGTGTCGTCGTCGTCGCCGGCCACGCGGAACCAGCGCACGCCGATGTGCTCGCCCAGCAGCAGCCGCGCGCGCGAAGGCAGCGGCAGCGGCGCGCGGAAGGCGATGCGCAGCCGGCGCAGCGCCGCCGGGTCGCCGCCCAGGCGGTGCTGGATCAGCGCGTGCGCCACCATCGCCTCGGTGCAGAAGCCGTGCAGGATGGGCCGCCGGAAGCCGAACGCGCGCGCGGTGAGGCCCCACAGGTGGATCGGGTTCCAGTCGCCCGACACGGCGGCGTAGCGGCGCCCCGCGTCTCCGCGCAGCGTCCAGCGCGTGAGCTCGTCCCACTGCGCGGGCGGCTCGCCGCGCGGGTCGCCCTCCTCGCGGGTGGTGGGGCGCGGCGCGCCGGGCTCGGGCGCGGCGGCCGCCTTCGCCCGCGTGCGAGCGAGGAAGACGGCGCTGCTCTGGGTGCAGAGCTGGCCGCCCGCCGTCCAGTTGCGCGCGGAGAGGGTGAGGCGGATCCCCTTCCGCACCCGCTCGGCGCGCTCCAGCTCCACCCGGCAGCGCACGTGGTCGCCCAGCGCCAGCGGGCGCAGCTGCACCAGCTCGCCCTCCACGTGCACCACGCCGCCGGCGGGGAGCGGCCGGTCGAGCGAGGCCAGCAGCTCCATCGCCTGCGCCGTCTCCCAGGTGGCGGGGAAGACGGGGGAGAGCGCGTCGCCGCCCAGCCCTTCGACCGCATCTCCCTGCGTCGCAAGGAGGTAGCGCGCGTGCAGCGCCGGGTCCACGCCGGCGTGCACGCGCTCCACGGCGGGCTTGCGGCGCGGCACCTCGGGCGGCAGCTCATCGGCCCCGCGATGGGCGATGCCGCGCGCCACCAGGCGCAGCATCGAGGCGAGGGGCGCCATGCGGTTCGCCATCTACCGCCCCACCCCGGGCTGCGCCGCCACCGCCTGCACCGCCACCTCGCGCTCGCGCGGGCCGTCGAACTCGCAGAAGTACACGCCCTGCCATCTGCCGAGCACAATGCGGCCGTCGTGGACGATGAGCGTGGCCGAAGGACCCATGAAGCCGGTCTTCAGGTGGCTGTCGCTGTTGCCCTCGGCGTGGCGGTAGAACGGCTCCTGGTGCGGCACCAGGCGCTCGAGCTTGGCCAGCAGGTCGTGCTGCACGTCGGGGTCGGCGTTCTCGTTCACGGTGATCCCCGCGGTGGTGTGCAGCGACTGGATCACCACCATCCCGTCGCGCACGGCGGAGCGCTCCACCACGCCCTGCACCTGCCGGGTGATGTCCACCATCTCCGCGCGCCGGCGGGTGCTGAGCCGGAGGATCTCCACGCCGCTCACCCGCGCCAGGAGATGCGCCAGATGCGGCCGCCCGCGTCGTCGGTGAGGTAGAGCGAGCCGTCGGGCGCGGCGGCCATCCCCATGGGCCGGTGCGTGACCCGCCCGCCGCCGCCGCTCCCCGCCACCTCGGCGAACGTTTCGGACGCGCCGCTCGCCTGGGCGCCGCGCATGGGGACGAAGGAGACGCGGAAGCCGGCCTGCGGCAGCGGCGCGCGGTTCCACGAGCCGTGGAAGGCAATGAAGGCGCCGCCGCGGTAGCGCGCCGGGAACTGCGTGCCGCCGTAGATCACCACCGACTCGGGCGCCCAGTGGCCGGGGAAGACGGTGATCGGCGCCTTCTTCTGCGCGCAGCGCGCCACCTCGGTGCCCCGGCCGCCGTACTCGGGCGCCAGCACCAGCTTCTTCTGGTCCACGTCGTAGAAGCAGTAGGGCCAGCCGAAGTCGTCGCCGCGGTTCACCTGCAGGAACTCCTCGCCCGGGTTCTCGGCGTTCTTCCGGTCGTCGAAGAGCTGCGGCCAGTTGTCGCTCAGCTGGTCGCGCCCGTGCATCGCCGCGAACAGCTGGCCGCCGCTCACCGCCATCCCCACCGCGTTGCGGATGCCGGTGGCGTAGCGCTGCCCCTGCGCCTGCGTCTGCCCGGGGCGGTTGGCGTCGAAGCGCCAGATGCCGGCGCGGGTCTGCAGCTCGGTGCAGGAGTCCACGCCGCGCGAGCCGCGCTGTCGGTCTTGCTGCTGGCAGGCGTTGGTGCGCGAGCCGATGTTCACGAACAGCGCGCCGCGCCCGTCCAGCGCGATGGTCTTGGCGGTGTGCCCGCCGGTGGGCAGGCCGCTGACGATAGTCTGCGGCTGGCCGGCGGGAACGAGCTGGCCGGGCGCCATCCGCCAGCGAAGCACGCCGTCGTCCTGCGCGAAGTAGAGCCAGCCGCCCAAGACGGCGATGCCGCTGCCGCCGTTTTCGGGGCCGAAGCGCTGGCGCTGGTCGGCCTTGCCGTCGCCATTGGTGTCGCGCAGCGCCAGCACGCCGGCGGCGCCGCCCGCGCGCCGCTGCGTGAGCGCCACGTACACGTCGCCGTTGGGCGCCACGGCCACGTGCCGCGGCGAGCCGTCCACGTCGGCGTATACCACCGCGCAGAAGCCGCGCGGCAGCGTGAGCCCGCCATTGCCGGCGTCGCAGCGCGGCGGCGTGGCGGGCGCGGGCTGCGTCGCGTCAGCGGGCGGCGGGGCGGCGGACGCAGTGGCAGCCGACGGCGCGGCGGGCGTGTGCGCTTCGGCAGACTGGACGGCCGCGCGGTCGCCACCGCAGGCGGCGGCGAGGGCGACGAAAGCGAGCGGGACTGCGAGTCGTTGCATCGAATCGGCTCCGGCGGTTCGGCTTCGGGTGCGTGGAAGCCGGCACACGCTGCAACAACCGCGCGAAGACGATTTCGGTGCCCGGATGCTTTTACGGATGCCTCACGCAGAGTCAGCAGGGTAAGCAGAAACAGCCGCTGTTTTCTGCTGACCCTGCTGACTCTGCGTGAGGCCCATCACCGCCTGCCGCCGGGAGATGATTCGGGTGGCGAGCGATCAGGCCGGCGCCTGCGCGGTGGCCGAGGTGGCGGCGCGCACGAACGCACGCACCAGCGGCGGCGTGTGGCCGTGCAGCGCGCCGCGCTCGGGCTGGAAGAGGGTGGCGACGAAGAAGGGATGATCAGGCAGCTCCATCGCGCGGACGTCGCCGGCCTCGTCCCAGCCGGTGAAGCGCATGCCGTGGCTCTCCAGCACGCCGCGGAACTCGGGGTTGAGGCCGAACCCGCACATGTACTCCTCCTCGATCCACTCCACGCCGTAGGCCGCGCGGATCTTCGTGTCCTCCGCCAGCCGGATTCGCGCGGCCACGTTGCGCAGTGCGCAGGCCAACGGGGCGACGAGCAGGCTCGATGCCTCGGGATGGGTCTCCGCGTGGTCGGCGTCGGCGATGCCGCAGGCGTTGCGGGCGAACTCGATGGTCGCGTGCTGGAAGCCGCCGCAGGTGCCCAGGAACGGCATCCCGCGTTCGCGCGCGCGGCGGATGGCGGCCAGCGCGCCATCCATGCTGCGATACGGCGACGCGGGCACGCACCAGACGGCATCCACGTGCCCCAGCGCCTCTTCCTCATCCGCCGCCACGCGCTCGGTGCTCACCCACACGGCGTCCACCGAGCGCCCCAGCGACAGCGCGGCATAGCCCAGCGCCTTGGGGATGGCCCGGTGCGCCACGACCTCGGGATCATGATCGCCGACCAGCGCGATGAACGTAGGGTCCACGGAAGACCTCGCCGGTTGCGCGTGTGCGTTGATGGTGGGGATGGAGATGAAGATGATGCGCGGCACGGCGCGGCGGAAGGTTTGCAGCCGGAAACCTCGTAGGGGCGAGGCATGCCTCGGCCGGCGGGGTCAGGGCCTGCGCGGGAGGATGAGATCCGCGCACGCTCTTGGCCCGGCCGGACTCGCATGCTCGCCCCTACGAACGCCTACGAACCGCGACTTACCCCGCCCCCGGTTGAAGTCCGCGAAGGCGGACTGTGTGCCGTTGTAGCCGCGAGTTCACTCGCATTTCGCGAGATCCAGCCGAGCGCAACGGACCTTGATGCCCTCGCGGCATCCCCCCTCACCCGCAGTACGCCGCCGCCGCGCGGGCTAGGATGTCGGCGAGCTGCACATGGCTATCCACGTCCGCCCACTCCACGTCGGCGTGCGCGCCGTCGCCGCGCGCGCCGATGACGACGGTCTCGATGCCGGCGTCGGCCAGGAACGCGGCGTCCATCCAGAAGCCGAAGCCGCGCGTCTCAGGCGTGTGGCCCAGCACTTCGTTGGCTGCACCAAGCACCGTGCGCACGATCGCCGCATCCGCCGGCACCTCGAACGAGCCGCGGGTGAGCGTGGGGCGCACCTCGGCGCGGAAGGTGGGGTCTTCGGCCGCCAGCTGGTCGGCGATCTCGCGGAGCTGGGCGACGACGGATTCCTCCGTTTCGCCGGGGACCATGCGCCGCTCCACCGTCAGCTTGCAGCTCGCGGCGTAGGTGCTGGCGCCGCTCCCGCCGTGCAGCATGGCCGCGTGCAGCGTGGGCGGGCCCACGAGTGGATGCGGCTCGGACGTGCGCAGACGCTTCTCCAGATCGCCCAACCGCGCGAGGAAACGGCCCATGTGCATGTTCGCGTCGATCCCCTCGTCATACCGGCTGCCGTGCGCGGCCCGGCCGAAGGTCTCCACCTCCATCCAGCAGAATCCCTTGTGCGCCAGCCCCACCGTCATCTCCGTGGGCTCGGTGACGATTGCGGCATCTGCCGTGACGTGGCGCAGCACCTCCTGCATCCCGATGCTCGCCACCTCCTCGTCGGCCACGGCGGCGATCAGCACGTCGCCCGGGAGATGCACGCTCGCGTCGCGCAGCGCCTTCACGGCGGCGAGGCAGGCGGCCAGGCCGGCCTTCATGTCGTAGCTGCCGCGCCCGTAGACCTTGCCGTCGCGCAGCTCGCCGCTGAACGGGTCGGCCATCCCTTCGATGCCCACGGTGTCGTGGTGCGCGTAGAGCATCAGCGCGCGCCCGCCGCCGGTGCCGGGGAGCACGCCGACGACGCTCGCGCGCCCCGGCTCGGCCTCGAACCGCCGCGCCGTCATCCCCAGCCGCTCCATCTCCCCCGCCACCCACGTGGCCACCTCCCCCTCGTTCGTCGACCCGTCGCTGAACGCGGGGTTGATGGAGTTGATGCGGACGAGCTGCTGCAGCGTGGCGATGAAGTAGTCGCGGTCGGCTTGCATCGGGATCCTCGACGGAGAGGTGAAATTCGGTCAAACGACACGAGCAGCCTCGACATCACGCACGGGCGGCCGAGGCCGCAAGCTAGAACAATGGGAAGCCTCGCAAACAGCGCGAGGCTGACGGCGACGCCTCTGTGTCTTTACCTCCCCAGTCGGTTTTGGGGGAGGTCGGGTTTTCGTGGACAGCCGTACCGTCCACGAAAACCCGGATGGGGGCCCTCGCCCGCCGCATGCGCAGGACCCGGATCGACTCGCCGCCTCAATCCTCCCGCCCACCGGTGATCACGAGCACCGCCGTCTTCCCTTCCAGCGACTCGCTCTGGGCCAGCCGCGCGAGGCCGGCGAGCGCGGTGGCGGAGGTGAACTCGCACGTGACCCCGGCGTCGCGCGCCAGGGCGGCGGACGCGGCCTCCGTCTCCGCGTCGGGGACGGCGACCAGCGTGCCGCCGGATGCGCGCAGCTCGTGCAGCAGCCGCAGCGCGTTGCGCGGGCGCCGCACGGCGATGGACGCGGCGCGGGTGCCGCCGTCCGCGTTGGATACGGAGCCGTTCAGTCGCGCGACCAGCGGCTGCACGCCCTCGGCCTGCACACCCAGCAGGCGCGGGAGATCGTCCGCGCGGCCGATCTCGCGCAGCTCGCGGAACCCCTTGCCGATGGCCCCCAGCGTGCACCCGTCGCCCACCGGCGCCACCACCAGGTCCGGGACGCGGCCCAACTGCTCGGCGATCTCGAAGGCGACCGTCTTCTTCCCCTCCACCAGGAAAGGGTTGAAGGCGCAGTTGCGCGAGTACCAGCCGCGCCGGTGCCCCTCGTCCTCGGCCTCGTCGAACGCCGCGTCGTAGTCGCCGGCCGACACGTGCACCGTGGCGCCGAAGCGGCGCAGCCACGCCAGCCGCTCGTCGCTCACGCGCGCCGGCACCCACACGTGCGCCCGTGCGCCGCCGTTCGCGCAGAAGCCCGCCAGCGAGATCGCCGCGTTCCCCGCCGACGCGCAGAAGAGCTGGTCCATCCCGCGCGCCGCTGCCATCGCTACCGCCACGGACGTCGCGCGGTCCTTGAGGCAGCGCGTGGGGTTGGCCGTCTCGTCCTTCAGCCACAGCTCGCGCAGCCCCAGCCGCTTCGCCAGAACGGGTGCGGCGACGAGCGGCGTGCCGCCCGCCTCGAGCGCCCCCGCCCCCTGCGCCGCAACCGGCAGCAGCGCATCCCAGCGGAACACCCCGCGCCGCACGCCGTCGAACCCACGCTCCATCTCTGCCCGCGCCGCCTCGTAATCGTACTGCGCGTCGAGGATCCCGGCATCGGCGGCGTCGCCGCGACCACAGGTGGGGCAGAGGTAAGCGCTGGCGCTGGCGGGATGCAGCGCTCCGCAGCGGAGGCAGCGCATCTCCGCCAAGTTGCGGCCGAGCAGGGGAGGAGAGGTAGACATGTAGAAGATTGTATATTGTATACAGACGTTGAGCAAGTAAAATATTCGTGCGATCCTGATGGGCTCTCGTCAGGCACGATGCGAGTGAACTCGCGGCTACAACGGCACACAGTCCCGCCTGCGCGGACTTCAACGGCGTTAGATGACGGTGCGGACGAGGAGCTTTCCCGCACATGGAGCAAGCCGGCGCGAAGCGCCCCCGGTCCCTCTCCCAGGTTGTTTTTGGGAGAGGGACAGCCGCGAAGCGGCAGGGTGAGGGCCCCGCGCGGAGTTTTCCCACACAAAGCAGCTCCGCACACCGTACTCTCCGCCGCAGGCTGCTCTCCGCTCGCTTCTCGATCTCCGACGCTGCCTACCGCGCCTCCCCCACCATCCGCAGCCCCGTGGGCCGCAGCGTGATCAGCGGCTGGCGGCCCACCTCCACGCCCGGCGCGTGGCGCAGCTTCCAGCGCTGGGCTAGCGTCGCCAGCACCAGGATCCCCTCCGTCCACGCGAACCCCTCGCCGATGCACTTGCGCGGGCCGCCGCCGAAGGGGAAGTAGGCGAAGCGCGGCTGCTCGGCCTCGCGCTCGGGCGTCCAGCGGTCGGGGTCGAAGCGGAGCGGATCCGGCCACCAGCGCGGGTCGCGGTGCATCAGCCACGGGCTCACGAGCACGATGGTGCCCGCGCGGACCCGGTATCCGCCCGAGTCGAAGTCCTCCCTCGGCTCGCGGCCGATGGTCCACGCGGGCGGGTACAGGCGCATCGACTCGGCCAGCACGGCGCGCGTGTAGGGGAGGTGCGGCAGGTCGTCGGCGGCGGGCGCGCGGCCGGCGAGCACCGCATCGAGCTCGGCGTGGAGCTTCGCCTCGGCCTCGGGGTGCTGGGCGAGGAGGTGCCAGGTCCAGCTGAGGGCGTTGGCGGTGGTCTCGTGGCCGGCCAGGAACAGCGTCAGCGCCTCGTCGCGCAGCTGCAGGTCGGTCATCCCCCCGCCGTCGCCCTCCTCGTCACGCGCGGCCAGCAGCATGGACAGCAGGTCGCCGCGGTCCTCGCCGCTGGCGCGGCGCGCGGCGATCATGCGGTAGATGGTGGCGTCCAGGCGCTCGGAGGCGCGGCGCACGCGCAGCGTGGTGGGGAGCGGGAGCTTGTCGAGGAGGGGGCCCAGCGGGTTGGTGAGGCGCTTGAACGCCCCCAGCGCGTCGGTGAGCGCGCTGCCGATCTCGTCGGCCTCGGCCTGCACGTCGGCGCCGAACAGCGTCTTGCCGGCGATGGCCAGCGTCAGCCGGTTCATCTCGCGCGGCAGGTCCATCTCCACGCCCGCCCGCCACGAATCCGCCGTCGCCGCCGCGAAGCCCACCATCTGCTCGCCCAGCGCGGCGATGCGCTCGCGGTGGAAGGCGGGCTGGGCCAGGCGGCGCTGGCGCAGGTGGAACTCGCCCTCGCTGGTGAGCAGGCCGTGGCCCAGGATCACGCGCGCCCGCTGCAGCGCGCGGCTCTTGATGAAGTTGCGGTGGCGGGTGACCAGGACGTCGCGCACCAACTCGGGATGCGCCAGCAGGTACACGCGCCGCCGGCCGAAGCGCCAGGTGGACACGTCGCCGTGCGCGCGGTGCACACCCTCGAGAAAGGCCAGCGGGTCGCGCCGGAAGGCCGCCAGCGCGGCCAAGCCAAAGCCGCGCCGCGGGCCGGGCGGCTCGGGGAGGCGCGGGGCGGCGGGGCCGGCCCCCGCGGGGGAGACGGCTCCGCCGCTCATGGCGCTACTTTCCGCAGCAGGCGTGGATGCCGGTGCCGATGCGGCCCCAGCGCGCGGCGGTCAGGAAGTGCGGGAACGGCGTGTCGCGGTTCTTGTCCACGCTGAAGTAGAGGAACAGCGGCTTGCCGCGGATCACCCCGCGCGGGATGGGCCCCATGAAGCGCGAGTCGAGCGATTCCTCGCGGTTGTCGCCCATCATCCAGTAGTGGCCCCTGGGGATCACCACCGGGCCCCAGTTGTCGCGGGTGGGGCGGTAGGTGCGCCGGTCCACGCCCGCCGGGAGCAGCGGCACGTGGTTGTGGTAGCCGTAGCGCTCGGGGATCACCTCGGTGGGCACGCCCACCCGGCCGTCCCACCCGATCTCGCCGTCGGGGGTGCCCAGGCGCTGCACGTAGGGCTCGTTCAGCGGCTTGCCGTTGCGCCACACCACGCCGTTCTTCCCCTGCAGCGTGTCGCCGGGGATGCCGATCACCCGCTTCACCACGTCTTCCTGCGGGTTGTTGTAGGTGGGGCGGAAGACCACGATCTCGCCCGGGCGCGGGTCGCGGATGGCCGGCAGCGGCGTGTCGATCAGCGGCAGGCGCGCGCCGAAGATGGCGTTGTTGGCCATCAGGTAGTCACCCACCAGCAGCGTCTGCTCCATGCTGTTGCTGGGGATGGAGTACGCCTGCACCAGGAAGGTGCGGATGACCAGGAACAGCAGCAGGGCCGCGCCGATCGACTTGGCCCACTCCACCATCTCGTTCTTGGGCGGCCCGGCGGGCTTGTTTCTGCTATCCTTGGCGGCGGCCTTCGGCTTGGCCGTGCCCCGCGTGCGGGAGGTCGACACTGTGCTCATGCGTTACGGGGGTACGGCCCGCCCGGCCGGGCGCGGGCGGCGCCCGCGGGATCACGGCTCTGGCTGCGTGGGTGGGGTCGCGAAATATCCCCCCGGCGGCGCATGCGCACAAGCCGGGCGGCGCGGGAGAGTACGCCAACGGAGTGGAAAGGTTTCTGAACGGCCGGTGAGCCCGGTTGAACGGTCGAATTTTACACCCGGAGCTTTGCAATCGGGGGAGCCATCACCCTTCGAGATTGATCATCGCCGTAATCATCGCGTCTTTGATGCGCAGCCATTCGTCTTCCGGGTCTCGATAACCGCCGTCGGATATCCGCTTTGCAATGCGGCATGCCCGCTTCCCCTCCATCGGCTCCCAACTCAGTGGTCCGCCGAACTTGCTCTCGATCTGCTCTCTTTCACGGTGGAATTGCTCCTTAATTCCTGCGAGTCATCACGATACGTGAAGTGATACTCATAGTCCGTAGACCTCGGGTCCGAGCGCAAGCATCGTTCACTCGGGAATTATCGGCAGATCACGATTCTGGAGGGAACGATGTCACTTCGCGAGCCACACGATGTTGGATCAACCGCCGACGAAGCGCCGGAGGTCGTCTGGGACGTGCTGGTGGAGGTGGAGTTCGATCCGAAGCTCTCGGCGGTCGAGATCGACCGGATCCAGGCGAAGCTGTGGGAGCGACTGAACGACGCGATCCGGAAGACCGTGGGGCCGCACGCGCATCATCCCGCGTCGCCGCTGATCACGGCGGTGAACGGGCGCGGCGGGGAGACGCCGCTCTTCCCCGTGGTGGCCGGGCGGCGGCGGTTCACCTGCAACCTCGACGTGGAGGAGGCCGTGGAGCGGGCGTGCGCGGCGACCGACCTCGCGCACGTGGCCTACGACGCCCGCGGCCGCGCGTACGAGCTGGGCGTAGCGATCCGATACGGTCGCCGGCCCGACCTCGACGGCGGGCGAATCGCGCGGATGCCGAGCGCCGCGAAGGTGGCGCGGGCGGAGATGGAGCGGCGTCAGCCATACGCGACCGCGAGCAGATGAGGCGAATTGGGGCGATGGGGCATTCGACCAAACACGGCCGCTCCGCCAATCCGCCGCGCTAGCGGATGCGCCGCCACACCACCTCGCCGGTGGCGCCGCGGCCGGTGGTGGGGGCGGGGACGGTGTAGGTCAGCACGTCGCCGTTCAGCGTGAAGGGCCGCGCTTGGTCGGCGCCCTCCCAGTTGGGAAACGACGCGTGCTCCACGTGAAAGGTGAGGGTGCGCCGCGCCGCATCCAGCGTGTACCGGCCGAAGTGCGCGTTGCCGCCCTGCACCGCGGCCGCGTTCTCCTCGGCCGTGCCCCGGCCCTTGTCGCCCGATGCGAAGCGCGGCCGACCGCGCCGGAAGATCTGCAGCGAGTACCGGCCGCCCGCGTCGAAGATCAGCAGCCCCACGGGCTCGGGCCCGTAAAGCTGCACCCGGCTACCATCCGGGAGGACGTTGTCCACGGAGACGAGCGCCCACGTTCCCGCCATGACCGAGTCCGCGCTCCCGGGCTGCTCCACTCCGGAGCGCTCGCCGGAGACGCGTGGCACCTCCGGCCCATCCGCGAACAGCGCCCCTGAACCAAGGGCGAGCACCAGCAGCGAGGCAGCGCGAATCATCCGCATCTCCAGGTTTGAGGGGTGTAACCGAATGATCAGGTTACGCCCTTTACCAATACGGCCGTTCGGTGTAACCTGTCAAGCAGGTATCACTAACTCTGGAGATGATGACGCGTGAATCCTGACGAGCTACCCGCGGATTTGGCCGTGGGCGAAGCGCGCGGCGAGGTGCGGGATGGGTTCAAGTTCCGCTCGGGCCGCCTGGCCCTCGACCTTCCGGCGACGCTCGCCGGGCGTTTGCGCGCGGAGCCGCGGGAGATGTTGGCCACGCCGCGCGACCTGGGCCGCTGGCTGGTTGCCGCGGGGCTCGCGGAACGCGACCCGGCGGCGACGGAGGAGGAGCTTCGCGGCGCGCGCGAGCTGCGCGAGGCGCTGTACCGTCTCGCGCTCGCAGCCGCCCGGGGGCACGGCTACGCGGACGCAGACCGCGCGGTGGTGAACCGCTGGGCCGCGGAGGCTGCCCCGGCGCCGCAGCTGGCAGATCGGGGGATCACCTGGACAGGCACCGGTGTTCGCGCCGCGCTGGCCGTGCTCGCGCGTGACGGCGTGGAGCTGCTCGGCGGGCCGCTCGCGCGCCGGGTCCGCGAGTGCGCGGGCGACGGCTGCGCACTGCTGTTCGTGGACACCTCCCGATCCGGCCGGCGGCGCTGGTGCTCGATGAGCGCGTGCGGCGGCAAGGCCAAGGTCGCCGAGTTCCGCCGCCGCCGGCGCGCGGACGGAGGATGACGGCGCGCGCGTTCGAACCTGACCCGCTGGATTCAGCGTGGGCCTGCGCAGAGGACGCGGAAGACGCCGCAGGGACGGGAAAGTCCACGCGGCGCTCATTGAAAAACGTGGACTGCGAGCCGCTTACAGGTGCACGGGGGTGACGCGATGATTGGGGGCAGGATCATTCCTCCCATCTCGGCCGGAGAACCACAATGCCCGACGTGAACGAAGTCATCCATGACATCGGCGGCGCCCTCTACAACGTGCAGCACCCCACCTACGTGGCGCTCAAGGTGGGCACCAACTGGGCGCCCGCCATCCAGGGCGCCCTCGACGACGCGGCCGTGGCCGGCGGCGTGGTGTACCTGCCGCCCGGAACCTATGCCACCACGGCTACGCTCAACGTCGCCTCCAACGTGCGGCTCGAGGGCGCCGGGTGGGGCTCGGTGATCAGCTACTCGCCCACCGCGGCCAACCAGAGCGCGGTGCTGCTCGACAGCGTCACGGGCGCGGCGGTGCGGTCGCTCAAGGTGATCAACAACGGCGCGAAGGCGGTCAACCGCGTGAACCAGACGGTGACCTACGCGGGCGGCGCCTGCGTGGAGGTGCGCGACAGCGAGCTGTGCGTGGTGGAAGACGTGTATGCGCAGTGGGGCTCGGCCGGCGTGTGGCTCAACAACACGGTCGATGCGCCCGAGTCGGAGGATTGGACCACCAACCTGCACCACCGCGTGCAGGGGTGCGTGGCGCGCGAGCAGGGCGGCTACGGCTTCTACGTGGTGCGCGGAAACGCGTGCTCGCTGCTGGGCAACGACAGCGGCGGATGCAGCAGCGACGGCTTCAAGACCACGCGCCGCAACCGCCTGCTGCGCATCGAGGCCAACCACAGCCAGGGAAACGGCCGCGACGGCTACGACTTCTTCGACGGGCTGCTCGAGTCGGTGGTGTGCGGCAACGTTGCGCGCGACAACACGTACTTCGGCTACGAGGTGAAGGGCACGCTGGGCGGCGACGAGATCGGCAACGACGACTACGTGGTGCGCGACAGCATCATCTCGTCCAACCTGGCCAGCGGCAACGGCGGCACCGGCTTCGCCATCACCAGCATCCGCAACACGGCCTTCGTGGGGAACCTGGCGGTGTCGAACGGCGCGAGCACCGACCCCACGCTGCTTTCGCACGACGGGTTCACGCTCACTACCGTGCAGGGGGTAGACCTGACCGGATGCGTGGCCAGCAAGAACACCCAGCACGGCTTCCGCGCGCAGAGCACCGCGCGGGCGCTGTTCTCGGGGTGCGTGGCCGTGGACAACTCGTATGCCGACGGCACCACGCAGAACGGCTCGTTCGACGGCTTCAACGTGGACTCCACCTCCACGGCGCAGATCGTGGGCGGCCGCGCGTTCAACGGCACGGTGACGGGGCACAAGGGCGGGCAGCGCTACGCCGTCAGCTTCGGCGGCGCCACCAGCTCGCTGGTGGACGGGTTCGACGCCAGCGGCAACGTGACCGGCGCGGTGAACGGCCGCACCGGCAACCTGGTGACCGACTACATCAACCACACCGCCACCCGCCTGGGCGCCGAAAACGACACCTCCGACGCCCTGGCGCTCACGCCCCGCCAGCGGCTGAGGTCGAAGACGCTCACCGTCAACTCGGCCACGCCGAACGTGGCCGACGTGAACAAGGCGGTCACGGCGAACACCGCCGCCACCACCATCACCAACTTCGCCTCGGGCGTGGACGGCCAGATCCTGTATTTCCGCGCCGGAGATGGGTCGACCACCATTCAGCACGGCACCAACGTCTTCCTCAAGGGCGGCGCCACCAAGCTCTTCACGATGAACGAGACGGCGGTGTTCGCGTTCGACGGGACCGTCTGGCACCAGTACGCCTGACGGACGCATCTTCCCCCACGTCAGCGGGCGGCCGGATCACTCCGGCCGCCCGCTGGCCTGTCTTACCGGGACGAGGGCGGCTCCGCCTCATCGCCCGAGCCGTCGCGCGATCACATCGACGTCTGCGCGGTGGCGCCCGCCATCGCGGTGGCGGCTCCGTTCTCGCGCTTCTTCCGGGTGCCCAGCACGCCGGCGGACACGAGGGCCACGATCAGCGCCACGGGGAGCGGCTCCATGAAGGTCATGGCGGCGTTGATGGCGGGGTTCTGGTACATCTCGGCGAAATGGTCCATCTCGGCCTTCTTCCGGGCGATCGCCTCGGGAGTCGCTCCGTCGGCGCGCGCCTTCTCCAGCTCGTGCGCCTGGTACTTCTCCATGAAATCGGGGGTGAAGTTGAAGTAGATCACCTCCCACGTGGCCACGTAGCACGCCGACGAGATCGCCGCGATCATCGCGCCCACCACGAACGCGCGGCCGAAGCCGACCGAGCCGCCGCCCACGGTGTCGCGATACTGCCGCACGCCGAAGTACACCAGCAGGAAGGCCAGCACCATCGTCGTGTAGCCGACGACCATCCCCCGCTCGAACCCGATCTGGTCGTGGAACGGGAGGGTGATCAGCATCATCGCCGAAAGGACGGCGCCGGAGATCAGGCCGAAGGTGAGTACGATCTTCTTCATGGGGGGAGATTCCTCGTGTGCCGGGTGGACGAAGCGATTGGACGGCCGCAAGTCTGCCTTTCCACCCGCGTTTCCGCGTCACCCGAACGGGTGATTTTCGAGCAGATCGGGAGAAATCATCCTTTCAGGGGATGAGCCCCGCTTCCTTGGCGCGCTGCACCGCCTGCGTGCGCCGCTGCGCCGACAGCTTGGCGAACAGCCGGGCGGCGTGCGTCTTCACCGTGTTCTCGCTCACGAACAGCCGCTCGGCGATCTCGCGGTTGCTGAGCCCCGCCGCCATCGCCTCCAGGATCTCGAGCTCGCGGGGGGTGATGCCCAACTCCTTCAGCCGCGCCTCGTCGCGCGCGAACGGCTCGGCCGCGGGCACCCGCACCTCCACGTGCACGGGCACCTCCACGGGCACCTCGCGCACGACCTCGCGCGTGCGCGTGAGCTTGAGCCCCAGCCAAATGCCGAGGGCGGAGAAGAGCAGCGCCACGATGCCGCCATAGATCTCGAGCGAGTGCTCGATCACCAGGAAACGGTACTCCACCAGCTTGAGCACCGCGATCAGCACGCCGCCCAGCAGGCCGTAGACGAGAACGGTTTTCTTCACTGAGGGCACAGCTAGGGTAGGGCAGCGTTCCCGCGTCGGGATTCACGGGAGTCCAGGGCGGCACGCGGAAGCGTTCAAGTAGCGATATCTGCCTGGATAGAGCAAGCCTCCCGCCCACGCGCTCGTCACTCGCCATGGCCGATCGATCTACCCTCCTGCTCCCCACCGACCCCCGGCTCACATTCACTTCCGCCTTCCTTGACTTTTTCAGCAGACGATACATACGTGTGCATTTAAAGTCGCCAAAAGAAACAAACGGGGATTCCACGCCGCCCAGATCTCATCCACATAAACTCGGGAAGGCCACCATGAAGAAGCTCAGATTGGGGATTGAAGACCTGCAGGTGGAGTCGTTCCAGACCACCGTGAACGGCGTGCAGGGATACCAGATCGGGATGGACATGGCAGCAGCGCTCGCGAACACCAACACCTGCGGAGCTACGTGCCTGAGCTGCCAGACGAGCCCGTGCGGCACGTGTGGTGTGACCTGCTCGTGCGGCGGAACGTGCGGCGAGTCGTGCCAGACGGACGCGTGCGGGAGCTGCGGCGGCGTGGTCTGTCCTGTCGATCCGATCACGGTTGAACCGACCACGGTCGAGACGGCGTAGCTGTCGGGCCCAATCGCCAGAGGCGGACGTGGAATCCCCGCCTGACGGCCCCACGCCCACCGCGGTCTTGACGCGGCCTCGCCACGTACACGGGCGAGCAGCTGCCCGCCCTCGCGCCCCATATTCGGGAGATGTTGTCGAGCGGCGGCGGTCAACGCGTTTGGGAAGCATCACACAACTGCCCTCTTCCGGCACCTCTTGCCATGCCCACCTTCCCCAAGCCCTCGTTTCCCTACGCGGTGAACGTCGCCCGCGAGGTCAAGGCACTCCGCGCCCACCGCACCAAGCGCGCGATCCCCGCGCGTGAAGCCGGAAAGCTGCTGGTGGCGACCTGGAACATCGCCAACCTCGGCGCGCAGAAGCGCGAGAACGAGCACCTGCAGCTGATCGCCGAGATGCTGGGGTGGTTCGACCTGGTGGCGGTGCAGGAGTGCCGCGAGAACTTCACCGATCTGGCCAACATCCAGAGCCGCCTCCCCAAACGCTACCGCGTGCTCTGCTCCGATGCGTCGGGCAACGACGAGCGGATGGTGTTCGTCTACGATGGGTCGAAGCTCTCGCCGCTGGACGAGATCGGCGAGATCTCGTTCCCGCCGTCGCAGTATGCGAACATCAAGCTCCCGGGCGGCACCGCGCAGTTCCAGGGGTTCGACCGCACCCCCTACCTGGCTGGCTTCGCGGTGGGGAACACGTCGTTCACCTTCGTCAACGCGCACCTCTACTTCGGCGGGCAAGACACGCAGGCCGAGCGCACCGCCTCCGTCGAGCGTCGCGCGCTGGAGACGTTCGCGGTGGCGAAGTGGGCCGACCGGCGCAGCAAGAGCAAGTACACGCAAACGCGCGAGCTGGTGGTGATGGGCGACCTGAACATGCCCAAGAGCGCGCCGGGCGACCCCATCTTCGACGCGCTGACGCGCCTGGGGCTGGAGGTGCCCGACCACTCCTCGCAGATTGCGTCGGCCATCGCGTCGGACTCGAACTACGACCAGGTCGCCTTCCTCCCCGGCACCACCAAGAACTGCTATACGGGCAAGAAGGGCGTCTTCGACTACGACAGCGCGATCTTCGCCGACCTGTGGAACGGCGGCGCCAACGCCACCAGGTTCAAGGCCTACCTCCGCTACTACATCTCCGACCACCGCCCGATGTGGGTGCAGCTGTCGTACTGACCGGCATCCAGCCGACGCGTCCGCAGCTCGAATAGACGGCAGGGGCGCGGCGTGGGATTCCACGCCGCGCCCCTGCCGTCATCCCCCCGCCGTTTCCGTCCTACCTCGCGCCGCCGGCCGCGCCCGCCATTAGCCCCTCGTCATGCACCGCGCGGCCGCCGAGCAGCGTGAGCACGCTGTGGGTGGCGGGGAGCGCGGGCGCGGGGACGGTGAAGATGTCCTGCGAGAGCACCGCGAGGTCGGCCAGCATCCCCGGCGCGAGCGTGCCCTTGTCGCGCTCGGCGAACTCGGCATAGGCCGAGCCGCGGGTGTAGGCGGCCACCGCCTGCTCCACCGTGAGCGCCTGCGCCGGGTTGTTGGGGTGCATCACCGCGAACATCAGGTTGAGGAACGGGCTGCGCGGCCCGTCGGAGCCGATGGCCAGCGGCACGCCGGCAGCCAGCAGGTCGCGCACGGCCTGGAACCCGGGCTGCGGGCCGCCGTAGCGCGAGCCCACCACGCCATCGCCCAGCGCGAAGTGCGAGGGGTTCTGCACCACCACGATCCCCAGCCGCTTAACGACGGGGATCAGGTCGCCCGAAACCCAGTCGCCGTGCTCGATCCGCAGGCGGCGCGCGCGCCACGCCGAGTCGGGCGCCAGCGCCTGCATCAGCCGCAGCACCACGCGCGCGCTGCTATCGCCCACCACGTGCAGCATCAGCTGGCGGTCGGCGGCCGTGGGGCCGCGCTGTGCAAGCGCCTCGGCCAGGATGGCGCGCAGGGTGTCGGGCGGATAGTTGAGGCGGCCCGTCCACCCGGCGCGGTCGGCGTAGGGCCGGCGCATGGTGGCCAGCCGCTCCAGCGGCGTGCCGTCGACGATGTACTTCTTCCCCGAGACTACCACGTTCGCCGCGGGGTGGCGCGGCGCGCCGTTCCACTCGCCCGGGTTGCGGCCCGTGGCGTTGGACACGGGCCAGCGGATGATGCGCAGGCGGATGGGCAGCGCCCCGCCCGCCGCCGCGGCGCCCACGGCGCGCGCGGTCGCCTCCGGATCGAGCGCGGTGGCCATGTCCTGCACCGAGGTGATGCCCAGCGCGCCGGCCTCGGCGGCGTAGGCGCGCAGCGCGGCGCCGAGCTCGGCCGTGCCCCGCGCCGAGGTGCGCCGCCGCAGCGCGGCCACGCCGGTGCCCTCCTGCAGCGAGCCGGTCAGCCGCCCCGCCGCGTCGCGCTCGTACCACCCGCCTACCGGGTCGGCCGCGTCCGCGGCGATGCCGAAGGCGCGCAGGCCGGCGGTGTTCACCAGGTGCCCGTGGCCCCACGGCGTGCTCAGGTGCACGGGGTGGCCGGGCGCCACGCCGTCGAGCACGGCGCGGATCGTCCCGCCGCTCACCGCCGGGTCCTCCATCACCGCCAGCCCGATCTCCACGTCCACCCAGGTGCCGCGCGGCGTGCGCGCCGCGGCGGCGCGCACCGAATCGAGCACCACCGCCAGCGGCGGCCCCTGGATGGGGTCGCTCTGCACGCGCACCATGACGCCGCTGGGCGGCCCGCCGAAGTGGTCGTGCGCGTCGTTGAAGCCGGGTACCACCACGCGCCCGGCCAGCGCCACGCGGCGTGTCGCGCGCCCGGCCAGCCGCTGCACCTGCGCCGTGCTCCCCACCGCCACGATCCGCTCGCCGCGGATGGCGATCGCCTCGGCCCACGGCCGCGCCGGGTCGGCGGTGAACACCTTGCCACCGGTGAGGATCAGGTCGGGCGGAGCGGCGGAGTGGGTTTGCGCCGCCGCGGTACCGGCGGCCAGGAGGAGCGGTGCGACGAGGCCGACGAGCGAAGGACGGGGGAAGTAGGGCATGTGCCGTCGAGTGGGAGGATCTTCGGGGCGCAGGACGCCGCCCGGTGGTGGCGTGCGCGGCTGCCGCGTCGGCAGGTCAGGCGCAGGAGCCGTAAAGGTGCCGAACGCGTTGTCACTTCGCCATCACCGTGTGGGCGAACGCGGCCAATTCCTCCAGATGCTCCAGATAGGCGAGGTACTCGTTGACGCGGGCAAGCGGCTGCCCATCGAGTTCCCTCTGCATGCGAGCAAGCCGGCTCCTCAAACCCGGGTTTGGACGCGGCGCATGCTCGGGCGTGATCCCTTCCAGCAAGTGCGTGACAATCCCCGCGATGTAGCCGTCGTAGTCCACCAGGTCAGCATACACGTCCCCCACCCGGGCGTCGCGGCTGCTCGGCGGAATGCGCCCGCGGAGATGACGATTCCACAGGGCGAGGAGCGCGGGCCGATTCACCGGATCGCCCGCCACGACATCGCTTGTTCTCGGCACCTGCGCCGTGAAGATCGCGGAATCATTGTCACGGTTCTGAACGCCGACTCGTTTTCCCGTCGTCTTTATTCAAGTCAACAGCTTCGAGCCGGTGCATGACGACCCGTCCCTGCCTGCCTCCGCCAGGAACGGCCTCGGACCACGTCCCGCGCAAGGTGCCGTCGTCCAGCGTTGCGCTGACGGAGATTTCACCTGGCTGGCAGCAGACTCCCAGAACGATTACCACGGAACGCTTCGACGCGCGCGCGCCCTCTGCCTTTCCAGGGATGGCGCGCCCAACGAGCGACTCAAACGAGATCTGGTGATGCCCGCGAACAAACGTCGAGCACGCGAGGGGATCCCCGTTGCAGGCGGCCGGTGAAAGCGGTGTCGAGGTAAGGGTGATCAGCCCTTCTGCGCCGCCGCGGCGGTCGGCGCTGATGAACGACGCACTCCATCGACCGTCCAGTCCCTCCGGCACGCCCTGATCGTGAGGCCACCCACATGCACTCACAAGAAGAGCGAGAGAAGCCGTCACTCGCAGAGCCAGAGCACTCACCCGCCACCGTCGGTACCTGCGGACTCTGGTCGAAAGCTCGCGTTCCGAGGCCTACGATCACCATCGTGTCGCCCACGATCTCGATCGCGAGAGCAGCCCGCCCCAGCGTGGCCCACAGGCACACCCCTCTTGCTCCGATTGACAAGAGAACATGGGGTGGGTCAGGGATTCGCAACCCTTTCCCGCGAGCCGCGTCCGACTTCGTTTCCGATCGATCTAGCTTGGGACCGCCGGAGCGCGGGAGAGCAGGCAAGCCAAGTGAGAACTGCTAGGCTGAGGAGACGTATGTTGGCGCTCGCGTCGTGCACGTCGTCGAGGGCCTCATACATAGTCAGCACCCCACTTTCGTATTCTGAAATCAGGGACCCGCGGAGCTGTGTGATCCGCTCCGCTGGGGGTGCCCCGCTAACGCGCCGTGCCGCCGATGTATAATTGGGTTGGGCAAACAGGAACACCACGAGCGATAGGATGGCCGTTCCCAACCGCAGGCTCCTGAGCTGATATCGCCATTCGAAGCCTAGCGGCACGGCGAACATCAGCGCGATGAGGATTGTCTCAGTCAATACCTGAGCCTTTGGGTGTGTGGTAAATCTCACAGTCCGCCTGCGGAACAACGAACAAACGGATCGCGGGGCGCCGCGAGCAGGATCGTGCACGGCCGCTTAGCCGCACGCGTGGCGTGGCAGGTGCGTCGAATGCACCGAATGACGAGGCCGCACATGCGACCCTCAGACCAGGCCGAAATCGGAAAATCGACGAGGACGGCGCCGGGCTCATCCTCACCCGGCTTTCCGTCGAAGTTTAGCCGGCTCGACGTCGCTGAGCCGGTGCATGACCACCGTTCCCTGCATGCCTCCACCTGGGATCCCCTCGGACCACGTCCCGCGCAACGTGCCGTCATCCAGCGTCCCGCTGAGGGAGATCTCACCGCGCTGACAGCAATCTCCGAGAACGATCACCACGTCGCGCTTCGACGCGTGCGCGCCCTCGACCTTCTC
>Ga0070686_100000311_pt1 | contig 32149 bp, 52 predicted proteins | sample KBSS23LmetaG_FD_65654 | JGI IMG/M metagenome (GOLD analysis project Ga0070686, IMG submission 65654) | Switchgrass rhizosphere microbial communities from Kellogg Biological Station, Michigan, USA - KBS S2-3L metaG | ecosystem: Host-associated > Plants > Roots > Rhizosphere ... | reverse complement strand
TCTCGTCCATGGCACGCTCTAGCTCTCCGCCCGTGGGAAGAGGCTTGAATGGCTTCGTGGCACCACCATCTGCGATTGTCCCATAGAGGGCCATAATCTCGAACCCGGCCTTTGTCATCGCCAGATCTGTTCTCTCTAACCAATCAGGAGATCCGATTGCCGAATTGAAATTTCCCAAACCTTGGGTTGCATGATCACGAGAAATACCCAATCTGGATTCAAAATAGCCCGCTTGATAAGCGGTCTCGCAAGCTGCAACGAAAACCCCGATTTGGGTTTCCGAATAGGCTGCACTTGCGTGCCAATGATCGCCGGTCGGATTTATTCTCGGACGTGGAAATCCCCATCTAAGCTCTGCTCTATCTAAATTATCTAGACCCTCATGCTGAAGAGGGACAAACGAGGGATTGAGGATTCCAGTCCTCTTATCACTTCCACCGGCCTGCTGAAAATAGGTTGTAGTACCAAATACGGCAATGATTCGTTGTGCTACTTCATTTGGTTTACCAATACTCATATTTCTTACATCTCCCAATTCTTTTCAAATGTAATTGTATGGTGCCCGACGCGTCCAAATTTAACTTTCACGCTGGAAATAATAGGTTCATCTTCGGGAGAACCAATTAAGTGAGCGGAAAATTCATTCGAGTCTCTATCAACATCCATAGGCAGACGGAGTTTAGGCAGATTCATCCATGGACCCTCACAATCAAAAACTTTTCGAGCATCCCATGGCCCATCTCCGTGCAGCTCTCTCATTATTGACGGAGCACCTCCGCCATAAATTTTATTCTTCCACCATTTTTCGGACTTCGCTGGCCCTTGCTGTGGAAGTCCTTGAAACATTCGATAGACGGAATCGCCGATCTGAGTAAAAGGTCCACCATCTCCGCGGCACCCTGGCAATATTACTTGACCATCTGGGGTTGCCCCTGCATGATCGAGTGCCAGCCTCCATACCCACCATTGATTGTTGGCAGCGAGAATTTCAGAATTGTTGCTTTCAACGGCTAGTTTTCTGATTACCGCATGAGCACCACGATGAAAAGTATCATGAGGCTGTGGACAAGTCTGCTCTCTAAGTTGGTGCCCGATAGTTTTTTCTTCTGCGTATAGATCGAGAATACGTTGAGAGCTGAGAGAGATTTTATTTTCGTCTTTAGATTTCAACGCCCATCCCCACCACCAGCACGCAGCCATCCATTTGAAATTGGACGTGCCGGAAGATAACATTAGGGTTTTTCCAGTAGGCTCTTTGGTGGGAATTCCGGATGCTACGTCAAGACACCCGCGGAAAAGAACTGTATGCCAGCCACCCATAAAAACGGAAGAACTATTCTGCTACCGGAGTAGCGCTGGTATCAGCAGTTCCAGTCTCGGCTCCACTCGTAGGATCAGCTTGCAATGCGGCCTCGAAGCTAGCATTCGCTGCATCTAGATCGTCGGCAAGAGAATCCAACATCGAAAGATCCGCGGTTGGATTTTGAGCAAGAGCGGCAGCGACCGCAGCACGAACGATTTCTGGAAACCCCTTGATAAGCTTGATTGCGGACTCCTCAAGGCCGCGAGTCTTTGCTACTTCCGCGGTAAGACGATCGATTTTGTCTTGAAACTGTCCCATGATGATCTCCTGATTATGTAGGTCGGCGATGATATAATTTTGATTCGTGATGGTAATATTTTGATTCCACAGTATACGTTCCAATTTTATGTCAAACGATCTTATAAAATTAAAATTGAAACCGAAATTGGGAAGTAGATTTTTCAATCTTTTTCCTGGATTGCAAGAGATTTTTTCACTCTTCTTTTGTTCCACAAAAGAATTTGACACGCCAAATTAGTTGGGGGCCTTGCAATTTGTTACTTAATTTGGCATGTCAAATAAAACCGTCGGTCAACCCCACACACAGCGTTATTTATTTGCTCTTCTGTTTAATCATCGTTGGTTTCCATAAAATTCCTTGCCCGATCGGATCTCCAGCAAAATGTATCGCCGTATTAATTTGAAACGATTGACAGATGGGAAGAAGCTTTTCAGTACAAAGAATAAAACGGGGACTAGTTTCTCCCATGACTACCACGGGAAGAAAAACCCCAATTGGATCTTGGGAAATTGCAGAGATGAGATTTGAAAAGATGGAAATTTTTGTGTCATTGGAACTAATCGATGCCAGAGTTGCTACCGCAGAAATACTCGGGCCTGAAACAACTGCATCCCATTCCGCGTTAGACGCTGTTACTCCACCTGGAAGAATCGCACGAAGAGTTGCACAGCCGGTAAGTGGAACGACGACTAAAACCAGAAGAAAGATTGAAAGCAGAACACCCACTAGGAATCGAAAATTGTTGTGGATAAGCTCTAGAGGAAGAGATTCCGCCAAAGCTTTCACCGTTGTCTTTGAAAGTCCGCGAAGATCTACGTATAGGCTAGCTGATTTCAAAATTTCTTCTCCTAGTCGATGTTAGCTTTGGAATAAAAAAAAATTGGATCAACTTCACCAACAAAGAACTTCCGCCCAAAGTTTTTGTTTTCCGGGGCCAAACACGAAATCTGGGGAAGAGCCATTTCCTTCGACCGGGGCACGCACGGATGGTGGAGTTGATCCATGGACGGATCATAGCAGAGACGGAGAGTCAATGTCAAGGTCGGAGCGGAAAAAGTTTGAGCCTTGGAAGATTGCCCACTCCTCTCATTTTAATATTCCATGTGTTTGTCCTATGGTGCAATGGTCTACCCCACCAACAGACAATCATACCAACAGAGCACACGTCCGCGGAAGACCCGCCCCATTCTTTATCTGCACGCACTCGCGCTCGCGCGCTATAGATTTTCCATATTCTCCTATCCCCCCTATAATCCCCCCTTTCCCCTAAGAGAAAAGCCCAACCCACAAAAACAACCACTAAGATACTGTTCTCTGGTGCTGTGGTCCCGTACCATTTACCAACAAGAAGTACCTTAGTGTTCCAATTTGTTGTTTTCGGCTCAAGAAACACAAGATCCTGTTGTTATTGTTGGCGGAATTACCCAATGGTTCGTTGGTGAATATAGCCATTCTACCAACAGAAAATACAGTTCCTTAGTGGCTATTAGATGTGCCCTTCGGACCACCCACTAAAACACTGAATGTCCGTTGGTGCTTACCACCATTCTACCAACAAAGTAGTGCTTAGTGTTTTTGGGATGGTATTGACCTCAAACCAAAACTGTGCTAGAGTGGGCTTCATTATGAAAAATAGAAGAAGAGATCCCAAGAAAATTTATCCATGCATTCATTGTGGAAGCAAAAACACGATCCGATGGGGGACCTATAAAAGTACCATAAGAGTACGGTGTAAGGATTGTAATGGGACTTTCTGCCCCGAGAGCAGAGAGGAAAAAATTAAGCGTCTACATGAACAAACTAGCCATCTGTCAGGAGGAGAAATAAAACTGTTAGGCAAAATGGAAAAAATCGATCGGCATATTAGGGCTCTAGAAGAGATCAGAGAAACTTCTGATATGCCGGATTTGTATGTAGAATGGGTGGATAGTCTAATTAAGATGTTTAAGTCGAGATTGCAGATTTTTCTAGACAATATTACATAGTACAAAGAAAAAGGAGAAATAATATTATGGCCCCCTCTATAATTCCAACTTGCCCTCGTTGCCGCAGTACTGATACCAAAAAACATGGGATGCAATGCGGAAAGATCAGAAGAGTTTGTAATGGATGCAATAAGTGTTTCACAGAAAGGTCTTCTGAGATTCAACAACTGAAGAAAATTCTCAATGCAATACAAAGAATAAAAATAGAGACACCGAACATACCCGCGGAGTACCTGCGTTGGACAGAAGAATTAGCACGATACTTCATAGAAAAGATTAAGCGAATGGAAAAGCTTCACCAAGGGTGAGTACGGCCTATGGCAATATGAGTATAGTTCTCTTCCACCTGGCATGCTTCCTGCTACGCGTGCGCGCGGGATTTAACTACACGAACGAGAAGGACTTAGGGCCATCCACACTCACGAGATCTCGTGAGTAGAACTGTCCGCATACGTCCTATACTGTCTTCCATGAGAGATCTAGGACGCATTGACTACTCCAACCGCACTAAGGAATACGTTGCTATCTGGTACGTGGGAAAGAAAGACACCCCCATCGGACGCTTCAAGACGAACGAAGGAAGAGGCCGCCGAGCGTCTCCAGAATCAAATTCAAGCGAAGAGGAGAGCATCATGAACCACCCTACAGCTACCACCGCCACCGGCAGAGACGGAAAGAAGATCCAAGTAGGCTCCAAAGTCAGGTTGGCGGAGATCCAGACTCTTCATCCAGACTACTCAACGACTTCTGGTAGTAGGGCCGGTTGTAGAAGTGGTAGCTATTCACCGGCAGGGTACGACGGGACGATTCTTCACACCGAGCCAGACCCAGCTACTTCAAGGAAGAGTCTGAGCGTATCATGAACACTCAGGCCGCCATGCATGCCCCGTCAAGCCGCGAGATCGCCATTACCCAGCGCTATATCCGCTTCTGGGGACGACTGAGTAGTAACCGTGCCGTCCTTACGGTCGCTGCCGCCGAAGGGTGGCTCTATGCGGTCCTGTCTCGGGGCGAAGTACGGAAACCTTTCCGTCATAGCCGTAGGGGAGCAATATGAGCCGAATCCGCGCCATAGTTACCGCTCGCAACGCCGCCGGCTGTATCGTCATTTTACTTCCATCGATTGTCCGCGATGAAGTTGGAATCAAACCAGGAGATAGAGTGGAAGTGTGTGTATCTGAAGACAGAAGTTTTCTGGAAGTGAGAAAGGAATAAAAAAATGAAAACTACAACTACAACTACCACCACAGGAAAAAGCCCGGCATTTGCCCCATCTCCAGTAACAGTCCATCTGGTTCCAACAATTGCCCGCATGCTTGACTCGGCAACGCACGAAGTAGATTACAGAAGAAAATGGTCAAAAGTCAATCGGGCTGCTGGAATGCTCGCATGTTTTGCATGCAGCCAAAAGGTCGGGCCGACAAACGCCGCACAGTTTGCCAAAGGAATAATCGAGAACGAAAAAGGAATCGCCGACCACATGGGACAAACTTCATTCCATCAGCATATTCTGAATGGCTTCGTCGTCCATGTTGGCCGTGCCATTGCAGAGTGGTATAACTGGAACTATACTGGAACTTCAGAGTAGAGGCAGTTTTCACGTGCGGAGTAGATCCTCTATTCCGTTTATTTCATTCGCCTTTCAGCCATCGGATCAACACATTTCCGATCTCGTACCTCAATTTAATTCGACTCAAGAAAACCTCTGTCACCCTCTGCATTTCCCTCTTATACTGAGGGTGAATATTCTTTTCATCCTGTTTTCCCATCGTAATAATTACAGCTAACACACCTACGATACTCGCCGGCATTGCAAGCACCGACGATACTCCATTTAACCCGTCGTAGATATACCGTGGCATCCATAGATTTTTTCTATGTGATCCCGAATCGTCGAGATTAGGTTCACTGATCTGCGTATTTGTTAATATGGATTTTGCTTCAGATAATTTTCCACCGTCGATGTCCCCACCACATGAATTGATCTCCCGATGAATTTCGATTAAGCCTTTAAATGATGGTAGAGAAGAGATTACACTGATCCCATGGTAGATGGCACAGGTAAGAACTAGACCTTCCGAGGGTTCTGTGTCCCCATCGCAGAGGGGACAAAGACGACTGGCGGAAATGAGGATTTTATTTGGAACACAGTATAATGTGAACTGTTTTGAATTATCGTCGAGTGAAGACCGCTTGCAGTTGAACAATGGACGATGGAAGGATAATTGTTCTACAATATCAAATGGAGAATCGACGCTCAACTCTGTGTCAATGTAAGACTCCGAATTATCAGCGTATATCAGTTGTCTAGATTCGGAGTCTATTTTCAATCCCCTAGATTCTGTATCGCTGGACGGACGATCTAATTTTCCACGTTTACTTTTTGGAGTGGATGCAGTAGGGAGGGCCATATCTACTCTTCCACCTCAAATAAGCCTAGTTTATATTCTTCCTCTTTAGGCCTGCGTTTGAGCGCAATAAAGATTCTCAGCCCAATAGATTCTCTTTTTTCTACACATTTAAAATGATCAATACGCTCAACGGTTCCACTAAATTGATCTCCATGAGGTGGCAATTCGAGCACAATCGGAATATGGCTCACAAGAGATTTTGTGAGTCTGCGGTAGGAACGAATGGAAATCCTCTTGCAGGTAAGAATGATGTAGGGGGGTCTAAGCTCTAGATCTTCTGCTTTGAAATCAGCATCTTTCACTCCATAAGCTCTAGGGCCACTGATTTTGAAAATATTTTCTGTCACGTTAGGCTTACTCATTTTTCCTCCGGACAGGTATGGTCTAGAGCAGCGCGGAAGCCATCCATATAGTCTCCTCGCCTGACGAATTCGTCAGCCCATGCCAGCAGCTCGCGCCGAATACGAGCACATTCATCTTGTGCACCAATAATCCGCATTGCAGCATCACGCTCACTACGTTCGGCGGCTTCATTGGTCCTGCGAGTGTTCCAGCCTTCCATGGTGCCCATGACTATTCTGCCAATGACCAATCCGAATATAATTCAATGTGAGTGCAAGCATCGAGAACATTTCCAGAGTGGATAAATATCACCGAGGTATATGGTTCTCCAAATTGATTGGTGAGATGTAAACCGGAAAGATCAATAATAGGAGCAAGATTATCCGGGATGTGCTTGAGCGTCTTTCGATGAATGCCGTTGACTAGAACATGATTGATGGAAGAATCAAAGTCCTCGATACCAGTATTCATATCCTTAGTATTCCTTTCGATTTTCTATTTTGTGCCAACCATCAGAATGTGAATATAGATAAACAGGTATTTTACTCTCTAATGTTATTCTAACCATATGCTCTGTGCCTCCATATGATAGACTATAATCAAAATGATCCTTGAATGCAAGGATCAAATCAGGAGATAGTTTCAGCATTCGTACATTTCTCTCTTTACCAGCAGATCGACCTCTACCAACCCAATCCGCCAATTCTGTACACTGTAATAACCCTAACCCTCTTGCGATAGACCCGGCGATTATATCGGCACCTCTGGCTCCACCATGAATGATCTGTAGGCTATGATTAGCGCTCCCGATTTGAACCAAGTCACCGTGGATACTTACTTTTTGACTCATCTGGATACCTATTCTCCACCTGCTCAATAGCACAATTCAGCGCATCAAACCATAGTCCAGAATACTCTTCCCATTGATCTGGAATCCATAAGCAGATCTGATAGCCGATGGAATGGAATTCTCGAAGAACCCTGTTAATCTCAATATCCCGCGGAGTCCATCCTCGTTCGTCGGAAAGGTATTTATGCAGGCGATCGAGTATCTCGTCTCTACTCCGATCGAGATTTTCTGCCTGTTGGTCCGCTGTCAATTTTGTCATTGCACCAACGAGAGTATCCCGGCGCGAGTATGTTTGTCAAGACCAGGGAAGAAAGTTAGAGAGATAGAAAAATAGGTAATGGGATAATAGAAAATATAAATTAGGGTGAGATGGAGTTGGGATTTTGATTGGCCTAAAAAGTAGATCGGGCCTTGACAAGGCGGGGTAGAAGATGACATAATATAGAACATGGTAAAAGAACAAGAAATCCGCTATTACAAAATAATTGATGGCTCTCCTAAGATTATTATTATAGAGAATCAAGAAATCAAATATGCCGAATGGATATGCGCCTGCGGATATCCAAGTCCTGAACATGCACTCTATTGCTCACAGTGTGGAGCATCCAAAGAGGAAGAATAATGGAGAACCACAAACATGGTGATCACAAAACATAACAAGTTTAGCTCACGCATTGTGTGTGCGGGAGACATCGTCGGTCCTGTGAAGAGAACGTTTGGCGGAATGATTATGATAACTATCAATGATGTTGGGGGAGAGAATCCATATAGCATCGAGATCTCAGACGAAGAACTATCGACGCTGACAAGGCTCAAGAAATGAAGAGGGAAAAAGAACGCGGACACATGTTGCTGTTTGCATCTGCCAGTCAATGTAAGGAGAGGAGACCACCAACAGAAGAAGAAAAAGTATTCTACGGTAGTGAAGTTGCAGAGTTATTGGACTGTATTCTATCTGAAAGTCATGGAGGGGAGCATCTATTTGGTTCGGTTATCTGGCCGGTAGCACCAAGGAAAACCTAAACATGAACACACCGCATACTGATTTCCCTCTCATTGATCCTTCCGATTATGGTCTCATGGTCCAAACCGAAAGACCATTACATGAGCCGTCATTTTCCTACGTAGAAGTATATTATGGTTCAGGTAAAGGGAAAATTGGAGAAGAAATAAAACGATGGTGGCGGAAAGAAGGACGAGATCCATTATGGGAAGGAAAAAACCATAGGCAAAGGGCAGAAAAAGAAATAAAAAGAATTATCGAGGATTGGATATACAGATGAATATTGATCCACCTACTACTGGCACCAAAACCTGCTCTAAGTGTGGACAAACAAAACATGTACTGGCATTTGCAGTGCAGAAAACGGCCAAAGATGGATTGAAGAATGTTTGTAGAGATTGCGACTATAATATGAATAAACACACACCGTCAGCTATAAAGAAAAAAGAGAAAGCATTTCAAAAGAGGCATGCCTTTACTATGAAAGAGGGGCTCTGGAAAGAATGAAAATCATAGTTTACCATTCCGGATATGGTTGTGAGTCTGGATGCTGTGGGCATGTGATCGAGGTTGACGGGCAAGAAATGCGGAGTCAATTTGATCTCTGTGGGCATCCGGACAACAAAGCAGAAGCTAGGCAATATGCTGAGGACTTTATACGAAGAGTACTAGGAGAGGATCACGTTAAGGATATAGATTGGGACTCATGCAAGATTGTATCCGATGATGAAGAATATTAGCTAGCTAGCTCTTCTTTTCTTCTACTGTTCCCTCTGCCGCTCCCACCATCTTCTCGACCGCGTTCCTAGCCGTCTCCACCGCCGTTCCTGCTCTCGCCAGATCCGCCCTGGACACCACCGTATATCCTGCCATGCGGATAGCCGCCAGCGTGTCCATGAGACCTTTAATGTTGTAGTCTTTGGCCCACGAGGATAATTGGCTCCAGGGAGAAATTAGATCTTCACCGTCTCCTTGTGGAGAGGGTCGAGAATTGATCCCCTGGGACAGTAACCGATTGCACCATAATTCATGTTGGTCGGAGGCAATGCATTCGAGATCGGAATCATTCATATTCTGTCGCCGCCTAGATCGTCGAGAAATTTGATCTGTTCTTCGGGTGAAGCCCATAGCTCTGTACCCGATAGATGAATATAGTAGTTTCTTGAGCGCCAATCGCTCTTCTTCGTTTAGGGCCACCGTGGTAAGACTGGTCAAACTTCTGCCGCTATCTGGAAATCCCAAATTCAGAAGATCAATGAGTCCAACCTCAGCCGCACAATCACTCATTACTCAGATTCTCTTTCATCTTCATCCTTAATCGGCCGGGGTGGAATCAATCCGTCCTTCAATTTTTGAGTCAGCTCAGCAACAACATTTTCATGCATCTCATTCGCGTCATTGTCAACGCTAGAATGCATAGTGACTACGCTCCACGGAGAGTCAAAATAAATTTGTGAGCTAACGTCAGCATCAATATACGCCCCTTCTAGCTTGCCGTAGAATACCAAAGTTTCATAGTATCTATCACATCCGATCTCTATGATATTTACCCCGCGCCTGTAGCCTCCAACTGTTGAGACAACTACTTTTGTCTGATCACACTCTAGTAGAGTATTACGCCTAAACAGACAATATGCTGCGGCAATAAAATGTCCCGGCCATCCGCGTTCTGTACGAATAATATCATGTGATTCATCTACCAGAGTGCTCATTTATCTTTCTTCCTTTTTTGGTTCGTCAACACTCAAGTAATTCCCTCAGACTAATCTTCTTTTCCTCACTCAACTCACCATCGATATCCGCAAGAATTAGCCTTTTTACTTCTGGGCTTAATCTGTCTATCTGCTCTTTGATTCCTTCTTCAGATCCATTTACATTTTGTCCTTGTATTTGTCCCTGAATCTGAATATTAGTATCAGGTTTCAGGTCTCCGCTAATTTGATAAAAGATTCTTTGATGCGGCGCAGATCCTTCTTTTGCTTCTCTAAACAATGCACTATTGATCTGAGGTCTATTCAATCCCCATTCTTGTTGCTCACGAATTCTCAATGCCTGAATGAAAACCCTATTTTCCGCATATTTGTAAATCATTTTCACCGACACGCCTGCGCGCTTTGCAATAGACACAATTGTCTCATTTGGATCTGCGGTAACAAATGCTTCAATTGTAGACAACATTTTTGGTGTAGGACGTGGTTCTCTATCTTTCGTATCTGTATGAAAAATAGATCTTCTTGCTGTAGAAGTTGCAATATTAGTCATAGTGGTTCAATAAACTGTACCAGTGTACCAGTGTACCAAAGTACCAATACACCGCGAGATTAGTTGATATATGTACTGTTCTCCATATGAAGTATAAAGTGAGAAATGGAGTTCATAATAATCACTTTTCTGATATTAATGCCCAACCCAATTTTAAGTAATTAATAGCATCCGCGAATCTACCTGATAATTCTTCAGCTTGTGGTATTTTATCACTATTTGCAGCAGCAGTGATCGCGTCCACATGCTTCAAAAAATACACTGCCCAGACTTGAGAAGGAGTAACCCCTACGCGTGTGGCGATGGATTTAAAACTGTTTAAAACATCCAATGATCCAATCGTATACGCGGGACGCTTAGAGTCCTCGATGGACTTCGCGAGAGATAGAAGCTCGCTAGATAGAGATTGATATTGATCATTAGTCATTAGAAAATTATTATTTCACCCCTTCAAGAAATAGTGCTACTGTACGAGGAAATATACTTGATAGTAGATCACAGACTGCATTTGCATACTGGCGGATTTCCCATTGTGCAGCTTGATCCATACGGAGAATTAGAAACGCTAGCCAATTACGTAGGTTAGCGGATGCACGCATGCGGGAGTATCTACCGACAGGAAGATGAATTCTAGCAATCTCTTTAGACACCCCAGACTGCAAAGCAAACTGGTACAGTTCCTCTTGCTCTTCATACATCTCACTGAGCAAGGTTTGATATTCTAGTGCAGACTCCTCAGTCAATTCAATTGAGCCTTTGATTGTACCTGCCTGTTTATTGGATTTACTGTTAACAAATAGACGCTCCACGGTTGGAATATAATTAACGTTCGGCAGGGGTGTATACCTCGCTGACATTTCATTGTATGACTGAGTACGGTGCCTATGCCATTCCCGAAAAACAAAGATTGGAGCCTGAATCTCAAAAACCGCTCCCGCCATCTCAAATGGGGTTGCATGCTTGTGTTCCCAGAGATAGCGAAGAAGTTTTTCATCTCCTGGCTTAGAGCATCCCTGGTCGTGGATTGACCCCCATCCCTGAAAACCCTTTGCTGTAGACATTCGAGCGGCTTCTATGATTCGTTCATCGGAGCCCCAAGTTTCAATGAGAGAAATATAGCCGTGATCGAGGATTGGAATCTGGTTCATTTAACACTCCACAATGAATCGAGATCGAATCTATTCCAGTTGGTAATAAACTGCTCAACGGTACCTGCTCCTTGTGGTGTATTATAGTACCGTTTCCAGATTCCTGCAATGTACTCTGCCCACTTATACGACGGCCAACTGGAAATGTCCGTCAGTTGGAACGGCTTAATGTAGTAGATTAGCCGACACATTGCAGCACCAAGATAAAGATCACCAGGAAGTCTATTGAGAATACTAATCACTGAACGATGCGACACTTTCACCTGGGTGACTAATAGAGCCTCTATGGCATCCGCGTACTTTGGAGGAATCCTTGCCCATGTGTCTCTTACTGTATTCGGCTCCATTTGCCACATAGATACCGCTGGGCCTCCTCCGATCTGCATTATAGCAGAAAATTGAGACTCCTGAGCAGCGGTACCGATGACCAGCATTTCGGATGCAGGACCGGAAAGGCCGATAAAGGATAGGACCGGGCGAACTACATGAGTAAGAAGCTGAGAGGGGAAATGATTGCTCATGGTAGATTCTCCTTCAAGTAAGCTGCGCAGATTGGATGCATTGCGATCTCGCTGACTACTCGGACTGCTGCATCATCCGTTTCTCTAAATTTCAGTACTAAAGACCTATCAGTTATTCTCTCCTCGCAGACAAAACAAAATCGAGAACCAGAAGAAGATGCTAAGTAAGTAGTGATAGATGTCTTACCTGTTTTCATTTTCCATATCTCCATTCTCTTCCAGGCCATGAAAACTTATGGCAAGAAGTGGAATTTGTCAATGAGGATTCTTCGCCGATATGCTGGACGAAGGATGGAACCGAAGCAACGAAACTACAATTAGGGTGGTAGATTTCTGCCCATTGACAGAACATGAGATCATATTGAGACGGATTGTGACGATAGAGAAAGGGGCTAATATCCTCATCGGGTATTATAGGGTCATAGCCGGGATTTGGTCTCACAATCTCGGGGTTTGGAAAGATGTATTTTCCGAGTGATTCCGCGTCCCGTGATCGGATTGCAAAGCATTGCGTGCCGTAAAAATCATATTTGGACGGATATTCCCAGATAGGAGGGCGGCTAAGGTGGACTTGCGGAGTATACGGACAACCAAACTGGAATATCCGATAATCTGGATAATTTCCGAATCTATCTAGCCACCTTCCGACAGAATCTAGAAAATCCGCGCATACATCTATATCGTCTTCAAGAAATAATACCCATCTGGATTTGTCTAGCGATCCAATATAGAGCGCGCGCCCGGCACTCTCACAAGGTAGAAGAGTGCGTAATGGCTTATAAATTTGGCATTTGCCCTTCCTTGAAATAATTGAATGGTAATCAAAATGTTCATCTTCAGCATTACCAGATATTACATGAAACAGATTTAACCGCTCTGATTCAAACACCCCACCGCGGACAAGGTTCTCCGCCGTCTCCGAAAAATAGTTTTTCTTCGGAGATCTATCAGTAGTGATCAAAACAATGGAGATGTCAGCGATGGTGGAATTCATTATCTAATCTTTTCCTTTTCTGTAGTCCAAATCTGTAGTCCAAAAACTCCTCACAGTCGCCCGCCTTTAGAATGTAGTCTCTCAGTGAAAAATCGCTAATATAGTCCGCATCCCAATAGCCACGTAAGCAGCATAACGATCCTTCATATCCAGGAGTAACTTCGCTATACGCAGGTTGGCCTGAAGAATATTCCAGATGTGCACACTGCCAACAAGAAAGCAGAGGAATTGCGGAATGTGAAGTATCCGTACTCATAATCAGCTCTCCTTACGAATCTGTTCTGCTCTAAGAAGAAGTCTCTTTCGGTCCACTCCAATGTTACATTCAAACCTCTCTGCGGCGGCTTGACGATCAATGAAGGAGTCTTTTTCGGCGATGTAGGATGCGATGTCCTCGAAAGATAGGGCGATTGATCCTGGACGAATAGGACGATCTGGAAGCGGACGATCGGAGACTAAAGAGAAACCAATTTCATGAGAGGTTAGATTGGTGATCTTCATAATACACCCACTTTCTGTATCTTGATTCCACGCTTTCCAGCCATTCTACTACATTTTTCACACGGATCGATCGGCAATAGATTGCCAGTAACCCCTACTCTAAGAATCAGAATAGAAACCAGAGATCGAGGATTCCTATGAATTAGCCGCTCTTCGGCATGAAATCCGCGAGATGGAAGACGCGGAGTATTTGTACAAATGTCTATAAGTCGATTCCGATAATCAAATCCTGCTGCCACGACTCGGAATCGGCACGGAGATTTAAGCGCGGTTCGTATCATCCGTGGAATAATAATGGAAAGATGGGAGCGCATGATCCGTTTTATAATCCTCCTGCTTTGCGAAGGGCAGCGTGCGCAATCAAAGCGACGCAATTCGGGCGATGGACGATTGCACCAAAAATGATTGGGCTCTCGTCCGGGTCCCGCGGCGATATAGGGCCGCTGATCTGCGGGGCGTACTGCTGGCAAAACTCGCAGTAGGTGTCCCCGCCGTCAGCGAGCAATAGCTCAAGCGCATCCGCCAGCTCGGGAGCGGCGGCTATTCTCGCAGGACTCCCCTTCCTCGACACAGTAGGTGTCCCCGCCGTCAGCGAGCACAGACTTCAGCGATGCCGATCCAGTAGTCTTCCCCGTCGCGTACGCACACGCTGAGAGGGTTGCGGGGATGTATCTCCCACGGCCCTGGAGTATGGTTGCTCATTTTTTCAATCCACCTTCGTTCGTACCGCGGATGATAATTTCGCTGACAAATCGCTCATTAGAGTCTCCCAGCCTTGCGGAGGGCATCCAGTGCCGTCTCGTATTTAACAGACAAATCATCTCGTTCAAGAATCAATTGACCAATAACCTGGACCAATCCAAGAAAAAATGAAGGAATATCCAAACTTGCAGTATTGATAATGAATATCTCACACTTTGGATTGCCGTATGCATCGACGCCAGTATTTTCCACCAGATAGAACATACCATTCTTAGCCACGTCAAGCTCAATATGGATATCGGAAGGTCCGTATCCGAAGGGCACAGATATCTCGCCGATCTTCTTGAGGATTTCTGGAGTAGTTGACATGGGCGTTAATCTCCGTTAGGAATTGAGTAACGATCGACGCGACCATGAAAAACTGTATGACCTTGATTCATGGTAGAATAGAGATCAATGGACCTTTCTTTCCGCAGCTCAAGAAAAATACTAATATCGGGATATAGAGCTGGTGCTCCATACTTGATCAGTACTACACCACCAGTGACAGGAGCATAGTCGAGAGAGTAGCCGTTACGCAGCTTTTCTAGGACTTCGGACTTATCTATAGTGTCGAGCATTTAAGTGTGCTCCACAATAAACCAAGACTCCTCAACGCTGAATCCGAGCCAATAAAGCGCTTGGACGGCGCCAATAAGGGATAATTTGTTCTGCTTCCAAGCTATCAGTACTTTGGTTTTGGTCTTATAGGCGGTTTCCATTTTGGATTTCTCCATATTTCAATTAAACCGCAGAGCACAAGTACCACAGATCCAAATTGACCCACTTCCAACTCGTCCCGTAGTCTCTCCTTGTGCTCCACTTGCCGCTGGTAGGTCTAAATGCACGCTCGATAATTAGCACCTGTTCGGCATATGGGCGCGCGGTGCTTTGTCGTCCATGTGTCTGTGCTAATCCCTTTTGCATGCACCGTTAGTTTGCCGCAGCTCTAACGGGCTCCTGCCTTATTTCTCAAATCTCGCGTGCGGCCAACGCTAAATGATCGGCTACAAGACGCTTTGCGTCCAGCCACTCAACAGACTGGATAGGTTTATACTCCTATGCTTGGAGCTGATTCAAAGAACACGGATAGAGCCGCCGATCCTTACAGCAAACCTCTGGGCATCTGAGGGCATCGAGGATCGGCCATTCCCGGGTTCACCGGCTGGGAGCGCTCTATCGTCCACGATACATCGGAATACGGAGCCACCGTAAATCCATTCGTGTAGTTGACTCCCAGAGAAGGTCTCACGTTGCCTAAGCGTGAGTCGCCCTGCCTAACGATAAAGACTTTATCACGGATCGTGTTCTTTTGTCAAGGCCAAACCCCTAATCGATCACTTGTCTACTCCTTCGACGTGCCCCTTCGAGTCTGTGAGCTTGTCAGCGTAATGTTCTCTGGATTCGCGGAAAGACGGGCTACTCCGCGACGATGATGGGCTGAAAGACGCACGATCTCTTTTTAGTTCTTCAAATTTCTGCTCTGCTTCCTCTTTGGTGTGGTGTAGAGAAAAGCAGAAATTGGAACTCATGTGGAAAATGCCCCACATCTGGTGCCCTTTGTCGAAAGCAACAGAACAGTTTTCATCGGTGGCAACGATTCGAAGCGCTTCTCTCAGTGGCTCACTAATTCTTTTTATCGCCTTCAACAATTCTTTGTCATATCCCAGATCCGTGCATAATAGATTTACTGCTTTGAGAATAGAACAAAGCGTAGAATCCCCCGTATCATGTGCTGCCTGGATTGCATTGTCGAGCGCAACCATGGACAAAACTTCGGGAGAATTTTCATCTAGATAATCATCGTCTAAGTCTAGTAGTGTGGCGCACATCTATTTTCTCCCTTCTCGGCTGATCTCAAACCAGAGTTTGTTGACCCTCGTTCCAGTATAGTCTGTGGTGGAATCGATGGTCCAGATATGGAGACCATGAAATCGAAGGAGATATGATTTCAAAGACCTTCGACAATAGTTATTGCAGAGAAGAGCGTAGATGAGGCGGCCGAAAAGGCATTTCATGGGTTGATCCTAAACGTGTAGTTGCTGTTGCTGTGCACGTACAAGGTAACCGTACCGTCCGAATTCACCCATGCAGAACCGTGGGAATGGAAATCATCCTCACGAACATAGACGACTCCTTCTTTCCTGTCTTCCCAATTCTCCGGTTTCATTCGCACCGGCTTGTCTACACCTTGCTGCCGTTCAGATCCAGACATATCGTCGAAGCTGTATGAATCTACCATAGAGAGCTTCCCGGCCTGTGCAAGACGAAGAAGCTTTCCGCGGTTGAAGGTTTTGGTGGTGGCCATGGGCGTTTCTCCTTGGTGGTCTTTCGTTTGTCTTCTTCTCTCCCGCTTCCACTGTCCCTATAGTACGTGACACCTATTCGCTCGTCTATAGCCTAGGTGCTCACTTTGTGCGCAGTTGAGTGCGGAGAGAGCCGTAAGTCGTTCATTTCTCGGCACTTAGGCGGGTGGAAAGAAGTTGGAGGAGATCAGGCTGCACTCTCAAACCCCCTATCTGGGAGGGGCCGTTCTGTCCTCTGAACGACCTCGTTTAGATCCTCCAGACACTCTTCCACGCTTACCAGCTTCGTTCTGAGGGCCTTTGAGAGCTGTGGCCATACCCAGGGCGGGATAGGACGGGACCCAGCTATCCAGCGCCGAAGGAGAGATGAGCTGATACCAATATGGTCAGTATTTGGCGAGACTAGGGCTTTCGATAAAGACTCCTGCCAGCCACCTCCGAATAGAAGAAGGCCGGCGGAGACGAGAAGGGAACGATGGTGGAGATTAGATATTGACATATTGAAATTGCTTATACTTGGATGCTGTTCATTTTAGTCTCCTCTAGAGCTAGTCTGCTCTACTCATCTTGAGCACTGCCTTTGTGCATCTTGGACACAGGAATTCTTTATCAGGATCGGACGGCCAACTTCCTTCCGACGTAAGAAATCCACGATCCACAAAGAGATTTATAGCGCAATCCAGCACGGGGACATTGAGGATCAACGGCTGCATGAAGTGGCGAGTTGTATGACGTAGAGTGTCCGGAAAATAAGTAGGAAAATAAGTAGATTGTTCGTTGAGGAATTAGTTTTTCTCCAACGTTAAGGCCTGTATGCCCCAGGGAGTTCTTTGTGGAATATCCATGGATGCCAAAATGAGTAATTGTACCAGACTTCTGCGCTCCATAAGACCTCTCCGTTAAACGCATGCGGCTCATACGGATAGTTTTCGACTTGATCGATTTCGCCTCTGATAGACGAAATTAGATTGGTATAGAAATCGATGCCGATTCGATCTCCGTTTGCAGTGTCTTCAGCTAGACATTGTTCGCAGAGGTCTAGTCTTTGGTAAAGGCGTTCTAGTTTGCTCATTTCTTCTCCGGCGCCACGCTGCCAAAAATCGCAGGCGGGACATGAGTAATAAAATAGTCTTTCAAGCCGAGAGCGGAATCTAAGGATAGACCGGTACGGATATAGTCCGGGCGACGTCCACGGAAACGGATAAGAAGAGTGTAGGTGATCATTTTATAGTATATCCATTTCGTCTTTGATCCTGACTTCTTCCCGTTCAACCTCGATCGCCTTCCGGATCACGCCACAAATTTGATCCGCGAGAGGAGCTTCGTAAGTGAATGATGAAAAGCAGTGACAATCGCTGAGCGGTTGAACGGCTGGCGAAGAAAAGTAAGAGCGAGCTTCGGATCAATGTCCGCGATGAGCTGCGCGGCGTTGGCGATGGGCGAGGCGGCGCGAGCGGACGTGTTGTTGAATAGGCCGTTATATCCTACAATCACATAGACGCTCATCTTTTTCTCCTTCACGCCGTAAAGTCCTGTTCGTCTTTGTTCTGATTCAGGCCCTTGAAGAACCAGGTGGTTCGGTTCCCACCTTCACTTACCCGCTTGACGATCTTTCCCTTTCGAATTTCACCGGAGCGCCCCCGCCACTTCTTTTCTCCTTCCTTGCCTGTGAAACCGGCGATCTCCTGAACGATGAAGGAACGCCGTTCAATGGCGTTATCATGGGCCAGCTTGGCATCCTCAACGGCCTGGTCAGCGGCTTCATAGTCGGCGAACAGCTTCAGGGCGGTCTGTTTCTCTTGATCTGACATTTGGGTTCTCCTTTTTTGGTTTCTCGTCTAATACACAGAGAGCATAACCGGAGATGGTACCATTTGTCAAGAGATTTTTTGCCCAGATTTAAAGATTGTTGGCACGGGCTATGCAGGAGGTAGTAGATTGATTGACTAGTCAACTATCGACTAATAGACTATCAATTAATCACTCTTTCAGCCCTCCCCAGCTACGACTCATAGATCCATTTGCAAGTACAGGTACAGACAATTTTATCCCTGAATGTTCTGACAATGCTTCAAGTGCTAATTCGTTTATGATATCCCATAAGTATTTAGGAAAACTCAGCACAAATTCATCATGAATCTGCAATCTCCATTTGATATCGATTTTCATTTTTCTCATTGTTAAGACTTTTCCGTCTAACCATCGCATACTATTCTGAATCATCTCCTGAGCGCCGCCTTGGACGCGGAGACTGAAGCATTCACGTTCGGATTCAGATTTGATTTTAAAATCCTCAGAAAATAATCCTGGTAGATATCGGATCATTCCCAAAAAATCTCGAACTATACCACCATCTGCACGGGCTTTATCGGATGTATCTTTGATGCATCTAGTGATTCCGGAATAAATCTTGAACCAATCCATAAGCATTTTTCGACATTGGTTTTTGTCCCAATCTTCAATGCCTTTCGTTCGGAATTCAGTCAAGAGAACGTCAGGACCCCCACCGTACAGAATAAGGAAGTTCACCGTCTTTGCTGCTTGACGTTGTTTCTTTGTAATCTTATCAAATGGTGTTTTAAATATTAAACTAGCGGTATGCTGATGGAAGTCCAGCCCTTTGCTGAACGCCTCACACATCAAAGGATCAGATGATAATGATGCTGCAAAACGCATTTCGATTTGAGATAGATCCCAGGAACCAAATACCTCTTGTAGTTCTGAATCATCATCTTCTAGATTTTCCGGAAACTCATAGCAAGAACGGAGACGATGACCGGTATCCGAATGAGCCGGAGTAGCCAACAGATTCGCCGATGGTGTGTATTCGTCTTTGAATTTCTCAGAGCTAAGACGAGAGGAAACAGTTGTTGCCGCTTTGAAATTGGCGCGGACGATGATCAGATCATTATCTATACTGTTGTCATTGTCTCCACTATCTAATCTCTCTACTACCGAATTGCAATGTGACTTCGCTGTATTTGACCTCTCGCGGAATTTGAACAGTTCTTCGATCGCAGGGTCTATGAATTGAAGATGAGCTATGGAGTCTTCGGCGGTCGACAGTAATCCGGTCGCTGTCGTCTTTGCAACTTGGTCAGCGAGTCCGCGGCGCCGGAGAAGAGTTTCCGTCTGTGGGCGGGAATTCGGATTAAATGGTTTGCCAGAAAAATATAGTCTTGAGATATTAGATTGAATTTCTGCCATTTCCTCCAATAGTTCACCATATAGAGATCTGAATTTTGACTTACTCGCTGGCATTCCATTCGTTTGCATTTCCCAGATGATTGGGAGAATAGAATTACCCAGAGACATTTTTTCAGAGAGATTAAGACGACAGATTTCCGGTTCTAATTGATAGTAGAGACGCAATGTTAGATCCGAATCAGCAGAGCTATAACGGATCGCATCCTCAAGAGGTAGGTCGTCGATGGTGCCATATGGTAATTTTCCCAGATATCGAATGACTCTCCGACGCTGTATTTTATCTATGCCTTTCCAGCGCTCCGGAATATCTACTGGTTCATTCTTATTGTTGCGTTTGTCTTTGGCAATATCGGATAGAATTCCTAGTATTGTTTTGTGAATAGCTTTCGGATTGTATGGTTTGTATGTTCCATCAGGATTTCTGACGATTCTAGTCTCCGGTTTGGGCCAATCAGCGGTAAGATCCGCGGCACGATGTAGATACTCAATTTGCTTCTGTTTTCCGATGCCTCCGATTAATTCCACATATGGGGTTTGGTTCACGCCGAGCCAACGAAGGGAAAGTGGCTTTAACCCCTTTGATTCTATCCTCAGTAAGTATGCCGCATACATTGTATCCCAAATTCGAGCTTCTCGTAAATGCAACCCCATCGCCTCTGCCATCGTAAAATCATAACAGCACCCTTGGGGGGTTTGTGCTTGATGCAGAATAATTAAACTTCCATCGTCGACGAGAGATTGGATAGCTGAGATACCAACTTGAAAATCCGGTTTTGAGTATCGGAGTGTTAATCCAGTTCCAGGTTCTGGACTAACTTGAATCGACCATGGAGAAGATGGTTCCCCCTCAGTATCAATTCCAATAACTGTTCTAGGTTCATGAAAACATGATAATAGATGAAATCTAAGATCGTCGCCAGTAACATCAATGTATGTTTCTTTATTTTTCCATTCATCGCTTCGGGTTTGAATTTTTCTGTCGGCTTGTATATCTCGGATAAAATCACAAGCACGAGAATAGTCCCAAGAGATTAGAGCCCGTGCTTCGCTTGCTTTATTGGACTTATTGCCGTGACCGGAATCAGAATGCAACCCGAACGCCGGATGGTAACAAGGAATGATAATCGTATGAGACGGGCAACGATAAGATATTGATGCATCGAATGCCCCGGGCTTGAACGGCATTCCGTGACAAGTTTCAAGATCAGCGGAAGATCCGAGGAGCCAACGGGTGGCGAATGCCCCAACGGCGAGAATGATATATGGATTTACTTTGTGAATTTCCACAGTGAGAATCGGAGTCCAATACTCGATTTGGGATTGAGTGGGATTTGGATTTCCAGGAGTGTATTCCTGAATAATGTTATTATATCGGAATATTGATGGTGAGATATGATTTCTGATAAATAGATTCTCTTGTTCTCTGCCGGTTGGACCAACGAATGGTTTTCTCTCTTTTGCCTCTTCGGAACCTGGAGCTTCGCCGAGAACGAGGAATTTACAGGGGATAGGGCCACGGCCGGAGACGGTGATCAATCAGCTAATCCCAGATCGTGTTGATATTGTATTTCGGATTCTGTCCAATCATCGGAACGGCATGGCATAGTAATTTGCTCCTCACCACGCTCTATACTTGGTTATATGGTTTCTGCTCATATCCTCAATGAACAATTGTACAGCCTTTTGGTGTACCAGCCCGAGCACTTCAGCCCCTCGGATACGTTCCTTTTGGTCTATGTCTGGTGTGTCCGAGAACTCCTTTTTTCGCAGGAATTCCACATAGTTAGTAGTGATTAATAGGCGAGCACTGGAGTAGAAAATCTCCTTTTTGCAGATCTGTATACTGCCATCGGGACGAACGAAAGAACAGGGTGGAAGATTTGCCATTTGAATTACTCTATCCGAGTATAGATCTCTCAACTTGCCTATGTGATGATTGGATAGCCGCTGTCCTGAATCAATCTGCTGGCGGAGAAGATTGATAAATGATCTTTCGTCGGAAGTAAAGTATCTCGATGGTAAGTCTTCGAGATCATTTAGCATACAATTATAATTGTTCTTGTCACTCATTGATCTATCTCCGTTGACCACCCTATTTGTGTTTGTGTGTGCCAGTTCAATCCAGATATTCATTTACGCACGACTTATGCAAAACCCTTTCATATCCCAATTCATCAGTGATAACAAACCCAACATACGGCCCGCGCTTGGGCAACCGTTGAAGGGATTTGAAGCAATGAAAGCACGGAATACTCTTCGGGTACTCCCTGCGTTCAACTTTTGGTTTTGGGGATTTGAATCGTTTGGGCATTTGAGTTCTTTCTTGTCTTCACATCCAAATATTGATGCTGCTCCTCTTTGTGCCCCTCTTCTAAGAGGCAGCACAGCGATTTGCTTTTCTTCCTTCGTTGGTGGTCTTTTGGCTTTGCATTGGTTTTTCATAATCAATCAATCCACTCTGGACACCACTGGTTCAGACTTCAACATACGTTTGAACGCTTCAATCTGCCCGCGGATTGGGTTTCTACGGTCGCCTTTAGATTTGCAGGAAGCACCACGCCACAAAAGGACAGCCTTCCTATTTCCCATGCCAAGATCAGGAGGATAATCTTCTTCTTTCAGCTTGACAATGCAGACTGTGAAACATGATGGGAGGATCTCATAGGAGACTTCGAGATCATTAATATGTCTTAAGCGGATGTCCCCATTAGATATGCTCTCACTGTACAATAGAATGGATTTCTCATTTCCGTTCAATGGGCGGAAAGAAGAGTCGATCTTTTTCCCCTCTTTTTTAGGGTGTGGTTCCGGCCCTGGGATGCTTATTCTAAATACTGGAGAAATGAAGCTAGTCATGTTCTTCCAACTAATAGATTCCGGTTCGTACGTCAATCCAAGAATTCTATTAACCTCCTCTGTAGGAACATGAACTACTATCTCAGGTGTGTCTCTATCCCCTACTCGGATGAACGATACGTCTGGCCAGCCGATTGGCCTGCCAGAGCGAATAGATACTACGTCAGAAGCACGAAGATATGCATTTCCGACTTTTTTAAGTGGTGATCTTCGCTCGTTTGTCATCTGAATGCCCTTTATATATGGGGTAAAAGATTCTACGTTGTTGTAGGAAAAATAGGTAATGGTTGTCATCAACACACCTACTGTACCAGACTTTTCCCTCTTTTGTCAAGGCCAAAAATAGCCCTAAAACAGGGCAGGAGGCTTTCTGGTTCTCCCGTGGTAGCCGATCACGGGGGGGTTTCCAGTCTACTTCTCCTGCCCTGAAACTGTCTTTCAAACCGCCGTGCTGGTCTCCGCAGAGACAGGGGCCGGAATTGCCACCGCACCACCTGCCAGAAGCGCCAGCACGTCGTCCTTGGCCCCACGAGCACCCGAGAGCTTCGGAAGCGGCTGAAGGCCCGGGAAGCGCGCTCTCTGCTCTTCCGAGGTGCTCTCATACACCTTATTCATCGCGGCTACGACGTTGGTCACCCATTGCGGCGACACCCTGAAGCCTTCAAACTCCGGCAAAGTTTCGAGATGAGCCGCGATAGAGACTTTGCTGGTCAGACCTAGAACCCGGATCGCATGCACGACCAGCGCTTTCCTCTCGTTCGTTGCTTGGAGGGACGGGCCAGTGCGCGGCTTCGGGGGCTTGCGGGCCTTCTTTGGAGCAGTGGTGTCCTCATTACTCTTGTTCTTCGCTGCCATGTTCGTTCCTCCCTGAGAGAGTTGGTAGAAGGGGGAATAACGGATTGCTTCCGTCCGTCCTCCAAGTCTAGAGGCATTCTAACGGAAGGAAGAGCGGATGTCAAGAGGGAAGATGAAGAAAGTTGAAGAAAAATTTTTGTCCCTTGTTACCCGCTCCTACCGGACAGGAGTGCAAGGATGTCAAGATCAGAGGCTCTGCTCTTAGACGGCGAAGGTTTTGGCCTTTCAGCCCTTACATAAGATGTCCTTAGATTTCTTTCTTCCTCGTCGCCGCTCACTTCCTCGAATCCTCTTCGATGGTCTTCCATTTTTGCCTCTTTCATAATTTCTTTTTCACCTAGTATCTTCAGTAGTCTTCTCCTATGTTCCAGTAGATTTTCAGCTACAGATTTGCATTGATTGGCAATCATTAAGAGTTTTTCCCTGATCAGCGGTTCTGCTTCTGAAACTTCGACGATCCGACCCTCGCATGTCGAGTGTATATTGATTGATTCCCAACAAATATCAACCATAGTGCACTTGAGGCCATGGTGGAAGATAGAACGAGCACAGACGCCTAAGATATCATCGGGGGATTCAGAATTAGAATTAGAATCAGAAAGAAGAAATGAGAATGAATCATGAATGATGATTTCACCGGGTTTAGATTTTGGCATAATGCTCCCGCACACTCATTAAGATTTTTCCTAGATGGTTTTCTCCTACTCCATTGCATACACCCCAGAATCTATCTCCCCAATTATTGCCCTCTTGGATATACTGATCTCCAGTATCAAGAAGCAGCTTTCTTAGATTATATTGCTGGAATTTCTGGAGAACTAGATTATGCATAATTTGCACTTTGACCTCTTCCCAATCTGGTCTCAGTTTGGCACGAGATCCTAAACGCTTAGCATCTCCTGGAGTAGCACATAGAAGAATATTCTTTCTATACCGGATATCTGAAGACTTTGCAGCCTGATACACATGCTCTACAGTCGGATAGAACACGCCGTCAAGAGAAACAATCGCAGGCCAGAAATTAGATAGGAAGCGATATGGGCCACGGAATTCAGAAATCATACTCTCCCGATTAGAAGCAGCGACAATAATTCATCGACGTCTGCCACCACGTCGACTTGAGGTAGATAATGAAACACATTCTCACGCGGACCGACGATAATTGAGCGTTTTCCTGGTAGAGCTAATCCCAGACCAAATTCAACATGACGGCCACCTTTGCCACCACCATCTAAGCTAGTGAATGACACAACAGCATCCGCGGCTAGAAGATCATTGATATCCGTTTGGCCATACTCTCCACAGAATCTAGGCTCGGCGTTTGGACGCTCAGGAGTAAAAGACGCTTCTAGCTTGCCGTGACAGTCAATCCATCTGCTAGTCACTTTAATTCCGTTTGTCTCAAGTAAATCTCGTATATCTCTCATTTCAGCATTTCTACTGTAGCGTGCGGCAAGGTATACAGAATAGCCCATTTAGGACTTCCCTCTTCTCTTGGTCGTCAGTCGTTATATGGATTTACTTCCTTCTCAATACTCTTTGCGATCGTCGGACCTATTCCTTTTATCTTTACAAATTCATCTACACCTGCATTCACCATTCGTTTAATTGAACCCTCAAAATGTTTTGATATTAGCTGAGCTTTTGTCCATCCTAATCCAGATAGAATCAACCCGCCGAATCTTGCACATCTATTCAAATTGTCAGTTTTTTCGTCTCGACTTGTGGGTAGAGAGGCAATCTTCGCTGACTTATCAAACACCTTCATAGATTTATGTTTGGTAGGGTCTTTGGTCCATGTACTATGGAGAACCGATATCCATACTGCGGCCTCTTGAATGTCATTTACACGTTTTATATTGATGTCAATTTCTTTTTCGCCAATGATCCGGATGGATGGTCCGGACAGAAATGATTCAATGTATGAATAAGGAATCGTATCATCGTTCTTTTGACCATTTTTCTTTTTCCATCTTGCCATCCGATAGTCTTTAAAGTCGTACCATCCTGCACGCCTATGTTTGATTGGATCGACATCGTGCCAAGTCTGTAGTGTATGGAGATCTACCGGTGATGGACGATACTGTCCATAGATTAGCAACCATATTTGATCGTAAGATCTAGCCATCGCAGGAAGCTGCGTGGCTTGGAGACGACCAGTGTTAAGCTTTCCTATTAGATCAGGAATATTCATCATCTCAATTCCGATACGGATAGGACCGGAAAGAGTGCGGCCAACTAGAGCGACATCCGCGGCAGAAGAGGATTCCAGATCTGGATTCTCATCGCCGTCACTATCCGGTGATAGATCGTCGAGAATTCTTCCTGTGTAGTGGCATTGATCACAAGATCCGATGGCAATTAGACGTTTACTTTTCTTGTCTTTGGTCTGTACGGTTTTTATTTCTCCACCACCAGAACAAGACGGACAAGTAGAAAGCATAGAGCGAATAGGTTCATAGAATGCAAGCTCACGGGAACCTGTGCGGAAGTCGACAAGGAGAGTCATAACTTTAGATCTGGGATAAAATTTTCTTGTGCCGCTTCGAGGACTGCACGGCGTTCTTTTTCCACTTCAGCTAGATCGATGCAAAGATACTCAGCGACTAGGGATTGAATAGACTGGCCTATCGGCTGTAAATTGTGCAGTGGTGTAGGCTCAGATAGAACTATTTTCTTATCATGAATCAGCCAATCTAGAAACTCATTGACAGTATTGATTTCCAGAGATGCTCTATTTAACTTGTCAAGTTCTGGAGTATCAATCATGATGGGAGTCCTTTTGGTGGCTTCAGTAGCTAAAGCATATATTGTTTCCCCGTCTTCTGTTCCTACATACTGATAGATTGAACCTTCATGATTCAGTTGTTCAGACGCCAGAGAGATAGGAATACAGATAGGTGGTCTATCAGGTCTCTGAAGACGAACACATTTTTTTGCTGGTACGTTATCCAATTTATTCCTCCTTATTTTCCTTTATCCATCTTCTTCATCCTCTTCTTTACCCTCTTCTATTTCCTCTTCTCTTGCCATCCTCTCTTTGTCTTTCTGGCTAACCCATGCACCTGGCATCGTCCCATATTGCAAACTATTTGCCCATGCAAACGGACCCCATTTTCCCCAATCATTTTCAGTGTATATTGAGCCTAATTCCTCTCGATTACTTGCTTTGATAATCTCTAGCTCCACATCCTTTTTGATTTTCCCTTTTTGGCTCGTCCTCAATCTTATATGTCCTGCCCAATCCACGGCATCAAATACTACTGAAGGACACTTAGGACGAAAATTACCCGTAGGCTGATTGTCGATCCAGATTTCCGTCGCACGAGATAGAACAATGAAATTAAGCCCGGCTTGACGGACCATCGAAAATATGTTCCAAAACTCTCTATTGATTAAGTCTTTGGATTTTCCGTAATCACCCTTTTCCGGCTTGTCTAATCGGCCACGAATCGCAATCGAAATAATTTCTGCCAATTCCGTGACTGTATCTAGACACCCGGAAACAATTTCACCCTTGATGCATTTTTCACATGTCCATTCTAGATTTCTAATCACCTGATCAACAAGAGATCTGCCGGCCTTTTTTGCTTCCTCGATAGACATGCGAAGAATATTTGACGGGCGAGCCATTTTTAGACGTACGATTGTTTTATTTAGTTCTGTCACCGCGTATTCGATTGGAATATCTGAACGGTTATCGAAGTCAAAAAACGAAATTGGATCGGGCGCGAATCGGGTCACGTAGGAAGTTTTGCCGCTTCCACCGTCCCCACTTATTAAGCAAATACAACGACGTGTGTCTGGAACAGAGTCCGGAGTAAAGAGCTGAAAATCGGAGCCGGCGGTAGACAATATGGATGGTGAAGATGATAGGGGTTTTCTATTTGCCATACTCTTCTGACTCCTGACAAGAGATACAAGGAAAACCGATTCCATTCGGCATGCAACATTCAAAACCTTTGATCAGATGGCAATTAGAACAGGTAAGAACCTGAGAACAATTAGAAGAGCAGAATGGGCACTCGAAGATGCCGAAGCTTTCTTCATATTCACGGATCTCTTGGGCCGTAGGCGGAAGAAATTCATGCGGACGATCACAGTTGATCTCACCGCAGAACTTGCACGGGCCTGACGTGCATCCATCCTTGTGCTCTGCTACGTGCGAGCCACATTCAGGGCAACAGTAGCAATAGATCTCGCCACACCATTTGCATACCGGCGGAGATTGGTTCTTCTCTCCGTATTGTTCTGTCAGATATCTGAATCCCTCTAAGCCGTCCAGAAACACGCCATACCGATCACTCATCTTTTCATCCCCATTCTATTCTTTGCCCATTTCATTAATGCTACCCAATTTCCGACCAATTCACTTTCTTCAAATCTCCGCTCATACACTTTATAGATTGGATCTTGAATGTCTCGATAATTTCCTCGGATAAAACATATGTGGAGTCGACCGAGATTTACCCCCATCATATAACAGTATGCCATGACTTGACACCAGAATCTCCAGAATTTTTGACCATTGATGCCAGATTGAATTCTGGAAAGTTTATCTCCGTTCGGGTATTGTCTAACCTCTGTTAAAATTTCCTCTGGTTCTTCTTCGAGCCATCCAGCACTAAGCCATGTTAACTTAAATTCATGCACTGCCTGATCTACCTTATTAAATAGATCCGGATGTCCAAATACTGCCAATCCACTTTTTTTATCTATTTCACATTGCTCTGGTACTCTAGTAAATTTCCCCGGATATGTCTGCTGATATCTACTTATGATCGCTTGCTCTAATGCTAATCCCAACTGTGCCTTCGTCATGTTCAATCCTTCACTCGACGGCTCATAAATTCCGTGAGTGATACAGATTGAATGGATGATATGGGAAACGTGAAGGCCCGGAGATCTATGCAATTGAGGCACCAGATCCGGGATACCTTCGGAGATGAGAGTGGCGGTTGACATTAGAGAAAGTGCTCAGAGCAACATGTGTCCTCGAAAAAGTTTCTACTCCACCACTGTTTTGGTTTACGGGTGTATCTTCTAACCCGATACACACTCTCTCGTCCACAAAGGACGCAAGAGATAACCGTTTTCTCATACCAGTAGCGGCGTTTCTTTTTCTTATCGGACTCTCGGGTAACCATCATTGATTCTCATTTCATCTCTTGCAAAGTTAGCATTGTGTAGGCTCTTCTATACCTGTCTCCAAGACGTCTACTTTCCTCTAATGGCAATAATATGAGCCGAGAAATATTATCATCTAGATCGGCTAGCTTTACACGACGTGCAAGAGTGTTTTCTCTACACCGTTTAATATAGTCAAAATATGGCTCATCAGGCTGTCGTGAAATAGCGTCAACAGCGTCTAGAAATTCATCATCGAAGTACGTTTGTACTATATTCCAGTAATTAGAATTGTCTTCTTTAATGTCATGCACAGCCGCAAGTGCCCTCTCTGTGTCCGTTTCTAAGCGCTGAGATAATACCACGCGTAGGATATGAAGAATGTATGGCTGTCCTTGTTTGTCAGTTTGGGATTTATGCGCCTGAGCTGCTAAACTTAAAGCTAGGCAAAGCTTGTCGCTGGTTTCTCTTATCACATAGACCGCCCTTCTATATGTTAGAAAAGCGAGCACCAAGGTTTTCTGAACTGCCTCTAGTAAATTCCCTAGTGCCCGTTGTTTCTGCCGTTTATTTTGCCTTCAGACGCTATCTGTTTTTCGTCTTCTCCGTTTCTCGTTTCACCTCCTTTCTATTTCGCCGCCAGCATCAATTTCTTGCCCACCTTCATCGTGGTCCAAGGACGATCTTCACTCTTCAACCACTGATCGTTTTCGCTGATCAGCTTGATCATGGCCGGGTGTCGCTTCTTGTCGAGGAGCTTGAAAAGCGCCGGACCGAGAGTATCAGGGTCAGCCATAACCGACCCTTCGTTATCCTCGATTACTTTTTCGATCGCGGTCTCAATATCTCTGAAATCGGAGGAGGTTGAAGAGGCGGCCTTTGAACTAGTTGACGATTTACCGACGGAAGATTTAGAAGACGCGGGGGACGTCGATTTATTTGCATTCTTTCCGTTCTCTTCCTCCTTATATAATTGTGTTACCTTATAAATTCGGAATGGTTTCGCGTTGGGATCGTCGCTTTTGATCTGCTCGCGAGCATCCAAACTTGTGAGATGTACATGCAGACCTTCGTAATCTGTATCCGAGGTAAAATCATCCGGGTTTAAACCCTCATGCCTGATACAGTCGAGCAGGCTTGCTACATGATCTGCCCAATGCATGGAATTCGGAAGGTCGTAATTCTTGCGCTTCTGGTCCCCACGATACCCTGCCTTTGTTCCGGCGTACTTGTGGAGATCTTCAGTATCAATCAGCTCATCACCTGTTGCCAATTGATCATAGAACGCGAGTGCCTCTTCCTCGTCGGTTACGTCGCCGCAGATGATGTTTCCTTCATCGTCGGTGGGAACGTGGGAATTAAGAAACCCTGCGGAAAGGTAAAAAGTGATCGGCTTACTGTCTTCTTCGTCGGGCTGAAATACAATCTCCTTCCATAGAATGTACTTATTTCCATCCTTCTTTGCAGGACGTGGGACAAACCTGAGAGATACATACCTGCCATCAATATCGGCAGCGAACGATTCAGCGAAACTGTGTGCGGACGCGGTTTGCAATGCCATGAAATGAAATCTCCGTTTGAAAAAAGTTTGAGAGTTGAAAAACCACTTCTATCATCTATTCGTCGTCGGAATCAATCTCCATCGCATTATGCCAATCCGGACTTTCGTCTACGGCCTCCGTTGAAAGATCGCTGTCCTCGTTGTCCCATGTATCATCTGCTTTGGCAATGGCGGAAGTAATATCCTCCGCCTCAACTGTCATACTGCACCTAACCGTAGCCCACCCTTGAACATCCCATTTTGCCATGAATTTGTTCTTCCTCCTTGTTCCTATTTTTTCATCCCGCCCGGTGCCTTCATTGGCAATGGTACGGCCTTTTCCGTTCTCCACGCGAGACGGAAGTATTTTGGAGCCAATTTTTCATACTGTTTTTTGAACCAAAACCAGTGAGCATCCAACATAAAACACTCAGCCCAATCTAATGGAGATCGGACTAATCTGCCGTACATCTGAAGTATAGATCTCATTGCTTCTCTGGCTACATATAATTTGTCACTTGCTGATCTGGTCTTTACTAATGGATCATGCATCGATAGGAATGGGATTTTTGTTATAATTCCAATCCGCGCATCATCGTCTTTGAAATCATACCCCTCGTCGACGGATGGACTTAACAACCACGACGGCGGATCTAAATCTCGGAACTGTTTTACGATTTTCATCGTATCCGAGGACTTATTAAGTAGAAATATGTCCTTCCATTTGCTCCTCTTGTGGATCGCCAGCGCGTACTCAAATGAAGAAGTAAACCCAATTCCCTTTCTATCCAGTCGAGATTTTACGATCCGATCAAATTGAAGTGTTAATACATCCTTATCCAAATCACTCATCTTTCCGTCAACGCGTACTGTCGGCAGAAAAATAAATGGCCGATTCTTGACCGGAAATGTACTTTGCATTTCGACAACGTCACGGTCGTAAGACTTAATACCTAGGAGATCTGCGTCGGATTCAGATAGAGTAGCAGATGATAAAATAATTTTTTCTGCATTTCTGAATATATACTGCTCGGAGAAAGATGCACACCAGACAGGGGTCAAATTTATAGTGAGAGATTCTTTCTTTTTGTCTCTAATAGCAAGCCATTCGGTTTGATTTAATTTGGTTGAATTTTCAACTCGGGACAGTTCAACTCCTAATCTTTGTATGCGATTTAATTTTCTAGTAATCTCTTTGGTTTTATCATTCTTTTGTTTTCCTCGTAGCTCTTTATATTTCTCTCGTGCTATCGGAATTGCTTCTTTGAGCCATTCAATCCAGTCATCAATTTTTTCTGTTGCCGGAGATCTTATTCCCAATAGAAGATGAATTTTGGCTGGAGAAACTGGCACAGTAAGATAATCAGTAAGCCTATCATGAATATTGTGCGCTTCGTCGCAGATGACTTGAGAAAAGATCCCTAAGCGATTATGGTCTGCGGATTTATTGATGGAGACTATGTGAGCATAATTGGTCGAGACGATAGAAGAATTGAAACAATTTCCGACGTCTCGACGATAGCCACAATCTGAAGGGTCAAAACACTCAAAGTCTGAATCTGAATCGTTGGTATATCGGGATGCACAGGGGTAATTGGAGTGTCCGGTGATATCTTTGAGACCGATGGGCGAAAATTCCCTATACTGGTCTTGGAGTCCTTTGGTGACAGTGAGAATGAGAGACCGAGAAGAGGGGAGAGATAGTGGAGATGAAAAAGAGAGTAACGAAGAGGAAGATAACGATGATTGTCTCCTAGATAATAGAATTTTTACTATGTGAATCAGAGACTTACCCGATCCAGGAGGGGCGATCAAAAGACTTACCCTCTTTTCACTGGACAGGAGAGAACCTACTGCCTTCTCTTGCCCAGGGTGGAAAGAGGAAAATTTGGAGGG
>Ga0070686_100000310_pt1 | contig 32156 bp, 31 predicted proteins | sample KBSS23LmetaG_FD_65654 | JGI IMG/M metagenome (GOLD analysis project Ga0070686, IMG submission 65654) | Switchgrass rhizosphere microbial communities from Kellogg Biological Station, Michigan, USA - KBS S2-3L metaG | ecosystem: Host-associated > Plants > Roots > Rhizosphere ... | reverse complement strand
GTCGAACGACACGAAGTCGGCCAGCCCCTTGGCGGCCTGGATCCGCGTGATCGCAGCGGTCAGCGTGGTCTTGCCGTGGTCCACGTGCCCGATGGTGCCCACGTTCACGTGCGGCTTGTTACGCTCGAACTTCGCCTTGGCCATGATTGCTTACTTGATCCCGGTCCGAGTGGTTGAGACGATCACAAGGGCGCTGCGCCCCGGCTGTTCGGGCGGCGCCCGAAACGACGAACAGGAAACCTTGCCCGCGCATTCACGCCGGCAAGGTCTCGTGACGCCTTCTGCGCCGTCCGTATGAAGCGTCCCCGGCCGGCCGCCCATTTCGGGGCTCACCGTCCGGTAGGTACACTTATCCCGGCAGAACGCAAGACGAGGAAGCTACGAAAAGTCTGCCGGAGAGTCAACCCCCGGCAGCTTCCGCGTGGTGTTGGGCGTGCGGCCGGAACGATCCCCGCCCTGCACCGGCCTCAGCCGCCGCCGGAGCGAGATTTTCCATCCCTCGTGGATGAAGCGGCCGATCACCTCCGCCAGCGCATATCGGCCGCATCCATAGGAGAGCGCGCGGTTACAAAAGGTGCCGGGCCGAGTTGCCGTCGGCCCCCTGCCAGCAAAGCGAAGGTGCAATCCGCAGTGGACGCACGAGGCGCGCGAGCCGGAACCGGCCGCGCGCCTCTATCCCTCTTACCGACCGCGTCGCCCCAATCGCACGGAGTAAACAAAACTCTTGCGTGGCGCGCGATCCGTCACTAATATGGACAGTCGTGACAGCGTGCAGGGCCGAAGCGGAGAGCCCCGCCGGCTTTGCAGCCAGCGGGGCTCATACCTCGGCGACACCAGCCGCAGCCCGCAGGCTCCTGCGCGACGTGTGCCGCTTACCGAGGAATTACCCGACAATTCTAAATGGAGAGGACGAAGAATGCAACCCCTGGTGAGCATGGCGGCGCTGGAACGAAGTCTCTCGCGCGAACGGCTCGCGGCGTACCGCCTGCCGGGCGACCGGGACGAGTGCGACGGGCTCGCCCGGTACGTGTGGAACCTGGCGCTGGCAGGCGCGCTCCTTCCTTCGATGCACGCGCTGGAGATCGCCTTTCGCAACGAGGTCAACCGCGCCGCCACCAGGCTCACCGCCAATCGTGCTTACCGTCACGACCGCGTGGCGTCGTGGCTCGATGCGCGGCCCAGCATGCTGCTGCCGCACGAGGCCGACAAGGTGGAGCGGGCGAAGGCGCAGCTCGGCGCAGACCCACGCTCGCAAACCGAAGGGCACCTGATCGCCAAGCTCGACTTCGGCTTCTGGGTGGCCCTGTGCCGCGAGCCGTATGCCGACTCGCGCGCCGTGGGGCCCCGGCTGTGGCCGCGGGCGCTGGAGCTGGCGTTCCGCCACCGCCCGCCCGGCGTGACCACGCGCGCCCAGATCTTCCACCAGTTCGACCGGATCCGGAAGTTCCGCAACCGCGTGGCGCACCACGAGCCGATCTGGGACCGCGGCTACGTGGCCGAGCACGCGCACGTGCTGGAGAGCCTCGCCTGGATGTCGCCGAAGCTGGCCGAGGCGCTGCGCCACACCTCGCCCGCACCCGCCACCTTCGACGCGGGGCCGGCGGCGTTCCGCGCGCATGCCGAGCGGATCGTGGGCAAGGGGACGGACGTGCTGGCAATCCCCGAGCTCAGCATTCGCCCCGTCGCGGCGGACCGCGCGAAGCAGGTGCGGTGAGAGCCGCCGCCGTCGATGCTGCCGGCGGCGCGCTGCCTACACCCCGCCGCGACCCGCCGTCTCCTCCACGGCCCAGCGCGCGATCGACTCACCGCGCCGAATCTGCCGGGGCGAGGAGGAATTCGCGCATCAGGCGCTCTGTCTGGTCGGGGTTGGAGAGGAAGAGGGCGCGGTTGGCGCCGGCGACCACGGCGGCGCGCGCGTGGGGCATCCGGCGCTCGAACTGGGCCTGCGAGGCGCGGCGGCTCTGCGTCATCACGTCCACGTAGACCTGGGCGAGCGCCCGCACGGCGTCGTTCATCCGCCGCGCCCACCAGAACTCCTGGTCCACGGTGGCGCGCTCGGCGAAGATGCCCAGCGCGGGCGCCTGGATCTTCTCGTAGCCCGGGTGCGGCACGCCGCGCCCCATCGCCTGCCACACGAAGTCGGGCACCGCCGTCCTCACCGTACCGTCGTCGCCGTAGCGCGTGACCAGGCGCAGCTCGGCCTCGGGAAAGGAGAAGCCGAGCGTGCGCCGCTGGCGCGCCATGGCTCCCGCGGGGGTGAGCGTGTCACGGGGCTCCAGCGGGGGGCCCGCAGGGCGCAGCGGCGGGCGCCCGCGCGGAGGCGCATCGCCGCAGGGGGCGCAGTAGCTCTCGAGGTAGACGATGCGGTCCGTGCGCTCGGGATGCGCGGCGGCGAAGTACGACATCTCGGTGCCACCGAACGTCCAGCCTGCGAAGTTGGCCCGCGCGATCCCCAGCGTGTCGAGGACGGCCTTCAGGTCGGCCGCGAGCGTGGCCCCGTCGTAGGGGCCGGGGTCGGGGCGGTCGGAATTGCCCAGGCCGCGGCGGGTGAGGGTGACCACGTGGAAGCGGTCGGTGAAGCGCGGGGCGAAGGTGTCGAAGACGTGCCCGGTATTGGCGAAGCCACTCAGGAACACCAGCGCGGGCCCGGTGCCGCCCCAGTCCAGCACCTCCAGCGCCACGCCCGGCGCCACGGCGACGCGCAGCACGCGGTGCGCGGCGGTGTCGACGAACGGGCGCTGGGCGGATGCAGCGGCCGGCGTGGCGCCAGCGAGCAGGGCGGCGAGCGCGATAGTAGCGTGAAGCTGACGCATGGAGCCCCGGGGTGCAAAGGGGAGTGCTCGATGGGTCTGGAGAAGCGGGCGACGCTGAGCATCAGGATAACGCCTGCCATCGGCGCGTGCGATGCCACCCCTGGATGCGGTCACGGGAGGCGCGGCCGGGAAGCCGCCGAGCCGCGCGGTCAGCGACTTCATCGGTTTGCCAGAGTCGAGTGACCAATCGATCGATCAACACCGATCAGGCTTCTTCGCCCTGCCTTCGTGCCCATCCGCTCCGGATCCACATCATCCTTGACCCAACCACCTTTTCGGCCGAAATTCCAAACCACCCGGCGATCGGCTCTTCGTCAGCCGAAGTCTCGCCAAGGCACGGCACCGGAACCGCCGGCACGGTGTGCACCAGCGGCCTGGTCGGCCATCGAACGTTCCCCACGCGCCCGGCAACGAGGCCCGGCGAGGAGTCCAAGGAGATGAAAACCGGAAAGCTGACGCTGGACGCGGAGCAGCTGCGGGTGGAGAGCTTCCGCACCGATGGCGACCATGGGCGGAGCGGAACGGTGCTCGCGCATGGCTACACCGAGCCGGACTACCCGAGCTGTGCCCGCACCTGCGGCGCGTCGCCCCCGCAGCCCACCGCGCTCTGTGCGCGCGGGATGATTACGCTGGCGGAGTGCTGCTACTGATCCGCCGAACCGTTCGAACGCCCCCGGCGCGCACACCGCGTACGGGGGCGCGCTGTTCCAGCCGCCGCACGGTGTGACCGGGATCGAGACGGTGGCGGGCGGACTGGTCCACCCCGCGCGGCGCCACCCCGGGGCCGCCCGAACCTCCAACCCGCGGAGATGCGAATGAAGAAGCTGAGCCTGGAGCTGGCGGAGCTGAGGGTGGAGAGCTTCGAGACCTTCGTGGGCGAGCGCGACCGCGGCACGGTGCGCGCCAACTGCGGATGCGTCACGTGGAGCTGCGGCGGCACCTGCGGCGCCGACCCTGGCAGTGCCATCGAGAAGGACGGATTCAACGCCATCTCGCAGTACCCGCGCAACTGCTGCGCGTGATCACCCCCTCGACACGGGAGACGGCCATGAGGAAGCTGAGCCTGGACCTGGCGGAGCTGCGGGTGGAGAGCTTCGACACGTTCGTGCCCGCGGAGCAGCGAGGCACGGTGCGCGGAAACGGGAGCTGCTACACCTACAGCTGCCCGCCGGGCACCTGCGGCGCCAGCCCGCCCAGCGACAGCTGGGCCGAGAAGATGGACGTGGCGTCGTACACCGCCTGCCCGCAGTGCTGCGCGTGACCTGACGCCGGTGAGGCGAACGCCGCCCCGGAGCGCCCCCCGTGCGGGCCGCGCTCCGGGGCGGAGCCGCGCGATCCTCGCGCGGCTCCCCTACCCTCTCAACGGAGAACCAGACGGTGAAGAAGCTGAGCCTGAACCTGGAACAGCTCTCGGTGGAGAGCTTCGAGACGACCGACGCCGATGGACGCCGCCTGGGCACGGTGCGCGGCCACCTGTGCAGCGATGTGTGCACCGCGAGCTGCCCGCCGGGCACCTGCGGCATCCTCCCCCAATCGGCGGAGTCGGAGTGCAACGCGTTGCGCGGCACGCGCTTCGACTGCCCCATCGACACCGACGACATTACCGGCTGCCAGCCCTGCTGCGTCTGACGCGGGCGGGGAGGGCACCCGGAAAACCGCGCGGGTGGAGATCGTCTCCACCCGCGTGGTCTCGTTCTCGGCCGAAAGCTACGATCGCGTGGACGAGGGCGCCCTCCAACCAACCGCGTGGGCAAAGCATCTCAAGAACAGCAGCTGGATTCCATCGCGGAGCCGGCAACGACGCATCCACGACGCCGCGGACTGCGACGAACACAATGTCCATGGCGGCCGCGGGCACCTTGCTCCGTCGACGATAGAGTGCTAAAAATCTAGCAACTCTTGGCGCGGCCGCCGTGATCGTGACGCTTCCGCGTCTTCCGAGGCCCGGTGGGCGCGCACGCCTGCCTCGCGCCGTGCGCGGACGGCCGATACCCGCGGCTCTGCCATCTTCCTCCATCCCACCCGGACCGTCATGCGAAAGCTCGTCCATGTCTCGCTCGCGCTGGCCTGCGCCTGGAGCGCCCGTGCGCAGGCGCAGCTCCGCTACACCGTGGACCTGGGCGACGGCGCCAGCCACAGTGCCGGCGTAACGCTGCGCGTGGATTCACTCTCCGCGCGCGACAGCATCTTCCAGTTCGCGGCCACCGCGCCGGGAACCTACCAGACGATGAACATCGGCCGGTACGTGCGCGGGCTGCGGGCCACCGACGGCCGCGGCCGCGAGATCGCCACGCGGCAGCTGTCCACGAACCAGTGGCTGATCACCGCGCCGGGCCGCGTGCGGCAGATCGCCTACCGGATGGCCGACACCTGGCACACGCCGGTGACCGAGTTCCCGGTGTACCCCATGACCGGCACCGACATCGACACCGACCACGCGCTGCTGAACGCGCACGCGCTGCTGGGCTTTCCGCTCGGCATGCAGGGCTCGCCGATGACCATGCGGGTGGTGCGCCCGGCGGGGTGGACGGCGGTGAGCGCGCTCGACGAGGGGCGCGACGGCTTCCGGGCCGAGAGCTACGACCACCTGATCGACTCGCCGGTGCTGCTGGGGCCCACGCTCACCACCGCCAGCCTGACCGTGGCCGGCGCGCCGGTGCGGATCGCGGTCTACTCGCCCAGCCAGAACGCCACCGCGCCGCAGATGATGGAGGCCATGCGCGGGATGCTGGAGGCCGCCGGGCGGTTCATCGGCCGGCTGCCGGTGGACCGCTACGTGTTCCTGTACCGCTTCACGCCCACCGCCCCGGGGTCGATGGGCGCGTGGGAGCACAGCTACAGCTCCGAGTACGTGCTCCCCGACGCCCCATTCACGGCCGACTTCGCCGCGCGCACCACCAGCACGGCTGCGCACGAGTTCTTCCACGTGGTGACGCCGCTGAACATCCACTCCGAGATCGTGGAGCACTTCGACTTCGTCACGCCCCGGCCCTCGCGACACCTGTGGCTGTACGAGGGGACCACCGAGTGGGCGTCGGACAAGATGCAGCAGGAGGCGGGGCTGGTGACGCTCGAACGCTACCTGGACGAGGTCGCCCAGAAGCTGCGGACCGACCGGGCGCGCTTCGACACCACCTGGTCGCTGTCCAGGCTGGCCGCCACCTCGTTCACCACCGAGGGCGCCCGCCAGTACGGCAACATCTACATGCGCGGCGCGCTGGTGGCCGGCCTCCTGGACATCCGCCTGCTGCAGCTTTCGGACGGCAGGTCGGGGCTGCGGGAGCTGATCCGCGGGCTCGCGCGCGACTATGGCAAGCATCGCCCCTTCCCCGAGGATTCGCTCTTCGGCATCATCGCCGCGCGCACCTCGCCCGAGATCCTCGACTTCTTCGCCCGCTACGTGCAGGGCGCCGAACGGCCGCCCGTGCGCGAGTACTACGCGCTGCTGGGGATCGACCTGGTGGAGACCGAGCAGGGGCCGCGGCTGGTGCCGAACCCGAACCCCACCCCGGAGCAGCTGCGGTTGCGCGAGGCGTGGCTGCGCTCGGGAACGGGGACATCGACGACGCCCGGCACGACGACGTCCGGCACGACGACGTCCACCGGGGCTCCGGGCGCGGCGCTGTGAAGGCGAGGGACTCGGCGGATTGAGGAAATCGGTGGGATGAAGGGAATCGGCGCGGGTGGAGATCGTCTCCACCCGCGCCGATCTGCCTGTCGCCAGGATCAAGGCCGATGTGTCGCCGGGTCGACCAGGCGAATGGATTCGCGGCAACGAAGGGCCAAAGTCCGCTCCGCGGGCGGGCATCCGCACGAGCGGCCGCCCTTCCGAAACGACGTTCGACAGCGGTGCTACAGCTCAGCCGCCGCAGCTTGGTCCATGAGCCACGCCAGCTCGCCGTCGTCGGGATGCACGTTCTGCGCGGGGAGGCGGAAGGGGTCGAGGGGGCCGCGCAGCACCCGCCACGCCACGCCGGCCTTGTCGCGGCCCACCACGAACACCTCCACGCGCGCGGCGGCGTTCACCAACGGAAAGGTGAAGGTGACGCGCGGCTCGCCCAGCGGCAGGTAGAGCGCCGCCACCACCGTTCGCTCGCGCTCGCGCAGCAGCGGGCTGAAGGGGAAGAGCGAGCAGGTGTGCGCGTCGGGGCCCACACCCAGGTGAACCACGTCGAAGCGGGGGATGCCGGGGCCGAACGTGCGCTCCAGCTCGGCGGCGTAGCAGGCGGCGCCCTCCACCGCCGGCAGCTCGCCCGCGATGCGGTGCACGTTGGCGGCGGGGATGAGAACGCGGCGGATGAACGCCTCCCGCGCCATCCCGTAGTTGCTGCGCGGGTGATGGGCCGGCACGCAGCGTTCGTCGCCCCAGAACAGGTGCACGCCCTCCCACGGGATCCGGCTTGAGAACTCGTCCGTCCCCAGAAGTGCGTACATCTCCCGGGGCGCCGTGCCGCCAGAGAGGGCGACGGTGAAGCGCCCGCGCGCCTCCACCGCCTCCGTCGCGCGCGCGGCGAACGACTCGGCGCCGGCGCGGGCGGCGGCGTGTGCGTCGGGGTGGATCTCCAGCTGTGCCCGGTCTCGTGTCATCCTTCGAACCCCCCCTCGCCTCGAACCCTCGCGGGGCTCGGCCGTTGCCTTTGGGAACGCCCGGCGAAAACCATCCGCCGGCCACGGGTCTACTGGAACCGCTCGCGCGCCGTTCTCACGCTCACCGTGTGCACGCGGCCGCCGCGGCGCATGCGGACGGTGCGGGTGAAGACGCCACTGCGGCCGATCGCTTCTCCGGCATCCCGCCCGCCGCTCCGGATCGGGACGACGCATGAATGCTACCGTCGTGAGCGCTCGGGCGCGACGGTTTCCCCCCGCCGCAGTCTCGCCGGGGCGGCCGTCCACCTTCCGCGCTCAGCACGCATCGGCGTGCGTCGAGCATGAGATCGCCATGCGGCGTGAACGTGCCGACGAGTTGCTTGACCGCCGGTAGCCTGCATGCTAGAATTTCAGCACAGTGCTATTTTCCTAGCACTATTCTGCCGGCAGTACGGCATGCATCGCGCTGCCGCGCGACGAATCCTCTCGCTTCACAAGGGAACGATGCCCAGAACCATCCGATCCGCGCTGGCCGCGGGCCTGCTCCCGCTGCTGCTCGCCACCGCGGCACACGCGCAGGATGCGCTGGGCGGCACGTGGACGGCGCGCGCGGGCGTTGACGGCGCAACGCGCATCGCCACGGTTCACGTGATGCTGGTGGACCGCGGGACGACCACGTTCGACGTGCCGCTGGAGCGGCTCGAGGGGCTCTCCGCGCGGCAGCTCGCGGCCAGCGGGCCCGCGCGGTTCGTCCTGCGGCGCGAGGCGGGCACCTTCACCTTCGAGGGATCGTTCCGCGACGGCGAGGGGAAGGGGCGCTACACGTTCGCCCCCGACCCGGCGTTCGCAACCGCGCTGGTTCGCCGCGGACTGGAGCGCCCCACCGCGCTGCAACAGCTGTCGCTGGCCCGCCACGAGGTGGGAACCGACTTCCTGGACGAGCTCGCCCGGCAGGGCTATGCGCGGCCGACCACCGCCGGGATCGTGCAGGCGGGCGAGCACGGCGCCGGCCTCCGCAGGCTCCGCGAGATGGCCGGCCTGGGCTACCGGCTGGGCACGCTCCAGTCGCTCGTCACGCTGGTGGACCACGGTGTGACGGCCGGCTTCGTCACGCGAATGGCGGAGCTGGGGTACCGTGGGCTGTCGCCGGCGGAGGCCATGCGGCTGGTGGACCACGGCGTCAACCCCCGCTTCATCACGGAGATGGGGGAGCTGGGGTACCGCGGGCTGTCGGCCGCGGAGGCCACGCGGCTGGTGGACCACGGCGTCAACCCTGCCTTCGTGCGCGAGATGGCGGCCCTTGGCTACCGCGGGCTCCCCGCCGAGCAGCTGGTGCGGATGAAGGATCATGGCGTGAGCGCCGCCTTCGCCGAGCGCGCCAACTCGCGCGCGGGGCGGCGGCATTCCGTGGGCGAGCTGGTGAGCCTGCGCGACCGCGGCGAGAGATAGCACCCGGCGCCGCTTCCCCTCCCCACGCGACGAAGCGGCCGGCGAGTGCTCTCGCCGGCCGCTTCGGTCGCTGGACCCACATCCCTGCCGCGCGCGGCAGCGCGCCCGGGCTCACGCGCCGCCAATCGTATCCACGCGCACCGTGCGCATTCGCCCGCCGCGAAGCTCCCTCACGGTGCGCACGAGTCTCGGGTCGCCGGGCCGCGTCCACTCGGCCGACTCTTCGCGCACCCACACCCACCGCCCGCCACGCCAGCAGAGCTCGGCGCTGGCGTCCTGCCCCCCACCCATGCTCCACGCCGAGCGCACGCACGGCCGACCGGCGATGGGAGCGGGGGCGCCGATGCGGCTCAGCACCGTGTCCTTCACGAACCGGTGCCCGGACGGCGAGTAGCGGAACACGTCGGCCGACTCGTTCCTCTTGGCGCCGGTCATCCGCAGCACCTTCAGGTCCATCCAGCCGTCGCCGTTCAGGTCGGCGCCCACGAAGAACGGGTGCCCGCGCCGCGGCGGCGCACTGGCGTCGTCCAGCGCGAGCACCTGCACGGGCCGCGTGGACGAGCCGGGCCCGAACAGCTGCACGTCCACCGCCACGTTGTGACGGGCATCGGAACGCAGCACCATCCGCACCGGCGGCCGGCCGCGGTGCAGCACGCAGCGGAACGCCGGGTTGCCGCGGATGTCCTCGTCCGACGCACGGACCCGCGCGGCACCGCCGGTGCGCGGCGCGGTGTCGCCGGTCCGCACGCAGCCGAGCGCCGGCTGGGCCGCGGCGTGGCGCGGAGGGAGGACGAACAGCAGCAGGATCGTGGCGGCGGTGAGGCCGCGTGAAGCGGTGCAGCGCATTCCGCGAATCCCGGAGGCTGGCTCTGGTGCGGGCGAGTGGGGAGTCGCAGCCGCGGCTCCAGTCGCATCCTCAATCCCCCGCGAAAGACCTGCTTGCCGCTTCACGGACGACGATTCCCGTCACGTCGTCCGTCCGTACGATCGGCCCGCTGGACGAGCTCGACGGGCGGACCCGCTCCGGGTTTCAGATCTCCCGCCACTCGCGCCCGTCCTCGCGGATCAGGGTGTCGGAGCCGGCGGGGCCCCAGCTGCCGGCGGGGTACGGCTCGGGCTCGCCGCCGCGCGCCCACTCTTCCAGGATGGGGGTGATCAGCGTCCACGCGGCCACCACCTCGTCCTCGCGCGCGAAGAGCGTGGCATCGCCCAGCATGGCGTCGAGCAGCAGGCGCTGGTAGGCCTCGGGGCTCTCGGTCTGGAAGGCGCGGCTGTAGTCGAAGTCCATGCTCACCTGCCGCAGCTCGCCGCGCATCCCCGGCACCTTGGCCTCGAAGAGGAGCGAGATCCCCTCCTTGGGCTGGATCTGCAGGATCAGCGCGTTGGAGGCGGGCGAATCGCCCTCCACCATGTCGAGGATGGGGTGCGGCGCGGGGCGGAAGCGCACCACCACCTCGCTGTGCTTGGCGCCCAGCCGCTTGCCGGTGCGCACGTAGAACGGCACGTCGGCCCAGCGCCAGTTGTCGATCCACAGCCGGAGCGCCGCGAAGGTCTCGGTGCGCGAGCGCGGGTCCACGTTGGGCTCGGCGCGGTAGGCGGCCAGCTTGCCGTCCTCCGACGCCGCGTACTGGCCGCGCACGGTGTCGTGCGCCACGTCCTCGCCGCGGATGGGGCGGATGGAGCGCAGCACCTTGACCTTCTCGCTGCGGATCGAGTCGGCGTCGTAGCTGGCGGGCGGCTCCATGGTGACCAGGGCCAGCACCTGCAGCAGGTGGCTCTGCACCATGTCGCGCAGCGCGCCGGCGGTCTCGTAGTAGCCGGCCCGCTGCTCCACGCCGACCGATTCGCCCACGGTGATCTCCACGTGGTCCACGTGGTTGCGGCTCCACACCGGCTCCCACACCAGGTTGCCGAAGCGGAAGACCAGGATGTTCTGCGTGGTCTCCTTGCCCAGGTAGTGGTCGATGCGGAAGATCTGCTTCTCGTCGAACACGCGGTGCAGGTCGTCGTTCAGCTTGCGGGCGCTGTCCAGGTCGTGCCCGAACGGCTTCTCCACGATGATGCGGCTGAAGCACTCGCTCTTGGGGTGGCACACCAGCCCGGCGCGGCCCAGCTGCTCGGCCACCAGCTCCATCACGCCCGGCGGCACGGCCAGGTAGTAGAGCCGGTTGCCGCCGGTGCCCTGCTCCCCGTCGAACTCGGCCAGCTTCTCCTTGAGCGCGTGGAAGCCCGCCGGGTCTTCGAACACCGAGCCCACGTAGCCCAGCCGCGGGGCGAAGCGCGCCCACTCCTCGTCCGAAGGCTCCTTCGCGAACTCGGCCAGCGCGGCGCGCATCCGCTCGCGGAACGCGTCCTCGTCCATCGCCTCGCGCGCGAAGCCGATCACGGCGAAGCCCTCGGGGAGCATCCCGTCGCAGAACAGCTTGTAGACGGCCGGGAGGAGCTTGCGGCGCGTGAGGTCGCCCGTGGCGCCGAAGATGACCAGCGCCTGCGGCTGCGGCGTGCGGGCGCTCTTCATGGTCTTGCGCAGCGCCGTGTTGGCGGGCGCGCCCGAGGCCATGGTCACTTCGCCGGGCGCCGCCCCGGCATTGGTGGCGTCGCTCATCCGGCGGCGTGCCCTTCCCCGGCGGGCGCCGCGGTGGCGGTACTTGCCGCGGCCGCGGCCGGGGCACCTTCCACCGTGCCACCGTCGACGGTCTTCACCGCGTGGCCGCCGAACTGGTTGCGCAGCGCGGCGATCACCTGCGCGGCGTAGCTCTGCTCCTGGCGCGAGCGGAAGCGGGCGAAGAGCGACTCGGCGATGATCGTGGCGGGCACGTTCTGGTCGATGGCGGCCTGCACCGTCCAGCGGCCCTCGCCGCTGTCGGCCACCCACCCCTTGATGGCCTCCAGCTCCTGCCCCTCGGCCGCGTAGGCCAGCTCCAGCAGCTCCAGCAGCCAGCTGCGCACGACACTGCCGTGGTTCCACAGCCCCGCGATGGCGTGCAGGTCGAGCTTGAACTCGCTGGTGTGCAGGATCTCGAAGCCCTCGGCATAGGCCTGCAGCAGCCCGTACTCGATGCCGTTGTGCACCATCTTGGTGTAGTGACCGGCGCCGCTGGGGCCCACGTGCAGGTAGCCGTTCTCGGGGGCCAGGGTGCGGAACGCCGGCTCGCAGATGGCCACGCCCTCGGGCGGGCCGCCCACCATCAGGCAGTAGCCCACCTTCAGCCCCCACACGCCGCCGCTGGTGCCCGCGTCCACGAAGTGGATGCCGCGCGCCCCCAGCTCGGCCGCGCGGCGCTTGCTGTCGTGGAAGTTGGAGTTGCCGCCGTCGATCAGCACGTCGCCGGGCTGCATCTGCCCGGCCAGCTTGGCGAGGGTCGATTCTGTGGGCGCGCCCGCGGGCACCATCACCCACACCACGCGCGGTGCCTGCAGCGCCTGCGCCATCTCTTCGAGCGAGAACACGGCTCCGGCGCCTTCGGCCGACCCGACCTTGCGCGTGAGCTCCGCGTCCAGGTCGTAGACCACCACTTCGTGGCCGCCGCCCAGCAGGCGCTCCACCATGTTGCCGCCCATCTTGCCCAGCCCCACCATCCCGAGCCGCATCGTCCCCTCCCGTTGAACCTTGCTCCCACGCACGACCGCCAGACGCGGCGGATGCGTGCAATTACGCCGCCGCTCGCGCGTGCGGCAAGGGAGAGTTGGATGGGAGGAGTGGACGGGGGCCTGGACGGGATCGCGATCCGGATCGGGCTCGTGGGATCGACGACCCTACGGACGAGAGGAAGGCGGCCCCGCGAGGCCCTCACCCTGATTGCATGCGTGTGAGTTACTGGCCACTTGACCGACGACTGAACAAGTATTATCTGGATTGGAGCGGGTTCGGCGATGCGCGCCCGCTGTGTCGCGGTCGGGACACTGTCCGCTGAACCACTAGTGTCCGGCTATAAGTCGAAGAGCCGCAACTGGTTGCATGTTGATTCCTCTGGAATTGCGGCCTTTGCACGCGAAAAGGCTTGAGAAAGCTCGATTTTCTCGAAGAGGCTGACACTCAGGATCTGGCCATCCGGAAAATGCGGTTTCATGCGCCGCCAACCCTTGGTAAGTACGAATGCCGCACAGAGACGACGCTTCATCCAATGCTCTACTCTCTCGCGCTACCCTAACAACGGTCAGGAGGAAAGATGCGCTCACGTCTCGTAATCCCAGTTCTTTGCATCATCGCTTACGGTTGTATTGATCGAGAAGCGCTCGAACAGCAAAGACAAGAACGAGCAGCCTCCCACCAGAGAGAGTTGCGGGAAGCGCAACTCAACCAGCAGCGGCAGCAGATCTCTTCAGAGATCCAACGAGTACAAGACACTAGATCGCTGGTACTGCAGGAGTTGACGAACCGCCAGCAGATGGTCAGTTCTTTCGAAACGCAAGCGAACGATCTCGATGGTCAGCTCAGTACCCTCAAGTCTGACGCCAATGCGTACATTGCAGATCACAAGATGGCGGCGCTTTGTATGGCGTCTGGTGGCGTAGCACTCTCTGATGACAACGAGTTCTCGGACGATGTTAAGAGTCTCGGAACCGTTGCCGCGTTCATATGCCTTGCTGCTTTCGCGAGCAACTCAAACTTCCGAAGCGACGTAGTGAATCTCGGTGACTACCTCGTCCAGGCGAGCACGCGGGCCAAGGGTCTAGAAGGTCGGCTACAGATGGCTCGCTCCTCACTCATGACCGTGCAGGCCGAAGCTGCAACACAACGCGCGCAGTTCGATAGTCTGGACATCACGATCCAGAATCTTCAACTGCAGTTGAACGCGGTCCGCTGAAATTCGTTGTAAGTAGTGCACGGCTCAACAATCGGCTGCATGGGATGCGGAGCCATCCATGATTGCGTGTCTGGCGCCTTTCTGGACGTGACTGGGTTCGACGGTCGTCTGGCGCTCCGCCCGAAGGCGTGGATGGGCGAGCGCCCGGTGTTGTCGGACCTAGCGAACCCCACGCTCGTGGTCGCGGTCTGCGCTCGACGCTGATCATGCGTCCATGACAAACCACGTCGCGGAGCGACGCACTCCGTCAGGCGCCGCGCGCGACACCGCCGCGCGCGGAATCCCATTATGTCGCGCGGACGCAGCCCAGCGGCTGCGGCGTGTAAAATTTATCGTGGCTGACGCGTTCATGTAGTGGATCCACGTTGAGGCCGATCGACCACAATCGACCACAGAGAAACTCCGCATGACCTCACGTCGTGAATGGCTTGGCCTGTCGCGCGCCGCCGGGGCTACCGCTTGTCTCGCCGTTCTCGTTTCCTGCGGAGAGCCGACTACGCCGTCTCTTCCGGTTACGCCTCCTGTGCAGCAGGAGATGCCGATCACCGGGGCCGCGGTGCCAGGAATGACGTCGTACGACAAGGTCATTCCCGATCTCATGCGGAAGCACGACATTCCCGGTGGCGCGGTTGCCGTGATGCGCGACGGCAGGCTGATTTACGCGCGCGGCTTCGGTTACGCGAACGTCGAGAACAAGACGCCGGTGCAGCCCGACGCGCTGTTCCGGATCGCCAGCGTATCCAAGACGCTCACCAGCGCCGCCATCATGAAGCTCGTCGAGGAGGGCAAGCTCAAGCTCGACGATCGCGTGGCGCCACTCATCGCACACCTAACCCCTGCACCGGGGGCGACCGTCGATTCGCGGTGGGAGCAGATCACCATTCGGCACCTGCTCAACCACACGGGGGGCTGGGACCGCAACAAGCCGAATGGTGGATTCGACCCGATCGATCGGCCGGCGATCGCCGCAGCCGCGGTGAACGCGCCCGCGCCGGCGTCGAGTGAAACGTTGATCCGCTACATGAAGGGAATGCCGCTCGACTTCAATCCGGGCGAAAAGTTCGCCTACTCGAATTTCGGCTACATCATCCTGGGCCGCGTGATCGAGCGTCTGAGCGGCATGCCGTACGAGCAGTACGTGCGCAGCCGCGTGCTGCAGCCCGTGGGCGCCAATCGCACGCAGCAGGGCAAGTCGCGCATGGCCGACGCGCTCGTGGGCGAAGTGAAGTACTACTACCCCGGCTTCGGCGCGAACGCGCCGCTGGTGCCTTCCGTTTTCCCGGGTGAAGGCACCGTACCGCTCAACTATGGCGGCTTCCATCTCGAAGCGGGTGATGCGAGCGGCGCCTGGGTGTCGTCGACTATCGATCTCCTGCGGTTCCTGGGCGGCGTCGATGGCCGCGCCAACCGTCCGGACATCCTCAGCGCCGAGCTCGTGGCGGCTATGACCGGCAGCGGCCCTGACCAATGCGCCGGTGGCGCGTGCTATTACGCATTTGGATGGTGGGTTCGCCCAACGCAGGGCGACGCCACCTGGTGGCACACGGGAACGTTGCCCGGCACGACGAGCATACTCGTGCGCACGTACAACGACGTCTCGTGGGTCGGCCTGTTCAACACCCGCTCCCTGACAGCCAACCTCGAAGCCGAAGTCGATGCCGCGCTCTGGAGTGCGTTTGCGGGCGTCACCTCATTTCCAGCGCACGACCTGTTTCCGGCCTTCCAATGACATGAGCCGCAGTCGGCTTGGAGAATGCGGGGCCGTCATGATTTCGCCGGACGAGAGTCTTGTGCGCCGCCCGCACCCCTGACCTTGATCCATTAGGCCGCTGCCCTGAACCAAACGATGCGGAAGCAATATCACCTGCGTCCCTCTCCCCGCGGTCTTCTCGCATGGGACGTCGATCGGCTCATCGCGCTGACCACCGATTCTCCGCGGGTGGAGGTGCCGCTCACAGCAATTCGCGAGCTCGATGAGCCCTTCTGGTTCGGGGGTGGGGGTGAAGAAGCTACCTGCCGGGCCGTCGCGGACCATGCTCGGCTGATTGCCGAGACCGATCTGGGGTACCCGATCATCCTGGGCGCAGATGGTCGCGTGATGGATGGGATGCATCGCGTTGCGAAGGCTTACCTGGAGGGCAGGCGAAGTATCTCGGCCGTGCAGCTCGCCTCGGACCCGGAGCCCGACTTCGTTGGCGTGGATGCGGCAGAGCTTCCATACGACGACAGCCGGTAACGCTCTCATCGGTCGCGGGGCTTCCGCCGCTCATTCCGCTTGCAGATGACGCCTGGTGCATCTTGGCGCGTTTCTATCCTGACATCGAGGGCTCGGCGGCACCAACTTCTCTCAAACGGGAAGCCGCTTGACGCCGCCGCGATCGCGGTCGCGGCCTGACAATCGGCTGCAGGGATGCTGGGCTGTATGGCCTATCCGCCTGCGGCCGCGCGCATCTCTGGCCCATGGATTCAGCTGATCTGCAAGCGGCGGCGACAGCGGTACTGAGGCGCTACGAGAACGACGGGTATCCGTTCATTGTCTGCCTCCGCTCCTTTTCCGTGCTGACGCTCATGGGCGAAGACGATGCGGCAACTGGTCCGTATCTCTTGCAGGACTACCTGGCGACCCGAGTTCACGGAGGCACAGGTGTGCTGTCAGTGCAGCGCCGTGACGAGATCGAGAATGACCTCAGGTTTTCCCCGCGCTACGCACCGGCTGCCGGAGCACTGAGATCGTGCCCGGGTCTCGCGGTGGAGGACGCGCAGTGGCAGGAGAGAGTTTCGGAGCTGGTCGCTTGTGCCGCGATTGTCGTTATCGAATGTACCTGGAATGGTCCAGGGCTGAGTTGGGAACTGGAGACATGTCTGTCGACCAAGGCCGACCGGACCATCGTCGTCTGCCCGGACGCAGGCGCCCCGAACTACTCGGACATCTGCTCCGAGCAGGTCAGCAAGTTCACCCGTCTGGTCAGCGCGGCCCATGTGGCTGACGAACGACTCTTCTACCACCCGCTGACGCACGACCTTTTTCTTGGCACCCAGACGATCGCGATGGCTTCGGACGAGGAACGCCGTCGCGTGCGCTTCGAGACGTCTGCAGCGCCGCCCGTGACCTACCACGGCACCTTGAGGCGACTCTTGGAGCTCGGCGACGATTGCTACGAGCGCGAGGAATACGACTACGCGGCAATTTACTGGTCCCGAATGCCTCGGGTTTTTCTTCACCGCCATCGTCACCAGCTGCTCGAGGAGGAGGAACCCGACATCTACGCTGCCGCGTGTCTCCGGCTGGCCCGCTTCTCGGCGACGACCGATTTCGACCTGGCTCGTGACTATTTGCGCGCAGCCGCTGATCTCAAGCCTTTGCTGAGTGCGGAAGCGGTGCGCGCGATCGATGATGTCAGCAACGCTCTCGGCGCCGGCGCGTAGTCTGCGGCTGATCTGCGTAGCCATGACCAGAGGAACATCGTGGCAGCCGCAGGTCATCCATCCCCACAACTGTCTCCCGCATCATGGCCCTGCTCCTGTGGCGATCCACGACGTTCCAGGTGCGATGCCGGAATGTAACGCCGTGTTGCATCAGCGCCGCTGACACGCTCCCCTCCACCTTCCAGATCTCCAGCAATTACAGTCACTTACCTGACGACACTCTCATGGACCGCTGGATGCCCGGAGGGTGGACGCACGCACCCCCGTGCGACCTTTCACCCATCATCCGGAGAATGATCGTGAAAAAGCTGAACCTGGACCTGAACGCGCTGGAAGTGGAGTCGTTCGAGACCTCGCGGCTGAACAGCTGGGCCGGCACCGTGCACGGGCGGGACGACGCCACGGAAGGCGGCGACACGAAGTGCGGCGGCATCCACACCTGCGGCGAAGGCTGCGCGCTCAGCGCCGGCGGAGCCACGAAGTGCGGCGGCGTGCAGACGTGCGGCGACGGCTGCCAGCCCACGGCCGGCGGAGCCACCAAGTGCGGCGGCATCCAGACCTGCGGCGACGGGTGTAACGCGTGACGCCGTCGCCCCGCCTGGCCATCGGTCAGGCGGGGCGATGACACCATCGCCAGATTCTACGCGGAGACGAAAAACGGAGAACTGCACTGGGCCGCAGTTCTCCGTTTTCGTTTTACGATGCACTCCTTAGCTCTCAGTCGGCGAGCCCGCCGCACCATCTCATTCCCACTCGTCCGAGCCTGAGGACGCGCCGCATGGACAATTTGCGCGCCTTTCCGTCACGAAGCTGGCAGTCGTGCGTTGATGATAGACCAATCACCGTACGGCAGGTTCATCCAACCGGGAGACGATCCAATGAAGAAGCTGCGGCTGAACGTGGAGGAAGTCCAGGTGATTTCGTTCACGATGGATGAGAAGCAAGGGGCCGGGGGCACGGTGATCGCGCGCTCCGTCACCGGTGATTTCTCGTGCGGCTCGTGTTTCCCGGTGTACTGTCCCCGCGAGCCCGACACCTGGACGTGCGGGTGCTGAACCCGGGTCCGGCAGCGACGACGGCGTGACGCGCGCGGGGGACGGCAGTGGCCGTCCCCCGTTTCGTTTCGTTGGTCGCTCATCCGGTGCCCGGCCGCTGTGTCGAGCGCTACAGGGGCCGCGCCATACGCCGGTCGTACCGACATCATCTCCCTCACCCCATCCGTCACGCGTCACGTGGATAGACGGACGCGCGCGCGGCGGCGACCACCGGGCGCGGGCGCTCAGCAGGGCGTGGGCGGGCAGGTGCCGTAGCAGCTGCTCCCGCAGGTGCTGTTGCAGGTCGCGCCGGTGCCTCCACCACACTGGCAGGTGTTGGTGCAATGGATGTCGCTCTGACAGCAGATGCGCTCGTCCGTGCGCCCGTACAGGCACCAGCACGAGAACTCGCCGTACGTCTGCCCCGGCTCGCAGCTGGGCGTGGGGTACTGGCATCCGTCGCGCGCGGCCGTAAAGTGGCCGTCGATCGTCCCACGCACACCCGGCTGCGAGTGCGTGGTGAACGACTCCACGGACAAGTTACTGATCTCCAGGCGGATCTTCTTCATGTGCTCCTCTCCTCGCAAGGGAACGGAAGGGCTCCGCGCGCGCGACGGCACCGCGAAGGGCGAGACTCCCCTTTAGCGCCGCAAAACTTAGACCTTCCAAGAGAGGGGTGCGGGAACGGATGAAACCGCCGCACCAGATGACCGAAGGGCCGCTCCCGTACCTCTGCGGCACGGGAGCGACCCTCTTCGTCGTGCCCTGCGCGGCCCCTTCGGATTTGCAGGGTCGTTGCGACTCCACTACTGTTGCTGCCAGCGAACATCCCGTCCCGCCCCGCCCCGCCGACTCCCGAACCTGCCCGATGCCGAACCTCGCCGAGGGATTCGTCTACTACATCGTCTTCCTCTTCTCCACTACGCTGCATGAAGCTGCACACGCCTGGGCCGCCAGGCGTCTGGGTGATCCGACGGCCTACCACGGCGGCCAGGTGACGCTCGATCCCATGCCCCACATTCGCCGCGAGCCGTTCGGGATGGTCATTCTCCCGATCGTTTCCGTGCTGATCTCGGGGTGGCCATTCGGCTACGCGAGCGCGCCGTACGATCCCGTATGGGCTCGCCGCTACCCGAAGCGTGCGGCGCAGATGGCGCTCGCCGGCCCCGCGTCCAACCTCCTGCTCGTCGTGCTCTCGGGGCTGCTCATCCGCCTCGGCACCCTCACGGGAGCCTTCTACCCGCCCGATTCCATCCATTTCGGCTACCTCGCCGCCGCGGAGCCCGGGTTGCCGTCGGCCATCGCCGGCTTCCTGAGCATCTTCTTCTCGCTCAACTTGCTGCTCTTCGCCTTCAACCTGCTGCCGCTCCCCCCGCTGGACGGGAGCGGAGCGATCCCGCTCTTCCTGAGCCCTCGCGCCAGCGAAACGTACCAGGACTTTCTGATCAACACGCCGGGCATCGCCTGGATCGGAATGCTGATCGCGTGGCAGATCTTCGATTTCCTTTTCGACCCGATCTTCCTCGGCGCGGCCAATCTCCTTTATCCGGGGCTGGGATACTACTAGGAACCGGGGCATCGGCCCTCGCGCCAGAGTGCAAAGACATCGGATTGCGTGCGAAAGATTTACCGCGTTTGCCGTTCCATCCATCACTGCAGGGGATGCGGGGCTGTCCATGATTTCTCCGGAGGAAAGGCTTGCGCGCCGGCCCCGCACCCCTGACCCTTGAGGCGTCAGGCGGCGCCTGATGCGCACACCATAGACGACACGTGTTCGGCAGTGCATCATCACGGGCCGCGCGACGCGGCGCCCAACCCGCCTTCCATGATCCGTGAGACCGATGTTCATCCCGACGCGCTGGCTCGCGCTCGTCTCATGTCCACCCTGTTCGTCACTCCGGCTGCCAGGCGGCCTTCTGCCGCCGTGGTGGCACTCAGCATCGAAGTCTCGGGGGAACTCCCATGAATGACCTGGGGCCGGACCCGCCGGGGCTGTCGGCCGCTCAACTGGTACTGGGTGTACTACGCATCGAACGGCAAGGCGATTTCTCGCAGTTCTGAGAGCTACGTGAACCGATCGGATTGCACGCACTCAATCTCGATTATGCAGAACTCGTCGGCCTCCGCGATCTTCTACTCGGAGTAAGGTCCGCCGCTTGTGTTTCGCGGCTCGCTCAGTCGGCTTAGGCCGCTAAAGCGCGGCCTAACAATCGGGCTTCAGGGGATGCGGGGCGCCCATGATTTCGCAGGATGAAAATCTTGCGCGCCACCGCCTGTTCAAAGGGCCGCTCCCATGCCTCACGACACGGGAGCGGCCCTCGTTGATGCGTTTACCTCCCGACCCGTCGTTGGGCCTCCTGCGTCACACCCCCGCCGGCACCTCCGGGTCCGGCGCGGCGCCCGCGTTCGCCGTGGTGGCGGACGCGGCGTCCGCCGCCGCCGGCGCGGGGGCGCCGGCGGGGCGGAAGGTGAGCTGGGCAGCGCCCGGCTCGCGGTCGACCACGATGGTGTCGCCGTCGTCGAACTCGCCTTCCAAGACGCGGATGGCCAGCGGGTTCTGCACCAGCCGCTGGATCGAGCGCTTCAGCGGGCGCGCGCCGTAGGCCGGGTCGTAGCCTTCCTCGGCGATCAGCTCCTTGGCGGCGTCGGTGAGCCGCAGGGTGATCTTGCGCTCGGCCAGCAGCGTTTCCAGGCGGCGCAGCTGCAGGTCCACGATGGTCTTGAGCTGCGTGCGGCCCAGCGGGGCGAACACGATGGTCTCGTCCACCCGGTTCAGGAACTCGGGGCGGAAGTGGCGCCGCATCTCGGCCAGCACCTGCTTCTCCACCGCCTCGCGGGTCGACGGATCGCCCAGCCGCTCGGCCTGCTCCAGGATCATCATGCTGCCGATGTTGCTGGTCATGATGATGACCGTGTTGCGGAAGTTCACCGTGCGCCCCTGGCTGTCGGTCACCCGGCCGTCGTCCAGGATCTGCAGCAGCACGTTGAACACGTCGGGGTGCGCCTTCTCGATCTCGTCGAAGAGCACCACGCTGTACGGCCGCCGCCGCACCGCCTCGGTGAGCTGGCCGCCCTCCTCGTAGCCCACGTACCCCGGCGGCGCGCCGATCAGCCGGCTCACCGCGTGCTTCTCCATGTACTCCGACATGTCGATGCGCACCATCGCATCCTCGTCGTCGAACAGGAACTCGGCCAGCGCGCGTGCCGTCTCCGTCTTCCCCACCCCCGTGGGCCCCAGGAAGATGAAGGAGCCGATCGGCCGGTTGGGGTCCTGCATCCCGGCACGCGAACGGCGGACGGCGTTGGCCACCGCTTCCGTCGCCTCGGGCTGGCCGATCACGCGCTCGTTCAGGTGCTGGTCGAGCCGCGCCAGCCGCTCGCGGTCGCTCTGCAGCATGCGGGAGACGGGAATGCCCGTCCATCGCGCCACCACCTCGGCGATGTCATCGGCGTCTACCTCTTCCTTGAGGAACTTGCTCTTCTGCTGCAGCTCGGACAGGCGCGCGTCGCTGCCGGCGATCTCCTTCTCCAGCGCGGGGATCTCGCCGAAGCGCAGCTGCGCGGCGCGCTCCAGGTCGCCGGTGCGCTGGGCGCGCTCCAGCTCCACCTTCAGCTCGTCGAGCTTCTCCTTCTTCCCCCGGATCTCCTGGATCGCGGCCTTCTCGCTCTGCCACTGCGCCTTCATCCCGCTGCTCTTCTCGCGCAGGTTGGCCAGCTCCTCCTCCAGCCGCTGCAGCCGCTCCCTGCTCTCGGGGTCCGACTCGCGCGAGAGCGCCTGCCGCTCGATCTCGAGCTGCATGATGCGGCGCTCCACCTCGTCGATCTCCTGCGGCATGCTGTCGATCTCGATGCGCAGCCGGCTGGCGGCCTCGTCGATCAGGTCGATCGCCTTGTCGGGGAGGAAGCGGTCGCCGATGTAGCGGTTCGACAGCGTGGCCGCCGCCACGATGGCCGGGTCGGTGATGCGCACGCCGTGGTGCACCTCGTAGCGCTCCTTCAGCCCGCGCAGGATGGCGATGGTGTCTTCCACGTCGGGCTCGCCCACGTACACCTGCTGGAAGCGCCGCTCCAGCGCCGCGTCCTTCTCGATGTTGGTGCGGTACTCGTCCAGCGTGGTGGCGCCCACCACGCGCAGCTCGCCGCGCGCCAGCGCGGGCTTGAGCATGTTGCCGGCGTCGGGCGAGCCCTCGGTCTTCCCCGCGCCCACGATGGTGTGCAGCTCGTCGATGAAGACGATGAACTTGCCGTCGGAGCTGGTGATCTCCTTGAGCACGGCCTTCAGGCGCTCCTCGAACTCGCCGCGGTACTTGGCGCCGGCCAGCATGGCGGTGATGTCGAGCGACACCAGCGTCTTGTCGCGCAGCCCCTCGGGCACGTCGCCGTTGACGATGCGCTGCGCCAGCCCCTCCACGATGGCCGTCTTCCCCACGCCGGGCTCGCCGATCAGCACCGGGTTGTTCTTGGTGCGCCGCGAAAGCACCTGCACCACGCGGCGGATCTCCTCGTCGCGGCCGATGACCGGGTCGAGCTTGCCGCGGCGGGCGCGCTCGGTCAGGTCCACCGAGAAGCGCTGCAGCGCCTGGTACTTCTCCTCGGGGTTCTGGTCGGTCACGTGGTGCGCGCCGCGCACCTGCTCCAGCGCCTCCAGCAGCGCCTTGCGGGCGGCTCCCTGCGCCTTGAGCAGGCCGGCCACGGCGAAGCCCTTCTCGGCCAGCGCCAGCAGCAGGTGCTCGGTGGAGACGTACTCGTCCTTGAGCTCGCGGGCCTCCTTCTCGGCCTGGTCGAGCACCGCGTTCAGCTCGCGCGAGATGGTGGGGCTGGCGCCGCTCTGCTTGGGGAGGCGGGCGGCGGCCGCGTCGGTGTCGGCGCGCAGCCGGGCCACGTTCACGCCCACCTTCTGCAGGATGGGCACGACGATGCCCTGCTCCTGCTCGAGCAGCGCCTGCAGCAGGTGCAGGTCTTCGATCTGCGGGTTGCCGGCACGCTGGGCGCGGCTCATCGCGTCCTGCAGCGCCTCGCCCGACTTGACGGTAAGACGATCGGGATTGATCATCGGGGATCCCTCCGGAAACGGGTCGAACTCTCGAAATCCATCGCGCCCGGGGTGCCGCGTGCCTCCCGCTGGAAGACGCGGACCACACCCGCCACATCGGCCGGACATGCCGGGCGCCGCTGCGTTGTGGAAAAGCGACTTCCGTGCCCGGAAAAGCTTGCCAAATCGTCAGATATCGTATGCGGAGGTGCCGCTAGGGCAGGGTTCCGCGACGGTGTGGCGGGACCACGTGGAGCGACGCTCGCGCCCCGTGCGGGCACCTCCGCGAGGCCTTGACGGAGCGGATCTCCAGATGCAACGTTCCAGCCACTTCACGACTCTATTCCCTTCCAACCCCTTTCGCTGGAGGCGACGGTGCGCAAGCCCCTGGACCCCTCGGACCTCGAGGTCGACACGTTCCGCATCGAGCCGGCGCCGGCATCGCTGATGCTTCCGCCGACCTACCACGACACTGTGCTGCGCAACACCGAGTGGCTGTCGTGCGGTGGCACGTGCGGAACGTGCGGCGGAACGGACTGCTGGGCCTGAAAAAGACCATCTCGCTCCGCAGAAAGAAACGAGCCCCGCGTCACCGCGGGGCTCGTCGCTTTCGTGCGTGCCGTGCTCCGATCGATCTGGGCCGGGGCAGGCGTTGCGATGATCCGTCCGAAGCGTGAACTCCGGCTAGCTCAGCTTCTCCAGCATCCCCTGCAGGTCGACCCGTTCCGTGGCGCTCAGCCGGGCCAGGCGCGCGCCGAACGCCTGCGCCAGGATCGCCATCCCCGCAGTCAGCACCTCGCGCCCCGGCTCGGTCACGTGCAGCCGGTGGCGGCGCAGGTCGGCCGGGTCGATCTCGCGCCGTACCAGGCCGGCGGCCTCCAGCCGCTTGAGGTTGGCGGTCACCGTGGGCCGCGGCATGCACAGGTGGTCGGCCAGGTCGGCCGGGTACAGGCGCTCGTCGATCTCGGCCAGCACGAACAGCTCCTTGACCTCCAGCCCCAGCGCTGCGAGCTCGGGCCCGATGCCGGCGAGCACCGACATCGTCATGCGGTAGTTCAGCGACCAGAGAATCGCGGGATCGACGGTTTCCATGGGCCTTGCCGTGTATGTAGTTCCATCTTAAACTAACCATAGATGGAATTAGTTGCTACGGACGTCCACTACTTCGGGGAGAGCACGCATGAGTCTGGACCACTACGTGACGCTCGGCCGCTCGGGCCTGCGCGTCAGCCCGCTCTGCCTGGGCGCGATGACCTTCGGCGAGGACCTGGGCTGGGGCTCGAGCGTGGAAGAGTCGCAGCAGATCATCGACCGGTACGTCGAGCGCGGCGGCAACTTCATCGACACGGCCAACTTCTACACCAAGAGCCACTCGGAGAAGATCATCGGTGACCACGTCGGGCGCCACCCCGCGCGGCGCGACCGGCTGGTGCTGGCCACCAAGTTCAGCGGCAACCTCTACCCCGGCGACCCCAACGCCGGCGGCTCGGGGCGCAAGGCGATCATCGGCTCGCTGGAGAACAGCCTGCGCCGCCTGCAGACCGACTACGTGGACCTGTACTGGCTGCACAACTGGGACGTGAACACGCCGATCGAAGAGACGATGGCGACGCTGGACACCCTGGTGCAGGCCGGCAAGGTGCGCTACGTGGGCGTGTCGGACACGCCTGCGTGGAAGATCGCGCAGGCCAACGTGATGGCGCACTTCCGCGGGTGGGCGCCGTTCATCGGGCTGCAGATCGAGTATTCGCTGCTGGAGCGCACGGTGGAGCAGGAGCTGGTGCCGATGGCGCTGGAGCTGGGGCTGGGGACCACGCCCTGGTCGCCGCTCAAGAGCGGCGTGCTGAGCGGCAAGTACACGCGCAGCGACCCCGCCTCGGCCCAGCAGCAGGGTCGCGGGTTCGCGGCGGGGTTCCTGGACGAGAAGGCGTTTTCGGTGATCGACGCGCTGCAGGAGATCGCGAAGGCGCACGACAGCACGGTGGCGCGGGTAGCGCTGGCGTGGGTGCGCATGCAGCCAGGCGTGACCTCCACCATCATCGGCGCGCGGCGGCTGGAGCAGCTCGACGACAACCTCCGCTCGCTGGAGGTGACGCTGACCGCCGGCGAGCTCGCGCGGCTGGACGAGCTCACCCGGCCCGCGTTCGGCTTCCCGCAGAGCATGCAGCCGATGTTCCCGAGCATCCACAACGGCGGGACCACCGTGAACGGCGTGTACGCGGAACCCACCTCGTTCGGGGTCCAGCCGGGCGACACGCCGTACTGATACCAGATCCGGCTGAACTGCTTTCTCACACAGAGGCACAGAGACTACAGAGAACTGCAGGTTTTTCTCTGTGCCTCTGTGCCTCTGTGTGACACGTCGGCAGGCCCGTCGCGGCGACGATTCATGCGGATCTGGGATGAGCCGAGAGAATCGGCCGGACAGAGACCTCGCAACCGGGTGACCACGGAATCCCGCAAAAGCAGCAGCGCGGCAGAACCCTCTGCCGCGCTGCTGCGTTCCTTCGCCAGGTCTGCTTCCGAATCAGTACGCGGCGCCGACGAGCTGGTCGTTGCAGTACATGTCGCACGAGCCGAAGCACGAACAGATCACCGGGGGTGCCGACATCTCGGGCTGCTGCGCCATCAGCTCCGACGTGCCGCCGGTGCTGAACGAGGTGACTTCGAGGTTGCTGGGATCGAGCTGGGCCATGGGAGTGTCCTCGCGAAAGAGAGTTGAGCGTGGTGTGGCGTATGAGAGCGATCAAGACCCCGTCCTCGTCCGATTCCGTCCGGCATCCGCAACGGTCCCCTGCCCGCTCGCCTTGCGCGGCGGGACGAGGACGAAACGGTCTGCATGTCGGAGGGAAGGCTGAACGAGCCGGCGTCGCGGCTCGATCTCCGCCACGAATCTACCGGAGATCGCTGGCGGGGCAAAGTGAGGCGCGTAAGGTGGATCGAATACGGCCATGCTGTTCCGGCACCGCTCGGGCTCGGACAAGAGATCGGCGGCAAAGACGGAGGCATCGAAGCCCACCGCCCTGTCTGCCCACAACCCCTCGAAACGCAGAGGGCGGGCACGATGGCTCGCCGGTCAGTTAGTTGAATCCCCCCGTATCGCCCGTTCGTACGCCATCTCCGACCCCAACATGGGAGCACGAGGGTGGAATCGTTCGTATTCGAGCACGCGCACCGCTTCACGGAGAAGGAGCACGTCCGGGTGATGACGGCGTTCTCGCGGAAGCCCCGGGCCCGCACGAGGAGAATGGCCGTCCTGCTGGTGACCGCCGGGCTGTGCCTGCTGTCGCACTACACCCTGCTGCTGGGGATCATTCTCCTTCTGTTGACCGCCGTTGGGATCTGGCTGCCGCATACCATCCCGGGAACGGCCTCGCGGCTGTACCGCGAATCGAAGCTCTTGAAGCACGAGCTCACCTACGGCGCCAGCGAACGGGGGCTGTGGGTGCGCGGCCCGGACTTTTCGGGGTGGGCAGCCTGGCACCTGCTCGGCCACTGGCGCATCCGGGGAGATTGGCTGATGCTGCCGTGCAGCGGAATCCCCCCGGTCTTCCTCCCTGTGTCGGAGCTTCAGGCCGCGGGCGTGTTCGAGGAGGTGATGGAGCTCGTGCGCGTGAACGGGATCGCGTACGACGGCGAGGCCGCGGAGTACGCACGCGCCACCGCGAGCGCGGCGGCGTGATCCCTCCGCACCGTGTTCCGATCCCCACGTACATGCCGAGGCCCGGCAGCCAGTGTTCGGCTGCCGGGCCTCGCGGCGGGCCCCGACGGAGATGAAACCGCCAGGGGCCTATGCATCGTGTCCGCTCGGTCAGCCGGGTTCACGGCCCCAGCAGGATCGCGTTGAGCAGCAGCGGCTGGCTGCTGCGCCAGAACAGGCGGAAGAGCGGGTCGTCGGCGAAGAGGACCACGCTGCCGCGCCCCATCTCCTTGGTCACCAGCCACCCGCCCTGCCCCAGCCGCCGCAGGTTCTCGGGGCTGATCACCCCCGACAGCCGCTGTGGCGCGGCGCCGAAGTAGGCCACCGTCTCGATCCCCTCGCCCGGCTCGAACACCAGCGAGCCCTGGTGCAGCACGAAGGTCTGCGCCGGGTTGGCGTCCTGCCCCGCGCCGAAGGCCAGCGGGTGCGCCGGATCGAGCGTGACCGAGGCGATGATCCCCGGCACCTCCTGCCGGAACTCCTGCCGCTCGCGCTCCTCGCGGCCCGCCAGGTAGCGCGACCGGGCCGCGCTGTCCCTGGCCGCCTCGCGCACCTTGATCTCGGCGGTGGCGGCGAAGGCCTCGGCGCCGCCGGCCAGCGCCACCACCCGGCCGCCGCGCTGCACGAACTGCTTCAGCGCGTCCTCGGCGCCGCGGAGGGCGCGGGGGCTGGCGTCGGGGATCACCACCACGTCGTACACGCTCAGGTCGGCGCCCGCCAGCGCGCTGCCGTCCATCGCGTCGAAGTTCATCCCCAGCTGCTGGTCCATGAAGAACCAGAGCGCGCCGAACGACGACGGGTCGACCCCGTCGCCCGAGACCACGGCCACCCGCGGTCGCTTCACCGCGCGCACGTTCTCGCTCCCCAGGTCGATCCCGTCCTCGCTGTGGCCGGTGGAGACGGAGGAGGCGTAGGCGCCCAGCCCCGTGCGCGTGGCCCGCACCTGCAGCGAGTCGTTGCCGCGCGCGGGGATGAACCAGGTGCCCGCCGGCCAGCGCCGCCCGCCGAAGGTGGCCGGCTTGCTCAGCACCCGCGCCCGGCCGCCCGCGTCCAGGAAGCGCATCACCGCGCCCGTTTGCTCGGCGCCGGGGAGAACCAGGTAGCCGTAGGCCGGAACGGGCGCATTGACGTTCGATTGCCCGCCGTCGGCCGGCGGCGCGGGCACCGGGCTCCAGCCGCCGCCCTGCCCCGGCGACACGCGGTAGGCCGCCACGCCGTAGGCGTAGGGGAGCGACCAGGCGCTGATGTCGTACGAGAAGCTGGCGCGCAGCGGCGTCTCCTGCTGCAGCAGGGTGACCGCCAGCCGCCCCAGGCGCTGCTTCGCCCGCACCCGGTAGGTGCCCGCGGGGAACTGCGAGCGCTGCGGGAAGCCCGGGTAGGCCCGCGCCCCCGCGCCGAAGCCGCCGTTCGCGCGCTCCACCTCGATCCCCTGCATCCGCAGGTGCGCCACCAGCGCCTGCACGCGCGTGGGGTCCGTCCCCGGCACCAGCAGGAAGTCCTGCTCGCCGGCGCCGGCGGTGCGCGCGGCGCTGGCGTAGTCGGCCAGCAGCTGGCTCTTCCCCGCGGCGGTGGCGCGCAGCGTGGCCTCGCCGCTGGTCCAGTGGTGCATCGCCCGCTCGCGCAGGGTGAGCGTGTCGCCGTCGCTGCGGGTGACCGCCTGGCCGGCGGCGCCGTGGCCGGCCTGCTCGTAGGTCATCCCGATGGCGCCGGTGAGCGAGGGCCAGCTGTCGCCGTAGCCGGGGTAGAAGAGGTCGAACTCCTCGGCGGTGTAGTAGCTCCATCCCTGCCGGTCGAACGCCTGCGCGTTGGCCTGCCCGAAGCGGCGCCCCCACTTCAGCACGTAGTCGGGGTAGATGGGGTTGATGGGCGCGGTGGCGGGGAAGAAGAAGTACGACGAGTTGTACCCCATCTCGTGGAAGTCCACGTGCACCTGCGGGTTCCAGCGCCACCAGGTGGCCAGCCGCTGCCGCGTCTCGCGCTGGGTGCCCCAGCTCCAGTCGCGGTTCAGGTCGAAGAGGTAGTGGTTGTAGCGGCCGCCCGGCCACGGCTCGCGGTGCTCGCGGCTCTGCGGGTCGGGGTTGGGGCGCTCGCCGCGCACCGAGCGGAACCAGTTGACGTAGCGGTCGCGCCCGTCGGGGTTGGTCACCGGGTCGATGATCACCACCACGCTGTCCAGCACGCCGCGCACGTCGGGCGCGCCGCGCGCCAGGTCCCACGCCGTCCACAGCGCCGCCTCGCTCGACGAGCTCTCGTTGCCGTGCACCCCGTAGCTGAAGTAGACCACCGCCGGGTTGCTGGACGCCACCTGGGCGGCGCGCGCGACACTGGTCTCGGGGCGGGTGAGCTCGGCGTTGGCGGCCAGCACGGCGTCCAGCCGCTGCATCACGTCGGGCCGGGCGACCACCAGCTGGAAGAGCTCGCGCCCCTCGTACGTCTGGCCGTAGGGCTGGTAGCGCACCCGGTCGGGCGCGGCGGCGGCCAGCGCGCGGGCGTACTGCTGCACGCCCGAGTACGGGGTGAAGCGCTCGCCCAGCGCGTAGCCCAGCACCTGCTCGGGGCTGGGCGGCGCCTGCTGCGCGGCGGCCTGCACCGCGGCGAGCAGCGCCGGGACGAGCGCCGCGGCGCGGGGAATGAGGCTGCGTGCCATTTGGGATGTGGGGCGGATGTTGGGGAACGGACAACCCCCGCGGGGTGTTGGATGCGAAGCTACGCGGCGCCGGAAACCCGCGCAACGCGGCGGCTTGACACGGGGTTGGCCGCCGGGTAGCCTCCCCGCGCGGGGACACCGGCGGAGCGCACCAGGTTTACGGGAGAGCAGATGCGGGGTGGATGGCGGGTGTGTGCCGTGCTCGCGGCGGCGGGGCTGGCGGCGGCGTGCAAGCAGGACCCCGACCGGGGTGCCATCCCGCGGCAGCGCTTCGTGCTGGCGAACGCCGCGCTGCGCTCGGTGCCCGACACCGCCGCCAGGGCCGACAGCCTGCGCGCCGCGGCGCTGAAGAAGTACCGCGTGACCGACCGCGACCTGATGCGCTTCGTGCAGGTGCACGGCCGGCGTGCCGAGTACATGTCGCTGGTGTGGCGCGAGGTGGCCGACAGCGTGCAGAAGCGCTACGAGCGCGTGTACCTGGCCGGCCGCCCGCAGGACCTGCCGCCGGGGATGGCCCCGCCCGACGTGGACGGGCGCCCCAGCTCGGCCATGGTTCCGCTGGAGCCGCCCCGACGCAAACCGGTGGTGCAGCCGCCGGTGATCCAGCCCGAGGGCGAGCCGCCGGTGGTGCCGCCGCCCACGCGCGGCGTGCAGCCGCGCGACCGGCCGCGCCGCCCCCGGGCCGTGCCGCCGCCGGCGGGCACGGTGCCGCCGGTGTCTCCCCGCCGCACGCCCGCGCCCCCCACCGACCGCAGGCCCATGACGCCGCCCGGCGACACGCTCAAGCGTACACCCGCGCCCTGATTCGAGCATCCGCGTAGAGACAAGACGAGCCCCGGCCGCGCGCCGGGGCTCGTCTTCGTTCCTGGCATCGGTGATTCCGCCACGCCGGATGAAACGGTGCGAGCGTCCGCTCCGCGACAACGGCGTTTCACACGGAGTCAGCGGAGTTCACGGAACGATCTTCCGCTGACTCCGCTGGCACCGCGAAACACCGCGCTGTGGGGCCGTTAGATTGGATGGACGGTCGGGCCGCGGATCAGAGGTAGGCCAGGCGCGCGGCGGCGGTGGCCAGGGCGAGCGCGCCGATCGCCACCTGCGCCACGCTGAAGCCCAGGAGGAGCACCACGGCCCACACCGCCGCGGCGCCGCGGCCGCCGCCGTACACGCGGCGCACGGCCACCATCATGTACGCGAACAGCGCCACCATCGTGGCCAGGCCGATCGCCAGCGTCACCACCTGCCCCGGGCGGAAGACGGAGAGCTGGGGGATGATCAGGATCAGCCCCACGCCGTAGTTGAAGGTGGCGAAGTGGGTGGCGAACATCAGGTGCTCGCCGAACCAGCGGCGCCGCCGGCGGAACAGGGCGAAGAGGAAGACGGCGAACAGCAGCGGGATCAGGATGGCCAGCCACCCCTCGTGCTGCACCGCCACGCTGGTGAAGGCCTGCCGCGCGTCGGCGTCGCTGCGGCCGCTGTGCACGGCGATGGTGTGCACCAGCCGGGAGAACTGCGCCGTGAACGCGTCGGCCTTCTGCGCGCGCTGCTCGGTCTCGGCGGTGAGCAGCGGCGAGAGCACGGTGACCACCGCGAACACCGCCAGGTACATCTTGAGCGCCCCCACGTACGGCCGCCTGCGCCCACGCAGCGCCTCGAGCGTGAGGAAGCCCGGCCGCGTGAACAGCAGGCGCACCGAGCGCGCCGCGCGCGAATCCAGGTCGAACACCTCGCCCCACACCTCGCGCACGAAGTGCCGCATGGAGAAGTGCTCGGAGCGCAGCCGGCGCTCGCCGCACGCGCCGCAGAACTCGCCCGCCACCGTGGCGCCGCAGCTGGGGCACGCGTCCGCCGCGGCGGGAGCGGCCGGCGCCGACGCGGTTGGCTCGGCCAGGCGGAGGTCGGGATCGGCGGACGGGGAGAGCGTCGCCATGTGAGGGCAGGGTACGGGTTTAGCGGGGGACAACGGGCGGGGCGGGCCGGCGCGGAGAAATCTCGCACTCCATCCCGCGATCCGTCCAGCCCCGCTTCCAGCAACGACTTGCGGCCGCGCGGGCGGGTGCGGGCCATTGGGCGCGGCTCTTGAATCTGCCCGTTCGTGCGAGCGTGTGTCCACGGAGTGGAGGCGCGCCGGTTCACGATGCATGCGGCCGGCGCGGGTGCCGGCCGGCGATCCACGGGATTGGAGGAGAGGTACCGATGCGCCGTTCACTCTACGCCTGCGCGCTCCTGCTTTCGGGCGCCTTGCTCGCGGGCTGCGACAGCTCGACCTTCGCGGACGACAACCTGGGGTGCGACCGGGTGCGCAGCCTGTCGCTGGGCTCCAGCGCCGACGGCTCGCTCGACACCAGCGACTGCCAGCTGGGCGACGGCTCGGCGGTAGACTACTACCGCTTCCGCGTGAGCTCGGGCCGCAACGTGTACCTCAGCATGAGCTCCAGCACCATCGAACCGTACGTGGCGGTGGTGGACGAGTTCGGCAACCTGGTAGCCGAGGAGGACAACGGCGGCGCGGGGTTCTCGGAGCTGAGCATCTTCCTCCCCTCAGGCACCTACTACGTCGCGGCCAGCAGCTACGGCCCCGGCGACTACGGCAGCTACTTCCTCGAGACGGACTACGACTGATACCACCGCCAGATCCGCATGAATCATTGCGGCAGCAG